>Ga0187772_10000013_pt1 | contig 62301 bp, 70 predicted proteins | sample 0116_SJ02_MP15_2_FD_133137 | JGI IMG/M metagenome (GOLD analysis project Ga0187772, IMG submission 133137) | Tropical peat soil microbial communities from peatlands in Department of Meta, Colombia - 0116_SJ02_MP15_20_MG | ecosystem: Environmental > Terrestrial > Soil > Wetlands > Peat | place... | reverse complement strand
GGATGAACAGGTCACCGACCGAGAAGGCGCCCCAGAACTTGCCGAAGCGCTCGATGATGAGGCGGGCGTGGCCGACGCCGGTGACCGCGCCGAGGCGGACCACCATCTCCTGGTTGACGATCAGCACCGGGATCAGCAGCAGCAGCGTCCAGAGCAGGGTCAGCTTGTAGTTCTGGCCTGCCTGCGCGTAAGTGGCGACACCGCCGGCGTCGTTGTCGCCGACCATCACGATCAGGCCGGGGCCCATGATCGCGAGCAGGGCCAGCAGCCGCCGGCGGCGGGAGCGCGGCCGGGCCTCGTGCTGGCCCAGCGTGCCGAGCGCTCCGTGGATGTCGCCGACATGGGCGTCGTCGAGCACGTTGCGGCGGCCCGGTGGGGCGAGGACGGCCGGGTTCTGCGGGGCGAGAGTTGTGGTGTTCATGGTGACCTCCGTGGGGATTCAAGGGTGGGTTGCGCGGGGCGGCGCGCCCACCCGGGAGGTCACTGGCCCAGCTCAGACCAAGGGCAGCCCAGGCGAGCGCACGGCCGCGCTCGTTCTTTGACTGTCTAAGTCAGGCATCGCTTCACCCTCAGTCATCGCGGGGCGAGAGTCACTGCGCTGGGTTGTCGGGGTCCCGGACCTTGCCCGGAACCGAAGCGCCCACTTCGTCATGGCGCCCTCTCCATTCGGGTTGGCTCTCCGGCCACCCGCGGAGGTCACCGCCAGAGGCTAGGTCTGGAGGGCGCCGCAGGCGAACGCGGAGAGGGTTCTACTTCGGGGTTTGTCGTCCGTATTCGCCATACATGAACAGTCTATCATCCGTAGGAAGACTGAGAGGTCAGCGGGCGAGTAGCGACCCGAGGCGTGCCGCCAGCAGCGCGAGCATGACCAGGGTGTAGATACGGAGCAGCGCGAGGGTGAGCAGGCGGGCGCGGGTGCCGCTGGCGGCCGGCACCAGCTCGAGCATCGGAGAGCTCCAGGTCAGCCGCTGCCAGGGGGTCATCCCCGTGGCCCGCGGCCGTGGCGGACGAGCGTCCCGGAACGTCATCGCGAGCGCGGCGCCGCACACCGCGACGGCGGCCGCGGTCACGATCGCGGCGTCGAGCACGCTGATTCCGGGGACCACGGTGGTGATCGTCAGCATCGTCACCAGGATGAGGATCACGGTGACCGCAGCTGCGGCGATTGCGTTCAGCCAGCGTGGATTGGTGAGCGGCCCGAGGAGTTCGCGGTCGTTGCACAGCATCAAGAGCAGCACCAGCGCGACCGGCAGGAGGATGCCGGCCAGCGCCTGCACAAGGGTGGTGATCGCGCCGAGCGGCGCGCCCGGGATCAGCACCGTTGCGGCCGCGGCGATCACGAACGCGGCAAAACAGCCGTGGAAGACAGGGGCGTCGCGAGGTTGGCGATGGAGGGAGTGCCTGACCCCGACCACCTCGCTGGCGGAATAGGAGATCGACAGCGACACGGCACCGGCGCCGAGCAGCGAGGCGTTCAGCAGGACGATCGCGAACAGTCCGCCGGCGGCGGGGCCGGCGCGGAGCGCCAGCAGCCGGGCGATCGCGCCCGCGTCGATCAGGTGGCCCGGATCAGCTCCTCCGGAGCCGAGCATTCCCGCGCAGCCGATCATGATCGCCGCCGCCGCGGCGACGAACGCCATCGTGCCGAGAGCGGTGTCGACCCGCGCGTACTGCAGCCACCGCGGTGTGATCCGCTTGTCGATCACGTTGGACTGCTGGAAGAAGATCTGCCAGGGCGAGATCGTGGTTCCGATCAGGGCGATCAGCAGCAGGAGCGCGGGTCGGCCCGGGTGGCCGCCCAGGCGGGGGACCAGGCCGGTGCCGATGGCGGCCGCCGGGGGGTGGTGCAGGACGGCCAGCGCGATCACGCTCAGATCCGCCGCCACCAGCACGTACATCGCGCGCTCCCAGCGGCGAAAGCTGCCGCCGGCGGTCACGGCGATCAGGCACGCGGCGGCCAGCGGCACCGAGAGATACCTGGTCACGCCGAAGTAGCCGAGCGACAGGGTCACTCCGATGAACTCCGTGACCAGGAGCGCGAAGTTCAGCACGATCAGATCGCCGAGCGAGAATGCGCACCAAAGGCGGCCGAACCGCTCGAGGATCAGGCGGGCGTGCCCGGCTCCGGTCACCGCCCCGAGCCGGGCGGCCATCTCCTGCACAACGAACAGCGCGGGAGCGAGCAGCACCAGCACCCATAGCAGTTGTGTTCCGTAGCCATGGCCGGCCTGCCCGAACACGGTCATGGTCCCGGCGTCGTTGTCGGCCGCCATCACGATCAGCCCCGGCCCGGCGACAGCGAGCAAAGTGAGCAGCCGGCGATGGATGGTGCGCCGGGGGGCGGTGTCGTACGAGCGGACGGTTCCGACTGCACCCTCGATGTCGCCCAGGTGTGCGCGGTCGAGCGCAGCACGTCGGTCGGCGAGCGGAGCGATCGACGGCGAGGGGACGGCCATCAGCCGGCGCGGTCGAGGCGGTCGGACTGAGCGCTGGGGCGGTCGAGCTGGAGCAGATGGCGGCGAGCGTGATCGAGCAGCGCGCCGACATGCTCGTCGCGGAGCCCGTACAGACGCTCGCGCCCCCGGCGCTCAACGCTCACGACGCGATGGTCACGGAGGACCCGCAGCTGGTGGGAGACGGCCGATTGCTCCATGTCGACCACCGCAATGATCTCCGACACCGTCCGCGGGCCATCGAGCAGCGCGGACAGGATCAGGAGGCGGCTGGGGGCGGCCAGCGCGAACATCGTGTCGGCGAGGCGCTCGGCCGCCTCGCGCGAAAGTGGGGCTTCGTACCCCGGGAGCGGAGGCCGGGTCATCGAGGCGGGGATCGTAGCGGTGGCAGGAACGAGCCTAGGACCGCCGTATCATATGTTTGGCCATTCATATGATGTCAAATCGGTGTCAGATTCTGTGCTGACCGAGCCGCGGGCCCAGCGCCGGCGCTGGTTCGGCACGCCGGTCAAGCTCGCGCTCGGCTGCCTGCTGGTGGTGCTGGCGAGCGCGGGCGGAACGGCCGTGTTCATCCTCGAGCAGGTGCACACGGTGGTGCAGGACCTCAGGGTGAATGTGCCCCTCCGGGTCGATCGCAAGGTGCTCGCCCACGATTACTACGGGGGCCCGGAGACGCTGCTCCTGGTCGGTGACGACTGGCGGCCGGCGACCAAGTACTACCCGAACGCGGTTCCCCACCTGGCGAACGAAATGCTGCTGGTGCGGATCGATCCGAGCAAGCCGTTCATCTCGATGATGTCGATCCCGCGCGAGTTGTGGGTGCCTATCGCCACGCCGAACGGCGAGATCGGCCCGACCCGCCTGAACGCCTCCTACACGTTCGGGACCACGTACCTGGTCGAGACGATCAAGCAGGTCACCGGACTATCGATCAACCACGTGACCGTGGCCACGTTCGGGCGGTTCGAAAATGCGATCGACGAGTTGGGGTGCGTGTACGCGACGGTCGATGAGCGCTACTACCACAACAACGTGGACGGTGGGGCGCAGTACCAGAACATCGACCTCCAGCCCGGTTATCAGTGCCTCGATGGCGACGAGGCCGAGCAGTTCGTCTCCTACCGCCACACCGACACCTCGCAGATCCGCGACGCCCGTGACCAGGCCTTTCTGCTCGCGGTCAAGAAGCAGTACGGTCCCGAGCTCGCGAGCAACGTCGGCAAGTTCGAGAAGATCTTCGGCCAGACGGTGCAGACCGATCCAGGGCTGGACAGTCCGACCGAGATCCTCAATCTCGCCAATCTGCTGATCACGGCCGCCGGGTTACGCGTGCGCCAGGTCCCGTTCCAGGCCGACCCGCTGCCGAGCGGCGATCTCACCGCCACCCCGCAGCAGATCCAGGCCAGCGTGAACAGCTTCCTCAACGGCGGGTCGGCGCCACCGACCAAGCAGACCGCGGCCATCGCCCACAAGGTTGGGCATCGTGGCGCCCTCGCGAGCCTGCCGCTGACGCCGACGCTGGCCACGAACGTAGCCGCCGAGAAGGCGGCGACGGCGGGGATCCCGTTCACGGCCGAGTTCCCGAAGGTGCAGGACCTGGCCGGGAGCGGCGCATACACCGTCGCCCCGCAGTGCACTCAGGAGGTCGAGGCCTGCGTGCGCGACTACCTGATCCACGCGCCCGGCGGTAAGGCTTACCCGATCTACGTCGAGGTGTTCTCCAACGGACAGCTCGGCCAGTTCTACGACGTGCAGGGCACGACTTGGACCGACGCGCCGCTGTTCTCGGATCCCAATCAGACGGTGCGGGTGGGTAAGCGGACGTATGACCTCTACTACGACGGCACGAGCCTGGCGACCGTGGCCTGGCGCGAGTACGGCGCCGTGTACTGGGTCCACAACACGCTCACGGACGCGGTCGGCAACGGCGAGCTGATGGCGATCGCCGAGCAGACCGAGCCGCTGACGCCGGTGACGGGCGCGGGCACGCGAGCACCGGCCAGGGGTGCCGGCAAGGGGACTCCGGACCTGGGAGCGGTCCCGGTGCCGACACTGAGCACTCCGGCGGCGGGGTTGACCACCGTCCAGACGGTCGGGTCGATCGGCGGCCTGGTCGCGCTCGCGGCGCTGCCCGTGCTCCTGGCGGGGCTGGTGCGCCGGCGGCGCCAGCTGCGCCCACTGCGAGCCCAGCTTCGCGAGCTCGACAAGCGCGAGGCGTACCTGCTGGCGGCAGCCGAAGCGACCCGTGCGTCGTGGACGGAGCTCGTCGGGCCATCGCCACCGCCACCGCCTGCGCCGGGCCGTGTCCCAGCCCGCGTGCCACCTGAAGTGAACGGCGAGCTTCCGTCGCCGGCGACGGCAGCCGCTCGCCGGGTACGCGAGTCCGTCTAATTCAATTGGTCGGCGGTGCCTGATCGCCTGGGACTAGCGCCTCGATCCCGTCGAGGATGCGCTCGAGGCCGAAGCTGAACTCTTTCCCGGGGGGATCGGCGCGCTCGAACACGCCGGCATCGAGCAGCGCGTGGAGCGCGGGGAAGCGATCGGGATCGGTGAGCGTCGCCAGTAGCCGCGAGTAGCCTCGCCCGCAACCTCGCGTCGGGCGTGCTCGTGCTGGCGGTGGCGCTGGCGCTCGGGTTTCACCCGCACGCCGGCGCGCTCCAGTGGCTCGAGGCCGGCGGGGTGCTGCCTGCCTTCGTGGTTGCGATCTCGTGGCTGTCGGCGACGATCGGGTTGCTGGCGCGCTCCCCGGAGGCGGCCAACGGGTTCACCTTCCTGATCATGTTCCTCCCCTACGCGTCGAGCGCGTTCGTTCCCGTCCATACGATGCCCGGCTGGCTGCAGGGCTTCGCCGGGCACCAGCCGATCACCCCCATCACGGAGGCGCTCCGGGGGCTGCTGCTGGGGACCCCGGTCGGCTCGAATGTGTCGGTGGCGCTGACGTGGCGCGCCGGGACCCTGATCGTCTCGATCGTCGCCTCGGGGCGGCTGTTCGCGCGTCGCACCGCGTGAGGGGCTACGGCATGAACGGTGGGGGCGGACAGCGCGAGGCTGGTCGGCAAACGGGAATACAAGAAAGGCCCGTTTCCCGACCCGGCTCTCCGATTTTCAGCCGGCGCGGTGGCGGTGGTAGTAGCGGTTGGCGCGGACGCGGTCGCCGCAGCGGGTCGAGCACCACTGCCGCCGCGGATGGTCGCGGAGCAGTAGCCGGAGGCAGCCGGGCGCGCCGCAAGCGCGCAGGTCGGCATGCTGGTCGCCGGCGATCAGCTCGATCGCGTCGGCGGCGATCACGGCCCGTGCCACCGCGGGTCCCCGCCCTCCGGGCCGGTCTACCACCTGCTGCGGTCCGCGCGTATCCCATCGCAGCTGCGACACGCTGGGCGCTGCGCTCGCCGCACGGTTGACCACCGCGACCGCCGTTCGCTCTGGGACGCGCTCCTCGATCCGCGCCTCGAGCAGCTCCCGGATCGCGTCTCGAAGCAAGCGGAACTCAGTCAGCTCGGCGGGGCCGCAACGCCTGGGCTGCTCGAAGCCGTGCGCGCTCAACCAGCCTCGCAGCGAGGCGGGCGACGCCAGCTCGTCCAACGGCCCATCGGGCGTGGTGCGACGCGCGTTCGCCAGCGCCAGCGACAGGTGCAAGCGCTCGCCCGGCGCCTCGTTCGTCTCACGGAACGCCGACATCCTTGCCATGATAACGTACATCACGTTTAGACGCACCACTAAACGTGAGGAGGCGATCAAGCCCATGATCAGACTGACTCTCGTCGGCGGACCCACCGCAGTGCTCGAATACGCCGGAGTCCGCTGGCTGACCGACCCTTCACTGTCGCCGCCGGGCAAATACGCCGGCGGTCTGGTCAAGACAACCGGACCGGCGATCGACCCGGACGCGCTGGGTCCTATCGATGTCGTGCTGCTCTCGCACGAGCACCACAGCGACAACCTCGACCCGGCCGGGCGTGAGTTCCTGCCCCGCGCCAGACGTGTGCTCACCACGGTCCAGGGGGCCGAGCGCCTCGGCGGCGACGCCTCAGCAACCGGGCTCGAGCCGTGGTCCTCGGTGGAAGTGGAGCGGCCCGATGGGGGCTCGGTCACCGTCACGGCGGTTCCGGCCCAGCACGGCCCGGACGGGACCGACGAACTCACCGGGCCGGTGATCGGCTTCGTCCTGGAGGCGGAGGGCGAGGACAAGGTGTACGTGTCCGGCGACAACGCCTCGGTCGACATCGTACGCACGATCGCCGAGCGAATCGGCCACCTGGATGTGGCGATCCTGTTCGCCGGTGCGGTCCAGCGCCCCCATCGGTTCGACGGTGCATACCTGACGCTGTCGAGCGATCGGGCAGCCGAGGCCACCAAGCTCCTCGGGGTCCGGGCCACGATCCCGGTTCATTTCGAGGGCTGGACGCACTTCACCCAGGGCGCGCCCCAGCTCCGGGCCGCCTTCGCCGGCAACAGCGTCAGCGACAAACTGGTGCTGCCCGAGCGCGGTGAGACGGTCAGCGCGTGAGCTAGTTGCCTCTCCCGTTGCGGCACTAGTCCGCAAGCGGCGGATCGCGCCGGGACACCGGCGTGGCGTTGACGATCGAGGTCGTCGTCTCGCCGTAGAGCAGGAAGCGGTCGAGGAAGCTCGGGAGCTCCTCGATCGAGCGCAGGTGGAGCTTGACGTAGAAGCAGTCCTCGCCGGTGATACGCAGGCACTCCTCGACCTCGGGGATCTCGGCGGCCAGCTCGGCCACCTTGCTGAGCTGACGCACCGCCGGCTTGACCCGGACGATCGCGGTGAGCGGGTAGCCGAGCGCACGCGCGTCGATCTCGGCCCGGTAGCCGGTGATCACGCCGGTCTGCTCGAGGCGCCGCACGCGCTCGGCGACCGCCGGCGGGGATAGGCTGACGCGGCGGCCGAGTTCGGCGAGCGAGACCCGGCCGTCGACCGTGAGCTCGCCGATGATCCGACGGTCGGTCGAGTCGAGGAACGGAAAAGCATGGCCTGTATCAGCAAAATCACCGTTCTTCATTAGGCGATACCAGGGTAACACCTTGCAACGCCCATGGCCGGTGCGTCCGCGAAGCGCCACGATTTACGCATGCTCTCGATCCGCCGCAAAACCCTCCCGCCGCAGGCCTACTTCGCCGGCAGCGCCGTCTTCCACTACCTCGGCCCGGCCTTCGCCGTGCTGCTCTTTACCCGGGTTGCGCCGACCGGCGTGGCCTGGCTTCGCATCGTCAGCGCCGCGATTGTGTTCGCCGCATGGCGCCGGCCGTGGCGCCCGCTCCGGGTCGCCGACCGCGCCACCGTCCGTCTGGTGGTCGGCCTCGGCGTCGTCCTCGCCGTCATGAACGTGTGCTTCTACGAGGCGATCGCGCGGCTCCCGCTCGGGACCGTGTCCGCGATCGAGTTCCTACCGGTGATCCTGCTCGCGGCGCTCGGTCTGCGCTCGGGGCGCAACGCCGCCGCCCTCGGGCTGGCCGTGGCCGGGGTATATCTCCTCACCGTCGTCCGGCTGCACGGAGCCTTGCTGGGCTTCGGGCTGGCCTTCGCCAACGCGGCCCTGTTCGCGCTCTACATCGTGCTCGCGCATCGCATCTCAAGAGCGCCCGGCCTGCGCGGTATCGACGGGCTCGGCGCGGCGATGCTGATCGCCGCGGTGGCGATCACGCCGATTGGAGCACCGGCCGTGGCGCCACATCTGCTCGCCCCGGTCGCGGTCGGCGCCGGCGTCGGCGTCGGTATCAGCTCGTCGGTGATCCCCTACGTGTGCGACCAGCTCGCGATGGCGCGCCTGCCCCGCGCCACGTACTCGATGATGGTCTCACTGCTCCCGGCGACCGCGACCTTGATCGGGGTCGTCGTGCTGGCGCAGATCCCTAGCGCGCGCCAGATCCTCGGGGTGTTGCTGGTGATGGCCGCGGTTGCGATTCACCGCGACAAGGTGTCAGGGTTAGTGGCGAGCGATTCGGGTACCCCTGGCTCACAGGGGTGGCGCCGTTTTCACGAGAGGAGAAGACGAGATGCGCATCGTGGAAAAGGTCGACCGCACGCAGCGGCAGAGCAAGCCGGCCAGCGTCGCCGTCGCCACCTTCAAGAAGTTCTCGGAGGACCGCTCCAGCAACCTGGCTTCGATGATCGCGTTCTGGGGGATCTTCTCGATCTTCCCGCTGTTCATGGTGCTCGTCACCTGCCTGGGGTTCTTCCTGTCGAGCTCGGACAGGCAGTCGGTACTCGGCCACGTCGCGAAGATGCTGCCGCTGCTCGATCCGTCGAGCGTGAGCGGACTTTCGGGTAGCTGGTGGGTGCTCGTCCTCGGCCTCCTCACCGGGCTGTGGAGCGGCATCGGGGTCGTGAAAACGGCGCAGTTCGCGTTCGATTCGGTTTGGGAGGTGCCGTACCACGAGCGCCCGGGGACGGTCCAGCAGACGCTTCGGAGCCTGTGGGTGGTGGGGACGATCGGCCTCGGCCTCGTGCTCAGCACGTTCATATCGGGGTTCGTCGTCAGTTCGGCCAACGGTGTGAGCCTCGGAGCGCTCGGGCGCGTCGGCGGCTACGTACTGGCCGCGGCCCTCGACGTGGGGATCTTCCTGGCAGCGTTCCGGATTCTCTCCACGCGAGCCGAGTCGATGCGCGACGTGCTGCCGGGCGCGCTGCTGTCGGGCGTGGCGTTCTTCATCCTGCAGCAGCTCTCCGCTCTGATCATTTCGCATTACCTGCAAAAGGCCCAATCGACGTATGGGCATTTCGCGACCATCATCACGATCCTGTGGTGGTTCTACCTCCAGGCGCAAATCACGCTGCTCGGCGCGCAGCTGAACGTCGTCCTGAAGGAGGGCCTGTTCCCGCGCTCGCTCGTGGACGCACCGCAGACCCCGGCCGACCACCGCGTGCTCGAGGCGTACGCCGCAGAGCGCGCATATCACCCCGGGCAAACCGTGACGACGCGCTTCGAGAAGTAGCTAGGCCCCGGCTACGGAGGGCGACGCACGCCGACCTCGTCGAGGTGGGCAAGCAGGTCGAGCGGGTCTTCGTATACCCGGTACGCGCCCGAATAGATGAGCTCCTCGCGGCCGTAGCCGCCCGAAAGGAACCCGACGCCAAGCGCTCGGGCGCGCCGGGCGGCGAGTAGATCCCAGACGCTGTCGCCGACCACGATGCTGTCCTGGATGTCGACGCCAAGACGCTCCGCCGCGGTCAAGAACAGGTCCGGGTCGGGTTTGGCGTAGCGGACTTGGTCGCGGGTGATGAACACGGTGTCGGCCGGCAGCTGGAGCATCTCGCGCGCGAGGTGCGCGTAGCGCTCGACGCCGCTGGTGGCGATCGCCCACGGGACCTCGTTCTCGGTCAGCGTGGACAGCAGCTCGGTGGCGCCGGGCAGAGGCTGGACGGTGTCGTAATGGCGGATGAACGCCTCCTCGTGAAGCTTCGGCAGCTCGCGAAGCGTCTCCGGATCCAGCGGCGTGTCAAGCTCGCGGGCCAGCCCGGATACGAACAGACCGCCGCTCATGCCGATGCGGCGGTGGATCTTCCACACCGAAAGGTTGATCCCCAGCCCGGCCAGCGCCTCACGCCAGCCCAGGACGTGCTGGTAGACGCTGTCGATCAGCGTGCCGTCGAGGTCGAACAGGAACGACGGGTGGCTCCGGCCTTCGGACGACATGTCCGGCATGATGACGCGATGATCACCGCACAGGCTCTGACGGAGCGACTCGGCGCGCTCGGCGAGGTCGGCGTTCGCCCCGACGGCGTGTGGCGCCTGGCCTGGACCGAGGAAGACGCCGCGACCCGTGCCTGGTTCGAGAAGCAGGCCGCCGGCACGGGGCTACGCCCGGCGCGCGATCCCGCCGGGAGCCTGTGGGCGTGTCCGGACGCCGAGCCGCCCTGGTGGGGGGTCGGGTCGCATCTGGACAGCGTCCGCGGCGGCGGCCGGTTTGACGGCCCGCTCGGGGTCGCGGCCGGGTTTGAGATCGCGACGGCGGCGCCGCGACCCGTGGCCGTGATCTCCTTCGCCGACGAGGAGGGGGCGCGCTTCAACACGCCGACGTTCGGGAGCAAGGCGCTCGCCGGGCGGCTCGATCTGCCCGCCGTGCTCGCGCGGCGCGACGACGACGGCGTGTCGTTGTTCGACGCGATGAGCGCGGCCGGCGTCGACGCGGCGGCGATCGCCGACGCGCCGCGGTGGCTCGATCAGCTGGCCGGCTTCATCGAGGTCCACATCGACCAGACGACGGAGCTGGCCCGCGCCGGCGTGCCCGTCGGCGTGGTCTCCTCGCTGGCCGCGCGCACGCGCTTCGAGATAGCGCTGACCGGCCGCGCCGATCACGCGGGGACGACGCCGCCCGCGGAACGCCGCGACGCGCTGGCGGCGGCGGCCCGGCTGATCGTGGGGGCCGAGGACCTCGCTGCGACTGGCGCGGATGCTGAAGCTGAAGGGTCGGCGGCGCGTGACGCCGGCGCCTCAGCGCTCGATGGCGACCACGCCCCGCTCACGGTCACTGCATCAAGAATCATCACAAAACCCAATGCGCCGACCACGATCGCCGCGGAGGTGCACCTGTGGATCGACGCGCGAGCACCGAGCTTCGCCGCGATCGACGCCTGGCGCTCCCGGCTGGACGCGCTGGTGCGCGAGTTGGAGTCGCGCACCGGAGTGGGGATCGACATCGTGGTGGCGTCGCGGTCCGACCCGCGGGAGTTCTCGGGCGAGCTCCGCGCGGCGCTTTCGCGCGCCACCGAGCAGCTCCTTGGTCGGGCCGCGCCCGAGCTCGTGTGCTTCGCCGGCCACGACGCCGGGGTTCTCGCCGAGCGCGTGCCGGCGGCGATGCTCCTGGTCCGCAATCCGACGGGGATCAGCCACTCGCCCGAGGAGACGGTTTCGCTGGGCGACGCCGCGATCGCGGCGCGGGTGGTCGAGCGGGCGCTGGAGCTGGTGGGATGAGCGCCGCGGGCGCCATCGGCGAACAGGGCGCGCGGGCGACGATCCCCGCGATGCCGAACGCGCATTCGCACGCGTTTCAGCGTGCGCTGCGGGGTCGCGCCGAGCGACCCGGAGACGCCGGCGAGGACGACTTCTGGACGTGGCGGACGGAGATGTTCCGGCTGGCCGACGGGCTCAATCCGACCACCATGCGCCAGCTCGCGTTCGAGGCCTATTCGGAGATGCGCGGCGCGGGTTACGGCGTGGTCGGCGAGTTTCACTACGTGCACCACCAGCCGGACGGGACGCCGTATGCCGAGCGCAACGAGATGGCGCTCGCGGTGGCGGAGGCCGCGGTCGAGGCCGGGTTGCCGATCGTTCTGCTGCCTGCCGCCTATCACCGGGGCGGGTGGGCGAACGGCTCGGATCTGCCGCCGGCACCCGGTCAGCGCCGGTTCTGCGATCCGGATGTCTCGAGCTTTCTGGAACGTGTGGAGGGGCTGCGCTCGTGGGCGGCGTCGGTGCCCGGGGTCGAGGTCGGGATCGCCGCGCACAGCGTGCGCGCGGCCCCGCGCAGCTGGCTCGAGGCGATCGCGTCGTACTCCGAGGCGCATGGGATCGTTCGCCACGTCCACGCCTCCGAGCAGCGGCGCGAGCTCGAGGAGTGCCAGGCCGAGCACGGCTGCTCCCCGATCGAGCTGCTCTTGGACACCGGCTTCCTCGGCGCGCATGCGAGCGTGATTCATGGGATCCACGTGTCGGCGAACGACATTGGGCTCTTGGCTCGCTCCGGCGCCACCGTCGTTTCCTGCCCGACGACCGAGGGGAACCTGGGCGACGGATACCTGCCGGCGATGGCCTACGCGCAGGCGCGGGTCCCGCTGGCCATCGGCAGCGATTCACAGGTGCGGATCGATCCGTTCGAGGAGGCGCGCGAGCTGGAGACGGGATCGCGCCGGGAGCGTCAGCTCCGGACGGGACTGCTGGCGGCGATGGGCGACCTGTGGGGCGAGCTGTGCCGCAACGGCTGCGCGAGCCTGGGCCTCGATCCGGAGCTCGTGATGGGGCGAGCGGTGACGATCGATCTGGAGCATCCCGACCTGCGCGGGATCGACGCGATGGACCTGCCGCTGGCGCTCGTCACGTGCGCCTCGGCCGCTGTGGTCACTCCTTAAATGAGCCGCGCCCCGGTGCCGGCGGAAAGGAGACGGCCGGCCTGAAGGGGCGCGCTCGGGGAGGGGGACGCATGATGCCTGTCCCGCACCTATTTGTCCAAGACGAGAGATTTCTGTCAGTGATAAGCGGTGCTTATCAATCGGTGGTGAAGACGATCTTCCCGCCCGTGTCGCCCTCGAGCATCGCCTCGAACCCGCGGCGCGCGTCGCGCAGGGGCAGGGTCGAGTGGATCACCGGACGCACGCGCTTATCGACGCACAGCTGTACCAGTCGGTCGAGTTCCTCGCGGCTCCCCATCGTCGAGCCGACCACCGACAGCTGGAGGAAGAAGATCCGGGTCAGCTCGGCCGGCGGCGCATCGCCGGTGGTGGCGCCCGAGATGACGATCGTGCCGCCCGGCTTGAGCGCGCGGACCGAATGGGCCCACGTCGCCTGGCCGGTTGTCTCCATGACCGCATCGACCCGCTCGGGCAGTCGCGCGCCGGGCTCGAACGCCTGCTCGGCGCCGAGCTCTAGCGCCCGCGCACGCTTCTCCTCGCTTCGTCCGGTGACCCACACCCGGATCCCGGCCGCGCTGCCCAGCACGGTCAGCGCGGTGGCGACGCCGCCGGTGGCGCCCTGTATGAGGATGGTCGCGCCGGGTGGCACGCGCCCGCGACTGAACAGCATCCGGTAGGCGGTCAGCCAGGCGGTCGGGAGACAGGCGGCCTCCTCGAAGGACAGCTCCGTCGGCTTCGGGAGCAGGTTCCAGCGGGGGACGGCCACCCTCTCGGAGAACGTCCCCTGGTAGCGCTCGGAGAACAGCGAGCGGCGGGGGTCGAGCGTCTCGTCGCCGTGCCAGGCCGGGTCGCTGATGACGGCGTGCACGAGCACCTCGTTGCCCTCCTCGTCGAGGCCGGCGGCGTCGCAGCCGAGGGTCATCGGGAGGCGATTCTCGGGTAACCCGACCCCTCGCAGAGACCACAGGTCGTGGTGGTTGAGAGATGCGGCCTTGACCGTGATCGTGGTCCAGCCGTCGGGAGGCTCGGGCTCGGGCCGCTCGTCGATGCGCAGCCCGGTCAGCGGGTCGTCGCGGTCGATGGCGGCGGCGTACACGGCGAGCATGGGGTCGAATCATGCCTGAGGTGCCGGGGTCGCGCGGCGCGGGGTGCGACAATCACGTGCGCATGGCCACCGTCACCGCGAGCGCCGCCAAGGCGGTCGACGCCCCGCCCGAGCGCGTCCTCGAGTTCCTGCGCGACTACCGCCAGGAGCGGCCGCGCATCCTGACCGAGAACTACACGGCCTACCGGGTCGAGCAGGGCGGCAACGGAGCGGGCACGGTGATCGGCTACCACTTCGCCGCCGGCGGCCGGGAGCGCGACTACCGCCTGAGCGTCGATGAGGAGGGTGGCGAGCTCGTCGAGCGCGACCAGCTGTCGTCGTTCGTCAGCCGGTGGACCGTCGCGCCAAACGGATCGGGCTCGGAGGTGACGCTCGAGTCCTCGTGGCAGGGCGCCGGCGGGATCGGCGGAATGTTCGAGCGGACGTTCGCGCCGATGGGGTTGCGACGGATCTACGGCCAGATGCTGGACAAGCTAGCCGCCGCCGTCTCAGCCGGCGCCGCTTAGGACCCGGATTCGATCCGCTGCTTAAGCTCGCCGGCGCGGGCGCGCACGAGCATGTCTCTAAGCAGGTCGACGAGCGGCCCGCGAATCACCAGGCTCAGCATCCGTCCGAGGTCGACCTCGAGCTTGTAGGTGGCGCGAGTGCGATCGTCGCCCAGATCTTCGAGCTCCCAGCTGCCCTCGACGGACTTGAGCTCGCCCTTCTCTTGCGTCCAGCTCAGGTGGGTCGGTCCGTCGTAGGTGAAGCGGACCGTGGACTTGATCGTCCGCACCTTGGCGTCGGTTGCGGCCTCGCACAGGATCGCGTGGCCTTGGTCATCGCGCTCGAGTGCGTGCATCCCCTTGAGCCCGCCCTGCCACTCGGGGGCGGCCTCGACGTCCTCGACCAGCGCCCACACCTGGTCGAGTGGGGCCTGGATGTCGGCGGTCGAGCTTCCGGTGATGTTGCCCATCGGGTGCTGACGTTACACGGCTTCGGTCAGCTCGCGGATCCGATTTCGCAGGCGAAGCACGTCGGGGCGTCGACCGCTGAACAGCTCGACCCGGTGGCGGAGGTCGAGGCGGGCGCGCTTGACCACGTCGGCCATGAACGCATCGCAGGTGACGAGCTCGCAGTGGGTGAGGGCCTGGGCGAGGGCGTCGAGGTCGGCGGCGTCACTGGGCCTGGCGGCGCGCTCGGGCAGCTCGTGCTCGATCACCCAGGTCATCCGCCTCTGGATTTCTCGGGCCGGGCGGTCGAGACGGTCTGGGAGCCGGCGGCCTTGGGAGAGCTCGTGCAGCAGCTCCATGAGGTTGAGGTCCGGGCGCGGTCTCGACTCTCGCTCGTGGACGGCTGATTCGAGTACGTGGATCGCTCCTCTTTGGACCGCGTCGTGCAGCACGGGGGCGAGCTCCCTGAACGCCGGCTTGTCCTTGGCGATCCCGCTCAGGTAGTTCTGGTCGAGGTACAGCGAGACGGCCGCCCGATCGGCCGGTGGGTCATAAGTGCGCACTCGGCAATCTTCGCCGCTCGACTGCGCTGATATGACCCGCAAATGGCGCTGAATCGGCGTTCGCCGGGAGTGGGAGGGCGAGCGCGCACATATGACCCACAATGGTGGCGATGACGGTGGTGGAGATCGCGACCGCGCACGGCCCAGCCCGCGCGCACGTGACGAAGGTCCGAGGCGCGCACGGGGCGCTGGTGCTCGGGCATGGCGCCGGCGGGGGCATCGGCTCGCGGGATTTGGGCGCCGCGTCGGAGGCAGCGCTCGGCACCGGGTTCAGCGTGGCGCTCGTCGAGCAGCCCTACCGCGTCGCGGGGCGCCGCTCGCCAGCGCCCGCCGGCCAGCTCGACGCCGCGTGGATTGCAGTGATCGAGCACCTGCGGGCCAAAGCGCTGCGGGGGCTGCCGCTCGTGTGCGGCGGGCGCTCGTCGGGCGCCCGCGTGGCCTGCCGCACCGCCGCAGAGACGGGCGCCACCGCCGTCCTGTGCCTGGCCTTTCCGCTGCACCCGCCCGGACGCCCGAACGCGCCCAGCCGCCAGGACGAGCTCGACGCCGTGGGCGTGCCCGTGCTCGTCGTCCAGGGCGAAAGCGACCCGTTCGGGATGCCGCCGCCAGGCCCGTCCCGCACCGTGGTGACCGTCAAGGGCAACCACAGCCTGCGGAGCGATCTGGAGGCGGTGCGGAGCGCGATAGGTCAGTGGCTCTCCCAGCTACGCTGACCGGCGTGTGCAAGCGGATCGGACACGGTGGCGCCAGCGCGCTGGCCCCGGCAAACACGCTGGCCTCGTTCGACGCCGCCCGCGAGGTCGGCATCGACATGGTCGAGTTCGACGTGCGGGCCTGGAACCGTGAGCTCGTGCTTGCCCACACGGTCTTCCATGCCCGCCTTGGCGGAAACGTGCGTCTTTCCGAGGCGCTCCGGCACCTGTCGAGTCGCCGCTTCGCCGATCTAGAGCTGAACGTCGACGTCAAGCACGTCGGGTGCGAGGCGGCACTGCTCGATCGTCTGCGCCACGGGGGGCTGCTCGAGCGCACGCTGATCTCCTCCCAGGTCCCCGACGTGGTTGACCGGGTGCGGGCGCTCGAGCCGCGGGCTCGGGTGGGGATCTCGGTCGGCGGCCGGCTCGCGCGTATGAGCCGGCGGTGGCGCGACTGGCGAGCGGTGGCGCTGGCGGGGCTGCACAGCGGCCGCTGGGATGCGCTGATGGCCCAGCACCGGCTCGTGAACGACGCGCTGCTGCAGGACGTGGTCGAGCGCGACGGGCGGCTGTACGCCTGGACGGTGAACGAGCGCGCGGCGATCGGCCAGTTGCGCCGGCTCGGGGTGCACGGAATCGCCACGGCCGATCCACGGTTGTTCGCGTAGCCGTGCGGGCGGCCAGGTTGACTGAGCTCGTGGAGCGGCCCGAGCGCGGCCGAGTGTTCACCGAGGCGGTGCGTGCGGGTCTGGCCGACTGCGCTCCCAGCGGCCGGGTCCGGCTCGACTCACTGGCCCGCTACACGCAGGACATCGCCTACGCCGACGCCCTCGACGTGGGACTGTCCGAAACCGCGCGGTGGGTCGTCCGTCGCACCCGCATGCGGGTTGATCGCTTCCCGCGCTTCGGGCAGCCGCTCGCGCTGACCACGTTTTGCAGCGGCCTCGGCCGGATGTGGGCCGAGCGGCGGACCAGCATCGTCGCGGACGAGCACGACGGTGGCGGTGGCGGGCTGGTCGAAGTCGTCTCGCTGTGGGTCCACCTCGATCCGGTCAGCCTCAGGCCCACGCCGCTGCGCGAGGACGAACTCGCCGCGTGGGGCGAGTCGGCCGGCGCCAGGAAGGTGACGGCGCGGCTGCACCACCCGGGCCCCGACGGAGCGCAAGACAGCTTCCCGTGGCACTTCCGCGGCAGCGAATGCGACGTCGCCGACCACGTCAACAACGCCGCGTACTTCCTGCCGCTCGAGGAGGAGCTCCTCCAGGACGACGACCCGCCGTCGATCGACGTCGAGATCGAGTATCGATCCCCGGCGCAACCGGGAGACAAGGTGGTGCTCCGGAGCGGAGCCCGCCGCTGGATCGTCACCCCGGACGGGGAGACCCACGCATCGCTGATCATCACGGGAACCCGCAACCACATCTTGAACAAGGAGGCCTGACCATTGCGTGCCGTCGCCATCACGAAGCCCGGGGACGTCGACGTCCTCGCGGTCGCCGACCTGCCTGCCCGCGAACCCGGGGAGGGTGAGGTCCGGATCGCGGTCAAGGCCGCGGCGGTCAACCCGACCGACATCGGGCTGCGGCAGCGCGGTGGCGGGCCCGACCTTCCGCCGCCCTGGGTCCCGGGCATGGACGCCGCCGGCGTGGTCGAGTCGCTCGGCGCGGGCGTCGACCGGCTCTCGGTGGGGCAAGAGGTGATGGCCGCGGTCAGTCCGCGCCGGCCCGAGGGCGGAGCGCAGCAGGAGCTGCTGGTGGTGCCGACGGCCTCGGTTGTGCCGATTCCCGATGGGGCGAGCCTGCCCGAAGCGGCGACTCTGCCCATGAACGGGCTCACCGCGCAGCGCGGCCTGGACCTGCTCGGGCTGAGCGAGGGGGAGACGCTCGCGGTAGCCGGTGGGGCCGGGCTGCTCGGCTCCTACGTGATCGCGCTGGCCAAGGAGCGCGGCCTGCGAGTCATCGCCGACGCCAAGCCCGAGGACGAGGAGCTCGTCAAGAGCTTCGGCGCCGACGTGGTGGTGCCGCGCGGCGAGCGCTTCGGCGACGCGGTCCGCGCGGTGGCGCCGGACGGCGCCGACGCGGTGTACGACACCGCGCTGCTCTATCGCGACGCGTTTCCCGCGGTTCGGGACGGCGGGCAGGTCGTATTCGTCCGGGGCTGGGACGGCAACGAGGTCGAAGAGCGCGATATCCGCGTGCACCCGGTGATGGTGTTCGAGGTGCTCCAGCGCACCGACTGGCTGGATGAGCTTCGCCTCCTTGCCTCGGAGGGGCGGATCAAGCTGCGCGTGGCCCGCGAGCTTCCGCCCGAACAGGCAGCCGAGGCCCACCGCCTGATGGGTGCGGGTGGTCTGCGCGGGCGCGCCGTGATCGTCTTCTGATCGAGCTCAGGCAGACAGCGACTCGAGCACCGCGCGCGCCGCGTTGTGCCCGGGGATCCCGCTCACACCGCCACCGCGCCGGGCCCCGGCCCCGCATACCCACACGTTGGCGTGGTCGGTCTCGACGCCCCAGCGGCCTACGTCCTCCGCTGACTCGGCAAACGGCCAGGCCAGGTCGCGGTGGAAGATGTGGCCGCCGGGCATCCCGAGCTCGGCCTCGAGTTCGGGGGGCGTGAGCGCCTCGAGGCAGGGCATGCCGTCGGGGCCCCGGAGCAGGCAGTCCTCGAGCCGCTCGCCGAGCACCGAGTCGACCGATCTGAGCGTCGCCTCCACCGCCTCGAGTTTGCGCACCCCGCCGTCGCCGTCGCCGGCGAACAGCCGCGCCGGCATGTGCAGGCCGAACAGGGTCATCGTGTGGACGCCCTGCGCCCGCAGCTCGGGGGACAGAATGCTCGGGTCGGTCAGCGAGTGGCAGTAGATCTCGCACGGCGGCAGGGCCGGGATCTCGCCGGCGCTCGCCTCCCGGTAGGCCTGCTGAAGCTGCTCGTAGCCCTCGTTGATGTGGAACGTCCCGGTGAACGCGTTCTCGGGGTTCACGCTCGCGTCCGGCAGGCGCGGCAGGCGGCGGAGCAGCATGTTGATCTTGAGCTGCGCGCCCTCGGGCGTGTCGTCCGGCGCCGGCTCGCCCAGAAGCTCGCTCAGGACGTCCGGGGCGACGCCCGCCAGGACGTGCCGCGCTCCGAATGTCCGCCCGTCAGCACAGGCAACCTCGGCGTGGCGTTCGTCGGTGCCGATCGCGACGACGTCGGCGCGAGTCACGAACTCCGCGCCCGCGCGTCGCGCGGCATCCGCGAGCGCACTCGACAATGCCCCCATGCCGCCCACCGGCACGTCCCAGCTGCCGCCGACCACGTGGTAGAGGAAGCAGCGGTTCTGGCGCAGCTGCGAATCGTCGGCCCGCGCGAACGTGCCGATAAGGGCGTCGGTGAGAACCGTCCCGCGAGTGAGGTCGTCGGCAAACGTCCGCTCCAGCATCTCGGACAGCGGCGTCTCGAACACCGCGTTCCAGGTGTGGTCGTCGTCGATGAGCCGGCGCATCTCCTCGCGGGACCGCAGCGGCTCGGTCAGGGTGGGGAAGACGCGCTCGGCCACCCGCGCGAGCACGCTTTCCCACGCCGGATGGTCACCGACGGGGGGATACGCGGCGATCCGGCGCCAGCGTAGCTCGGCCCGCACACCCAGGCTTCGCAGCAGCCCCGGCGGGAACAGGCTGACCAGGTACGAGTAGCGCGACAGCCGCGCGTCGACACCCCTGAACGGTGAGACCGACACCGCGGCGCCACCCAGTTCGGCACGACGCTCGAGCACCAGCACCGAGCGGCCGGCACGCGCGACGATCGTCGCGGCCACGAGGGCGTTGTGCCCGCCGCCGACGATCACGACATCGAAATTGGTGGGCGCGGCCATGAGCACACGGGACCATAGGTCCTGAGGCGCCGCCGTCGGGCGCCGACGACAATGGTCTTAGGACCAATTGCCTCTGGTGGGGAGGCGCTGAGCGGCTTAGCCTGGAGAGCATGAGCCAGTCAACCGGAGAAAAAATCGCCGACACCGTACGTTCGTGGCCCGGTGTCGAGGCCGCCCCTCACCGCTTCGGCGGGATCGAGTTCCGGCTCGGCCGCCGCGAGCTCGGACACCTGCACGGCGACCGAATCGCCGACCTGCCGTTCCCCCGCCGCGTGCGCGACCAGCTGATCGCCGAGGGCAGGGCCCGCCCCCACCACGTCCTCCCCGACTCGGGCTGGATTACCGTCTCGATCCGCTCGCCCGAAGAGGCCGAGCGCGCCGTCGAACTGTTCCAGATGGCGTACGAGCGGGCCACGCACGCGCGAGTTGCGCGCGAGCGTGGTGATTAGAGACCAAAAAAACGGGTATAGCGCGCGGTGAAACCCAGGAAGCCGGGTTCCCGGGTCGAACCTCTGGATCATGGATCGCGAGGAGCTCCGTCACCACATCGATTCCGCCGCGCCGGGCGCCTCGGCGAGCCGGCTCGCCTCGCTGATCTTGCACGCGTGCTGGCCCGGCGGGCCGGCGGATCGCTCCGAGCGCGTGGCGCTCGAGTGGCTGCGCCAATGGCATCCGGACCATGCCGCGGCCCAGCTGCCGAGGTGCTCGTGCTCGACCGGGCACTGCATTCTGTGCAACTGAGCCGGTCTCGGTGACCGACTCGACGGCCAGCGGTCCGACCGTCGACCTGCGCGAGCGGGTGGCGATCGTGACCGGTGGCGGGCGCGGCATCGGGCGGGCGATCGCGCTCGGCTATGCCGGAGCCGGCGCCGACGTGGTGATCGGCGTGGCGCGCAACGCCGCCGAGGCCGATGAGGTCGTCGCCGGCGCCGAGACGCTGCCGGGCACCATCCAAGCCGTCCTGGCCGACGTGACCGAGGAGAGCGATGTGGACCGCCTGGTGGAGCGCGCGCTCGCAATTCGCGGGCGGATCGACGTGCTCGTCAACAACGCGGCGCGCGGGATGCGATTCGTCAACGAACGGTTCATGACCGACCCCCTGCCGTTCTGGGAGGCGGATCCCGAGGCGTGGCGGCTGGTCATGGAGACCAACACGGTCGGCGTGTTCCTCATGTCTCGCGCCGTCGTGCCGCACATGCTCGCCGCGAAACGCGGCAGCATCATCAACGTCACGATCAACCACGAAACGATGGTCCGGCGCGGGTTCTCGCCCTACGGACCTTCGAAGGCCGCGCTTGAGGCGATGACGCGAGTGTGGGCGCAGGAACTCGAGGGAACCGGGGTCGTGATCAACCTGCTGGCTCCGGGTGGCGCCACCGCCACCGGCATGGTCCCGGATGACGTGCCCGCCACCGTCCCGCTGCTCTCGCCGGAGATCGTGGTCGCGCCGGCGCTGCACCTCGTGCTGGCCGAGAGCAGCGGTCGGCGCATCCTCGGCACCGAGTGGGAACCTCCCACGTGAGCGCTCGGCGTTTCCCCGCATGTGCGCTCGCCGTTTTTGCTCGGTGGTAGGTTTCGGGTTCGTTTCGGCCGGCGGGCAATCCAGGGGAATGGCGAACCAGTCGTGAACAGCGATTTCAGCGTAGAAGACTGTCGGCAGAGCGACGGCGCAGTCCTCACGGTGAGCGGCGAGCTCGATCTGCGTACCAGCCCGGAGCTCGAGGAGCGGCTCACCGCCGCCTTCGGGTCCGGCATCGAGCTGGTGATTCTCGACCTCAGGCAGATCGACTTCATGGACTCGACCGGACTGCGGGGCCGCAGAGTAGGCTCACGACATGAAGGAGCTGACCGGGAGTGCCGCCGGGACCACGCAGGCATCGCGCGATCAGACGATGTTGCTACTCGAGGACATCGACCGGTATCCGAGCTGGTACCCGGAGGTCGTAAAGGAAGCCGAGGTCCTCGAGCGCGATGGGCAGGGACGGCCGACGAAGGCGCACACGGTGCTCCACGTCGAGCGAGGCCCGCTGACGAAGGACTTCAACCTGGTCATGACCGTGAACGTCGACCCGTCCGCGGGGACAATCGCGCTGAGGCGGATCCCGCACGGACCGGACGATCCTGAGCAGTTCGACGTGACCTGGAGCGTCGATGAGAGCAATAGCACGCGCATCCGGCTCGAGTTGGCGGCGAACCTGAGCGTGCCGCGGCTGATCCCGCTCGGGGGCGTGGGCGATTCGCTGGCCCAGGGGCTGGTCAGTGCGGCGACGAGAGCGCTTCAGTCGTGACCCGGCGCAGCTCGAGGTCGAACGCCTCGCCGATGAGCTCGTAGGAGCGCCGGCGCGCCTGATGGTCGTGGGTGATCGTGACCACGATCACCTCGTCGGCGCCGTACTCCGACGCCACCGTCTCGATCTCCGCCCGGACCTTGGCCGGCGAGCCGACGATCGATCTCCGGCCGGGGCGGGCGCCGTTCAAAGGCTTCCCCTCGCGGTTTAGGAAGTCGACCGCCTTCTCGGGCGGCGGCACCGGGATCAGCTGATTCCGGCGCAGCAGCGTGAACGCCATGCGGCTGCTGGTGGAAAGGAACACGGCCTCCTCCTCGGTGGGCGCTGCGAGGGCCCACACCGCCACGGCGGTTCGCGGGGCCTTGAGGTCGCGGCTGGGCTCGAAGCGCTCCCGGTACAGCCTGGCGATGTCCGCGCCCTCGGCGTTGATGAAGTCCGCGAACGCGTAGGGCAGCCCGAGCTGGGCCGCCCAGATTCCGCTCTGCGCCGAGGAGCCGAGCAGCCAAGGGACCGGGAGCTCAGGGCGGCCGGGAAGGGTGCCCGCGAGGCGGTGGAAGGGGTGGTCGCTTGGCAGCGAGTCGTCGAAGTAGGCGAGCAGCTCGGCGAGCTGCTGGGGGAAGTCGTCGGGGGAAGCCTGGCGGCGGTCGCGCTGGAGCGCGAACGTGGTCAGCGGGTCGGTACCCGCCGCGCGGCCGATCCCGAGGTCAATCCGTCCGGGGAACAGCGCGGCGAGCACGGTGAATGTTTCAGCCACCTTGAACGGGCTGTAGTGGGGCAGCATCACGCCGCCGCTGCCGACCCGGATCCCGTCGGTGGCGGCAGCGATCGGACCGATCAGTGCCTCGGGGCTGGGTCCGGCCAGCATCGGGCCGCCGTGGTGCTCGGCCACCCAGTAGCGGTGGTAGCCGAGCTCGTCGGCGAGGCGGGCCAGGTCGATCGTGTTGTGCAGCGCATCGGCGCCGGTCGACCCCTCGGGGACCGGCGACTGATCGAGAACGGAGACGAGCACGTAGTCGATGTTAGAAAGCGCGGTCGCCTCGTCAGCGCTGGTCCGGCGGCGCCATCCAGTAGAAGAACGGCCCCATGCCGCCCTGGGCGATCGCGAACCAGTACGGAAGCATTGCCTCCTGCACGGCCGCGTTCTCGAGGCCGCCCGCGTAGATCGGATCGAAGCCGGCGTCGCGGTTCAGTCGCTCGACCACGGCCCGAGCCTCCTCGTCCCCGCACCACAGATTGCCCGGCGTGTCCTCGGTGGTCCCGATCCGGTCGTAGATCCTCGCGAAGTTCAGATTGAACGACTTGGCGGTCGGTCCGCCAGTCTTTGACTTGATGAACTCGGCGTTGGAGGCGAATCCGCCCGGTGGCTGGGAGGCGACCAGGTTGGTGGCGTCGATCGCGATCTTGCCGCCGATGCCGCTGAGCGCTTCGAGCGCGTCGGCCACCGCAGCGCCGGGGACCGCGATCAGCACGGCGTCCGCGCCGCCGACGTCGCCACCATCGCGACCGATTCGTTGTACCTCATGGCCAGCTCGCTCCCATCGGTCGGCCAGCCCGCCACCGACATTCCCTTTCCCGACTACCGCGATCTTCATCTCGGCTCCCAGTGAGTGTGGTTAGTCGATTTGTCGGCGCGCCTTAGCCCCGGCGCATCAGCCGGCCGATCGATGCCATCATCTCAGCCGTCTTCGCGTCGCGCTCGTCGGGGGTCTCCGCGCCGATCACGCAGTGGTGAGCGTGATCATCGAGCAGGCCGAGCGCGACCTTGTCGAGCGCGGCCTGAGCGGCGCCGATCTGGGTGAGGATGTCGATGCAGTAGCGGTCCTCGCGCACCATGCTCTCGATCCCGCGGATCTGTCCCTCGATCCGCGCCAGCCGCGCCAGTAGCTGGTCCTTGGTCGCCGTGTATCCGCGGGTCGGTGGCATGCTGGTGGGCGAGTATACCCCCTGGGGGTATGCTCTTAGTTATGAGCCTGATATGGCACGTGATCAGGGACGCGCTGCTGATGGCGTGGCAGGTCTGGTGGGCGCTCGTGCTCGGATTCGCCATCTCCGCGATGGTGCAGGCGTGGGCTCCCCGCGAGCGGGTCGAGCGCGCGCTCGGCGCCGGCGGGGCCCGCCCGGTGTCGCTCGCCACGGCTCTGGGCGCCGTGTCCTCGTCGTGCTCGTACGCCGCGGTGGCGATCGCGCGGTCGCTGTTCGCCAAGGGTGCCAGCGCGGCGAGCGCGCTGGCCTTCCAATTCGCCTCGACCAATCTGGTGTGGGAACTGGGGGTCGTGCTCTGGGTGCTGATCGGCTGGCAGTTCACGCTCGCCGAGTTCTTCGGCGGTCTGGTGATGATTGCCCTGATGACGATCCTGCTCAGGTTGTTCGTCGGCCCAAGGGCCGAGGAGGTGGCGCGGAAGCACGCCATCGGGGCCCTCGGTCAGCACGAGCACGGCTCCGTTTCGTCGCCGCGGCTCCGCTGGCGCGAGCGGCTGCTCAGCGCCGAGGGCTGGAGCGATGTGGCGGACAACTTCCGCTGGGACATGTTGATGCTCTGGAAGGAGATCGCCGCCGGCTTCGTGCTGGCCGGGGTGGCCGCCCAGTTCAGCAACGCGTTCTTCACCTCGCTGTTCGTCACGAACGCTCCGCGTCCGATCCCGACGCTCGAGAACGTGCTCGTCGGCCCGCTGATCGCGGTACTCAGCTTCGTCTGCTCGGTCGGCAACGTGCCGCTCGCGGCCGTGCTGTGGTCGGGCGGAATCAGCTTCGCCGGTGTGCTCTCATTCCTGTTCGCGGACCTGATCGTCCTCCCGATCATCGCGATCTACCGGAAGTTCTACGGCGGCGGCTACGCGGCCCGGATCGTCGCGCTGATGCTGGTCACGATGGTGCTGGCCGCGCTCGCCGTCGACGGTGTGTTCAGCCTGCTCGGATTGATCCCGTCGGGTCCGAGGCCCTCGCGTGCGGCGGTGTTCGGCTCGGTCCACCTCGACTACAAGCTGGTCCTGAACGTGCTCGGCGTGCTGATCTTCGGCACGCTGATGGGGCTGAGCGCCCGCCGCGCCACGCGAGCGCCCGCCGGCGCCCACGCGCATCACTGTCACTAGGAATCAGCCGGCGGCCACGGTGGCGCGGGGCGGTTCGCTCTGCGAGGGCGCCGGCGCCCCACCGCGCTCCCCGTCCTGGCCGACGAAGTCACGCTGGCGGATCAGCACCAGCGTGAGCGCCGCCGCCGCGAACGAAATCAGCGCACCGATCAGGATCACGACGTTCAGCCCGTCGACGAAGCCTGCCCGGGCGGCGCCGGCGGCCAGATCGCGCAGGTGCGCTGGCACGGTCTCGATCGCCTGGAGGACGCTGCCGTTGCTCACCGACGACGCGAGGGCGTGGGCCTGCCCGGCCAGCGCCGTGTGGCTTAGGCGCGCCACCACCGTGCTATCGGCCTGGCTCGCGAGGATGCTCCCCAACGCGGCCACGCCGGTGGCGATCCCGACCTGCCGGAAGGTCGAGTTGATGCCCGACGCCATTCCGGCTCGGGCGGGCTCGACCACGCCAACCGCGGTCGAGGCGAGCGGAACGTTGACAAAGCCGGCGCCGATCCCGCCGACGATCATCCCGGGCAGCAGATGGGTCCAGTCGTCGCTCGGGGTGATCCCGCGCATCAGCAGCAGCCCGATCCCGATCAGCGCGAAGCCCGGAGCGATCAGCATCCGCGTCGGCACGTGCCCCGTGAGCCGCCCGGCCAGTCCGGCGGTGATGAAGATGCCACCGGTCAGCGGCAGCAGGTGAACGCCGGTGTCGATCGCGGAGGAGCCGAGCACGTTCTGCAGGTAGAGCACGATGTAGGTGAGCAGCGAGAACAGCGAGGCGGAGATCGCCCAGGCCGCGATCAAGCCCCCGTTGAAGGTGGGCACACGGAGGAGGTGGAGATCGAGCATGGGGGCGCGCGAGCGCATCTCGATGACCAGGAACAGTGCGATCAGTACCACCGCGGCGATCAGCGACGCGGTCACCGTGGTCGACCCCCATCCTTCCGGATGGCTTCGGATCAGCCCGTATACGAGCGCGGTCAGGCCGAGCGTGAATGTCACGAAGCCGAGCAAGTCGGGACGGCTGGCCACGGGCGCCTTGGATTCCCGCACCTTCCTGAGCGTGACCGCGAGGGCCACCACGCCGATCGGTAGGTTCACGAAGAAGATCCAGCGCCACGAGAGCCCGCTGGTCAGTGCGCCACCGAGCACCGGACCGACGGCCACCGCGACGCCCGTGACGGCGCCGAACACCCCGAACGCCACGCCGCGCTCCTGCGGCAGGAACGCGTCGGCGAGCAGCGCCAGCGAGGTCGCGAACATGATCGCCCCGCCGATGCCCTGGAAGGCGCGGGACAGGGCCAGGAAGGTCGGGTCGGGCGCGAACCCGCACAGCGCCGAGCCGACCGTGAAAACGACGATCCCGACCGCGAACACGAGCCGGCGACCGACGAGGTCTCCGACCGATCCGGCGGTGAGCAGGAAGGCCGCAAGCGTCAGTGCGTAGGCGTCGATCACCCACTGGAGGTCAGACAGCGACGCGTGGAAGGCCTGCTGGATGTACGGCAGCGCGACGTTGACGATCGTGATGTCGAGCAGCAGCATGAACACGCCGGTGCAGACGGCGAGCAGGGTCCACCATTTGCGGTCCATGGGCTACTCCTGTTCTGGGCGGGCTCCACGTTAGCATATATACTGAGTCCATGCTCAGTAATTCCTCAGTCGTGCGGAGGCGGCGCGGGCGGCCATCCGCCGGCGGACGGGACGCGATACTGGCTGCGGCGCTGACGCTGCTGCGCGAGCGTGGGATCGCGCGCGTGACGTCGCGGGAGGTGGCCGCGCTGGCCGGCGTCTCGGAGGCGAGCGTGTTCTACCACTACAAGGACCGCGCCGGGCTGCTGCAGGCGGTGTTCGAGCAGGGCCTGCGACCGCTCGAGGAGCTGGCCCTGCGCGGTTCGCTGACCGGCGCCGGAGTGCACGACGTCCTCACAGCTCTCGGCACCACGCTCGAGCGATTCCTCGACCAGGCGCTGCCGGTGACGGCGGCGGCGCAGTCGGACGCCGCGCTGCGCGACGCGCTGGCCGCTTATATGACCGAGCGCGATCTCGGTCCGCACCGCGGCGTGCGAGCCCTTGGCGACTACCTCGCGGCGGAGCAGGCGGCCGGCCGTGTGAGGGCCGGCGTCGATCCCTACGCGGTGGCGATGATGTTCGTGGGCGCTTGCTACACCCGCGCTTCGCAGCGCCAGATGCCGGCGCACGCGGGCGAACTGCCGCCGCTTGAGGAGATCGTCCGCGCCACCGAGGAGCTGCTTCGGCCGGCGTGACCGGAGTGCCGGCGCTCGGCGCTGCTTGCGCGCACACTTATGATCCAGGTGTGCCCGGTTGACGTTAGAACCACGCGCACCGCACAACGTCGGCTGCCACGGAGCCCGAGCGGTTGGGTGGCGGTGCGCGGGCACCGCCTCGCCTGTATGTCGGCCATAAGCACACCGAGACGGGTGGGGCCGGGTCAGGCGCGCGACTTCGGCAGCGCCTCAGCGCGGCGGCGGGGATCGCGTAGGCTTGCCGTGCGCCGTGACCGCAACCCGCCTGCCCGACCGCACCGAATCCGCACGAGTGCGAGTTCGGGCCGGGATCCGGCGTGGAGCGCCGTTCGGCCTGGCGGTGTTTCTGATCGCGGTCTCGTACGGGGTGCTCGCGCGGCCGGTGATGGGAACGGTGGCGCCGGTCGTGATGTCGATCGTCGTGTTCTCCGGATCGGCGCAGTTCGGTTCGCTGGCGATCCTCGCCGCCGGCGGAGGGGTCGGCGCGGCGATTGCCGCGGGCGTGCTGCTCAACGCTCGCTATCTGGCGATGGGTCTGGCCCTCGCGCCGTCGCTGCGAGGGCGCGCGCTGTCGCGTGCCGCATTCGCGATGACAGTCGTGGATGCGTCATGGGCGTCGGCGAGCGCCGGCGACGGGACCTTCGACCCGTGGTACATGGTCGGGGTGACGGTGCCGCAGTACCCCGGCTGGGTCCTGGGCACGGTCATCGGCGTGCTGGCGGGCAAGGCTCTTGGCAACCCCCAGGCGCTCGGCCTGGACGCCCTGTTTCCCGCCTTCTTCGTGGCGCTGCTGTTCGAGGAGGCGCGGGGCCGCAGGAAAAGGGCAGCCGCCGCCGGCGGCGCCGGGATCGCGCTCGCGCTGACCCCGGTGGCGCCGGCGGGTCTCCCGATCCTCGCGGCAGCCGCGGCGGCCATCGTCGCCTCGAGGATGCGGCCTTGAGCGCGGTGTGGATCACCGTCGTGGCCCTGGCGCTCGCCACCGCGGCGCTGAAGCTGGCGGGGCCGCTCATGCTGGGCGGCCGCGAGGTGCCGCCGGTCGCGATGAGCATCGTCGAGCTGCTCGCGGCGGCGCTGCTGGCTGCGCTCGTGGTCGTCGAGACGTTCGGGCAGGGCCGGTCGCTCACGCTTGACGCTCGCGTGCTCGGGGTGGCGTTCGCGGCGATCGCGCTGCTGCGGCGGGCATCGATCACGGTGGCGGTTCTCGGCGCGGCGGTCGTGACCGCCGTGGCGCGTGCGCTGTTCTGACGCGAGGGCACGAACCGGGACGGCTGCCAGGTGCGCTCGGAGCCGGCCGGCTATGCGGGCGCGATCGCCGGACCGCCATCGCCCTGAGCGGGCCGCTCGCGGGTCGAGCGCTCCGGCGGAGATTCCTCGCGCGGGGAGTACGACTGGTCAGCGTGGACGATGAGCACCGGGATCGGGCTGTGGTTGAGCGCGTAGTGGCTGACGCTGCCGAACAGCGACGCTGCCAGCGCACGCCGGCCGCGCGAGCCCATCACGAGCAGGTCGTGGTCGCCGGACTTGACCGCGCAGGCCAGCGCCGACCGGATCGGGCGGCGACTGACGACGGTGGTCACGGGCACGTCGTTGGGCACGCGGGCGACCGCGCGCTTCATGATCCCGACCGCCTCGCGCTCGAGGTCCAGGGAGGTCACGGCGGCGGCGTTGGCGCCGATCGCGGTCGCGGCCCACGCCGGCGGCTGGCTTACGGCGGTCAAGATGGTGATCCGCCCGTTGCCGGCTCGCGCGATATCGATGGCTTCTTCGAGTGCCCGCTGGGCATGCTCGGAGCCATCGACGCTGACGAGGATGTTGCGGAACATGTCGTCACTCTACGCGCAAACGATTGGCATGCCAAATATTAGCATCACAACCGGTATACTGGCAAGGTGACGTCGGGGGGGTCGAAAAAATTTCTGGCCGGCTTCGATGCGCTAACCCAGGCCGTGCGCCGGGCGCGGGGAGCGAACGGCCGGGGGTCCGAAGGCGGGCTGACCCTCTCGCAGTACGGGCTGCTCGAGGTGCTCGCCGACCGGTCCAGCGCGCGGGTGCAGGAACTGGCCGCCCACGCCGGCATCACGGCTTCGACCGCCACCCGCATCCTCGACGCGCTCGAGCGTCGCGAGATCGTGCGGCGGACGCGGTTGGACGAGGATCGGCGCGCGGTGGCGGTCAGCCTCACCGACACCGGTCGGCAGCTGGTACGCGCCGAGCGCGATTGGCTGCGCGGCCGCGAGCAGGCCTTCTACGGCGCGCTTCCCTCCGCCGAGCAGGAGCTCGCGCCCGACCTGCTGTTCCGGCTCGCCGCGCTGATCGACGAGCTCGCGGCCGGTCCCGAGGATTGAAGCCGCGCGGCGCGCCGCCACTTGGCCCGATCCGCTCGACGATTCCCCGCCGCGGGTCTTAAACATAACGCTCACACAAAGATCACGGCTGGGCAACCAGGGCGGTCGTCCGCCCTCCATATAACGAGCCTCGCATCTGACGGCAAACCATAAGGAGCCATCCGCACATGCGAAGAGCTACAAGGATCGGGACTGCGGCCGCGGTGATCGCGGCGGCGGCGATCGGCGGTTCGGCAGCGGCGGTGTCCGCGCACCAACCGCAATCGGACCATTACCAGCACGGCAACCAGATCAAGCACGTGTTGCTGATATCGGTCGATGGAATGCACCAGTCGGATCTGGACTGGTACGTCGCCAACCATCCCAATTCGGAGCTGGCGCGGCTGGCGACGGGCGGCGCTGAATACACCGACGCACACACCGCCGACCCGTCGGACTCCGATCCGGCCGGAACGGCGATCATGACCGGCGGGGACCCGAAGGTCACCGGCATCTACTACGACGACGAGTACAGCCACGGCGTCTTCCCGCCGGGGACGACGAACTGCTCCGGGCCGGTCCCGGGCGGCGACGTGATCTACGACTCGCCGGACGACAAGCTCGCCAACGTGCCGGACCTGCTCACGGGCAGCACCACCAACACGTTCCCGTCCTTCGACGAGGGCGGCTCGATCTACTCGGGTAACGGCGGTGCCAGCGGCGCCTTCCCCGGCGATGACACGAACCCGGCCTTGATCATGAACCTGAGTGACCACCCGCAGTCGGGTCTGAACCCGGCGACGTACCCGGTCGACCCGAAGACCTGCCAGCCGATCCAACCGTGGGACTTCGTGGGGGTCAACACGATCTTCCAGGTGATCCACGCCGCCGGTATGCGGACGGCATATTCGGAGAAGCACGCGATCTACTCGTCGTTCAACGGCCCGGGCTCGAACGGCACGAGCATCGACGATTTCTTCGCACCGGAGATCGACTCGCAGGCGGTCGAGCCGAACGGCGTGCCGTACCCGGTCGACGACGCGTGGACGGCCGACAACGCCGCGACCAAGCAGTACGACTCCTATAAGGTCCAGGCGGTCATCAACTGGATCAACGGCTACGACCACTCCGGCAAGGGGCCGAAGGTCGGCACGCCGGCGATCTACGGGATGAACTTCCAGACCGTCTCGACCGCGGAGAAGCTGAAGAGCTCACCGGCGGTACTGGTCGGCCCGAACGCGCAGGGCGACTACACCGAAGGACCGAAGCTGCCCGGCGGCTACACGACCGTGAACGGCCAACAGGTGCCGGGCCCGCTGCTGCAGAGCGCGCTCGACTACGTGAACGATTCCCTGCAGGAGATGGCCGACACGATCCAGGCCGACGGCGAGGCCGACTCGACGGCGATCATCCTGACGGCCAAGCACGGCCAGTCGCCACTGAACAACAACCAGCTCCAGCGGATCGACGACGGTCCGATCATCTCCGGCGTCAACGCCGCGTGGGCGGCACTTCACCCGAGCACCCCGACGCTCGTCGTCCAGGAAGCCGACGACGACGGGCTGCTGTGGTGGCTGTCGGATCGCTCGCAGGCGGCGACTGACTTCGTCAAGAACTACCTGTGGACGCACACCGCCCCGGCGGTCAACTACGCCGGCCAGACGATCACCGTCCAGCATTCCGGCCTGACGAGGATCTTCGCCGGCGAGCAGTCGGCGGCGTTCTTCGGCGTCCCGAACTCCGACCCGCACCACCCGGACGTGTTCGGGATCTCGCAGGTCGGCACGATCTACACCACCGGGTCGAAGATCGCCGAGCACGGCGGGGACAACCCCGGCGACCGGGACGTGCCGCTTGTCGTCTACGCGCCGGGCGTCGTGCGGCCCGGTTCGTCGGGCCAGTGGGTCGAGACCACCCAGGTGGCGCCGACGATCCTACGCCTGCTCGGGCTCAACCCGTACGCCCTCCAAGCTGTCCAGCGGGAGGGCACGCAGGTTCTGCCGGGCATCGACCAGCATCGCGGCGGGTAGGCCGAGCATCCTGATTCGACGGGCGAGCATGTCGAAACGCGGCATGCTCGCCCGTCATAGGGTTGAAGCCGCTAAGGCGCCGCCGTCAGGCGCCGCCGACCATTTCCCAATCAACCGAGCGGCCCAACCAACCCGAGGAGGCTTGATGCCGCAGTACATGCTGTTCATCTACAACCCGGTCGAGAGTCCGCTCAGCCCCGAGCAGCTACGCGAGGTGGGGCCGCGCTTCGACGCCTACACGGAGGGACTCCGGCAGGCGGGCGTACACGTGGGGGGCGACGCGCTCGAAGGCATCGAGATCGCCACCACGCTGCGCGAACGCGACGGCGAGGTGCAGATCACCGACGGGCCGTTCGCGGAGACCAAGGAGTACCTGGCCGGCTATTACCTGATCAACTGCCCCGACCTCGACACCGCGCTCGACCACGCGTCGCGCATGCCGAACCTCGCGTACGGGTCGGTCGAGGTCCGGCCCGTGTGGGACCGGACGGGACCGCCGATGAGCTCACGCGCCGAGTTGCAGGCTCACGCGTAACGCCACTTCGGGGGTCGGTTGGGCTAGCCGCAAGGCCACTCGACCGACCCCCCGCGTGTCGGGTTTGGCCCGCCCGGCCGTTGGCATCGGGGCCGTCGCGCGGAACCGTGTTGGATGTGAGCGTGTCCCTGCCTGATGCGAACGACGCCTTGGCGGCAGTCCTGCCGATGGGATCGGCCGGTGCCGCGATCGCGTCGGTGGGGGTGAGCCTGCCCCAGACGGTCGTCACCAATGCGGAGATCGCGCCGCGCATCGGGGTCACCGACGAATGGATCGTGCGCCGCACCGGCATCCGTTCGCGGCGCATGGCGGACCCGGCCGAGCGGCTCGTTACCCATGCCACGAACGCCGCCGCGGCGGCGCTTCGGCGCGCCGACGTGGCGCCCGACCAGGTCGACCTCGTGCTCGTCGCCACCACCACGCCCGACGAGGTCATGCCGAACGCCGCTCCGCAGGTCGCGCACGAGCTCGGCGCGGTTCGCGCCGGCGCCTTCGACGTCGGCGCGGCGTGTACCGGGTTCCTGTCGGCGCTCGCGGTCGGCACGGGGCAGATCGAGGCCGGGCGGGCGCAGTGCGCGGTCGTGGTCGGCGCAGACTTCATGTCCCGGATCACGGATCCCGACGACCGCGTCACCGCCGCCGTGTTCGCCGACGGCGCCGGGGCGGTTGTCCTTCGGGCCACCGCCGAGGCGACCCGGATCGGGCCGATCGTGCTCGGTTCGGACGGTGCCGGCGCCGACCACATCATCGTTCCGCGCGAGGAGGGCTCGATCCGCATGCGCGGCCACGAGACCTTCCGCGAGGCGGTGGCGCGCCTATCGCTCGCCACCCTGCAGGCGGTGCGGCTGGCCGGCGCCCGCCTGGACGAGATCGACTTGTTCGTCTACCACCAGGCCAACGGCCGGATCCTCGCCGCAGTGGGCGAGCGCCTCGACCTCCGGGCCGATCGCGTGGTCGATTGCATCTCGGAGTACGGCAACACATCGGCGGCGACACTCCCGCTCGCGCTCGCGCACGTCGAGGACGACGGGCGCCTGCGGCCCGGGAACCGGGTGCTGCTGGGCGCCTTCGGCGCCGGCTTCACGTGGGGCGCCACCGTCGTGGAATGGACCCAACCCGCCCTGAGCGTATGAGCCGCGTGCTGATCACCGGCGTGGGGGCCGTGACGCCCCTGGGCGTGGGCGCCCGCGAGCTTTACGAGGGCTGGGTGGCCCGGCGGATCGGGATCGAGGATGGGGTGGGAGCCTGCCGTGACTTCGACCCGACCGACTTCATGAGCGCCAAGGAGGCGCGCCGGTCCGACCGCTTCGCTCAGCTGGCGATCGCGGCCGGCGCGCAGGCGCTGGCGGACGCGGGGTGGGAGGCCGAGGGGCCCCCAGCCGACCCGGCCGAGGTCGGCTGCGTGATCGGCTCGGGCATCGGCGGGATGGCCACGTTCGAGGCCAACTGCGAGACGCTGCTCGAGCGCGGGCCCGACCGGGTCTCTGCGCTCGCGATCCCGCTCATCATGGGCAACGCCGCCGCTGGCCTGGTGGCCATGCGCCACAAGCTTCAGGGACCCGCCTTCGGGGTGATGTCGGCCTGCGCGTCGGGCGCGCACGCGATCGGAGAGGCGGCGCGGATGATCCAATCCGGACAGGTCCGCGCGGTGGTCACGGGCGGCGCCGAAGCGACCCTCACACCCCTGGCCAAGGCCGCCTTCGCCAAGATGGAGGCGACCTCGCCGAGCGGCATCTCGCGCCCGTTCGACGCGCGGCGCGACGGGTTCGTGATGGGTGAGGGGGCGGGCGTGCTCGTGCTCGAGTCGGAGGGACTGGCCAGAGAGCGCGGCGCGCGCGTGCTCGGAGAGGTGCTCGGCTACGCGGCCACGGCCGACGCCCACCACCTGACCGCGCCCGAGCCCACCGGCCGCCCGGCGGCGACGGCGATCACGCGCGCGCTGCGCAGCGCGGACCTCGCCCCCGAGCACATCGACTACGTCAACGCCCACGGGACCTCGACGCCGCTCAACGACCGCTCGGAGACCGAGGCGATCAAGCTGGCGCTGGGCGAATGCGCCTACAACGTCCCCGTCTCGTCGACCAAGTCCGCGATCGGCCACCTGCTCGGCGCAGCAGGCGCCGTCGAGGCGATCGCCACCGTGCTGGCGCTGTGCGACGGTGTCGCGCCGCCCACGCTCGGTTACGAGGAGCCCGACCCCGGTCTCGATCTCGACTACGTCGCCGACGGCCCCCGGCCCCTCGTCGCAAACGGCAACGGGAACGGTCATGGGCGCCTGATCGCGATCTCGAACTCGTTCGGGTTCGGCGGGCACAACGCCGTGCTTTGCCTGGGAGACGCGGCATGAGACTCGCCGTCGCCCCGGACCCGAGAACCGAGACCGCCGAGGTCGCGCTCGACGCGTACGGGCGTCTGGAGGCGTTGTGCGATCCCGGCTCGCTCGAGCTGATCCGCACCGACGTGCTCTCGCCCGCGATGGGCGAGAAGGCACGCGCGGGCGACGGCGCGCTCGCCGGCGCCGGCCTGATCGACGGGCGCCAGGTGTTCTGCTACGCCCAAGACTCCACCTACGCCGGTGGCTCGCTCGGCGAGCAGCACGCGAACACGATCGTCCGCGTGCTCGAGCTGGCCGACAAGGCGCGCGCGCCGGTGGTCGGTTTCGTCTCCTCGGGTGGCGCGCGGATGCAGGAAGGCGTCGCCGCGCTCGGCGGGTACGGCCGCATCTTCCACCGCACCGTGAAGTTGTCCGGGCGCGTGCCGCAGGTGTCGATCGTCACCGGTCTCTCGGCCGGCGGTGGCGCCTACTCGCCGGCGCTGACCGACTGGGTGGTGATGACCGAGCAGTCGAGCATGTTCCTCACCGGGCCCGGCGTCGTCCGCGAGGCGCTCGGCGAGGATGTGAGCGCCGACCAGCTCGGGGGCACACGGGTGCACGAGCGCAACGGCGTCTGCCACTTCGTGGCCCCGAGCGACCTCAACGCGGCGTTTCTGGCGCGCGAGCTGCTCGGCTACCTGCCCCGCCACCGGGACGCCTCGCCGCTTGCCGCCCCGCCCCGGGAGCCGCGGGCGTACGACCCCTCCGACCCTGTCCCCGCCGATCCCCGCCGCGTATACAACGTGCGCGAGGTGATCCGAGCGCTGGTTGACGGCGGCGAGCTGCTCGAGGTCGCGGCCGGGTGGGCGCGCAACCTGGTCACGGGCTTCGCCCGGATCGATGGGCGCACGGTCGGAGTGGTGGCCAACCAGCCGCACTACCTGGGCGGGATCATCGACGCCGACGCCGCCCAGAAGGGCGCCCGGTTCGTCTCGAAATGCGACGCGTTCCGGATCCCGTTGCTCGTCCTGGTCGACACACCCGGCTACATGCCGGGGACCAAGCAGGAGTCGGTTGGCGTGATCCGCTTCGGAGCCGACTTCGTGCACGCCTTCGCCGCTGCCGAGGTGCCGCGGGTCACGCTGATCCTGCGCAAAGCGTTCGGCGGCGCCTATATCACGATGAACTCCAAGGACCTGGGAGCCGACTACGTGTTCGCGTGGCCGAACGCCGAGATCGGCGTCATGGCGGCCAAGTCCGCGGTGGGGATCATCCACCGCCGCGAGCTCGCCGCCGCCGACGATCCGGACGCGGCCCGGGAGCGGCTGGCCGCCGATTACGCCGAGACCCGGCTGTGCCCGCAGGCGGCGGCCTCCACGGGCTACATCGACGAGCTGATCACGCCCGGTGAGACCCGCTCGCGGCTGTTGTGGGCGTTCCGATCGCTCGAGCGGGGCGTCTCATGAGCCAGCCGGACGGGGCGGTTCTGCTCACCGGGGCGACCGGTTTCGTCGGCATGGAGCTGCTTGCGCGCTACCTCGAGCGCACCGACCGCCCGGTCGTGGCGATCGTCCGCGCCGGGAGCGACGAGGCCGCCTGTGCGCGCCTCGACGTCGTGCTGGCCAATCTGTTCGGATACCGTGCCGCTCGCTACGGCGGGCGGGTGAGCGCCGTGGCCGGCGAGCTCACCGCCCCCCGGCTCGGCCTGGACCGAGGCCGCTGGGAGCGCCTGGCCGGCTGCGTCAACACGATCGTCCACAGCGCGGCTTCTGTCTCGTTCACGATGCCGCTCGAGCAGGCGCGCGCGGTCAACGTCGAGGGCACCCGCCGCATGCTCGAACTGGCGGCGCGCGCCCGCGACCTCGGGGTGCTCGAGCGCTACGCCCACATCTCGACCGCGTACGTGGCGGGCACGCATGCCGGCCGTTTCTACGAGCGCGACTTCGACCTGGCGCAGAGCTTTCACAACTCGTACGAGCAGACGAAGTTCGAGGCCGAGGAGCTGGTCCGGGGCTCGGGAGGGCGCGACCAGATCCCGTTCATGATCCTGCGGCCTAGCATCGTGGTGGGGGATCGCCATAGCGGCTGGACCTCCGCCTTCAATGTGCTGTACTGGCCACTGCGGGCGCTCGCGCGCGGGATGTTCCCGGCGGTGCCCGCCAGCCCGTCATCGCCGGTCGACGTCGTCTCGATCGACTACGTCGCCGACGCGATCCACGAGCTGTGCGAGCGTGCCGGCGAGCCAGGCCAGACGTACCACCTGACCGCCGGCTCGAACGCGAGCACGATGGGCGAGATCGTCAGCTTCGCGAGTGGCTACTTCCACCGTCCCGGGCCCGAGCTCGTCCCGCCGGCCGAGTTCGCGTCGATGGCGAACGGCGTGGCCAGGACCGTGCTCGAGGAGGGCAGCGCGTACTTCCCGTACTTCTCGGTAGCAGCCACGTTCGACGACGCGTTCACGCGGGCCTGCCTCGAGCCGGCCGGTATTCGCGCCTCGCCGCTGCGCGACTACCTGGGCCGGCTGCTCGACTTCGCCACCCGCGCGCGGTGGGGCAAGCGCCCGATTGCGCGGGCGGAGGCGCGGGTGGCATAGATCAGGTCCCGGGCCCACGCATCCCCCACCCGGGGGGTTGAGCGGATCCCCGTGTTGCATGCGGTCCGGACGGCGAGCATCCTCGAATCAGTGGTCCTGCTCGCCGACACGGCCAGGTTCCGGACCGACGACCCGGACGCTCTTGTACGCGCGTCGCTCGCCTGTCCCATCTGCCTCTGCAGCGACGACCTCGAGTGGCACGCCGCCCTCGACGGATACGATCCGTCGGTGGAATGCCGGTGCCCACGGTGCGAGGAGTCCTGGCGCGTGTTTCTGGAGCCGCAGCAGGCGCTGCGCCTGTCGCTGATGGGCGCGGACTGAACTGTCCTCAAATCCCGTTATGAGCGCGGTCGCGGGATCGCAGGTGGGCGTGGACGCACTCGAGTTGTTCGTCGAGGTTCTGTCGCAGTCCGAGGACGGCGGGGCTCCCTCAGACGATGTGTTCTACGACCGGCTGTGCGATGCGGTGTGCCGGCTGGCGCACATGCGCCGTGCGCTCATCTTCCGCTACGACAACGCGCTGCGGCGGGTGCGAGCGGCCGGCGCGCACGGGTTGAACCTCGAGCAGTTCGCCGACGCGCACGTGACCGTCGAGTCGGCGCCGATCGCCGCCCAGTCGCTGCGCGAGGATCGCGTGATCGAGATCACCGGCGAGATGGCCGGCCAGTTCCCCGACGAGTACATCAGCCTATTTCCGGAGCCAGTCCGGCTCGTGTGCGCCCCGATGGCGGCCGCCGGGCGCGACCTGGGCGTGATTTTCGCCGACCGCCTGCTGTCAGAGCCGCCGCTCGACGACGCCGAGCGACACCTATTGTGGACGCTCGGCAAGGCGGCGGCGCTCGCCCCGGTGGCGCGGATGGTGGCCACGCAGGGAGAGAAGTCGCGCCACCTCGAGCAGCGGATCGACCTCGCCCGTGACATCCACGAGGGCGTTATCCAGCGGCTGTTCGGCATCTCCATGGCGCTGGACGGCGACGGAGATCTGCCCGCCAAGGCCCGCGCGCGGTGCGCGGCCGAGATCCAGGAGGCGCTGTCCGATCTGCGGACCGCGATCCAGCGACCCTTGGGGCGGGCGCCTCGCGCGACCCAGACCACGTTCGTGGCCGAAGTCGAGCGTCTGGCGCGGGTGCATCCCGACCTGGGGGTGACGCTCGAGGCCGGCGACGAGGGCGACGTCCCGCCGGCGCTCGAGCCGCTCGCTCAGTCCGTCCTGGCCGAGGCCGTGCGCAACGCCCACAAACACGCGGATCCCAACCGGGTCAGCGTCCGGATCGGCCGTAGCGGCGGCGCATTCGTGCTCGAGGTGGCCAACGACGGGGTGACCGGGGCCCGGCATCGCGCCGGGGTGGGTCTGCGGTTGGCCGCGCTCGAGGCGCTCCAAAGCGGCGGCGTCGTCGAGTTTGGCGAGCGCGAGCCCGGAACGTGGCAGGTGCGGCTGGTGGTGCCGGATGACCATTGAGGCATCCCTGCGCAGCCCCGATCGCCTGAGCGTGCTCGTCGTCGACGACCATGACGTGGTCCACTGGGGGATCCGGCTGATGCTCACCCAGCAGCCTTGGGTCGACCGGTGCCTCAGCGCGCATACGGGTGCGGAGGCGATCGGGCTGGCGGCCCGTTACCGGCCCCATGTGGCGCTCGTCGACCTGTTCATCGGCGAGGAATCCGGCGCCGAGATCTGCGAGAAGCTGCGCGCGGCCGAGCCGCTGACGCGGGTGCTCTTGTTCTCGGGGGCCGGCGAGATCTCCGCGCCGGCCGCCCGCGCCGCCGGCGCGTCCGGATTCGCGTACAAGGACTGGCCGGCGCGCAAGATCGCGAGCGCGGTGCGGCTGGTCGGGCTGGGCAAGACGGTGTTCGACCAGCAGGAGGCGCCGCAGGCCCTTGGGCTGTCCGAGCGCGAGCGCGATGTCTTGAATCTCATGGCGTCGGGCGCCACCAACCCTGAGATCGCCGAGAAGCTGCATCTGTCCAAGCACACGGTCAAGGAGCACACAAGCGCCGTGTACCGCAAGCTGGGGGTACGCAACCGGACAGAGGCGGTGCAGCGCGGGCAGCGGCTGGGCCTGCTGGCGTAATCTCATCGTTTGGATGAATTGGTTCGGGAGGTTCCGCTGGACGCGGCGCTGAGCGAGATCGCGCGCTTCCTCGCCGCGCGGGCGCCGTTCGACGCGCTCGGGCCCGAGGAGCTCGGCCAGCTGGCCAAGCAGACCGAGATCGAGTTTCACCTGGCCGGCGCTCCGATCCTGACCGAGGACGGCGGCCCCGTCACCTTCCTGCGAGTGATCTACTCGGGCGCCGTCGACATCGCCCACGACGGCCGGCTGCTCGATCTACTGGGCGTCGGGGACGCATTCGGCCACGCGGCGATGCTGTCCGGGCTGCCGCCCGGGTTCGAGGCGCGCGCGGCCGAGGACACCCTGTGCTACCGAATCCCGGTGGCGGTGGCGCGTCCGTTGCTCGACCGAGTCAAGCAGCGGTCGCTCGAGGTCGGTGCGGGGGCTCCCAGCGTCCAGCCGGTGGCGCGGCTGATTCGCTCGCCCACGGTGGTGTGCGAGCCAATGGAGCACATCCGCGAGATCGCGCGGCGGATGACGGAGGCCGGGGCCACCTCGGCGATCATCGACCTGCGCGGAGAGGGCTTCGGGATCGTCACCGACCGCGACATCCGGACCAAGATCGTGGCCGCCGGCCTGCCGCTGAGCGCGCCGGTGGCGACCGTGATGAGCACGCCGGTGTTCACCGTCCCGCCCGATCGGGCCGGCGGTGAGGTGCTGTTCGAGCTCCTTGAGCGCGGGATCCGCCACGCCCCGGTGGTGAGTGATGGCGGTCACCTGATCGGGGTGATCGAAGACACCGATCTGTTCGCGGCGCAGTCGCGCTCGTGGTTCGGGGTGCGGCGGTCGATCTCACGCGCCGGGACGGCCGAGGAGCTGGCCGCGGTGGCGCGGCGGCTGCCCGAAGTGGTGGCTGACCTGCACGCCACGCGGATGCGCGCGCTCGAGGTGGTGCGGGTGCTCTCGGCGCTGGTCGACGCCCTGACCACGCGTGCCCTCGAGCTGGCCGGGCCGGCGCCCGGGGAGGGCGTGGTGTGGGTGGCCGTGGGCAGCCAGGCCCGGCGGGAGCTGACGCCGGTGTCGATCCCGCGAGGAGCGGTGGTGTCGAGTCGGCCGGCGCCGGCCGAGTGGGTTCGATCGCTCGGTGTGGTGCTTGCGGCTTGTGGGTTCTCCGACCGGGAGGTCGTGGCCAGGACGCCGGCTGAATGGTCTGCGCTGGTCAGCGGATCCTCGGACGAGCTCGCCCTCGCGATGCTCGTCGAGCGCCGTGCCCTGTGGGGAACGCCGATCGATCCCCTTCCGGTGGTGGAGGAGGGAGTTCGCGAGGCGGTGATCGGGGCGCTGGCCTCGCGGGCGCTCGCGGCGGTTCCGCCGACGGGGTTCGACGGGGACGCGGTGCTCGCGGCGGACGGCACGCGTAGCGACCGCCTCGACATCCGGCAGGCGGCGATCGTCCCGATCGTCGAACTGGCCCGATGGGGGTCGGCTGTGTCGGGGGTGGTCGAAGGGTCGACGGTCGAGCGGCTGCGCGAGGCGGCCGACGCCGGCGCGTTTGACGTGCAGGATGCGCGGACGCTTGCCGATGCGTTTGAGCTCGGGCTCGAGCTGCGGATCGCCCACCACATGGAGCAGTTGGGGGACGGCCAGGCGCCGGACGATCGCATCGACTGCGTCCGCATCAGCCCGCTGATGCGCGATCACCTACGGGACGTGTTCCGGGCCGTCGCCGCCGTGCAGCGCAGGCTGAGCGTATGAGGCTTCGCCGCGCGCCTCACGGCGCCGCCGCGGCGTTCGCTGAGGCTCCGCGGCCGCCCGACGGCGCGCCGTGGCGCGAGGCGGCGTGGTGCGCCGTCGACCTCGAGATGACCGGGTTGAACCCGCGCACGGACGAGATCGTCGCGATCGGGGCGGTACCGATCGAGGACGGGCGGGTCGTGCTCGGCGCCGGCAGGTACACGCTCGTGCGCGCGTCCAAGCGCTCGCAAGTCGGGGCCGTGCTCGTGCACAAGCTGCGGCTGGCCGACGTGGCCGATGCACCGGCGCTGGATGAGGGGATCGACCTCGTGCTCGAGGCGCTCGCGGGCCGGGTACCGGTGTTCCACACCGCGGCGATCGAGACCGCGTTTCTCGAGCGGCAGTTCTCCCGCCGGCGCGTGCGGCTGCCGCGGGCGGCGGACACGGAGGCACTTGGGCGGGCGTGGCTGCGGCACCGCGACGGTTCCGATCGCGTGCCCGCAAACGGGATTGCGCTGGGTCGATTGGCGGCGGCGCTGGGTCAGCCGGCGGAGCTGCCCCACCACGCGCTCGGCGACGCGCTGACCACGGCGACGGCGTTCATCGCGCTGGCCAGCCTGCTCGACACGGTGGCGCCCCAGACCGTCGGATCGCTGGTACGCGCGAGCGCCGGCGAGCGAATGACGGTGGCGCGGCGCTTCGGTCCGGCGTGATTCCGTTGTGGCCATGATCTTCGAGGAGCCCGACGGCGGGATCGCCGTCAAGCTCGTGCATGCGTTGGAGCTGCGTGGCCCTCGATAGTCGGACGTTTCGATCAGCACCCCGATCGCCCGACTGGGCGGGCCGGCGGACTACACGGTGGTGAGGAGGTGTTCCGGATGACGCGGCCGGCGGAGCAGCGGTGGCGTATGGCGCGTCAGGTCTGCAGGCCGAGGATGGCGTCGCCCAGCCACGCGGCCTCCTCCGTCCAGGAGGCGACCGGGGCGAGCGGGCGGACCACGAACTTCGACAGGCCGGCATCGATGTAGCCCTCGATGAAGTCGCGCAAGCCGATCCGGCCGACCGGCACGAAGGCCAGCGGGTCGATGTCGGGTCGGCGGCCAGCGAGCGGGGCCACCAGCTCGGCATCCGGAGCGAGGCGGGCGTAGGGGATGCTCATCCCAAAGTGCTCGGGGTCGACCTCGCGTCCGGCGCGCCCCGCCGCCTCGTGGATGTCGCGGCGTGCGGGTCCGGCCTCGGCGGGGGTCAGCTGAGCGCCCAGCCATCCGTCGGCGATCCGCCCGACGCGGTCCAGCGCCTGGGGTCCGCGTCCGCCCAGCCACACTTCCAGCGGATCCTGGACCGGGCGCGCGGCCGGTGCCAGGTGGTCGAACGTCCAGCGATCGGAGCGATGGTCCACGGTCTCGCCCGCCCACCAGCTCCGCACCAGGCCGAGCACCTCCTCGAGCACGTCGCCGCGCCGTGCTCCGTTCAGCCCGAGTGCCTGGCGCTCATCGGGCTGGCCGAGGCCGGTGACGAAACTGAGCAGCAGCCGGCCGCCGGAGATCTGGTCGAGCTGGGCCAGTTCCTTGGCGAGCAGGAAGGGATTGCGGCCCAGGGGCACGAGGTTGGCGCCCAGATGCAAGCGGGTCGTGCGCCCGGCGGCCAGCGCCAGCCCGAGCAGCGGGTCGAGAACCGGGGCGACCGGGAGGTCCGACAGCCACAGCCCGTCGAAGCCGGCGGCCTCGATCGACTCGGCGAACCCGGCCAGCTCCGCTCCGGATAGCGATCCGGCGTGGGGGGCGACGGCAAAGCGGATCTTCACGTCCTCACAGCCTAAACTCGTTCCAGGCCCGACCACGTCAAGAAGCTTCCGATGTCGACCAGCTCGCCCAACGACTTCAACGCCCGGATCATTGAACAGTTCCGCGCCAACGGCGGGCGGGTCGGAGCCCCGTTTGAGAACACGCCGCTTCTGCTCCTGCACCACATCGGCGCCCGGACCGGCACCGAACGGGTCAACCCGGTCGCCTACCTGGCCGACGGGAGCCGGTACGTCATCTTCGCCTCCAAGGCGGGGGCGCCGACCAATCCCGACTGGTACCACAATCTCCGGGCCCATCCGGACGTGACAATCGAGATCGGGACCGACACGCTCAAGGCGACCGCGCAAGAAGCAACCGGCGAGGACCGCGACCGCCTGTTCGCAGCGATGGCCGAGCGCTCCCCCAACTTCGCCGAGTACCAGCGCAAGACCGACCGCATCATCCCGGTCATCGTGCTCGAGCCCGTCGGCTGACGGTCGTCCGCGTCTCGGGTGGTCTGAGACCAGAGAGAACCCGCCGGCCGGCGGCGCGTCCAGCGGATCGCCTTCAGCGCTGAGGGTGGGCCCCTATCCCTGACCGGCCGACGTCCGCCACGCAGCAAGCGTCGCGTTCAGATCATCGACTGGGCGCTGTACCTCAACGCGGCGGCGCTCCACGTTGGGGCCGTTGGCGGCCGAGATTCCGATGCACGCGCAATGACGGCCGTCCCGCAGGACGACGTGTGCGACGTAGCGGTAGCCGCGAAACGGGCCGAGCGCGAAGTGGTCGACGCTCTCCCACGGAACCCTACGTGGGGCTCCTGGGAGCCCGACGATGCGCACGCCGTCTGGCCCAACCCGGATCCCCGCCAGCCAAAAGCGCCAGCTCATCAGTAGGAACACGGCGGCGAATATGGTGCCGACGACGGGAGCCTTGCCGAACGCCGCGAGCGCGATGCAGCCAAGCGTGCCTGCGGTGGCGGCTACTGCTCCGCGCAGCGTGCCAACCGAACGAACGAGACGAGGTCTCGGCGCGGGGTTGCCGGTCGTCGGGAGCGATTCCATCGGGACCGCATCGGCTGAGCAGTCGCCCGTATCGAGCTAGGGGAGGGACCAGTCGCCGGTTGTTCGATGTGTGAATCGACGTACAGCGGTAGGTGAGCAAGGCAACAGCGCGTCGTGAACTCACTTCAGGGTGCCCGTGCCCCCCGCCTGCAACCGGCTCGTCATGCGCCAAAGCACCGCCCTCCCGCACGAGCTCGGCACCCCGGTGAGGGCGGGCAGCTGACCGCTGCCCGCCGTCTCCCCGGTCCCGTGGGACGTATGTGGCCCGCGGCAGGCATGGATACCCGAGTGGCCGCGAGGCGTTGTCACCTCTGGTCTTGTCGGCGGGCGTTAGCCGGGACTTGAAACTTTGGCGAGAGACGTTGAGACTCGGCTGATCTCGAATGGATCACCCAGAGTGAGAGTCCGGTGGCACTCAAGATTGAGCCGACTCGACACCGCTCGGGGCGGGGAGTGGCCGTCGCCGATATGGCGGGCCTGGCGCGGACCGTCATTCCAAGCCCCGTCCAGCGAGGGCAGTGGTCGAGCGTGCATAGTCTGCGGGTGGTCGGAAGCATGCGGTTCGCCGGCCGCAGCCGAGCTATGGTCGCAGGCGGTTGAGGATCTGGCTGAGGGCGGCCTGGAGGATCGCGGACTGGAGGGCGGAGTTGAGCTGGCTCGGGTCGCGGAGTTCGTGGAGGAGCTCGTTGATGTTGAGTTCGTCGACCGTCGCGCGCAGCAGCGGCCCGGTGGGGAGCAGGTGGTCGATGACTCCGTCCGGGATTGCTCCGATGATCGTCTTGGCGATCCCGGGGAGGCTGGACTGGTCGAGCGCTTCGGGAAGGAGCTGGGACACCTTGGGTAGGCGGCCGTCGTGGTCGAGCCGGTCGACGGCGTCGAGGAGGCCCGCTTTTAGCGCGGCGGTCGTCTGGGGGTTCAGGGTGCTGGTCTCCGCGAGGGCGAGCACGAGCCGCTCGCGGGAGATGCCGAGTTGGCACGCGGCGTCGTCGAGGCCGAGCAGGACGATCTGTTCTGCGAGCGGTTCTAGCTGCGCCGGGATGGGTGGAACTGGGCGCGGCGTGCATGGATTGGCGGGCCGGAGCGGAGCGTAGTGGCCGCCGCCGGCGGCGACCTGGACGCCGAGGACTGCGGCCACGAGCAGCACGGCGATGAGCGGCAGCGCGAGTCGCCTCATGAGGGACTCCGATCGCGCAACGCGAGGGCGGGTCCGAGCGCGAGTAGCGCCAGTCCGGCGGCGACGAGGAAGGAGTTGCGGAACGCGCGGGTCGCGGCGCGCGTGAGCTGATCCTGGAGGCCGCGCTCCAGGGTCGCGGCCGCGGGCGCTTCCGTCGTCGGCAGGCGCAAGGTCGTGAACGCGGGCCGCAGGTCGGGCACGCGGCCGCGTTCGACAGACAGTTGGCGCCCCAGCTGCTCGGCAAGGTCGAGCTTGGTAGACACGGGGAGCGGGGCGTCGAGCACGAGGCTTGCGATCGCCTCTTTGGCGGGCGTCTCGGCGTGGCGCAGGTCGGCCGTGAAAATTGGTGTGAGGATCGCCAGGCCGACGACGACGCCGGCGTGCCGCGCGGCGATCGTCCAGCCGCCGTGAAGTGCGCGTGGGATTCGGTCGCGCAGCGCCGCCGCGGTGAGCGAGTCGATCGAGAGCCCGAGGCCGAGGCCGATCAGCATCTGCGGCGCGAGCGTCCAGGCCAGCTGTGCACCGGGCAGGAGCGCCAGGCCGGTGAGGCCGCCGGCGATCAGTACCGACCCAGCGATGGCCTCCGACCGGGTCCCCGCGCGCACGCCCCGGAACACGGGACCGGCCGCCAGGGCTGCTATCGGCACCGCGGTGACGGCGAGGGCCGCCACTGCGGGCGAATGGTCCCAGCCGTCCACGAGCATCAACACCAGCAGAAACAGCGCCGCCGTGAGCGCCGCCGAGAGCAGCGCCAGCGCCAGGTTGGCCAGCACGTGCGGGCGGTCCGGCGAGGTGTCAAGCGTCGGCCCGCGCCGCACGGCCCGACCCCGCAGGGCGAACGCGACCGGCAGTGCGAGCAGCACCGCCGGGACCTGCACGACGAAGATCGACCGCCACGTGAACGCCGAAGTCAACAGTCCTCCGATCACCGGACCAAGCGCCGCTCCGGCGACACCGGCCGTCGCCCACCGCCGCGCTCCCGCGCGATCGGCCCCGGTGGCTTGAACGAGCAGCTCGAGGCTGCCCACGATCACGAGCGCACCCCCAGCCGCCTGGGCCGCCCGGGCCGCGACCAGTACGCCCAGTGATGGTGCCACCGCGCAAACCGTCGTCGCCGCCGCGAACCCGACCACACCACCACCGGTCGCCACGGCCGGATCTCCACGCACGCACACGCGCGCCGCGGGAACCGCGACCAGCGCAAGCGTGAGATTGAACGCGATCAGAACCCACGCGACCCCCCCAACCTGAGCGTCGAAATCCCGCAGGATCTCCGGCAACGCCAGAGTCACGACCCCGGAGTCGCCGAGAACCACCGCGACCGCGACCGAAAGCGCCGCAACGGCGGCGGTGCGTGCCGCCGGCGGGCGTGCCGACTTGTCGCTGGGATCCGCGCCCATTACAACGGACTCTCCCTATCACGATGCCAGCACCGACAAAGGCGCCGCTCTTCCTGGGCACTGGCACAAGAGCGAAGCACTCGCGCGGAGGGTCACCGCGGGTTACCTTCGACCGATGCCGGTTCTGATCGCGCTGATGGGGCTACGGGGGTGCGGCAAGACGACGCTCGCCGACCATCTGGCCGAGCTCGCGCCCCGTCTGCATCGCCTCTCACGCGACGAGGTCCGCGGCCAGCTCTTCTCCTCGCCGGACTACTCAAGCGCGGAGAAGCGGGCCATCTTCTCGGAGCTGCTTGACCTCGCCGAACGGGAGCTCCGCGCCGGCCGCGACGTGCTCATCGACGGGATGACGTTCTCGCGGGCGAGCGAGCGGGAGCGCGCGAAGCCGGCGGCCGAGTTCGCCGGCGCGGAGCTGATGCTGGTCCACTGCGACTGCCCGCTCGACGTGGCCGTCGCGCGCGTGCGGCGCGACCTGGCAGCGGGAACCCACCCGGCGGCCGACCGTGACGAGGACGCGGTGAGGCAGTCTGCCGCCCACTTCGCTCCGATCCCCTCGAACGCGTTCAGGCTGGACATGACCCGGCCCGGCGATGAGCTGGCGCGAGAGCTCAAGGTGCACATCGAGCGCGAGCGGCCCTCGCGCTAGCCGCCGACCGGCCACGGCAGACAACTCGTCGGAACGCGCATGCTGGGGGCTAGGGGTACCGCACAACATCACGTTCCCTCTTCCCCGTTCCGGGTCAAGTGGTGGAGCGTGCGAGTCCCGGCTTCCTTCCCCAATCGATGCAAAGCGCCCAACAGACTGCCTGACGGGCGATCCACAGAGCTGGGCGTTCTTCCGCAGCGAACACAGCTCTCCGCCGTCGGGGCGAAGACCCTGGCGACCAAGACGCTCGCGGTGATAACCCGCCTCACGAAAGCCGGGCGATGCACGTGTGTGTCCGATTCGGCGTCCAGACTAAGGTCTTGATCCGCCCGCTCGCCGGCCGCCAATCGTGCTGCGACGGTGGCGGCTGCGCTCCGCGAAGTGGCTAGCGGCGGATCCGCACCTGGCGGCTCAGGCGGTGTCTCCAAACTGGACAAGTTCGCGGTCCGCTACCAGGGCCGCTGCGAGTGCGAGGGCTCGTAGCTGGTCTGAGGTTCCGGCGCGTATTTCGACGACGACGTCCACAAGTCTGCGAGAGCGCCTGACGCTGGGAATGTGAACGCGCGCTATCCGTTGCCCCGGTGTGATCCTGGAGCTCGAAGGGACCGGAGTCGTCAGTTAGGACGACTTCGTAGCGCCAGTTCCGGTAGCCGAGCACTTCCCAATTGATCCCAACTTCGTGCAGGCTGAGGACGCACCGGTCCTCTGGGTCGCGGACTTCATACGAGCAGCGGCGCTCGGCCACTGCCACGCCGATGGGGGTCCCGCGTCCGTCGAATAACTGAAAATCGCCCCGGTGCTTGCCCCGGGCGACAACCACCGACGCCGTCGTTAGCGTGTCACCCTTGCCGCCGCGCTGGACGCGCGCTGTCATCAGCAGCTTCGCGATGTCCTCGCTCGACGGCGTCTCTGGCCGCGGCCGCAACGGGTTCACGAGTAAGTCCTTCGCATCCGGTCGGTTGGGGTGGATCGATCCTACAGCCGCACAGGACGTCCTATGGACGGAGCGGGGTCGTAGGTCCGCACTCGACGGAACGCCATCGCCGAGAGCGCAGTTGTGACCCAAATACCTCTCTGAATCCGCATTCACCCGGAGGGCGACGTCGAGTGTCGGGATATGACCCGCGTGGCGGCTGCCGGTTCGGCGCTCGACCGGCCTACATCCCGACCTTGCACGCGACGACCACAGTGCGGTCGATCGACCGCCAGCAGTCCGACCAGCCCGATCGCGAGGACCACCAGTTCCCCCGAAGTGGCGACCGGGTGCACGGTCGCGGGCGTCCAGGCCAGCAGGGCGGTCGCCACGACGCACACGACGACGTTGGCCGCGAACACCTTCCACAGCAGTGACACGTGCTCCCATCGCCTCATAGGCATACGGTATATCGGCATGAGCGCCGATCAGCCACGCTTCCAACCACCGGACGCCAGTGTCGCGCCCCGTTACACCGGCATCCGCACGTTCGCCCGGCTTCCACAGTTCCCGGTCCCCCATGACGGGGTCGACGCGGCGGTGATCGGGGTTCCGTTCGACACCGCAACGAGCTTCCGCCCCGGCGCGCGCTTCGGGCCCGAGGCGATCCGCTCCGCCTCGGCGCTGCTGCGCCCGTATAACCCGGCCCTCGACGTTGACGTATTCGCCACCCTGGCCACCGTCGACGGCGGCGACATCGCGATCACGCCCGGCAACGCTCTGCGGACGACCGAGCAAATCGACGCCGCCCTGCAGCCGGTGCTACGCGCCGGCATCGTGCCGCTCGTGCTTGGCGGCGACCACTCGATCGTCCTCGGCGAGTTGCGCGCGCAAAAGGCGGTGCATGGTCCGGTCGCGCTGGTCCTGCTCGACGCGCACGCCGACACGTGGGATCAGTACTACGGCGAGCGGTATTTCCACGGCACGCCGTTCCGCCGCGCGGTCGAGGAGGGGCTGGTCGATCCCTCGCGGTCGCTGCTGGCCGGCATGCGCGGGCCGCTCTACGGGCCGGGCGACCTCGACGAGCCGCTCGAGCTCGGCTTCGAGGTGATCACGGGTTCCGAACTCGCCGCCTTGTCTCCGGGCGAGTACGGCGAGCGCGTGCGGTCGCGGATCGGGTCCGACGACCTGATACGACGGGAGGCTGGTCCGGTATTCCTCTCGTTCGACATCGACGTCCTCGACCCCGCGTGGGCGCCCGGCACCGGCACGCCCGAGGTTGCCGGCCTCGAACCCCGAAAGGCACTCGCGTTCCTCCGAGCCCTGGTCGGCATCCCGTTCACCGGGTTCGACGTGGTCGAGGTCTCGCCGCCCTACGACTCGGCCGGACAGGTCACGGCGCTGCACGGCGCGGCGGTTGCGTACGAGCTCCTGACGTTGCTGGCGGTGTCGAGACGTTGAGCGAGACGATCGCGGTCGCTTGCTGCCAGCTCGCGCCTCGCCTCGGCGAGCTGGAGCACGACGGGGCGCAGTGCCGTGAGGCGATCGATGCGGGACCGAGCGGGGCGTCGAATGGGTCACCGGCACGGTGATCGTCGGCCCGAGGGGTACCCGCTCGCGGACCGGCGCGCGCGTACGAGCCGGTCACACTGATGGCGAGGTGCAAGCTCGGGCGAGCGCGTGACAAGCGCACCAGCGAGCGCAACGACGCGCTGGGCGACCGGCGGCCCGAGCTGGATGCCTACTCAGAAGAGCTGCAGGTAGCGGTCGAGCTCCCACTGGGTGATCTGCTCGTGGGCGGCCTGCCACTCGCGGCGCTTGACCTTGGCGAAGTAGTCGACGTAGTCGCCGTCGCGGGTCTTGCCAAAGGCGCGGCGGAGGACGTCGTTCTTTTCCAGCTCGCGGACGGCGTCGAGCAGGGGTGGTGCGCAGGGCCCAACGGCGGGTTGGCGCATGGTCACCGCCCTGACCGACGGCCGCTGAGGTCGGTTGCTAACGGGGCGTAAAGAAGTATCGTGCGCAACCACATTCGGAGGCGAAAGTGTGCGCGCCCGTGCTATTGGCCCGATGTCGAGCAGGCTCTAGCCTGGGCTCGCCATGTGTGGCATCGCCGGTCTCTACACGAAGTCGGCCACGCTCCGTGAGCATCTCGGCGCGCATCTTGCGGACATGCTCGAGCAGCTCTCGGACCGCGGCCCGGACAGCGCGGGCGTCGCGTTCTACCGCGACGCGGCGCCGCCTGGCTGGTGCAAGGTGTCGCTGCACTCGCCGTCCGCTGCGCCTGACTGGAACGCGCTGAGCGGCGAGCTCTCGGTCCAGTTCGGAGAAGCCTCGGCTCCTCGCGTGCGCGCGACGCACGCGGTGTTCGAGATCGCCGCGGAGGCGGAGGAGGCCGAGGCGTGGCTGCTCGAGCGCCACCCCGAGCTGACACTGATGAGCGCCGGCCGGTCGATCGAGATCTACAAGGAGGCGGATCTGCCGACGCGGTTCGTCCAGAAGTTCGCGCTCAGCGAGATCGCCGGCAGTCACGCGCTCGGGCACACCCGAATGGCGACCGAGAGCCGAGTCACGACCGCCGGTTCGCATCCGTTCTCGACCGGCCTCGACCTGTGCCTGGTCCACAACGGCTCCTGTCGAATCACAACCGTCTCCGGCGAACGCTGCAGCGCGAGGGCATGGTGTTCCGGACCGAGAACGACAGCGAGGTGGCGGCCGGGTACCTGACCTGGCGGCTGCGCGAGGGCGCCAGTCTGGAGGAGGCGTTGGAGGGTTGCTTGGAGGACCTGGACGGGTTCTATACGTTCGCGGTCGGGACGGCGGACGGGTTCGCGGTGCTACGCCACCCGGTCGCCTGCAAGCCGGCGGTCATGGCCGAGACCGACGAATGGGTCGCGATGGCGTCCGAGTACCGGGCGATCGCGGTGCTGCCGGGGGCGGAGGACGCTGTCACCTGGGAGCCCGCCCCGGGGCATGTCTACAGCTGGGGCACGGCTTCCTTGGTGGAGTGAGCGCTGATGGCCACGCCTGAAATAACCCGCGAGGCGGTCCGGTCGTTCGACCTTGCCGAGCAGACTGTCCGGGAGCTGAACCAGACACTCCATTCCGGCAACGGCGCCGGCGGCCGGGTGCTCGTCCGCAACCCGAGCGGGCGGCACGCGATCGCGGTCGGGCTCGACGCGCCCTACGAGGTCGAGATCGAGGGCCATGTCGGCTACTACTGCGCCGGCATGAACAAGCACGCCACCGTGCGGGTGCGCGGCAACTGCGGCGTCGGGGTGGCCGAGAACATGATGTCAGGAGCGGTGGTGGTCACCGGCAGCGCCTCGCAGTCGGCGGGGGCGTCCGGTCGCGGAGGTCTGTTGGTGATCCACGGCGACGCCTCCGCTCGCTGCGGGATCTCGCTGAAGGGCGCCGACATCGTGGTGCGCGGGTCGATCGGCCACATGGGGGCGTTCATGGCCCAGAAGGGCTGCCTGGTGGTGTGCGGCGACGCCGGCGATTCGCTCGGGGATTCGCTGTACGAGGCGCGGCTGTACGTGCGGGGGTCAGTGGCGAGCCTGGGCGCCGACTGCATCGAGAAGGAGATGCGCGACGAGCACATTGAGCAGGTGCGCTCGTTGCTCGACGCCGCCGGATTCGACGATGTGGATCCGGCCGACTTCCGTCGCTACGGATCGGCGCGGCGGCTCTACAACTTCCACGTCGACAACCTCGGGAGCTATTGATGGCAGGTGTCGCCGGCGACGATCTGCTGTTCCTCGGCGCCTCGGTATCGCGCTATCCACTCGAGGGTTACCGAGAGAAGTGCGCCACCGACGTCGTGATCGGGACGCGATACGCGCGTGAGCCGGTGCGCCTGGACATTCCGCTCACGATCGCCGGCATGAGCTTCGGTGCTCTGTCGGCTCAGGCGAAAGAGGCGCTCGGCCGGGGCGCCACCGAGGTCGGGACCTCGACGACCACCGGCGACGGAGGTATGACGCCGGAGGAACGCGAGCACTCGCGGCTGCTTGTTTACCAGTTGCTGCCCTCGCGCCATGGCATGAACCCGGATGACCTACGGCGCGCCGACGCCATCGAGGTCGTGGTCGGCCAGGGTGCGAAGCCGGGCGGTGGCGGGATGCTGCTGGGCCACAAGATCTCCGACCGGGTGGCGGAGATGCGCGACCTGCCGACCGGGATCGACCGGCGAAGCGCATGCCGGCGTCCCGACTGGACGGGCCCCGACGACCTCGAGATCAAGATCGAGGAACTCCGCGAGATCACCGACTGGCGGATCCCCATCTACGTGAAGGTCGGTGCTTCGCGGACCTATTACCACGTGGCGCTCGCGGTCAAGGCCGGCGCCGACGCGATCGTCCTCGACGGCATGCAGGGCGGCACCGCGGCCACCCAGGACGTGTTCATCGAGCACGTAGGCATCCCGATCCTGGCCGCCATCCCGCAAGCGGTGGAGTCGCTGGTCGAACTCGGCATGCACCGCGTGGTTCAGCTGCTACTACGACGACTACCAGGCGGGTCTCGACCCGGCCGGGATCTCGACTCAGGATCCGTCGTTGGCGGCCCGGCTGGACCCGGTGGAAGGCGGTCGGCGCCTGGCGAACTACCTGCGGACGCTGACTTTGGAAGCGCAGACGCTGGCCCGGGCGTGCGGCAAGTCGCACCTGCACAACCTCGAGCCCGAGGACCTGGTGGCGCTGACGATCGAGGCCGCGGCGATGGCACGTGTGCCGCTGGCCGGGACGAGCTGGATCCCGGGCCTCGTGGCGCAGCCTTAGCGCCGGGTCCGGGGGCGGTCGGCCGACCCATCCTCGCCCTGCCGGGCGGGCTGGCACCATGAGCGCGTGGACGTGGACGAGCTATACGGCCTGCCGCTCGACCGCTTCACGCCCGAGCGCAATGCCCTGGCGCGCGAGCTGCGAAACACCCGGCGGCGGGATGAGGCGGCCGAGGTCGCGGCGCTGCGCAAGCCCTCGGTTGCCGCGTGGGCGGTCAACCAGCTGGTCCGAACACAGCGCCGGGGGATCGGAGAACTGTTCGAGGCGGGCGATGGGCTGCGCGACGTTCACGACGCCGTGATCGCAGGGCGCGGCGACGGCAGCTCGCTGCGGGCCGCGGTGGAGCAGGAACGTCTCGCGGTCGAGGCGCTGATCGAGTCGGCCCGCGGCCTGCTGACGTCCGACGGCCACGAGCTCAGCCCGACGATCATCGACCGTGTCGCCGACACGCTGCACGCGGCGGCGCTCGACGACGACGCGCGCCGTCAGGTCCAGGGTGGCCGCCTCGAGCGCGAGCTGCGCCACGTCGGGCTGGGCGTCGTGGTCGGCGCGCCGGCGCCCGCCCGGGCACGGCCGGAAAGTGGGCGAGCGGCCGGCGCGTCCAAGCAGCGGGCGGCCGAGGCGCCCAAGAAACGTGCCGCCGCGACCGGGGACACGGAGCGGGCGGTGCGCGAACGTGCGCAGGCGCGAGTCGAGGCGAGGGCCGAGGCGCGCGCCGTCGAGCGTGAAGCCCGCCGGCGGCTGGAGCGCTCGGAACGGAGCGCCAAGCTTGCGCTCGAGCGCCGTGACCGGGCGGCACAGTCCCTCGAGGACGCCGAGGTGGAGCTGGCCGACGCCGAGGAAGAGTTGCGCGCGGCACAGGCGCAGCTCGACGACGCCGAGCGCGCCGTGCAAGACGCGTCTGACTGAGGTGGCCGGCAGCCGGCGAACTACGCTCGGTGAGCTACCGCAATGATGATGACCAATCACGACACGAGGCCGGCCGCGGCGATGCTCACCGGTCGCTGGCGCCACCAGAACTCGGGCTTGGCCCGATCGCGCGTGTAATGCCCCTCGGGCGGGATGCCGACCCAATCGTCCTCGTCGTCGTACGGGCTCACGCCTCCGGCCTATGAGAGAGGACCCGGCCTCGCAGCAGACGACTCGCACCTCCCCGGGGCTGCTGTTCGTGCGCTACGGCGTCGGCGGGGTGATGTTGCTCGCCGGCATCGTGATGTTGATCGTCTCGCCCTCGGGACTCGGCACCGAAGGATTCGGCATGGCCGTCGGCGGCGGCCTGGCCGTGCTGCTCCTCAACCTGCTGTACCGGGTCGGGGTAAGCGGCGACCGCGAGCGCGAACAGGAGGAGCGCGCCCGGGAGTACTTCGACGAGCACGGAGTATGGCCGGACGAGGGGCCTTCGAGCGGGTAGCTTGCCGGGCATGAACCATCGACCGTTCGCACGACTGGATCGACCTGTACCAGATCCATCGCCCCGAGTTCGACACCAACCTCGACGAGACGCTCGGTGCCCTGACCGATCTGGTGCGCGCCGGCAAGGTCCGCTACATCGGCTCCTCGACCTTCCCGGCAAGCCTGATCGTCGAGGGCCAGTGGGTGGCGGAGAAGCGCGGGCGCGAGCGGTTCGTGTGCGAGCAGCCGCCGTACTCGATCCTGGTCCGGGGAGTCGAGCAGGACGTGCTCCCCACGTGCCTTCGGCACGGCATGGGGGTGATTCCGTGGAGTCCGCTGGCCGGCGGCTGGCTCACCGGGCGCTACCGCAAGGACGCCCACCTGCCGGAGACCCACCGGGCGCAGCGGATCCCGGCGCGTTACGACATGTCGCTGCCCGGCAATCAGCTCAAGCTCGACGCGGCGGACGCGCTCGCCCGCCTGGCCGAGGAGGCGGGCATGACGCTGATCGAGCTGGCGCTGGCGTTCGTGCTCTCGCACCCGGCCGTCACGGCGCCGATCATCGGCCCGCGCACGATGGAGCAGCTCGAGTCGCAGCTCGGCGCCGCCGAGGTCACGCTGTCAGACGAGCTGCTCGACCGGATCGATGAGATCGTTCCCCCCGGCGTCACCCTGAACCGTGTGGACGCCGGTTGGCAGAACCCGGCGCTCGAGCCCGGTGCGCGCCGTAGACGCTGAGCGCACAATCGTTCGAAATTCGGCACGTCGGCGTAAGCGTCACGTCCGACCGGACGTTCATTCTTTGACAAGGAGAATCGAACGGTGTTGGACGCCGACAAGAGTGCGGTCATCGCCGGGGGCTACGTCACCGAGCTCGTCTACGAGCTGCTGGACGCTCACGTCGACACGATGCGCTTGGCCGACGAACTGGCCACAGACCCGGCATGGGCCGCGCATCTCGACTACCTGCGCGACCTGCAGCGAGTCGGGCGCGAGGCGCTCGCCCGCGCCGCCAACCAGGCCGGCTGCGGCCAAGCCGGCTGAACCGCAGACCTTAGCCTGGATCCAGGCTAAGGAACCGCCGGGACGACCACGAGCGGACGGTCGTCGGACAGGCCGTCGGTGTCGAAGCCGGTCTCGTCGAGCCGCTGGACATGCGGCATCCGCTCGAGGAAGGCATCGGCCGGCTCGAGGAAGCCGATGCGGTGCGTGCGGTAGTGCATGGGCACTACCCAGCGCGGATTCAGGCGCTCGACGATCGCCGCCGCCTGCTCGGCTCCGATCGTCGGTCCGTCGCCGACCGGGAGGAACACGAGGTCCACCTGCCCGATCGCCGCCGCCTGCTCGTCGCGTAGCGAACGCTGGCCGAAGTCTCCGAAGTGGGCGATGCGCAGCCCGTCGAACCCGAACACGAAGATCGAGTTCGGACCGCGCTCAGTGCCGGCGGCCTCGTCGTGCTCGGAGGCGATGGCGATGATCTCGCCAATCGGCGACTCGAGCCGGCCCGCCGTCGAGCGCAGAATCGCCGGATCTCCCTCGATCGTCTCCACTCCGTTGTGATCAAAGTGCTCGTGCGTCACGAGCACGAGGTCCGCGTCGACGCCGACCGGCAAGGGGTACTCGAATTTCAGGCCGCGGGAGGCCATCGGCGCCGGATCGCCGAACGGGTCGATGAACACGGTTCCCTCAGGTCCACTCAACCGAAACGCGGCCTGGCCATACCAATCGACGCGCATCTAGCTCCTCTCGTCGGAGAATGTGGCAAGGCGCCACCGTCAGGCGCCGCCGACCAATCTAATTTCCCTGCAGTCGCCCGAACCGGGCGCCCGCGGAAGCTTACGTGTCGGGCGAAACTGCTCAGGCGCCGCCGTCAGGCGCCGCCGACAAATTCTGCTCAGTGTATGAAGACGGCTTCGGCACCGACGATCGCGAGTGTGACGATCACGCACAGCGCGATGGTGACGAAGATTCGAAGTGTCTCGGTGCTTTCGCCGGAGAGGATCTGGATCAGGCCCGGCCGATCAGGATGCATCTCCATCAGGGTGCCAGTGGTTTTTCCGCATGTAGGACAACGATCGAGCATCGGTCCCCCCTTCAAGGGAAGCTCTTGTGGCTTGAGTTGGGTTTGTCGACGGTCTACCCGGCAGCGGGCACCGCACACACGGCACAATGAGATGCCGCCGGGGCGGCCCACTGTAACGCGAAAACCGGCTTACGCGGGTGATCGGCATGTTGGCGCCGGCCTTGACCGCGTTAGCTTCAGGTTTACGCGCTGGCCGCGATAAGGTGCCGCCCCATGCCGGATCGCGCCGCCATCGTCACCGGAGCCTCTCGCGGGATCGGATTCGCGTTGGCGGAGGCGCTCGGGGACGAGGGTTACGCCCTCACAATCACCGCCCGCAAGCCGGAGTCGCTCGAGCGCGCGGCCTCCGAGTTGCGCGACCGTGGGTTCGACGTGGAGCAAGTCCCGGCCAATCTGGCCGACGAGGACGCGGTGCGCGAAGTGGTCCGTCGGCACCGTGACCGCTACGGGCGGCTCGACGTGCTCGTCAACAACGCCGGCATCGGCGTCGGCGCCAAGCTCGACGAGCACCAGACCAAATACGTCGACATCCAGCTCGCTGTCAACCTGCGCGCGCCGATTCTGTTCTACCGCGAGTGCGCCGACATGCTCCGCGCCGCCGGCGCCGAGCATCGCAACGCGCTCGTCGTCAACCTGGCCTCGCTCGCCGGAAAGTCGCCCCAGGCCTGGCTGTCGGTGTACTCGGCGACCAAGGCGGCGATCGCCGCCTACACGGTGTCGATGAACAAGGAATTCGCCAAGCACGGCGTCAAGTCGGTGGCGTTAGCGCCCGGCTTCGTCGACACCGACATGGCCGATTACGTGAAGGACAGGATCCCGGCCGAGGAGATGCTCCGCACCAGCGACATCGCCGAGGCGGTGCGGTTCCTGCTGCGCGTCTCGCCCCAGTGTCTGATTGGTGAGATCGTCTTTCAGCGGCCGGGGGAGATCTTGTGAGCGCCCCTCTATCCGGGCGCAGGATCCTGATCACGGGCGCGGCTCGCGGAATCGGCGCCGCCACCGCCAAGCGGCTACACGCGCGCGGTGCTCGGCTCGTGCTGGCCGGGATCGAGCCCGATGTGCTGGCGCGTATCGCCGCCGAGTGCGGGGACGCGATGGCCGTGGTGTGCGACGTGCGCGACTCCGACCAGGTGGAGGCCGCGGTGGAGGCGGCCGCCGAGCACCTCGGCGGATTGGACGTGGTCGTCGCCAACGCCGGCGTGGCCGCGCAGCTGCCGCTGATCGGCGGCGACCCCGAGGTGTTCGAGCGCACGATCGAGGTGAACCTGCTGGGCGTCTACTACACGCTGCGTGCCGCCGGTCCGCACATCGCCCACCCGGGCGGCTACGCGCTCGCCATCTCCTCGCTCGCGGCGGCCGTTCACCCGCCGCTCCTCGGCGCCTATTCGGCGTCGAAGGCCGGCGTCGAGGCACTCGCCGACTCGCTGCGGATAGAACTCGCGCCGAGCGGCGCGCGCGTTGGCGTGGCCTACTTCGCCGAGCTCGACACCGACATGGTGCGTCAGGGCTTCGGCACCGAGGCGGCCAGGAGGATGAGCGAGGTCGGCCCGCGCCGGCGGCCGGTGACGCCGGTCGAGGCGGGCATCGATGCGATCGAGCGCGGCATCGCGCGCCGCTCTCGCCGCGTTGTCGCGCCGCGCTGGGTCTCCCCGATCCTGCCAATGCGGATGCTGGCCCAACGCGTGGTCGAGATGGCCACGCGCTCCTCGATCGAGGGCGTGCTCGAGATCGCGCGCTCGGAGGGTGCGCCGCTGACCACGCCCCAGCCGTTGGTCTCGCGCGCGCGGCGCGACTCGTAGCGGCGCGTCCCCGCTCGCAGCGGCGCGTCCCCACTCGTAGCTAACTCTTATCCGCCTCCTACCGGGGTCCGACGGCGCGGGCGCACCGTCTTACGCGGTCGACGAAAGGAGGTGAACAAATGCGCAGAATCAAACCGCTGATCGTGACCCTTGCCACGACGGCGGCTATCGCAGGCGGCGGCGCGGCGATCGCGAATGCGGCCACGTCGGGAACGACGACCGGCAGCACGAGCACGGCCACGCCGTCGCACACCACCACGACCGCCCCAGGGCGGAGCAATCACGCTCCGCCGCAGGGCAATGGTGGCGCCGGTCATCACTGCACCAACATGGGATCCGCGCCGGCTAACGGCTCGAGTTCCTCCTCGTACTGACGCCAACCGGCTACGACCCGGCCGGGACGCCGGTCGGGTCGTCCGGGCGCCGGCAAGGAACCCCTGTTTGATTTCGGACACGGGTGCGCCGAACCCCCCGCCGTACAGTTGGAGGATGGCCTCGACGGGGACCGGACGGCGACTGAGCACTGTGGCAATGCGCCGGCCGGATCCTCGGGGCGAGAACTACAAGTGGATCGCGCTCTCTAACTGCACGCTCGGCGTGCTGCTCGCGACGCTCGACGCGTCGATCACGCTGATCGCGATGCCCGACATCTTCCGCGGCATCCACCTGGATCCGCTGGTGCCCGGCAACAGCTTCTACCTGCTGTGGATGATCTTCGGCTTCCTAATCGTGACGAGCGTGCTGATCGTCAGCCTCGGACGCCTCGGCGACATGTTCGGCCGGGTGCGGATCTACAACCTGGGGTTCGTCATCTACACGGCGGCGTCGCTGATCCTGACCGTCGACTGGCTGAACGGACGTCCGGGAGCGACGTTCCTGATCGCGTTCCGGATCGTGCAGGGCGTCGGCGCGGCCTGCCTGCTCGCCAACTCGGCGGCGATCATCACCGACGCCTTCCCCGCCAACAAGCGAGGGATGGCGCTCGGGATCAACAACATCGTCGGCGTCAGCGGCATGTTCGTGGGACTCGTGCTCGGCGGCATCCTCGCCCCCATCAACTGGCGACTGGTGTTTCTGATCTCCGTGCCGGTGGGGCTGTTCGGGACGGTGTGGGCCTACCTGAAGCTCCAGGAGATCTCGACGCCGAAGCGCGCCCGCATCGACTGGGGAGGCAACGTCACGTTCGCGGTCGGGCTGATCCTGGTCATGATCGCGATCACCTACGGCATCCGCCCGTACGGGAGCTCGACGACCGGGTGGGGGAGCCCCCGCGTGATCGGGCTCCTGGCCTGCGGGTTCGCCTCGCTGGCCGCGTTCGTAGCCATCGAGCGGCGCGTCACCGACCCGATGTTCCGGCTGCCGCTGTTCAAGATCCGCGCGTTCACCTTCGGCACCCTGTCGACGTTCCTGTCGGCGGTGGCGCGCGGCGGCCTGATGTTCATGCTGATCATCTGGCTCCAGGGCATCTGGCTGCCCCAGCACGGCTACGACTTCGCCAAGACGCCGCTGTACGCCGGGATCTACATGCTGCCGCTGACGATCGGAATGCTGATCGCGGGGCCGACGTCCGGGTACCTGTCGGACCGCTTCGGCGCGCGCCCGTTCGCGACGGGCGGGATGATCAGCGCCGCCGTCAGCTTCGTGCTGCTCGCGCTGCTCCCGACCGACTTCTCCTATTCGGTGTTCGGCGCGATCCTGTTCCTGAACGGCGTATCGATGGGCATGTTCGCCTCGCCCAACCGCGCCGGCGTCATGAACAGCCTGCCCCCGGGCGACCGCGGCGCCGGCGGCGGCATGAACCAGACGTTCCAGAACTCCGCCCAGGTGCTGTCGGTCGGCGTCTTCTTCACGCTGATGATCCTCGGGCTGGCGGCGAACCTGCCGCACGCGATGGCCTCGGGACTCGAGGCGCACGGCGTGCCCGCGGCCGCCGCTCAGCGAGCGGCCCACCTGCCGCCGGTCTCGATCCTGTTCGCGGCCTTCCTCGGCTACAACCCGATCCAGCACCTGCTCGGTGGCTCGGTACTGGCGCACCTGCCCGCGCACACCCAGGCCGTGCTCACCGGACGCTCGTTCTTCCCGAACCTGATCTCATCGCCGTTCCGCGACGGCCTGCACGAGGCGTTCGCGTTCGCGATCATCGCGTGCCTGGTGGCGGCGGTGGCGTCGTGGTCGCGGGGCGAGCGCTACGTGGACGCCGGCGAGGTTGCGGTCGACGCGGCCCCCCGCCGGGCAAGGACGCCCGGCGGAATGGCCCCACGGACGCCGGCGAAGCCGGCCCCAGAAACAACTTCCCTGTTGGCCAGCCAGCCAATAGGATCGCCGCGTGACCCCGACCCGCGACGATCTGGACCAGGTCCTCGTCAGCGAACTTGAGTTCTGGCGGGACGGGCCGCCTCACGATCTGTTCCGCGAGCTGCGGTCGGGGTGCCCGGTCCACTGGACCGCCACCATCCCCGAATACCCCGGGGAGGCCGGCTACTGGTCGGTGACCCGCCCCGAGGACATCCACGCGGTCAGCCGGAACTGGCAGACGTACTCCTCGGAGCTCGGGGGCATCACCTCGGTCGGCGTGTTTCCCCTCAAGCTCATCCGCGCGATGTTCATCGGCATGGATCCGCCCCGGCACGACCGCCTCAAGATGCTCTTCCAGGCCGGGTTCACGCCCCGGCGGATCGCCGCGCACGAGCCGGCGATTCGGGCGATCGTGAACCGCGTCCTCGACCGACTCGACGGTCGCGACGAGTGCGACCTGGTGACCGAGGTGGCCCAGCCCGTCGTCTCGCGGGTGATCGGCAGCTTCATGGGCGTCCCGCCTGAGGACGACGCCGTCTGGGCCCGGCTGATGAACTCGACGCTCGCGGTCGGCGACCCGGATTTGAGTCCTCGCGGGGTCGACACGCTGCTTGAGGACTCGATCCCCGAGCTGTTCGAGCGCTGTCGGCAACTGATCGCCGAGCGCCGCGTGCGGCCAACCGACGATCTGACCAGCGTGCTCGTGCACGCCGAGGTCGAGGGAGAGAAGCTCGACGAGCAGGAGATCGTGATGGGCTTCTTCCTGCTGATGGCCGCCGGCAACGACAGCACCAAGGCGACCTACTCGAGCGGGATGCGTGCCCTACTCGAGCAGCCCGATCAGCGGCGGCTCCTGCTCGAGGATCGGTCGCTGATCCCAGGCGCGGTGGAGGAGGCGCTGCGGATGTTTCCTGCGTTCGCGCACTTCGCGCGGACGGCGACGCGCGACACCGAGCTCGCGGGGCAGCCGATCGGCCAGGGCGAGAAGGTCGTCATGTGGTACGTGTCCTCGGGTCGGGACGAGGATCGCTACCGGGATCCGCACTGCTTCGACGTCCGCCGCAACCCCGAGCATCAGGCGTTCGGCGCGGGCGGACGGCATTTTTGTCTTGGCGCGGCCCTGGCTCGGCTCGAGCTGCGGGTGCTATTCGAGGAGACGCTGGCGCGCTATCCCGGCATGGAGCTGGCCGGCCAGCCCACGTGGGTGGTCTCGACGTTCGTCAATCAGCTCAAGACGCTTCCGGTCCGGCTCGCACCCGACCGGGAGCGAGCGGATTAGCGCGTCGGTAGCAGGCCCAGCTTGCGCGCGAGGCCGGCGGCGTCGACCCGCCGCTTGGCGCCCAGCTTGCGCAGGATGTTCGAGACGTGCACGCCCGCGGTGCTCGGGCTGATGCAGAGGGCGGCGGCGATCTCGCGGTTGGTGTGACCCTCGGCGAGGAGCTCGAGCACCGCAAGCGAGGAGCGCCACGATCAGCTCGGCGCATCCGTCGACGACCTGCTCGCAGTTGTCGAGGGCCAAGAGCGTCGACTCGGGAAACTGGCGGGCGAGCGCGGCCGCAGCCGGGTCGCCGGTCAGGTCGCTATCCAGCACGGTCGCTGCGACGACCTGGGGGACGAGCTCAGACTCGAACGTCGTCGAGAGGTCGATCCACCACGCGCCGCCGATGAAGTCCGGCCGCATCGCGCCGGCGAGGGCTATGGCCAGCCGGGTCTTGCCGGCGCCGCCCGGGCCGCACAGGGTCAGCACGCGGGTGCGCCAGACCAGATCCCGGAGTTCGGCGAGGGCGGCTTCGCGGCCGACGAGACGGGTGAGCTGGACCGGAACGTTTCCGACGACAGCACCCCATCTACAACGGCGGTGTCAACTGGCCGCGCCAGCACGGCGGCACCCGAGTGTTCGACATCGCGGGTGGCCGTGAGCAGCACCAACGTCGTGTCACGTGCCGCGCTGAGCGTCGCGGCCACCGCCGCGGAGGCCGGTATCTCGACGAGCTCGGCCCGGTAGCGGCGTGAGAACTCGTCGAATCGTTCCGGGTCGTGTCCGTACCAGCGGCGCAGTGCCGTGCTCGGCGCCATGTCCTTCATCCACCCGT
>Ga0187772_10000011_pt1 | contig 63544 bp, 57 predicted proteins | sample 0116_SJ02_MP15_2_FD_133137 | JGI IMG/M metagenome (GOLD analysis project Ga0187772, IMG submission 133137) | Tropical peat soil microbial communities from peatlands in Department of Meta, Colombia - 0116_SJ02_MP15_20_MG | ecosystem: Environmental > Terrestrial > Soil > Wetlands > Peat | place... | reverse complement strand
GCTTGCCAAATCCTTTTCCTGGTCATCTACAGCCTGCTTTTTGCATAAATAGGTGAAAAAAAAGCAGGAGCGGAAAGCCCCTGCTTTAGTTAGACGATCAAGAGTGCCCTCTCCCGCCATGACTACCACCGTGGTGACCACCATCAAAACGACCGCTAAAGTGACGACCACCAAAGCCACCGTCATGATGGAAATGATGAAACTCATCGAAATCATGATGGAGCGAAAAGTAGCCATAAGGGTAATACCCGTAATCGGAATAATAGGGATAATCGGGATGCCCATAGGTGGCGTACCCTACACAACCCGAAAATGCTAAAGCGAATAGGAGCATAAGCCCTATGAGCATTGTTTTGATATTCATAACATCACGTCCTTTCTATTCCCTTTGACTTTCGTCGTCATCAAGAATCTAGTGCCATCTAAACTACCCTCCTTGAATACAAATTTAAAACATTTGTTTGAATAAGTCAAACGCTTGTTTTAAACCTCGCTTTGCTTTTTCATGTTAAGCCTTTTCGATCGGCAGAGAGAAGGAAGCGACCCCGGCAAAGCTATTGACCATGCCTTCCTTATGGGATAAACAATAGAACGCCGGAATTTCTCACCAGGAATGTTTCAAGGAGTGAATCTTATGTTAGTGGATAACCTTCGGAATTTTTTTGAACCGAAAGGCGTTGTGATTGTGGGAGCGCGAAGGTCTTTCGGCTTCGGTTATGGCATCCCCCCCTTTTTACAGAATCACGGCTGGGGAAATCGTCTCCAACTTGTCAATCCTGTGGGCGGGGAGCTACACGGCCAGAAAGTTTACAAACGAGTTCAGGATGTCCCTGAACCTCTTGATCTGGCCATCGTGATCGTTCCCGCTGAGGCCGTTCCCGGTGTGATGGAAGAGATCGGAGAGCGAGGGGTCAAACATACCATCATCGAGACCGCCGGTTTTGCTGAAACGGGTGAGAAGGGCCTCGCGCTGCAGCAAAAGGTGAAAGCCGTTGCCATGCAGTACGGGATGCGGGTCATCGGACCGAACTGCGTGGGCGTGATCAACACGGAAAACAAATTTGCCTCAGTGGAATTGATTGAAGAGGCCCTTACTCCGGGATCTGTCTCGGTCATCGCGCAGAGCGGGGTTTTCGGAAATATCCTGCTCGATCATCTTCCCCAGTATGATCTATTCGTCTCAAAAGCGGTCACGCTGGGCAATCGTGTGGACGTCGATGAATCGGAGTTGCTGGAATATTTCAGTGAAGATCGCTCCACGCGAGTGGTCATGGTCTATCTTGAAGGAGCTGCAAACGGTCCTCGTTTAGTGAAGTCCCTCGCCAAGGTGACTCAGCACAAGCCCGTTGTGATATTAAAAAGCGGCAGGACTCAGACCGGCAAAGAGGCGACGGCCTCCCATACCGGGTCCATGTCAGGACAGGATCATATCTATGATGCCGTATTCGCTCAGACCGGCGCGATTCGAGCAGAAAGCCTCTCCGGGCTGATCGATCTGGTTCGGGTATTCGCCACCCAACCTTTGCCCAAGGGCAATCGCCTTGGCGTCATCACGACAAGCGGAAGCCTGGGAGCTTTAGCCACGGACGTCGCCGTCTCCTGCGGACTCACCGTGCCTCCCCTTTCTCTCTTCACAGTGAATCAGGCACGAGATATAGCGCCGGACTGGATGAATGTGAGAAACCCCCTCGATCTTGGCCCCTCGCAGAACTTCAATCGACTATTGCCGATGCTATTGTTTGATTCACAAATTGATATGGTACTTGCGATTATGGTCATCCCCTACGCCGCTATCAGGAATCTCAGGAGCGCCGGGGTCACCGTAAGAGATTTGTTTGGAGATATCGCGGCGGTTCGCGAGCAACACCCGGAGAAGCCTCTGGTCGGTGTGGTTATCGGGCACCCCGGGTTTGTAGAGGATATGGCCTCCCTTTGCGGCCCGTCCGTACCCATTTTTGATTCACCGGAACCTGCAGCAAAAGCTCTCGCGGCGATTTGGCGTTATACAAGAACACACCTGTAGGATTCAGAAGACCCCTCCGTTACCTTACCAAGGGATCATTTCCCTCAGAGTATCATTCACAATATGCCCGTGGAGAGAGCTTTTTCTTAACTGATTATTTTTACGTTGGTGGCTTGGGGACCTTTGGGGCCCTGGGTCACTTCAAATTCAACTTCGTCACCCTCTTTAAGAGATTTGAAGCCCTCCCCTTGAATAGCGGAGTGGTGTACAAACACGTCCTTCTGGCCCTCAACTTCGATAAATCCAAAGCCCTTTCGATCGTTGAACCATTTCACTCTTCCTGTCATTGGAACCTCCGTTAAGTTAAAATACCACAGATCTAGCGAGACGTAAAGATATCCGCCTTTTTTGGACGATACTTTAGAAAAACGACAATTTTCGTCTTCGACGGATATCTGAAGGAGACAAAATCAGTATAGGTTATACCCTCCTTTAGGCACACAAAACGCATCCTGAACAGCTGCCCGCGCCCGCAGCCAGTCTTTTCCTGAAACGTCTTTCAAGCCGTGATGGCTTGAGCATGATCCCTGCGTCTCAAAAGTTTCTCCGTGGCAGCCTTCTTTCTGCTCCCCGACAGCCGCAAGCCTCATTTTTCAGTCTAAAATTAATCATTCCTTCTCCCGAAGACAAGGTTTAAAAAGAAACAAGGGAGGGAAGTTTTGAGCGCACGGAACGGAAACAATACCCAAATCATGATCGCCTCTGCCTCTTACAGCGGGAAATGGCAGGCGACCTGATGGCTGCCGCCGATGTCCGTCAACCGCGGTTCGGAGGCGGCGTCCGTACAGAGCATCGGTTTTCCCATAGACTCATACACCGGACACCGCGGAGCAAAGCGGCAGCCGGCAGCTGGCCCCTCGAAATCGAACACACCCCACCGACCTGCCTGGACGTTTTTGGCCTTCTGCACGGTCTCCTTGCTCTGCTTCTCGACAAGAGAGGACCAGAGGATTTGGGTGTAGGGATGACTCGCTCTGTTCGAGATGCGGTCGGAAAGGCCTATCTCTACAATCTTGCCCAGATACATCACCGCCACCTTGTGGCTAATGAGCTCCACCACCCGAAGGTCGTGAGAGATGAAGAGATAAGAGAGCCCCAGCTGTTTCTGAAGTTGCCGAAGCAGGTTCACGACCTGTGCCTGGATGGACACGTCGAGTGCGCTTGTGGGTTCGTCGGCAACAATGAACTTTGCGCCGACAGAGAGTACTCGCGCGAGACTGACTCGCCGCTTTTCACCGCCCGAGAGCTCGTGCGGGAAGCTGGAAAGCTTGCTCTTTTTGAGTTTCACCTGTTCAAGCAGATCGCCGATCCGGTTGTCCACTTCGGTATCGCTGATCCGATGATGCACAGTGATTGCTTCGGAGAGAATATCGCGGACGTCCATCTTTGGATTGAGCGCCGCATCCAAATCCTGAAAAATCATCTGCATCTGGCTTCGAAACTGTCGGAGCTCATCGGTCGGGATGCTGGTGATATCCTTTCCGTCAAAGATGATTTTGCCGGATGACGGTTTTTCGAGCCTCAGAATCGTCCTGCCGATGGTTGTCTTGCCGCAGCCGGATTCGCCCACGAGCCCCAACGTTTCGTTCTCCTTGAGGTTGAAACTCACGCCGTCCACCGCGGGGATGGACTGCCGCTGTTGCTTGAAGAAGGAAAAGAGCCCCCGCCGGTCGATAAAATGTTTTTTAAGGTCTATGACTTCGAGGATCGTCTTTGGCATAAGAGCCTTTAATCAAAATACAACCAGCACCTTACCTTGTGTCCTGATTCTATCTGTCGGAGATCAGGCTCCTGACGCGCACACTTCTCACGAATTTTCTCCGTCACCTGGTTGCATCGGCTGTAGAACCGGCACCCCTCGGGGATATTGATGGTGTCGAGGACATCTCCCTCGATGGCCGGGAGATATCCCTTCTCCCTGATATTCTGTGCGCTCGGAATAGATGCGAGAAGGGCCGATGTGTAAGGATGTTTTGACTCGAACCCTGCTGACAGGATGTGCTTTGCCGGTCCGTATTCGAACACGGTGCCGCCGTACATGACGGCAACGCTCTCGGAGAGTCGCGAGATGATGCTGATGTCGTGGCTGATCAGCATGGTTGTGATGCCAAGCTCGGACTTGAGCTCCACAAGCAGGTCCACGATCTTTGACTGGATTGTGGCGTCGAGGCCTGTGGTCGGCTCGTCCGCAATCAGGAGCGATGGCTCGGATGCCAGCGCCACCGCGATCATGGCCCGCTGGCACATACCGCCCGAGAGGCCGTAGGGATAATTGTCGAACCTGAGGCGCGGCGAGTCGATCTTCACCCGGTCGAGCCACGTGAGGGCGCGCTCCTTTGCCTCCCGCTCAATTTTCATGGCAGTGTGGAGTCGGATTGCCTCGGTGATCTGCTTTCCGACGGAGGTGAAGGGGTTGAGCGAGGACTTGGGGTTCTGGAAGGTCATAGCGATCTCCTTGCCCCGCACCTTGCTCATGACACGCTCCGTGTTCCGCTCCCACCCAACAACATCCTTGGTCACCTCCATGACCTTTCCCGCCCTCGTCGTGAGCTTGACGAAGTCTCCCAGGTCCTGGAGTAGGTCCTTCTGGATCCGGTCGGAGTGGAACCCGATCTTCCCGCTGATCACACCCGGCCCCACGCTGATGAGCCCCAGGATCGACAGAGCAGTGACGCTCTTGCCGCTGCCGCTCTCGCCGACAACGCCAAGCGTCTCCCCTTTCGCGATCTCGAGACTAACTCCATCTACGGAGCGGATGAAGGCTTGTTTGCTGCGAGAGTAGAAATAGGTCCGGAGGTCCTCTATCTTCAGGATCGGCGCTGTCGTCATGTGCTCCTCTTGTCCTCAAGGATATTATTCAGCCCATCACCGAGCAGGTGGAACGCGAGGATCGTGAACAGGATCGCAAGAGCCGGCGCGGTGGAAGGCCAGAACTTTCCCTGCATGAAGTAGTTGGCGCCTGACTGGACCATGTTGCCCCAGGATGGTGTAGGCTCCTGCACACCGAACCCGAGATAGCTAAGCGACGTCTCTATCAGGATGGCCTCTGCCATGCCAAGCGTTGCCTGAATGATCAGGAGCGACCTGCAGTGGTGCCACAGGATATGCCTAAAAATAATAATCCTCGTAGGCAAACCCAGGGCGATGTCAGCCTCGATGAAATTCTTCTGTTTGAGAAACTGGATTTTGCCCTTGACGAGCGACGCAACGACCGGGACATTCGTAAGACCGACGACGAGCATGATGTAGTAGATATCGGGCTTGAAGGCTGCAATCACAAGCAGGATGAGGACGAGGCGTGGGAAGGAATCAACAAGGTTCGTGAAGTAGGTAATGCCTGTATCGAACTTTTCACCTCGGTAGCCGACAAGCACGCCGAATCCGGTGCCGAAGCAGAGGGCGATGAGGATTGCCAGCAGGCCTGGCAGAAAGTAGGCCTGGATGCCTACGATCAGTCGCGAGAGGATGTCCCGGCCCATGAAGTCAGTGCCGAGCAGGCGCCCCGCGGTCCCCGGCGGGGCCATTATGAGCTGGAGGTCGATATCCTGTGGATCACGAGGCAACAGATTGACAGATCCGAGGATGTAGGAAACAACGACTAATGCGACGATTAGCAATCCATAGCCAACGTAAACCAGGTCGACAACGTCCGCCTTTTTCCAGAACGGCAGGTCAGAGAACTCGCTGATCTGGCCGGATATTTGGTAATACTTTTTCATAAGGTTATTCTTTGGAAGCCCTCGGGTTCACCGCTACATAGACCACTCTCTGGAACAGGCTCCCCATGCGCACAAAGACAGCGGCGAGGATTGCGATGCCCATGATCACAGGATAATCTCGGTCCTGCGCCGCCTGCCACGCCATCCTGCCCATGCCGGGCCAATTGAACACCTGCTCAACAATCACGGCGCCGCCGAGGATGAACGGTATCTTGGAAGCGATGATCTCGGTCACGGGTATGAGCAAACCTTCCTTGAACGCATGTTTCCAGACCGAGGCGCCCTTGGCCCGAGCCGTGCGGATGTAGTCCTCTGCCATCACCCTGCCCATCTCCTGGCGAAGATAGCGGATCACCTCGCTGATCGTTCCGTTCCCCACACCCAGTACGAAGATCGGCAGGAGTTGATAAAGCCAGCGATATTTCTGTCCTGCGCTCGAAAACCCGAAGGCAATGGGGAAAAGGCCGAGTTTGTGCGTGAAGAAATAGATGACGATGTACCCGAGCCAGAAGACCGGTAGGGCAGAGATAACGTAGGAAGACATGGTCAGGGGCCACGATATCTTGTTTGTCCCGCGGAGGGCGGAATAGAGTGCGATGGGTACTGCGATCAGAAGGGTAATAATGAGCGACCCGATGGTCAGGATGAGGGTGCTAAACCCAACGCGCAGCACTTCGGGGAGGACCGGTAGACCCATCCGGATCGAAGTGCCGAAGTTACCCGACAGCATGCCTGCGAGCCATGCCAGGTACTGGACATACCACGATCGGGGCACGCCCATGGCGTCGCGCAGGCCTGCTTTAGCCTCCGCGGTGGACAGTTGTCCCTCAAGGAGCACGCTGAAGGGGTCTCCCGGCGACGCGAAGAGGATAATGAAAACCACGAAGCTTACGCCCAGGAGCAGGAGCACCGTGATAACCAGCTCCCTCGAAAGCACCAGGGCAATGGGCCGAATCGCTGAAAACTTCATTGACAGATAATCGCTTTGAACTTATTTCTGGTCCTTCTCCTCCATGAACCAATCATCCGCATACGAGAAGAACTTGTAGGGATGGATGGCGACTCGCCTCACCTTCTTGTGGTATGCTGCATAGTTGGTGAGCGTCCAAAGGAAGGTATAGGGATTCTCTTCTGCCAGGATCACATGGAGCTTCCGGTTGATCGTCCGCCGCTTCTCGTGATCGAGCGTGAGTTTGCTCTCATTGATCAGACCATCCACCTCCGGATTGGAGTATCCGCCGAAATTGTTCTTCCACGCACCGATCTCACCCGAGTGGAAGAGGGATGAGATATCCGCGGAATCGTCAAAGACCCAGATCGCGAAAATGATGTCGAAGTCATGCTCGAAGAAAACATCTTCCTTCCAGGACTGCCACTCTTTGAATTCGACGTTGATGTCCGCACCGATATTCTTGAGGTAGTTCTTGAACGCAAGCACCACGCGCTTCACGGCCTCACTCTCCTTCTCAATCGGGACCTTGAGGGAAAAAGCGAGCCGCTTGCCGTCCTTCTGCATGAAGCCGTCAACGCCACGACTGAAACCTGCTTCCTGCAGAAGGGCCCTCGCCTTTTCAGGATCGAAGGAGAGCGGCTGCACGTCGAGGTTATAAGCCCAGCTGCCGGGCGCAAAGGGCCCGGAAATGATCGTGCCCTGGCCGTTGAAGAACGAATCGAGCATCTCCTGCCGGTTCACGGCATGGGTAAAAGCTTTGCGCACGCGCTTGTCCGCGAGGAGCGGGTTCCGTACGTTGTACCCAAAGAAGGAATATGAAAGCGCGTTGTACGGCTGGAGGATGAAGCGCTTGTCGCCCTGGATCTCGGGGAGGTCGCGCGGGTTCACGAGCACGATCATATCGATCGCATTGAACATAAGCCCCTGCGTCATGATGTTCTGGTCTGCAAATGGCTTGGCGATGAGCTTGTCGATGTGCGGTCTGCCCTTGAAGTAGTTATCGTTTGCATTGAGGATGATCTCGCGCTCGGCAGTGATATTCTTCAATATATAAGGGCCGGTGCCGATGGGGTTCTGTACAAAAGGGTCGTCCCGGCTGAGGTAAAGCGGGTTTCTCGGTCCGTGCTTCGGGATCACCTTGAAACTGAACTTTGCCAGAGCGTTCAGGATCGGCCGCTTCAGCGTGAACTTGACGGCGTAATCATCAAGCTTTTCGACCGCCGAGATGAACTCGTACCGCACCTTGAGCGGGGTAATGGTCTTGGGATGCATCATGATTTTATAGGTGAAAACCACGTCTTCGGCCGTGAAGGGCTTGGGCTCCTCGCCTTCTCGCGGATGCCACGTGACATCCTTCCGGAGAAAAAAGGTATAGGTGCGGCCGTCGGCGGAGCAATCCCATCTTTCTGCAAGCTCGGGGACGATCTCTTGCTTCTCGTTGATCCCTACCAGGCCGTTGAAGATAAGCTCCGTAATCCTCAGCGAGATCATCTCATTGCTTGTGATAGGGTCGAGAGTCGCCGGCCTGCCGTACTCGCCGTAGCTCAGACTGCCTCCATCCGGCTTGTTGTCCTTTTTTCGGCCTGCCGCGGCAGTCATCGACGCAGCTACGATTGTCGCAACAATAAGAAGTAGAACCACCAGTATCCGTTTCATAATGACCTCCTCATCGAAATTTGGAATTCGGAATGCCGTACGCAGAAAAAATAAGAATCAGGAGTCTGGCTTGGTTCCTTCCATATTCCGAATTCCGCATTTTCTCTCATTAGTTGATCTTTACGTCCCCTGCACTCTTGTGCTCCATGGCGTAAACGCCCTGTATGGCCTCCTGGATTTGGCGTACCTCGGGGAACTGCTTGCTCATCTCGAAATAGATCTCGAGGGCCTCGGAAAATTTCTTCGTTCGATAGTAGGCCTGAGCGAGATTTACGAGCAGGATGGGGTCGTTCGATTCGATCTTGTTCTTATTGCCCTTGTCGCGTCCAGCCTCAAGGTACGAGATGGCTTTTGCATAATCGGATCTGCCGAGATAGTACTTGCCGATAGCGGCGTTCAGCACGGAAAACCTCTTGCCCTCTCCGGCCTCGACCATGCCAGCGGCTTTGTGGAGCGCCTTTGGATATTCCATTTTTATCCTGCTACATGCACAGAGGATCTCCGCGATTAGGTCGGGGTCCTCCGGTTTCTTCTGCACGATCTCATCCCAAACGGCCGCCGCATCGATATGGCGGTTTTTCACATGCAGGTTGGCGCCTTGCCATACCCTGATGCGGTCCTTGTATTGCTGCGGCATCTCTGCGGTGGCGATGAATGAGGCTACGATCTTCGAAGACTCTTCGATCGAACCGAACAGCGCGCACGCTTGAGCGAGATAGAAGTCTGCTACGTCCTTCACCTTCGGGTCGGCCATGGCCTTCTCCAGGTATGCCAAGCTCGCCTGACCATAGAGGGTCGCCATGTCATTGAGCAGCGAAAGGTCATAGAAATGAATGACCTTGGACTTTCCCAGGGTCTCCCGGTAAGAGAACGTCTCCAGATCAGAACGCTTGAGCAGATCCAGGCCCTTCTCGGTGAGCCCGGGCCCCCGGGCATAGATGGCAACAAGGTTTTTCACCATCCGCATTGAAAGCGGTTTGCTGGACCTTTTCATCTCTGAGAGAGTTCCTTCTGCCATAACAAATGGGTTCTTACCCACGAGTCCGGCCTTGCTGAACGCGGCGGCAAGCTCGGCCTTCACTTCGGGGTCGGAGACATCGGTCCCCTCCCAGAGCCGCGTTCCTTTTGAGGCTTCGTTGTTCTGGCAATAGCCCAGTCCGAGGCTGATCTTAGCGATCGCCCGGTACCGCGGCTCTACCCCGTTACCCTCTGAAAATCTTTTCAGATAGACCGGTGCGTCACCCGATTTGCCCGACTCGACCAACGCTTGACCGAAGTAGAGGTCCACGAACCGACTCCGGTCCTTGCCCTGTGCTGCGGAGAGCTTCTTCAGGTAGTCATGCGACGTCGCGACCGCCGCCTGGTAAAGCTCGCGATGGAGCACAGCGTTCTTCAAATAGATCATGCCGAGGGCAAGGTTCGCGGCACCCTTCCTACCTTGCTCAACGGAGACACTGTCCTCGCGGAGTACACTCGCTCCCTCAACGTAATGCCGCTTTTCACACAATTTCATCGCGCGCGTCACCACGTCGTCAGCAGCGAAGGCCTGCGCCACGGTAATCAGAATGATCGATGAAAGGAATAAGCCGAGGCGTCTCATTTTTGAGTCTGATCGGCGTGATCGGGGATCAGGCCGTGCAACGTTGTAATTGAAAAAAATGTATTCGAATTCGTCAATTCTTCAGTTTCATAATATGGATCTGGTCCCACTGGTCAACCTGAGCGCGGAACGCGATCCCTCCGTCCACAGAGCACGCCACATCATGGTTCATCTTGGTGTCTGTTTTGACGGGCATGGTCGTCTTCTCTTTGAGATCTGCCACATAGATCGGATTATATTCATGCCGGTCATTCTTCACAAAGACGATCCGGCTGCTGTCCGGCATCCACGCAGGGCCCACCTCGACGTCCGGGATGACGTCCATCGCCACAACCTTCGCCGCAAGCCCTTCTCCATCAGTGGGGTCTGACCCGTCTGCCGCGATCACAACGATCGACCATATCATTGGATCATTGGCCAGGTTGTAGTTGGAGTAAAAGGCGATTTTTTCTCCATCCGGAGACCAGATCGGCCGCACGTTATCATAGGGCCACGTCGTAAGTATTTTTAAAGACTCCATGGGCTTCGTCACATCGTTGATCAAGGTGATGTGATGGTTCTCGTTGCTGCCGTGCATCATCACGAGCCGCTTGCCGTCGGGAGACCATTGAGGATAGAGATAAGACTTGCCCCCCTGCGTCAACCGCCTCAGCAGGCGGGTCCTGAGGTCCAGGAGATAGATGTCGCCGTTGCCGGTGCGACCGGATACGAAGACGAGGTGGTCGGCAACCGGAGACCAGTGGGCCTGTCCATCCTTTTCCTTGTGGTCTGTCAGCCGGAGAGAATCGCCGACGGCGAGGTCTTGCAAGTAAATGTCATAGTTGCCTTCCCCGCCGTTGCTCATGTATACAAACCGGTATTCGTCGGGCGACCACGTGATCTCCGCGTTGTAGCTCGTCTCCTCGGACACGCCGGGAAAAAAGAAATTCGTTTCTTTCCCGTTATCGGAAAGCATGAAATAAACGGTCTGGATCAGCGTGCCGTCACGAAGCGTGATGTGGATCTCCTTCTTATCCCCGACGCTCCGCTCGAACGCAATGAACGTGCCGCGTGGAGACCAGACAGGATTTGAGTCATTCCGGCCGGATTCGATCTTGACAAGGGGTCTAACAAACAGGGGCTCAACCTGTTCAGGCTTCTTATCCGCGACCGTTCCGTCGGATGCCGGACCAGCAGCCCCTGCGGGCGCAAAGAACGAAAGAAACAGGACAGCCCATGCCTGAACAATGTAACCCTTGCCAACCCTCACCCAGCCATCCTCCTGAAGCCTCAGAGGTTCTTGATCTGATCCCAGTATTTCTGTGCCGATTCCTTGTTCTGCTCAAAGGTTTTGTCTCCCTCGAACTTTTTGGGGAAGAAATCGAAGTACTCTCGCCACGCGAAGTTAGCACTATTCAGAATGTTGTTCTTCCGTGTGATCAGATAGAGTTTCTGGTATGAGAGTGCCGTATAGTAGTAGGTATCGTGCACGGCCTCGTCGTAGTGCACGTTTGGGAAGAACCGCGTGTTCTGCTTCGCGACCTGCAAGTTCTGGACTGCTTTCGCGAAATTCTGTGCAGCTGCATCCTTATCTTTTTGTACGAGCGCATTGCCTTTCTCATAATAGGCGTGCCCCAGGTTCATGAAGGCCACTGAAAACTGCTTGTATACGAGCTGCTGGTTCTCGGGCAGCGAGAGGACGTTCTCGAATTCCTTGATGGCACTGTCATAGTCGCCCTTCTCGTCGAGGTAGATCCGCGCCAGTCGGTGGTGCGCCTCGGAATAGTCCGGGTGTCCCTTTTCGGCGCTCCTGTATGCCTGGATCGCTCCGTCGACATCCCCCTTCTGCTCAGCCTGCTGACCGATCTTTAGGAAGTCCTTGGGCAGGAAGATCTTCCGGTCGCCGGTGCGATTCTCCTCTTTCTTGGAGAATTCCACTACCTCTTCCCAGTCGCGGAAGTCGCCGCCGACGGAAACCTTAACCGTATGGAACCCGAGGGTCACCGGCTTCCCGTCAAGGATTGGCGTCCGTCCGATCTTGTCGCCATCCAAGAACACATCGGCCGAGGATGGCTCGGAGTCGATCTTAAAGACAGCGTTGTTCACGGCGAGAACAAACTCCCTCGTTTCTCTGTTCTTTTCAACCTTGACCTTCTCCGTCACCTGCTGGTAGCCATGCCGGTAGAGCATGAGAGTAAAGCTCCTGTTGACGCGTACGGGAACCTCGGCCCTGCCATCGGGCCCGGTCGATCCCAGCCACTCATCGTTCATGTAAATGTTAACAGCCCCAAGCGGCGATGCATCGGGAGCGAGGCCCCCTTTTGCGAGGATGATAAGATAGTTACGGCTGGCCTCCTCTTCGCCTTCGCGGTAAATGCGCCGAACCACGCGGTCGCCGACCGTGATCTTTTCGTTCTTCTTTAGTTCCTCGACCTCGGTCCACGAGCCGCTCTCTTCAGTCTTCTTGACCCTGAGCCTGCCCGTCTCGCGGTACCCCGACACCTTACCCGACTCGCCGAGACGGGGGGCCATGAGCAGGAAATCTGTCCCTTTGGCGATGCGATATCCAGATTTGCCAAGGTTGATCCGGTATCGTTCGCCTTCGGAGGAGACCACCGTGCCCTCAAAGGGGAAGTGTTCAAGCACGGCATTCGCAATCTCCTTTGCCGCACCGCTGATGTCGCTGGCGCCCTTGGCCCGCGTGATCTGGCTCAGGATAAGCTTACCCCCCGAGGTATAAAACTTCGTCTCGAGCAAAAGCCCCTTCTCATCCTTGGCAACGCTGCCCAGAATGATCATGTCGGCAGTCTTTTTGAGGGGCGTCTCGCGCCACCCGTTTGCGGTGATCTTTTCAATACTTAATTTCGCCGCCTTCATATCCGCCCGGAGCGTTTCGGACGGCACCTCGCGGAAGCAGGAGTATTTGAAGAGCTGCGCCGCCACCGATGCCTCGGCCTGGCTGAGTACCTCTTTCAAGTCCACGTTCGGTGTATTGCTCACGAACCGGTAGATCCCGGTACGAATCGGTCTGGGGACAGTAGGGTAGAAATAGCGCTGGAGGTATACCTCCCCCTGCAGGACGATTGAGGTCTTCCAGGTCTCTGGGATATAACCGGTGGCCGAGAGCGTAAGTGCCACCTTCTTGCCCGGCTCGCCGTCATAATTGTAGATAAAGACACCCTTGGTATCGGTCTTGCCCACTTCCTTATCGTTGATGTTCACGGCGATGCCCGGGATGCCGCTCGACTGACCGTACTCTTCCATGAGTGTGCTGATCGTGACCACCGCGCGCTTACTGAGTGTGGCTTCAAGCTTCTGCCCGGGCTCTGCCCGGCCGCTCTTCCGCCACGTTGCATAGCCGGGCTTAGTCACCGTAAGGTCCACGCCGGACTTGGGCAAGTCCTTAAAATCGTACTCGAACACTCCCTGGGCGTCCGTCTTACCCATCTCTTTTCCCGCGGCCTTCACTACGGCGTCCGCGACCGGCGCACCCCTTTCGGTAGCCGTGATCGTGATGAACTTCGTTGCCACAAGGTCGGCATCGAATGCGTACGTATCAACCGTGCCGGACTTGGGCAGCTTCATGACGAAGGTACTCTTCCAGGGATTGATCCGGTATCCTGGCATCTCCTTGGAGACGATGATCTCTACGTCGACCCCCGGTTTCCTTCTCAGGATCTTTGAAAAGAGGCCATCCGCACCGGTGACACCCTGCACCTCGTTGTCCACGATAACCTTAGCCTGTGAGGCTGGCTGACCGTCCATGCGGGCTTTCACGTTGAGTTCCAGCTTCTCACCCGAACAGGCGAAGAATAGAAAGGCTGCAAACATTATGAGACCGATCCTTATAGCGCGCTTCATCATATGAGACCTCCTGAAAGAACTACTTGTTGAAAAACAAAGAGCGACCCATCCGTGAAGGTCACCATCTACCGTACCTCTGACTCCGCAGTGAGGCCGGGATCTTACGACCTCATCACAGCGTGGGCGGCTGGATGTTGACCTCGCCCGGGTTAACGATCTTGTCTTCGTCCGACTTAGACCCTTCAATGCTCTTGCGCTTACCCTCAGGAATTTTCTTGAGCTTAAACTCCACTTTCTTTCCCCCGAACTTGCTAATCTTGACCGTCTGAGTATCCGTCATGTAGCCGATCCTGTTCGCCTCCACTTTATACAGCCCCGGAATGATATAGTCTTTAGCAGATTTGAACTTACCCTCGGGATCCGTTGTAACGGCCTGGGACGCCTTCTCCAGGGTCGTGGTCGTATTGATCATGTTCACTACGGTCCCCTGTGGGTTTTCCTTGGAAGGCAAAATGGGCTGCAGTTGTGCATCTACAAGTTGGACCGTACCGTAGATCTTAGGCGAGCAAGCCCCCACTGCGAGCATAATCAGAGCAAACAGAGCGGTCTTCGCATAGTTCATGTCTTTTCCTCCTAAAGTATGAGATTGTTACTGTGAAATGCAGGTGTGTTCCATAAATATGGCGTCTAACGGATTTAACGGGATTAAAGCCGCTGCATTTTCTGTGCCATCCTTTCCCAAGCCATTTCTTAGACAAGTCATTGTATTTATAGAGGTATGTAGAAATAGCCGGAGTACAACTATGAGTTTAACTGCAAATAGGGACGTTTTTTGTTAATTTTCTTGCAATTTTGTCCTGCGTAGTAATTAGGCGCGAACCCGATCGGACGCCGTTCTCGAATTCTGAAAAGTCAACGCCTCCGGTTTTCTGGTCAATTCGCCGTGGGGCGCAAGAATCGCGTATGGTAATGATCATTTAAGATAGATTCATTAAGGAGGGTGCACTGCTATATACAAATATTGAAGCGATGAGAAAAGGGGGCACTGCTGAACAGAAGGCAAGCTGATCGAAGGGGCGACGAGATTACTCTCATGTGTCTCAGGAAAAAATCCTCAGGCCACCCTCGTCGCCATTAAGGAGGTGAATACGGATCCTTCTTCTCATCTCCGACCGGCGGCCAAGACTTCAACAGAAAGCGCGAATAAAAGAATGGATCCTAACTCAGCGTAACCCGTCAGTCGGAAAACAGATCGGGCGCCATTTCAACTGTCAATCCATCGTTATGCATCAAGCGGGGTACCAGACCATGAATCTTTGGAAGCTCATACTCAAAGAAAAAACGGAAGGCAAAAAATTTACCGTTATAAAAATCGGGGTCTGCCCCGGCCGGGCCATTTCTCAGGGCCTTCACTACCGCGGTGGCCTGGAGAAGCCATTGCCACGCAACAGAGATGATTCCAAAGAATTCCAGGTAGAGCGTGGCGTCAGCTAAGAAAAGCTCAGGGGTCTTCTTTTTCTGCACATCCATCAGATAGGCGGTGACCCGTTGAAGCAATGCAAGCGACTGACCGAGCTTCTCCGCATAGGGTTCGAGTTCCACAATTCTTTCCGCTTCATGAATTGTTTTTTGTACTTCCTCCAGATAGAGTTTGTAGGCCTTGCCGCCCTTCATCATGACATTTCGACCCAGAAGGGTTAGTCCATGTATCCCAGTGGTGCCCTCATGGATCGGATGAATCCGTGCGTCCCGGTAAAATTGTTCTAAAGGGTAGTCGTCGCAGTAACCCGACCCGCCCAGACATTGTACCCCCTGGCTGATCGAGAGGATACCCATTTCTGATGGATAACTTTTGGCAACCGGAGTCAGGAGATCTAACAAAAGCTCGTTCTTTTCCTTTTCTTCTCCGGTGAGAATGATGGCAAGATCCGCGTATTTCGCGGTTTGCATCAATAAAGAGAGAGCACCTTCTATCACCGAACGTTGAAAGAGCAGCATGCGCTTCACATCCGGGTGTTCGATGAGAGGAATTTGAGGCAGGGTGGGATCCTTGGTTGACAATTTTCTGCCCTGAAGTCGCGTTTTGGTATATTCTAAGGCCGCATAATAGGCGGCCGAAGCAATGGCCGCAGCCCCTGCACCGACTCCGATTCGCGCCTCGTTCATCATCTGAAACATGAGAAGAAGTCCCTGATGGGGTTCACCCACCAGGTAGCCGCGACAGTCGTCGCTGTCTCCCATACTGAGCTGGGCGATGGGACACCCTCGATAACCTAACTTGTGAAAAACACCGGAGGTGGCCACATCATTTGAAACCAATTTGCCTTTTTCGTCCATCCGCTTTTTGGGTACGACGAAAAGTGAAATGCCTTTTACCCCGGCAGGGGCCCCTATGATCTTTGCCAACATGAGATGGATGATATTTTCGACGCCATCGTGGTCTCCAGCCGATATAAATATCTTTTGCCCTTTGATTTTATAATAGCCGTGATCCGTGGGTTCAGCCACCGTTGTAATATCTGCGAGCGAACTTCCTGCCTCCGGTTCGGTTAAGGCCATGGTTCCCTGCCACTTTCCTGAAAGCATGCTGGGAAGATAGGTTTTCTTTAGGTTCTCTGTTCCAAAGTTCAAAATGAGACGGGCGGCCCCTGTCGTCAACCCGCTATAGGCCGCAGCGGAATAATTCGCCGCGCAAAAAATGAATCTGGACGCCATGGTGATCATTTGAGGAAGCTGCTGCCCTCCCCACTCGAAAGGGATGTCGTCGCCGATCCAGCCCCCTGTGCCGCATTCCTCTAGAAGCTTTCTCACCGAGGAGTGAACCTTAATCTGATCACCCACCAGTTCCGGCGGATTCTTGTCCATTTCCTGGCAGACAGGCCAAAAAAGTCCGGTGGCCAGTTCCATCGCTGCCTTTAAGACCATATTGAGCATTTTCCCATCGTACTCTTTGTAGTAGTCGTATTGGGTCAGCGACGCCACATCAAAAACCTCATAAAGCAAAAACTTCAAATTCCTTTCACTGATAAACCTCGATGCCATGTCCGTATCCTCCTGGCAAAAATCATGAAAATGAAGAACGGTTTAAATCGAACAAACCTTTGGGGGAGCGAAGTATTTTCCCTTTTGAGAACGTTTATACCTTCTAACCTTACCAGGAGTTATTATCAAGACCCTCTTCATACAAGGCTAAGCAGTAGGAATCATGGCAAACGATCATTCTTCGGACCTTCCTTCTGTCATAAGGAAGGAATACCCCGCTTGTGCGTGCGTTGAGCTCATCCTTCAGAATCATACCGGCTTGAATGCCTGCAGGCCTTCGAGAAAGTCGAGCATCTTCAGATAAAGAAGATCCCTTTTTCTAAGAATCTCTTCTTCACTTCGTCCGCCATAGTCATAAATGCCTTTAGAGGTACTGGCGCCCAGATGTCCCTGTCTCACCTTTTCTTCGATCAGAGGATTCTCCGCTTCCGTACCCTTCGTCATATCATGGATCAAATTGAGTCCGGTAAAATCCAGGCTCTGTACGACGCCCACGATAGGCAGGCGTATTCCGAGACTGGTCTTCACAGCTAAATCGATCTGCTCAGGAGTTGCCCAGCCGTTCGTGACCATCTCCAAGGCGGTACGGACAATGGCATTCTGAATCCGGTTGACAATGAAGCGCTGAATGAATTGTTTCATCACCAAGGGTTTTTTACCGATCCTCTCCATCAATTCTGCGGCAAATTGGAGAACACCGGGAGCTGTCGACGGCCCGGGAACCACCTCCACGAGAGGAATGATATGGGGGGGAGCAAACCAGTGGGTGACCACAACACGGGAAGGGTTTTTGACCTCTATGATTTTGAAGATCTCCAGACCCGAGGTGTTACTGGCCAAGACCATGTCTTCAGGGCACGCGGCTTCCAATTGGGCAAAAACTCTTTTCTTGACCTCAGGGATTTCGACCACTGCTTCCAGAACGAAATCAACTCTCTTGACGCCGTCCGCCAGGTCTGTCGTGGGACGGATGCGGTCCAGAATTGCCGGAATCGCCTGGGGATTCACCCGTCCGCAATCGGCCAGGGTCTGCAGATTCGACTCTACCAACTTCAGCGCATGGGCCAGAAGGTCCTTCTTTAAATCAACCAAATTTACCAGAATGCCGGCTTGGGCGAAGACCTGGGCGATGGAATGACCCATCACTCCAGCCCCGATCACAGCGACCCGTTTCACATTTTGGGGATTCATTGATCGCCTCCTAAGTTTTTTTGTCCTTCCGGACGCGCGCCTGGGGTGAGCAGGAAAGGACGAGAGAAGCGTTAGACAACAAGGCTCCTTATCACCTTCATATTTTTCAGGTCTTCAACGGTATCCTTCCTCGGGGTCTCCATAATTCCGGGGAGGTGCCTTAATGACGGATGGTTGACCAGATGTCTGAATCCCTCAAGCCCGATATGCCCCTCACCAATGTGCCAATGCCGATCTTTTCTCGACCCCAAGGGAGTCTTTGAATCATTGAGATGGAGGAGATGGAGTCGTCTCAGGCCAATTGTTTGATCGAATTTTTCCAGGGTCCTATCAATTTCATTCTTATCAGAGAGATCATACCCTGCTTCGAAAGTGTGGGCGGTGTCGAGGCAGACCCCCATTCTTTGATGGTCATGAACTCCCTCGATGATTTTTTTGATCTGATCAAAGGTATAGCCAACCTCCGTCCCTTGTCCTGCTGTGTTCTCCACGAGGAGAATGATAGCATTTCTCACCTTTTCAAAGGCCTGATCAATCCCTTGTGAGACAGCCTCAATGGCCTGATCCTCCGAGGATTCCATCCGGTGGCCGATATGGATGATCAGATATTGGGCTCCCAATTGCTCTGCCCTTTTAAGGTCTGTGGCAATCGAATGGATTGACCGCTTGTAGAATGTTGATTTTGAGGACGCAATATTGGGTAGATAGGGCATGTGGAGAAAGATAGGGAAGAGGACAGGAGGTTGAAGAGATGACCTGAATGATTTCACCTCCTTTTTATTCAGAGGGGAATATTTCCATCCCCTCGGGTTTCGGGAGAAGAATTGGATGGTTTCGCAGTTCCTGACACGGGCTCTCTCAACTACCTTTGAAAACCCTCCGGCGATAGAAATATGGAAACCGAATCGCATCCGTAGAACCCTTGCGCAAGGAGTGATTAGAAGTTAGAATATAAGGGACCATGAGTTGTTGTCAATCATAATCTAATCCTCCTTAAGCCTCCTGAAGATTCGCGGAAAGGGTCGGTCATTTTTCACTTGACAAAAGAGGAGGGCTATTTTAGGAAGGAGACAACGATTCCTTTCCGAATTTTTTACAATCATCAATCAAAATAACCGAAAAATTTTTAGAAAGAGGTTCGTTCCGTCTAAGCGACCGATATCCTTGTAGATGGAGGAGGTGGGAAGATTGGCCAAAGTTGAAAAAAAGGCAAAGGGAACGAAAAATGCGATACGGTCATCAGAGTTAGACCCCAAGTTTAAGCATGAAGTGGCGAGTCACCCCGGAGGAGAAAAACTGAAGGTCTGCTATGCCTGCGGAGTTTGTACCGCAGGGTGCCCTGTGAGTGAGGTATCCGAAGACTTCGATCCGAGGAAGATTGTTCGGATGGTCCTGATGGGCATGAAGGAACGGGTGCTTTCCTCTGATTTTATCTGGTACTGTACCCAATGCTTCACTTGTAGCGGACACTGCCCACAAAATGTGAAATTTACCGATATTATGCGGGTGCTGAGGGATATGGCAGTAAAGGATGGATATGTTGATTCATCTTTTCTTCAAAAGGCAAAGGAACTGGATCGATTCTCTCAAAGGGTGAGACATCGCCTGATGAAGTCGATTGTGGCCAAGAAGGGAAAGTCTTTTACCCTTAACCCACGGGAATTATTGCATAAAGTTGCCAAAGAATTGGCATAGAGCATTGTTAGAAGAAGAGCGTCAGAATCCGAATTAGCTGAATGGCAATATCAAATGTCAAAGCTCAAGGTTCAAATAATATCCAAAGCTCAAATGACAAAATTTAATAAGAGAAAAAGGGTTGACGTTGATTCATTTTGACATTCTTTTGGCATTTGAGTTTTGACATTTGGGCTTTTCATGTCTTTACGGTTGAAGGGGAATGGGAGCCATGAATGAAAAGATAGGTTCCGTACTGGTCATAGGCGCCGGGGTTGCCGGAATTCAGGCCTCACTCGATCTGGCCGAATCAGGGTACCATGTGAATCTCGTAGAGAGAAAGGGCAATTTGATGGGTGCGGCAGCAAACAACTGTTGCAAAGGGGTCGAGGAGTGCAACAGGTGCATGCTGTGCCAGGTGAGCGAGAAGGCCTTCCAGGTCATCACTCACCCCCAGATCACGCTGTTTCGCCATGGGGAGGTCGTGAAGGTAGAAGGAGAACCGGGTCACTTTACTGCAACGGTCCAGCGTTTTCCCGAAACGAACGAGCGAGGCTGCCCCATCTGCGACAAGCTTCCTCTTTACGCTGTGCCCGTCAAGTCCGATCCGGAGGAGATTAAACTGGACGTGGCAGGCGTGATTATGGCCATCGGATTTAAGCTCTTTGACCCGACCCCCTTGCCTCAGTTCGGCTACGGAAAGTACAAAGATGTCGTCACAGCCGTTGAGTTTGAAAAGATGATCCATGAACGGACAGGCCTCTTTTGCTCCGATGGCAGAATACCTCGCCGCATCGCCTTTATTCAATGCGTGGGCTCCAGAGATCCCAGAATTGGGAACCCCTGGTGCTCTGCAGCTTGCTGTTCCTTCACGCTCAAAGAGGCTATTGTCGCCAAGGAGTACGTGAAGGATCTCGAGCCCACCATCTTCTTTATGGATCAAAGGCCTTACGGCAAGGATTCAGAACGGTATCTCAGCCGGGCAAAGGAGCAGTACGGCGTAAAATATATTCGCAGCGGCGTTTCCAAAATCGAAGCAGCAGGAGATGGAAAAGGCCTTGTGGTCACCTATACCAGCGAAACGGGCGGGGTGTCGACCGCTCAGTTCGATATGGTAGCCCTATCCATCGGCCTCGAATGTGCGGTCACCGCTAAGAAATTGAGCCGGGAATTCGGCATCGAGCTCAACCCGTATGGCTTCTGCTGGGCATCGCCATTTTCTCCGCTGGAGACCTCGAGACAGGGCTTCCTTGTTTGCGGGACTTTTGGTGGCCCCAACGACATGACCGAGTCTGCAATGCAGGCCAGTGGGGCGGCCGCAGACACCTTGGGAATCTTGGCAAAAGCCAGATTCGGTCAGGTTCCTCAAAAAAGCTATCCTCCAGAGAGGGATATATCCGGAGAGGCACCGAAGGTGGGAGTCTTTCTCTGCCAATGCGGGGATTATATCGGAAAGACGGTCGACGTTGCTTCGTTAGAACAGTTTGCCGGCGGACTTCCAGGAGTCGCGTACTGCGATCAAAGGCAATACGTTTGCTCAGAGGAGTTCCGGGACGAGATGAAGGATGCTATAAAAGCTCATGGGCTGAACCGGGTGGTCGTCGGATCTTGTTCCTTTTTCACTCACGGGTCTCTCTTTCAGGAAACGTTGCGGGAAGCCGGCCTGAACCCCTATCTTATGGAGATGATCAACCTCAGGGATCAGTGTGCTCGTGTTCACAGTCGTGACCCTGAAGAGGCCACGATGAAAGCAAAGGACCTGATTAGGATGGAAGTGGCCAAGGCACGGTTCCTGGAGCCGCTGCATCGCGTCTCGAAGACGATGGATCCTTCTGCCCTGGTGGTGGGCGGAGGGATTACAGGAATGGTGAGCGCTATCAGCCTGGCCGATAAGGGGTTTGATGTGCATTTAGTGGAGAAGATGCCTCAATTGGGCGGCCATGCCCTGAGGATTCAACACACTCTGGAGGGAGGAAACGTTCAGGCTTACCTTTCGGATCTCATCGGAAAGGTAACCGGAAATTCCAAGATCCATATCTATAAGAATTCTGAATTGACCGCCTATCAAGGCCGAGTGGGGAATTATACAAGCCGGATCAAGACCGCCCCAGGAGAAGAAAGGGAGATCAAGCATGGAGTGACGATCATCGCCGCAGGAGGCCGGGAGTATAAACCCGACGAATATCTCTACGGCCAGGACCCCAGGGTCCTGATCTCAGTGGAGCTGGAGGAAGAGATCGATCGGAGAAGCGAAAGGGTAGCCCAAAGTCAAACGATCGTAATGATTCAGTGCGTGGGATCCCGAAACGAGGTGAGGCCTTATTGCAGCAGACTGTGCTGCGCCAAATCGGTCAAGAACGCCATCAGCCTCAAGACGCTCAACCCGAAGATGAATGTTTACATCCTCTATCGGGACATGAGGACCTTTGGGTTTCGAGAATCCTACTATCAGGAGGCGAGGGAAAAGGGAATTATTTTCATCCGCTTTGACTTGGATCGAATGCCCGAGGTGAAGGCGGCTGGAGATCTCTTGAGAGTGACTGTCCATGACATCATCCTCGGCGAACGTCTGGAGATCGATGCAGACCTCCTGGTGCTCGCCTCAGCCATCTTGCCGCCGGAGGACAACCACATCCTTGCCAGGTTACTTCGTGTTCCTCTGAACGAGGATGGTTTCTTTAAGGAAGCCTACGAGAAATTGAGTACGGTCGATTTCATGCAAGAGGGGATTTTTGTGGCAGGGATGGCCCGAAGCCCTATCTCTATTGTGGAAAGCATCTATCAGGGTAAGGCCGCAGCCTCACGGGCCATGACCTTTTTAACCCGTGAATCCCTATTTACAGATGGAATTGTCTCTACAGTGAAGGAATCGGTCTGTTGTGGCTGCAGGGTTTGCGAAGCCCTCTGCCCCTACGGCGCCATTGCTGTTGTCCCGGAGGAGAACGTGGCCAGGGTCGATCCACTCGCCTGTAAAGGCTGTGGAACCTGCTGCGGTGCCTGCCCAACGGGCGCGGCGCAACTCAACGGGTTTAAGAAACAACAGATGATGGCCATGGTGAGTGCGTATCTTGGGGGAGAGAGCTAAAATGAAAACGTCAAATGTCAAAGCTCGAATGACAAATTAAATCCAAAGGCCAAATGTCAAAGTTTCCGATTCACGATTCTGCGGATAGGGACGGTTTGTCATTGTGAGTCCCCCATAAGGTGCGGAAGAAAGTGCTTTTTCATTTGACATTAATTTGACGTTTGCATGCCTGCCGGTAGGCAGGGACTTTGACATTTGGATCTTAAAGGGTTTATCTCGGGGGTCGTCGATGGATAATTTTGAGCCAAAGATTATTGGATTTTATTGCAACTGGAGTTCCCAGATGGGGATAGACTCAGCCGGGGTTGAAGGCGCTTCGTATCCCTCGAACCTCCGGCTCATTCGGGTGATGTGTTCCGGCGCTGTCGATCCAGAGGTGATCATTGAGGCCTTCAAGAAAGGGGCGGATGGCGTTGTGATCCTGGGATGTCACCTGGGAAACTGTCACTACCGAAACGGAAACTACAACGCCCTGAGGCGCTACCGGTTGCTTCAGAAGACGCTAGAGCAGTTTGGTCTGGAAAAGGAAAGACTAAGATTGGAGTGGGTCTCTGTGGCGGAGGGGAAGCGTTTTGCCGGCCTGGTGGGCGAGATGACAGAAGAACTCCGAAGATTAGGCCCCCTCAGACAATTTTCCTGAGGGCAGGAAGGGAAAGGATTATGGGGAAATTGAAGTTTGCCATTTATTGGGGTGCAGCCTGCGGAGGTTGTGATGTGGCGGTGGTGGACACCCATGAGAAGTTGCTGGATATCGCCGCTGCCGCGGATATCCTCTTTTGGCCTGTTGCCATGGATTTCAAATATCGCGACGTGGAGGAGATGGCCGACAAAAGCATCGACGTTTGCCTCTTCAGCGGCGCTGTTCGAAATTCGGAGAATGAACATATTTCTCAACTGCTTCGTGGAAAATCGAAGGTGATGGTAGCCTTTGGGGCCTGCGCCCATTTGGGCGGAATCCCGGGGCTCGCCAATGAGAAGAGAAGACAGGATATTCTGGATTTTGTCTATCACGGATCTCCTTCTACAGCTTCCCAGAAGGGAATCTACCCTCAGGAGATCACCTCCGTCCCGGAGGGAAAACTGAAATTGCCCAAATTTTATGATGCGGTGATGGCCTTGGATCAGGCGGTGGAAGTGGACTATTACATTCCGGGATGTCCTCCGGAGCCTGCCCGAATATTAGATGTGGTGGATGCGATTGTAAAGGGAAATTTACCTCCCAAGGGGGCGGTAGTGGGTGCGCTGGATAAAGCCCTTTGCGATTCCTGCCCGAGAAAGAGGGAGGAAAAAAGGGTAAAGGCTTTTTATCGGCCCCATGAGATTTTATTCGATCCCGAACGCTGCTTTTTGGAACAAGGGCTCATCTGTCTTGGCCCGGCGACTCGGGGCGGGTGCAGCGACCCGCCTCGGTGCATTCGGTCCAACATGCCCTGCCGGGGGTGCTATGGGCCTCCTCCGGACATAACGGATCAGGGTGCCAAGATGCTAAGCGCGGTGGGTTCCATCATCGATTCTCAGGACCCGGAGGAGATCGAAAAGATCATCGACGGAATCGCCGATCCCCTGGGGACGTTTTATCGCTTCGGCTTACCCGCCTCGGCCTTAAGGAAGAAGAGGTTTTCATGAAAACGATATCGATTGATCCGATCACGCGATTAGAAGGACACGGCAAGATCGAGATTTTTTTGAACGACCAGGGGAGCGTGGAGAACGCTTACTTTCAGGTCCCTGAACTGAGAGGATTCGAAGTCTTCTGTTTGGGAAGACCGGTGGAGGAACTTCCACGAATCGTCCCACGGATCTGCGGCGTCTGACCCGCGGCGCACCATCTGGCCTCGGGTAAGGCCGTAGATGCTGTTTACAAGACAGATCCTCCTCGGGCAGCGAAAAAGCTTCGAGAGCTTCTCTATTCTGCTCATTATGTCCACAGCCACGCCCTCCATTTTTACGCTTTGGCAGCTCCCGATTTCGTGCTGGGTCCTGATGCAAAGCCCGCCGAGCGGAATATCCTGGGCCTAATCAATAAGGTTGGCTTGGAGATCGGAAAAGAAGTCATCAAGAACAGGGCCTATGCCCAGAAGACCCAGATCATGATTGCAGGACGGGCAACCCATATGGTCTGGAGCCTTCCCGGAGGGGTGAGCAAGGGTATCACTGAAGAGGAACGGAAACAGATTCTGGAGATGGCCAGGGTCAACCTGGAGTTCGCAAAATTCACGCTCAAACTCTTTGAGGACGTGGTCCTGAAAAATCAGGCCTATGTGGACCTTATTTTGAGCGATGCTTATCAGACAGTGACTAACTACATGGGGCTGGTGGACCGGAACAACAAGGTCAACTTCTACGATGGCATGGTAAGGGTCGTTGACACGGAAGCCAAGGAGATCGTTAAGTTTAAACCGGCGGACTACCTCCATCATATCAAGGAGCATGTGGAGCCCTGGTCCTACTTAAAGTTTCCCTTCCTTAAGAAGATTGGATGGAAAGGATTTGTGGAGGGTCCAAAGAGCGGAGTCTACCGGGCAGCACCACTGGCGCGGCTCAATGTGGCGGACGGAATGGCCACCCCCCTCGCTCAGGAGGCTTATGAAAAATATTTCGATACCCTGGGAGGGAAGCCAGTTCACTCAACGTTAGCGATGCATTGGGCCAGATTGGTAGAACTCGTCTATGCCGCAGAAAGGCAAGTGGAGCTCGTTCAAGATATCGAGATCACTGATCCAAAGGTAAGGGTTATTCCGAATAAGACTCCCGATGAAGGGGTTGGAGTTGTAGAAGCACCGAGAGGAACCTTGTACCACCATTATAAGGCTGATGAGAAGGGGATGGTTACCAAAGCGAATCTCATTGTCGGGACGACCAATAACAACGCTCCGATCTGTATGTCCATCCGGAAGGCCGCACAAGGCCTGATCAAGGCGGGTACCATTGTCACAGAGGGTTTGCTCAACAGGATCGAAATGGCCTTTCGCGCCTATGACCCGTGCCTCAGTTGTGCAACTCATTCGCTTCCGGGACAGATGCCGTTCCAGGTGGTCATCAAGAACCCCCAGGGGGAGATTTTGAGAACTATTTCGAGGAGCTAAGATGGCGGGAACCCTCTTATTAGGACTAGGCAATCCGATACTGAAAGATGACTCTGTTGGCCTGAAGGTTGTGAGGGAGCTCGGGGAAAAGATGGCTAAGGAGGATATCGATATCGAGGAGGCGAGCCTTGCTAACATCGATCTACTGGAATCGATCGGCTCCTATGATCAATTGATCATTGTGGACAGCATCAAGACCAAGGAGGGAAACCCAGGAGAGCTCTACCAGTTGAGTCTTGATGACTTCCGATCAACCCTGCATTTGAGCTCTCCTCACGACATCAACTTGGCCACTGCTTTGGAGTTAGGGAAACGCCTGGGGATGCATGTTCCCGGAGAGATTCGAATTTACGCGATCGAGGTCGAGGACAATCAGACTTTCTCTGAGACTTGCACCCCATCCGTGGAACGTGCGATTCCACGAATCGTGAAGGAGATCGCACAGCGAGAACATTTCATATTTGTAGAAAAAAGTAGCAAACAAATTTTAGATCGCAGATTGCAGATTTCGGTTTTTCAATCTGAAATCTAAAATCTCACTTTCCCCTCACCCTTCCCCTCTCCCCAGCGGGGATAGGGAGGAGGTGATGGGGATAACTTAGGAGAATCTATGGATCGGGTTACATTGCCGACAAAGAATGACAAGGTTGGAGCTGTCATGGTGGTGGGAGGAGGCATTGCCGGAATTCAAGCCTCACTCGATCTGGCCGAATCGGGTTATTTCGTCTATGTGGTGGAGAGGGCTCCAGGCATCGGCGGAGTCATGGCCCAGCTGGATAAGACCTTTCCCACTCACGATTGTGCCATGTGAATCCTCTCTCCCAAGCTCGTGGAGCTTGGTCGCCATCTGAACGTAAAAATCTTGTCCTATACCGAGCTATTGGAGGTAAAGGGTGAACCGGGTCGGTACCGGGTGCGTGTGAAGGAGCACTCCAGATTTATTGACCCGCTGAAGTGCACCGGTTGCGGCGAATGTCCTCGGGTTTGTCCGGTTGAACTGCCCAGTGAATATCAGGGGGGTCTGGCCAAGAGGAAGGCCACCTACATTCCTTATGCACAGTCCATTCCCAATGTCTATGCTATCCAAAAGGCGGAGAGGCCTCCGTGTGTGATGGCATGTCCTGCCGGTGTAAATGTCCAGGGTTATGTCGCCCTCACTTCTCAGGGGAGGTTTGAGGATGCTTTGGAGGTGATCAAGAGAGACCTTCCCTTTCCTGGAATATTGGGTCGCATCTGTCCTCACCCTTGCGAGGAGGTATGCAATCGTGAGTTGGTGGATGAACCTGTCGCGATTTGCGGCCTCAAGCGTTATGTTGCAGATCGGGTGAAGTCAGGCAACGGTGGTGCGAAGCCTACGGTTGCTGAGCGAAGGCCTGAACGAGTGGCCGTTGTGGGTTCTGGCCCAGCCGGGCTAACGTGTGCTTACTATCTGGCATTGCGCGGTTACGGGGTAACGGTCTTTGAGGCGTTGCCCGTGGTGGGCGGAATGCTTTCCGTGGCGATTCCCGAGTATCGATTGCCAAGGGATATATTAGCCGAAGAAGTGAAGACCGTAACAGATCTCGGGGTAGAGATCAGGGTGAACACCCCCATTGGCGGAGACTTGACGGTGGATGGCCTTTTCGAAGAGGGGTACAAGGCGGTCTTTCTGGCAGTGGGGGCTCATGGAAATTTACCCCTCAACATCAGAGGCGAGGGTGCCAAGGAAGTTGTCTCCGGTGTGAAATTTCTGCGGGATTTTAATCTTGGCAGGAAGATGGAGATTGGCCAGAAGGTTGTGGTAGTCGGGGGTGGAAACGTCGCCATCGACGGAGCTCGATCGGCTTTAAGGCTGGGGGCGAAAGAGGTAACCATTCTTTATCGGAGGTCGAGGCAGGAGATGCCGGCCAGTGATGAAGAGATAGAGGCCGCCGTTTCTGAAGGGGTGACCATTACCTTTCTTGCTGCTCCGATCGAGGTACTGGTAGAGGAAGAGGGGAAGGTTAGAGGCCTACGGTGTATCCGGATGCGTTTGGGTCCTCTTGATGCCAGCGGCAGGAGCCGGCCTGTACCCATCGAGGGATCTGAGTTTTATGTCGCTGCGGATATGGTGGTCGTGGCTATCGGCCAGGTTCCTGAGGCGGGTTTCTTGGAATCGAGCGGAGTGAAGGTAACCAAGGCTGGGATGGTAGATGTCGATCCTCTCACGTTGGCTACGAGCAAACAGGGCGTCTTCGCAGGCGGTGATGCTCAGACGGGTCCGTGGATCGCCATTGGCGCGGTGGAGGCCGGGAAGCGCGGAGCAGAGTCGATAGACCGTTATCTGCGCGGTGAGAATTTGGGGCAAGGGCGACAGTTACGTGAGAAGGCCAAACAATGGGACCTCAGCGGAATTCCTCTCGGTCAAGAGACAAGACCCCGGCAGCGGATGCAGCATCTTTCCGCGGCAAGGAGGAAAACTGGTTTTGAAGAGGTGGAGCTCGGGTTTTCAGAAAAGCAGGCCCTTGAGGAAGGGAAGAGGTGTCTCAACTGCGGCATCTGTTGTGAGTGCTTGATGTGCGTGGCAGCCTGTAAGGCTCAGGCCATCGATCACAAACGGGGTGACACGATCTCGGAATTCGAGGTGGGAGCCGTCATCGTCAGCACAGGCTTCGAGGAATATGATCCCACTCCTCTCTATGAGCTGGGTTACGGAAGATTGCCAAACGTGGTGACCTCGACGGAGTTCGAGCGGATATTGAGCGCCTCGGGTCCGTTTGAAGGCCATTTACGAAGGCCCTCCGATGGGAAAGCGCCCCGGAGGGTTGCCTGGATCCAGTGCGTGGGATCGAGGGATCCGGCGAATGGGTACGGGTTCTGTAGCTCTGTCTGCTGCATGTTTGCGATCAAGGAAGCTGAAATAGCCAGAGAGCATAGCGAGCAGCCTCTCGATTCGACCATCTTCTTCATGGACATGAGAACCTACGGGAAGGACTTTGATCGATACTATGAACAGGCGAAAAAAGTGCATGGGGTAAAGTTCGTCCGTTCCAAGGTCTATGGCATCGAAGAACTTGATGGAACAGGCGAGCTCTCTGTTCGATTTACCACCGAAGACGGGAAGACCCGGCGAGAGCCCTTCGATCTGGTGGTCCTCTCTGCAGGCCTTCATCCGCCTAAGGAGAGCAAGGAACTGGCTGAGAAGCTCGGAATCGAGCTCGATCAATACGGGTTCTGCAACCCACGAGAGTTTATGGCGGTGGATACTTCGAGAGAGGGAGTATTTTCGTGCGGAGCCTTCAACGGTCCTAAAGATATTCCGGAAACCGTAATGCAATCGAGTGGAGCTGCCGCGAGGGCTTCGGCATTACTCGCCTCAGCGAGGCATACTCTTACGAGGAAGAAGGAGTATCCTCCGGAAAAGGACGTTGCAGGAGAGGAGCCCAGGGTCGGGGTCTTCGTCTGCAAGTGCGGAATTAACATTGCGGGTGTGGTCAACGTTCCGGAAGTCACCGAGTACGCAAAGGCCCTTCCCAACGTGGTCTTCACGGATAACAATCTGTATACCTGTAGCCAGGATACTCAGGAGATCATCAAACAAAAAATCTTGGAAAATCGGCTCAACCGTGTGGTGGTGGCCTCTTGTAGTCCAAGGACACACGAACCTCTCTTCAGAGAGACCCTGAAAGAAGGCGGGCTCAATCAGTACCTCTTTGAGATGGCGAACATCCGGGATCAATGCTCCTGGGTCCATGCGCAAGATCCGAAGGGGGCCACGGAGAAGGCAAAAGACCTGGTCCGCATGGCCGTGGCTAAGGCGAGATTGATCGAGCCGTTAAAGCGGATGGCGGTTGATCTCACTCCGAGTGCTCTCGTGATCGGAGGAGGGATGGCAGGGATGACGAGCGCCCTGAACCTTGCTGACCAGGGGTTTGAGGTCAGTCTGGTTGAGAAGTCGGAACGACTCGGAGGAATTGCCAATCGGATTCACAGGACCATCAATGGGGGAGATGTACAAGCCTATCTGCATCAACAGATTGACAGAATCACGAACCATCCCAAGATCCGAGTCCATCTCGGAAGTCGGGTGGTTGATTCTTCCGGTTACGTTGGAAATTTTGTGACCCGATTGAATGTGGGAAACGGAACCGAAGAAGAGGTCCGGCATGGTATCACCATTCTCGCCATTGGCGGCCGAGAGTTCAAGCCGAAAGAATATTATTACGGAAAAGATGCGCGGGTCCTGACGGGCCTCGAGCTGGAAGAGGGGCTGGCCCTTCATCCTGAAAGATATGCGAATCGCGATAATGCCGTGATGGTTCAGTGTGTCGGCTCGCGGGATGAGGAACATCCGTGGTGCAGCCGCGTCTGCTGTGGAAAGTCAGTGAAGAATGCTCTTAAACTGAAGGAACTCAACCCTGAGATGAATGTCTATATTCTCTACCGGGATATGAGGACCTACGGCCTCATGGAGGACTTCTTCAACGAGGCCAGGGAGAAGGGCATTGTGTTCCTTCGATTCGATCCTGAAGACGCACCCGTGGTGACAAAGGTTCGGGAGCACGGAAAGGATCTTTTGCAGGTTGAGATAAAGGATGCCCTCCTGGGAGAAAGGTTTGCCATCTCTACGGATCTTTTGCAGCTGGCCACAGCGGTCCTTCCTCCTGAGGATAACAAAGTCCTTTCTCAATTCTACAAAGTCCCCATCAATCAGGACGGCTTCTTCTTAGAGGCCCATATGAAACTTCGACCCGTCGACTTTGCCACAGAGGGCGTCTTCTTATGCGGCCTCTGTCATAATCCGAAGAGTATTGAAGAAAGTATCTCCCAGGCTAATGCAGCCGCTTCGAGGGCAAGCACGATCCTATCCAAGGAGAAGCTGGAGACAGAGGGAGCGATCGCTTACATCGACAAGGACCTTTGCGTGGGCTGCCGGGGCTGCCTCGACGTCTGCCCCTACACCGCCATCTCCTATGTAGATGAGAAAGCGAAGTGCGAAGTGAATGAGGTCCTTTGCAAAGGATGCGGAGGATGCGCGGCCACCTGTTCTTCGGGAAGCATTGCCCTGAGAGGATTCAGGTTCGATCAGATCTACGCCCAGATTGAGAAGGCCTTTGAGACAATGTGACGGAAGTTCGCCCTGCCCTCTTTAGAAAAGAGAGAGACGGGGGATTTGAAACCTGTATTCCAGCTCACCAGAGAGTTACAGACACGCGACACGGACACGGTCACGTTATTTTCTGCTAGATGACGGAGAGATCGTATGGCAAAAGAAGTGGAAAGTGCAGCGGGTTTCGAGCCCAAGATCATTGCTTTTTTGTGTAACTGGTGCAGTTATGGAGGTGCGGACCTGGCCGGGGTCAGCCGGTTGCAGTATCCGGCGAATACCCGGACGATCCGCGTCATGTGCACCGCGACGATTTCTCCGCATCATATCCTGAAGGCCTTTCAGAAAGGGGCGGATGGCGTGTTGGTGGGTGGCTGTCACATTGGGGACTGCCATTATATCAAAGGAAACTATATGACCATCAAGCGTGTGGCTATATTGAAAGAGCTCTTGAGGTTTACAGGGTTTCAGGAGGATAGGTTGTACCTCGATTGGATCTCCTCAGCGGAAGGCGTGAGGTTTGCCGAGGTCATCCGAAACTTTACCCAGAAGGTTAAGGAGCTGGGACCGTCGCATCTGAGAACAACCTATTAAATCCTTCCCAACCTTACTTTAACAAAGGGGGGAAGAGGGGGATTCGGAAAATCGTTTGGCATTTGAGCTTGATTTAACAGAGGCAGGGAGCAAAGATGAAAACAATGCAAGCAAGAGTCAGGAAGCTGCTCGAAGAAAAAACGATCGATGGTTTCATCGGCCTGAAGATGGAGCACGGGCACCCTGCGCCCTTTATGTTCAGCCGTGAGAATTTAGGCGAGATGGAAACACTGGTTGTAGGAGATGTCCGGTATCCCTTGAATAAGGTCCTCCTCAAGGTGGCCAACCAATATCCTGAACTCACCCTCGGGGTGATGGTGAGGGGATGCGACGAGAGGGGGCTGACAGAGCTTCTTAAGTGGAATCAGCTCCACCGAGATCGAGTCGTCCCTGTTGGGATTGCCTGTACTCGTGAACTGGCCGATTCGTGCGAGTGCTACAAACCCTATCCTTCAGATTGGGTGGTAGGGGAGAAGACGGAAGGGATTACGAAGAGCAAGCGTTTGCAAAAAATCGAAGGCATGGACCAGAAGGAGAGGTTGGGTTACTGGTTGAACCAGTTCAATAAATGCATCAAATGTTACGGATGCAGAGATATCTGTCCCATGTGTTTCTGCGAGGTCTGTAGCCTCGAGGACCGAAATTTTATCTTGACCGGCAAACTGCCTCCCGAAAATCCTACCTTTCACCTGAGCCGGGCGGTCCATATGGTGGGCAGGTGTATCGACTGCGGCCTGTGTGAAGAGGCCTGTCCTTCGGACATCCCGGTGAGGACGCTCTATAAGAAGATAAACGAGATCGTCAAAGAATACTTCGATTATAGGACGGGGGAATCTTCGGAAGGAAAGTCACCTCTCAATCTGTTGGGGGAAGTGACCTTAGAGTTGTCGGATGTGAACAAATAGAATTCCAAGATTTTCCCCTCCCTTAGTGGGAGGGGATTAAGGGGAGGGGGACACACAGGAACGTACGGCACCCTCACCCCGCCCTCTCCCATCAGGGGAGAGGGGAGAGAGACGAAGAGGATGAGATGGAGTACAGGACAGTTTTAACGACGTGTGGCTATTGTGGGTGTGGCTGCGGACTTTATTTGGAGGTCCTGGACGGCCAGCTTGCCGGTGCCCAACCCTGCAAGACGGATTCTGTCAGTCAGGGAGGACTCTGTATCAAGGGCTGGAATATCCACGAATTCGTCCAGAATAGTGAAAGGCTGACCCAACCCCTGATCAAGAAAGAGGGGCAGTTTCACGAAGCCTCATGGGATGAGGCCCTCGACATGGTCGCTTCTCGTCTCAAGAAAATCAAAGAGGAGAAGGGACCCGACAGCATCGCTTTTCTGACCTCGGCCAAGTGCACCAATGAAGAGAATTACCTCCTCCAGAAACTGGCCCGGGCAGTCGTGGGAACGAATCACGTCGACCACTGTGCAAGACTCTGACACTCCTCCACGGTGGCTGGGCTAGCCGCCGCCTTTGGAAGTGGGGCCATGACGAACTCCATCGCCGAGATCGAGAAATCCAAGTGTATTTTCATTATCGGGTCCAATACCACAGAAGCCCATCCCCTCATCGGCTCGAGGATTCTCAAAGCAAAAGAGAATGGGGCCAAACTCATTGTCGCGGATCCGAGAAGGATTCAGCTCTCCTTCTATGCAGATATTTTTGTCCGTCATCAATTGGGGACAGATGTTGCCCTGATCAACGGGATCCTGAATGTGATTCTTAAAGAGGGATGGTACGATCGCAAATTCGTCGAAGAGCGGACAGAGGGTTTCAAAGAGTTCCAAAAGGTCGTGGAGAAATATGCACCGGAAAGTGTCGAAAAGATCACGGGCGTTCGGGCACAGGATATACGAAAGATCGCAGACCTGTACGCTCGATCCGAATCCTCCTCCATCGTCTATGCTATGGGAATCACCCAGCACATCACCGGAGTGGATAACGTCAAGTCTCTGGCCAACCTGGCAATGCTTTGCGGTCAAATCGGAAGGGAGAGTACAGGAGTCAACCCGCTTCGGGGCCAGAACAACGTTCAAGGCGCATGTGACATGGGCGGGCTCCCGAATGTCTATCCGGGCTATCAATCGGTTTCGGACAGTCAGATTGCTGAAAAATTCGAAAAGGCCTGGGGGACCAAGCTCTCTACCAAACCTGGTATGACGGTGCCAGAGATGTTGAAGGCAGCCATGGCAGGAGAGGTGAAAGCCATGTTTGTCCTCGGAGAAAATCCCATGGTCAGCGACCCGGATATTCAGCATGTGGAGAAATCCCTCGAGGCCCTCGATTTTCTGGTCGTTCAGGATATCTTCATGTCTGAGACGGCAAGACTGGCGGATGTGGTTCTTCCAGGCGTCTCCTTTGCCGAAAAGAATGGCACGTTCACCAATACAGAGAGGAAGGTAAAGAGAGTCAGAAAAGCGATTGAGCCAATCGGGTCGTCCCGGCAGGATTGGGAGATCCTCTGTGACCTATCGACCAGGATGGGCTACCCCATGCATTACGATGATCCGTCAAAAATTCTTGAAGAGGTCGCCCAGGTTACCCCCAGCTATGGTGGCATCTATTATGATCGGATTGAGACGGAGGGGCTTCATTGGCCTTGTCCGAACCGGGCCCATCCAGGCACGCCTTATCTCCATAAGGACCGATTTAGCCGGGGGCTGGGCCTGTTCCATGCGATTGAGTACCTTCCCCCTGAGGAACTGCCAGATAAAGAATATCCCTACATGATGACAACAGGAAGGATCTACGTTCACTATCACACGGGAACCATGTCGCGTCGATCTCCATCATTGAATAAAGAGGTGGAAGAGGGATTTGCAGAGATCAACCCCCGACAAGCCAAAGAGTTGGGGATTATTCAGGGAGAGAGGATTAATGTTTTTTCAAGAAGGGGAAAAATTGAAATTAAAGCCGACCTCAGCGAGCGGATGGAGAGGAATACGATCTTCATCCCCTTCCATTTTGTTGAGAGCGCGGCCAATGTGTTGACCAATCCCGCCTTCGATCCCATTGCGAAGATCCCGGAATTCAAAGTCTGCGCCGTGAAGATCGAGAAAGTGAATCATTAAAGCCTGTGTCTTATACACAGCGAGACTAATCTAAGCAAAAGACGTCATTCCTGCCCCGTATCAAGTACGGGGTAAACTCCAGCAGGAATTCAGGAAAAGACTGGATGCCCCCGTGTCAAGCACGGGGCAGGCTTAGTCAAGCCCGGAATGACAAACCGCGCACGACTTATATCGCCACGTATAGAACGGATTGCTGATAGCGAATGGGTTTGAGGTTCGAATTCTGCCCACCCTATCTTCTTCTCTTTTCCATGAATACAAACGTTAAACTCTCAGATACCTCGTTCCAGAAGGCAACCTTCAAAAGTCAACGATTGAAGGAGGACTCCTATAGCAAAATGGCGAACGAATCACAGAAAATCATTTACACCATGATCGGTGTGAGCAAGTATCACGAAAGAAGGCCGATTTTGAAGGACATCTCCCTCTCTTATTTTTATGGAGCCAAGATCGGCGTGATCGGTCTAAACGGCTCAGGGAAGAGCTCTCTGCTGCGCATCATGGCCGATGTCGATAAAGAATTTGATGGACAGACGATCCTCACGCCCGGTTTCACCATTGGCTTTCTTGAACAAGAGCCCAAACTCAACGAGACCAAGAGGGTGCAGGAGGTGGTGGAAGAAGGGGTTCAGGAGATGGTCGACCTTCTAAAAGAATTCAACCGACTCAGCGAGAGGTTGTCCGAGCCCCTTTCGGAAGAGGAGATGAATCGCCTCATCGAGCGACAGGGCGAAGTACAGGGGAAACTCGATGCCCTCGATGCCTGGGACCTCGATTCACGCCTCGAAATGGCCATGGATGCCCTCCGTTGTCCTCCGGGCGATACACCGGTGAAGGTCCTTTCGGGTGGAGAGAGAAGGCGGGTGGCCCTGTGTCGGCTTCTGCTTCGAAAGCCCGACATCCTGCTTCTGGATGAGCCGACCAACCATCTCGATGCGGAGACCGTGGCGTGGCTTGAACAGCATCTGAAGCGATACAACGGAACGGTCATCGCTGTGACTCATGACCGCTACTTTCTTGACAATGTTGCTGGATGGATTCTGGAGCTCGACCGGGGGGAAGGCATTCCGTGGAAAGGAAACTACTCCTCATGGCTCGAGCAGAAAGAGAATCGCCTCAGGCTGGAGGAAAAGGCGGAGAGCGAGCGTCGGAAGACACTGCAGCGGGAGCTGGAGTGGATCCGGATGTCGCCAAAAGGAAGACATGCGAAATCGAAAGCCCGAATCACCTCTTACGAAACCCTCCTCGCAGACGAGAGCGAAAAGGTGGCGAAGGAGCTTGAAATCTATATTCCTCCTGGACCACGGCTCGGAGGCGTCGTCATTGAAAGCCGTGGCGTCGCCAAGGCATATGGGGATCGGATTCTGATGGAGAATCTCTCCTTTTCCCTTCCACCCGGCGGGATCGTCGGGATTATCGGTCCGAACGGTGCAGGCAAGACCACGCTCTTGCGATTGATCACAGGACAGGAAAACCCGGATTCCGGATCGATACGAATGGGCGAGACGGTCAAAATGGCTTACATCGACCAGAGCCGCGATATCCTCGATCCGGAGAAGACCATCTGGGAAGTGATCTCCGAAAAACAGGATACCATCCAGCTTGGCAGCAGACAGATCAACTCACGGGCCTATGTGGCCCGCTTCAATTTCTCGGGCGCCGATCAGCAGAGGAAGGTTGGGGTCCTTTCTGGGGGAGAGCGAAACCGTGTCCACCTCGCACGAATGCTCAAGGAAGGAGCGAACGTCCTTCTTCTGGACGAGCCGACAAATGACCTGGATGTGAATACCCTGAGGGCACTGGAGCAGGCCCTCGAGAACTTTGCGGGCTCGGTGGTGGTGGTCAGCCATGACCGGTGGTTCCTCGATCGTATCGCCACCCATATTCTGGCCTTTGAAGGTGAGAGCAACATTGTCTGGTTCGAAGGAAACTATTCCGAGTACGAGGCTGACCGAAAGAGTCGTCTTGGCGTTGCGGCGGACCAACCCCACCGGATCAAATACCGGCAATTGACAAGAAGTTAGAAAGCAAAGCGCCCATCCGAGATAAAGCAACCTTCTCCCTTTTTTGAATACTACCTGCGGTAGACACGGACACGCCCGCCTCGCCGAGGGCTCATCGAGGCAGGGTCACGTTATTCTCTAAGTAATTTCTTTAATACTTCACTCCTTAAAGAACCTCCACAAAGCCTTTGCCTCCAAACCAAACCATTTCTCTAAGAGTTTTTCATATTCGCCCGATTCCTTCATCTTTGCTAATGTTGAATTGACAAAGTCGAGCCATTCCTTGTCCCCTTTCCTGACTGCAATGCCGTATCGGGCAGGACGGAAGGGTTGCAAACTCGCTATTTTTAAGCCCCGATTTTTTTGAAGAAGATCGAAAAGAAGGACATAGTCTTGCACAAACGCTTCCACACGACGCTCTTTCAAGGCCCGGAGTGCTTCGAAATTATGTTCGAGTTTAACCCGCTCCGCGGTAGGAACGAGTTCTCGGATAGCGATATCGCCTGTAGAGCCTTGTATGGTCGCAACCTTCTTTCCTGCTAAGTCTTCGTATTTTGTAATCTTGCTGTCCCCTCGGACCAAAATTAGCTGAGCGGTGACGAAATAAGGGGCACTGAAATCAACCTGCTTCTCTCTTTCCTCTGTGATAGTAAAGGTGGCCACGAGGATGTCAACCTTCTTTGAAGTGAGGAGGGCAATCCGGTTTTCTGACGTGACGGGCACGAATTGAACAGCCTCCTTGTTGCCAAAGAGTTCTTTTGAAAGGGCCTTGGCAATGTCAATGTCGAATCCTCTATTGACCCCCTTCTTATCCAAAAACCCAAAAGGGGGATAATCGGTTTTTACTCCTACGATTAGCTTGCCCCTTCTTTTGACATCTTGAAGAGTGCCCGCAATTCCTTCTGCAGAATAGACCAGAGATAGAAAGCAAAAGACAAACAACACAAACAGAGACGCACTCCTCTTCATGGATATTCTCCTCTTCGTATAAAGTTGTGGTCCAGACCCGTATCTTTATTATACTTTAAAAGGTGATTAAACTCTACCTCATCCGCCCCATACGATCGTTCGGCCCTCGATTGTGGATAGTTCGACCAGTCTCAACGGCAAAAATTTCTAGGAAGCTAAAAGATTACCTAATACAAACGCGCTAAATTATTTTACATGTAGCGCAAGGCTTTAGCCTTGCTTAAAGCAACCCTAAAGGGTTGCCCTACAAAATAATTAGCGCGTTTGTATTAGGGACTTTTGGTACGATGATCGCATTCCCAGAGTTGACGCGGTGTGTCAGAAGTGTTACATTAGCCTTGGAGGTAAGATTTATGGCTGTAAAGAATCCACGGATTAATGTAGTGCTGGAAAAACCGCTTTACCATACCATCGAGCAACTGGCAAACAGAGACGGTGTTTCCCTCTCATTAAAGGTACGAGACCTCGTCAAAGAGGCGTTGGAGATCGAGGAGGATAGTGCGCTTTCGGCATTCGCTGAGAAAAGAGAGCGGACATTCACAAGAACAAAGGCACTGAAACATCATGAGGTTTGGTAACTGTGCCATTTGAACTCAGATACCATCCTGATCTGAAAACCGCTGATATTCCCCTTTTCGACGCAAGGCTCCAAACTCGCATCAAGAACGCTATTGAAAGCCGGCTGATAACAGCACCTCATCTCTATGGTGAACCCTTGCGGAAAACACTCCGTGGCTATTGGAAGTTGAGGGGCTGGGATTATCGGGTGGTCTTCAAAATTGTCGCTGAAGAAGTTTGGATACTCGGTATCATTCACGAAAAGAGGTTTATGAGGCAATAAAGAAGAGGCTTTAACGCGGTCCCAGACCAACCTTGTCCGGTGTCAAATAACGGAGCACCTGTCTATCACGATTTTTTGATCTCACCGCCATGGCGTCATCCGAAGTCTCTGCACTCTCCTTGTCATTTTCTTGAGGGAGTTTATGAACGAAGCCCATATTCCTAAGATTGCGCAAGAGCTGAGTCTCACCCGGAAACAGGTCCAGGCCACGGCAGACTTTTTGAATGGAGGGGCTACGGTCCCCTTTATCGCCCGATACCGAAAGGAAGCCACGGGTTCTCTGGATGAGGTTGCCATCACAGCGGTTCGCGACCGGCTCAATCAGCTCATGGAACTGGACAAGCGCCGTGAGGCCATCCTCAAATCTTTAGAGGAACGGGGACAGCTCACCGATGAGTTAAAGGAGAAGATCCTTTCGGCGGAGACCATGGTCGTTCTGGAAGATATCTATCTGCCTTACCGGCCGAAACGTCGGACCCGGGCAACCATCGCCAAAGAAAAGGGACTGGAACCTTTGGCCCAGCTTCTTTTTGCACAGGATGACATCGCCCCGTTGGCCGAGGCAGCTGTTTTCGTCGATCCTGAAAAAGGGGTTGATTCGGCGGAGCACGCCCTCGCAGGAGCCTGTGATATCATCGCAGAATGGGTGAATGAAGATCAGACGGCCCGGGCGAGGATGCGTGATTTCTATTCATCAAAGGCTGCTTTTAAGTCAAAGGTTATTCCCGAGAAGGAGTCTGAAGGAATCAAGTACAGGGATTACTTTGACTGGGAAGAGCCGGTGAACACAGCGCCATCCCACAGGATTCTTGCCATGAGGCGAGGGGAGAAGGAGGGTTTTCTCACGCTGAGGGTTATACCCCCCGAAGAGGAGGCCCTGGAAATCCTCGATGGTCTTTTTGTTAAAGGGGAAGGGCCTGTATCCCAGCAGGTCAGGATGGCCGTGCACGATAGCTACAAGAGACTTCTCTCTTCTTCCATGGAGACTGAGATTCGGTTGGCAACAAAGAAGCGGGCAGATGAGGAAGCGATCAGGGTCTTTGTCGAGAACCTCCGTCAACTTCTTCTTGCTCCGCCTCTCGGCCAGAAGAATGTCCTGGCCATCGATCCCGGTTTCCGGACCGGTTGCAAAGTGGTCTGTCTCGACCGCCAGGGGAAGCTCTTACATACCGAAACCATTTATCCCCTGCAGTCTGAAAAGGCTGCAGCCGAGGCAGGTTCAAAGGTCCGTGAGATGTGCGAGCGCATCGGCATAGAGGCCATTGCCGTGGGGAACGGCACAGCAGGAAGGGAGACGGAAGCTTTCATCCACAGCCTCGATCTCCCGAAGAACATTCAGGTGGTGATGGTCAACGAGAGTGGCGCATCAATTTATTCAGCGTCGGAGGCGGCAAGGGAGGAGTTTCCTGATCAGGATGTGACCGTGCGTGGAGCGGTATCGATCGGCCGGAGGCTGATGGACCCTCTGGCAGAGCTGGTAAAGATCGACCCGAAGTCGATCGGCGTTGGCCAGTACCAGCACGATGTGGATCAGGGAGCGTTGAAGAATAGTCTTGATGATGTGGTGGTCAGCTCTGTGAACCGTGTGGGCGTGGAAGTCAATACGGCCAGTAAGCAACTTCTTACCTATATCTCGGGGTTAGGACCCCAGCTTGCGAAGGGGATCGTGGAGTACCGGAATGAATACGGTCCGTTCCAATCGAGAGAAGGATTGAAGCAGGTACCCCGTCTGGGACCCAAGGCCTTTGAGCAGGCCGCGGGTTTTTTGCGCATCAGGGATGGAGAAAACCCGCTGGATCGAAGTGCGGTCCATCCCGAAAGCTATCCGATTGTTGATGCCATGGCAAGGGATCTGGACTGCTCGGTGCTGGATTTGATGCGTGAGGAGAAGCTCCGGGAGAGAATCGATTTGAAACAATATATCTCGGAGAAGGTGGGCCTTCCTACGTTAAATGATATCCTATCGGAACTCTCCAAACCCGGCCGCGATCCGCGCGAGCAGTTTGAAGCCTTCCGCTTCGCAGAAGGGGTTGAAAAGATAGAAGACGTAAAACCCGGGACGAAGCTTCCTGGAATTGTGACGAATCTTACGGCGTTTGGTGTCTTTGTCGATATCGGCGTCCATCAGGACGGGCTGGTCCATATCAGCGAACTTTCCAATCGTTTTGTGAAAAACCCAGCGGAGGTCGTGAAGGTTCATCAAAGGGTATTGGTAACGGTACTGGATGTGGACCTCGAAAGAAGGCGGATTTCCCTTTCCATGAAGGACAGTCAGCTCAAATCTACTGAAGTCCCAAAGACGGCGGAAAGAAAGAGAGAAGAGAGGAGAGGGGAAAAAACGCAGAAACAGAAAAACACCTTTACAAATAACCCTTTTGATGCTGCTTTCAGAGACAAGAATCAATAGACTATCAGAAAAGAAACGATTTGGTGAAAAACAAAAAAGCTAACCCACATTTTTAGAAGGATCCATTCCTCCTTCTCATCCCAATCGGGAAAGAGAGAACTTTTTCCAGTTTCCATTTCATCCGTCCTCGCAAGAGAGCAGACGTTCGGGCCGAAGCGGACAGCACGCAGGGGCCAATCGACTTCAACAAGACTTCAACAAAACTATTGACCCTGCTTCCCACATGAGATACAATAACAGAAAACGAGATACAGAGGAGGAAGACGATGCCAGTAAGTTTGAGGATCCCTTCGGGTAAAGATGAAATGCTGAGAAAGGCGGCAGCAAAGAGCAGAAAGACGAAGACGGCTTATATTCTTGAGGCAGTAGATGAAAAGTTGGGACTTGTTAAGAACCGGGAACAGGTAGTCAGAGAACTTGCCGGCTGGCTTTCCCATGAAGAAGCCCAAGAACTGAGAAAGTCCGTCGAAACATTTGATAAGGTGGAAGAGGAGGACTGGGGTTGAAACTTGTCCTGGATACAAACGTTTATTGTGATTTTGCAGAGGGACTGGCCGATGCTGTGGATGCGATCGCAACTTACGGACAATCTATTCTTATTCCATCTGTTGTCTTGGGAGAACTCTTTTTTGGATTCATGAAGGGAAACAAGCAGCAGTTTAACGAGAAGAAACTGCGACAGGTGGTGAATCGTTTGAAGATAGAAATCATTGATGTAAATACCGATGTCGCAAGGAAATATGCCGTGATTTATTTATCGCTTCAGAGGAGAGGAATTAAGATACCTATCAATGATGTCTGGATTGCGGCATGTTGTATGGAAGTGGGAGGGACTCTTTTAACAAGGGACAAACATTTTGAGTTGGTGGACCAGATACAGGCGATGGTGCTAGGAAAAGAAAAACCCAATCAGCTCCCTTAGAGATGACGTATTCCTCCTTCGGGACTGAGGCGACTTGCTTGTCGACTCGCCGGTGCTCTTCGATACGCCACATACTATGTGGTATCTATATCATATTTGTTATGTCAAGCACCATCTTTCAGGCCTTCCTCTCATCCCCGGTCGGTAAAGAGAATCTTTTCTGATTCCCATTTCATTCGATTACGCAGGCGACCACGCTTGGAGGCGAGCCGAAACCCTTACGCCGGTTAATAGGTCGATTCTGGTTGCAGGTCGGTTCCCTGTAACAAATTTGGCCACCCTACTGTAAATATGCCGATCAATATGGAAGGCAGAAATCCGTGTAGTTATATTAATTAGCTGAAATGATACATATATTTTCGCCCAGAATCTTTGGCTTAATTTTTGCTTAAATAAAGCTCGGATACGAGAGTTCTCTAAGGAGATCCGACATGAATCTTAGTAGAGTTAGAAAATTGTTTGTTCCTCTTGCAACGATATTCATCCTGTTGTCTATGGGTGGAAATGTTTCGCCCGTCTGTGCCTCCCCAACGATTGCAACCATTCAGAAGGCGAGTGGAACGGCGGCGATTGTCAGACAAGGGCAGACGATATCCGCGACCGTCGGTCTAGAGATACGGGAAAATGATATACTTCGCACCGGTCCTGACGGATCCATTGGCATGATATTTAGTGACGATACGCTCTTGTCACTGGGACCAGAGAGCGCCTTAGTCATTGATAAGTTTTTGTTTGCTCCAAGGGAAAGAAAATTCTCGATCGTCCTCAGGATGATAAGAGGAACTGCAGCCTATCTTTCGGGGCTCATCTCCAAGCTTGCACCGGACGCAGCACATTTTGAAACCCCCACCGCTTCCATAGGCATTAGGGGAACGAGATTTGTCGTGAGGGTCGAAGGGAAGTAGACAAAGAGACGCCCTACACTCAAGAAAACTGAGAAAACAGATGAGGCAATGGAGAAATGTTCTTTTTGTTTTGATCTTTTTTTGTCTTCTAATCGGATGTAGTGCACACCGAGCAAGCCGAGATTTGATCGTCCTGTTACCCGATCAGAATGGTAAGGGAGGTGTCATCACGGTGACAACCCAGGGAGGCTCTCAGATACTTGACAAGCCTGGATACGGAATCGAGGTTGAAGATCTCAATAAGCCGCCGGTCGCTCCCAAACCCGTGGAAGACAAAGAAATCAGCGATGTCTTTGCACCAGCCCTCTCAGTGCTACCGGATCGAACGAGCCGATTTATCTCATTCATTCTGTACTTTGAACGTAACACAACTAAACTCACCCATGAATCCAACGACTTGCTGTCCAGAGTCCAGAAGACGATTAAGAGCCGTGATTCAAAAGAAGTTTACGTAGTGGGTCATACCGATCTTGTAGGAACAGAGGCTTACAACGCCGGCCTCTCTTCGAGGAGGGCAAACCACATCCGGGATCTGCTCGTTTCGAGCGGCATTAAACCGAAAACACTGTTCGTTTCATCTTATGGCAAAGCAAGACCCTTGGTGCCTACCAAAGATCAAGTCCCTGAACCCCGTAACAGGAGAGTCGAAGTGATTGTCAGATAACCGAAGTGAGCTCGTTTTCTTTGGAAAGGCACCCCATTTTTGATTGGAGAAAATTAAGGAGGGGCCTATTGGCCACTCACTCGCTATTGATTGTGATCCCTTTGGATCGACGTACCAGAAAATGGCGATCAGTCTAAATGCATGGTGGACTCGGAAAGCAGGAAACTTATTATTAGGAGAGATCGAAGAAACAGGTCACCTGTCTTACTCTACGGTATCCTTTTTTCAGTTCTCCTTTTTTTTATAAATCTTGCCAAACCCACCTTTACTGACTTCCTTCATAATCGAGTCTACGACTCCCTGCTGTCCGCCGGCACAGGAAAGCCCTCTCCTGTTCCCGTCATCGTTGACATAGATGAAAGAAGCCTCAAACAATACGGCCAATGGCCCTGGCCACGCTATCGGATCGCAATCCTGATGGACAAACTCAGAAATCTTGGAGCGTTGAGCATTGGCCTTGATATGCTATTCGCAGAAGAGGACAGAACTTCAATTCATTCGATAAGAAAGGAGATTCTGCGTGACTTTGGAGTTGATCTCGGATTCAGCGGGGTTCCCCAAGGGCTTAGAGACAATGACCGGAGACTATCGGAGGCTCTTTCAAGAGGCCCCTTTCTGTTAGGGTATCAATTCCTCTTCGAGGAAGGTTCTGATTCGGAGGACTGCCTGTTACATCCATTACATGTCAACAAAATAGGACACGACAAGACAGAAAGGGATTCACCACTGTTCATACATGCCCGTAGTGCATCCTGTAACCTAAAGATGTTTTCCGAGGCTGCGGCTGGATCCGGTTTCTTCAATGTCTTGCCGGACTCAGACGGCATCCTGAGACGCGTCCCTTTGATCATTGAACACGGAGGCAGATTGTATCCGAGCCTCGGGTTGGCAACACTGATGAAGGCTCTGGGTGTACGCGACGTCCTTCTGAAGACCGACACGAGTGGTGCGGAGTCATTATATCTGAACCAAACGGCTGTCCCCCTTACCTCAAAAGAGAGTATGCTGATCCGTTTTCGCGGGAAAGGGAAAACCTTCGACTATGTCTCAGCGGCAGACATCCTGTCTGATCGCATCCCGGATGGGAAGATACGAGGGAAAATAGTGTTCGTCGGAACCTCTGCGTCGGGTTTGAAAGAGCTCAAATCCACCCCTCTCGATCCCGTTTTTCCGGGTGTGGAAGTTCACGCAACCGTTGTTGATAATATCCTAAAAAAGGATTTCCTCTCTCGACCGAAATGGGCCGCGGGCCTGGAGTCCGTAGGAATGTTAGTATTAGGCTTGCTTTCCGCATTTATTCTGGTTTGGACTGGGGCCGGTTGGAGTTCATTTTTCCTTGGAGTCGTCGCTGTGGGCGTGTGGCAGGCCTCGGCGTGGATGTTTCGAAACGAAGGCATCTTCATTTCACCGGTTTTACCCTTGATCGTCTTGGCGTGTAATTTCTCCCTCATCACATTTTTCAGATTCTGGCAGGAGGAGCGGAGAGTTAAAGAGCGAACTCGCGAGCTCGCAATGGTTCAGGAGGCAACGATTGAAAGCATGTCCTCGCTGACCGAAACGCGGGATCCGGATACAGGTGGGCATATCAAGCGCACGCAGAACTATATCCGGCTTCTCGCCGACTACTTGAGGAAACAGCCCGGATTTATCCGATTCCTGGATGATGAAGCCATCGACCTGTTGTCCAAATCCGCCCCGCTCCATGATATTGGCAAGGTCGGGGTCTCAGACAGAATCTTGCTGAAGCCGGGCAAGCTGACCGAGCAAGAATTTGAAGAAATGAAACAACATACAGTTTACGGCCGCGATACCATCCTTGTTGCCGAAAGAAAGCTTGGAAATACCTCCTTTTTGCGGATTGCTCGTGAAATTGCTTACACCCACCATGAACGATGGGACGGGTCTGGATATCCGGAGGGTCTCAGGGGAGAGCAAATTCCGGTACCGGGAAGACTCATGGCTCTGGTCGACACCTACGACGCGTTGACGAGTAAACGGGTCTACAAATCTCAGATCCCTCATGAAAATGCCGTCCAAATTATCATCGAAGCAAGAGGGACACAGTTTGATCCAGCCGTGGTGGACGCCTTCTTAGAAGTCAAGGAGGATTTCCGTCGGATTGCCCTGAGATATGCCGACGCTTAGAGAAAAAATTGTTGGAACGAAGGGGACCGAAAATAAGGAACAACGGTTCTATTTTGTGAATGAATTTTCAGCTGAACTATCCCGATCCAAGATCCAATCAGCCTTTTTAGATTGTTAGAAAACACCCATTCTTTTTTTCATCCCCGATCGACAGAGAGAGAATTTTGAAAGACCCTTTCCGGATTATTTGAATTCGCCCTTCCGTTCCTTCAGGAGCTTCTCACAAAATTATTTTCTCATCACCACCCAGAGGCCGCCGTCAGCGATGATCTCACAGTTTTGCTCTAGGTGGCTTGAACGGACCTGTTCCTTCACACCTTCCAACGTCATTCTCACCCTCCCCATTGCATCGTTAAGCTGCTCCGAGCGTTTCTTGATTTCGCGAATGATCTCGGCAGGTGTATATTTGCCGAAGCCTCCACCGACAAAGGCAATTCCCGCCGTCCTTAGCACCCTGTAAATGGCCCCAAAGTCAACCTGGAAGAGGGCGGGAAAAAAGAGGGCACCCCGGAAGATCGCCAGATCAACGCTGTCGTCTGAAACACCGATTAAAGAGCTATCGCTTTCGATGATCCTGACCCGGTCTTCTAGTCCGCGTCTTCGGGCCTCGTGTCGGTACAGAGCACTTGCTGCTTGCGGGTAGGCGGCGATCAAGAAGTTCCGGCCGACATTCTTCTGGGCGAGAGCGAATATCAGGCCCGAAAAGGGGCCGATTTCCAGAATAGACCCATCTTGGCGGCCATAGAGTTCCTCGACTTGCCTCGCAAGAAAAGGCCGGATCGGTTCCCAGAGGAGATTGAGTTCCTCGATAAAAGTATCTGTTTTCATTTGTCACCTGGCTTTTTTTTGCATGATCTGACTGAGCACCTGGCGGAAACTTTTATGACCATACGGAAGAAAACCTTGGGGCCGGACTCAGCCCCACTCAAAGATTGGCTTTGGGGGCGCTTCTTTACTATTGCAACCCGATCAGACTTTTTAGACTTTTGGAAAAGATCTATTCTTTCTTTTCGACTCCTCAAATCCAGAGACAGACTCGATCATTTCTGCATTTGAAGGCGATGGAGGTGGATCCGTGCCCTCCCATTCTTTTCAGCGCCGGAGGGGCAAAAATTCGTTAGTACCCATGGTGCATATCGTCCCGATCGTAATGGTGGAAATCATCCCTATCGTGATAGTACCCACGATCCCGATCGCGATAATAATCATCCCTCTCATGTATAAAACACCCGGTCAAGGCCGATATCGAGAACAATGTAATCAATAACCAATTTAATAGTCTAGTGTTCATTGGATTACCTCCCTATTCAAATATAAGCACGTACGCACAAGGTGTCAAAGAAGGCGGAGTGGGCTCTGAAACAACTCTTTTCCCTACAAAAAGTCTGTGGGGGCAGATTTAGGGATAGGTTTTCAAACGGGAGCGAGTTGAATAACAGCACTTTTTCCACCCTGCCTCACGGCCTTACTGTTCCCTTCTCGCTTTCTTAATATCCTCCAGATAAGACTTAATTAACGGTGACATCTCGGGCGGTTGCCAATCTGTCTTTTTTGGTTCCTCCGGCCACGTGAACGGTAGATGCCAAACCTCCCCTGGTCTTTTCGCTTTTTCAAGTACCTCAAGGGTTTTCAGAAGAACTTTCCTTTGACCTGCCACGTCTCCGACCTGCCCCACGGGTCTCCCGTAAGGGAATTCAATGGCGGCGGATCGGGGGATGCCTATAGCCCGATGAAATTCATAGGTGGGCGTGAGAACAATGGTTGAGAATCCATTTTCCTCCAGGAACCTCGCAGCCAGTCCGACGGACTGGCAGCAGAAGGGTCAGGCAGGGGTCATGAGGACTGCCTCGACTCGTTCAATCTTCATCCTCATGGAAATGGGCTCAATCGCTTCCTTTAAGAAATCGGTGCTTTTCCATTGAAAACCGTAAAAAGAATAGGAGGTAGGAGCAAGACGGCCAATGATTTTCTCCTTGTCAAATTCGGCCATCCGTGCCAGGGGAAGCATGACATTGATATCCTGTTTGATATAGTTGGTATTAATATGGAGATGATTGACTTCGATATCTTTCTCAGCAGTCCCCCTCGGTATCTCCCGATAAGAACGGTCACCCCAAAGAGGTTCCCTTTTCTCTCTTTCCATATCAAAAGGACGATCTTTTTTCAAACTGATGCCAGCACTCGTCACCAAGGCGATGCTCGTCTGGTTCAAGGGCTTGGCCATTGGCGTCCACGGAATATAGCCTTGATACTCTTCTTCTGGAATAAAGGTGTTGACCCAGGCTTTTAAGCCTGGGGGAAGAAACCGGAACCCATCCACTTTTTTTTCTCCTTGGTCCATATCATTCTCCTCTCTCGCCATGCGCCTATCGATACGCGCCTGCCTAGGCAGGGTAGACAGGCTTAGCGTGTTTAGATATATATATATGGTGGGAAACGGCCAAGTCCAAAAACCCGATAGCTGCCTTCCCCTTTATTTTTAGATTTCATTTTTTTCAGTCGTAAGGGTATAATAAGTTGCTAATAAGATAATTCTATCAAAAATCTGCCCTCATTCCAATGGACTGTTACAAGAGAGAAGGGTGGTAACAAATGGAAATTATAAAAACATCCCACAGTAGAAGAGACCGAATCGATTTCGAAAATTTGGGGTTCGGAGAGACTTTCTCAGACCACATGCTCAGCATGGAATACAAAAACGGAGAATGGGGTCCACCCCAAATCATTCCATATGGAACGATTGAGGTCTTCCCCGCAATGTGTTCATTCCATTACGGACAGATGATCTTTGAGGGTCTCAAAGCATTTTACACCCGAATGGGGGCAATTAATATTTTTCGACCCCAAAAATACCATGAACGAATGAACCGGTCTTGCCAGAGGCTCTGTATCCCTGAAATAAGTTTCGACCTTTTTATGTCAGGGCTTAAAGAACTGGTGACCTTAGATAAAGAGTGGGTCCCTAAAAAAAGAGGGTACTCGCTCTATATCCGTCCCTTCATTTTTGCAACAGAGAGTTTTCTCGGTGTTAAAGTCTCTGAGACTTACCGCTTTATGATCATCACCTCTCCTGTGGGAGCCTATTATAAAGAGGGTATTAACCCCGTAAGATTAATTACACCAGGGGAATATATACGAGCTGCGAAGGGGGGATTGGGGGCAGCGAAAACCCCCGCCAATTACGCGGCAACCCTTTTGCCTGCTGAGGAAGCCAAAAAGGAAGGCTTCACTCAGGTTCTATGGCTGGATGGAATTAAGAGAAAGTATGTCGAGGAGGTGGGGACGATGAATCTCTTTTTCTGTATCGGCGATAAATTGATCACTCCTCCTTTGGAAGGCACAATTCTCCCCGGAGTCACACGGGATTCGGTGATCCGTCTGACAAAAGATTGGAATATTAAAGTGCTCGAACGGAGGATCTCTATTGACGAAATCTTCAAAACTTCAAAGGAGAGGAAATTAAAGGAGGCATTTGGGAGTGGGACGGCAGCAGTCATCTCTCCCGTAGGTGAGATTCATCATAACAAGAAGCGAGTCATCATTAATAATGGAAAGATCGGGCCTGTTTCTCAGAGGCTATATGATGAGATTACAGGAATCCAGTACGGGGAAAGAGCAGATAAATATGGATGGTGCTATTTCATCTAAGGATTTTGGACAGGGCGATCCTCTGCGGAATCTGAAGGTGTCCGATTTATACGCAGAGCATAAGGAAAAATAGAAAGAAATGAGTGAGTGCTTTGGAAGAGCGTTTCCGGTTTCTCTTTACATCGATTAGATTTTAGAATTATTTCTGTTTAATGATTTCACTTGATTCGGGGGATAATAGCGTTGTCTCTCTTTATTACTTTTGAAGGCGTCGAGGGTAGTGGTAAGACTTCTCAGATTCAGCGCCTGAAAAAATATCTCACCCAAAAAGGCATTCCCTGTAGAATAACCCGAGAGCCGGGGGGTTGTCCTATTGGTGAGAAGGTGAGGAAAATTCTTTTGAACCCGGACCATCGCGAGATGGTCCCGACGACCGAGCTCTTCCTTTACGAAGCCGCTAGGGCGCAACATGTGAAAGAGGTCCTTAAGCCCTTTCTGAAAAAGGGAGGGGTTATTCTTTGCGACCGTTTCTGCGATGCCACCCTTGCCTATCAAGGCTACGGCCGAAGGATAGAGTTAAAATGGATTGATCGCCTCAACCGCCTTTCTTCCCAGGGAATCAAGCCTGACGTCACCTTTCTCCTGGATTGTCCGTCTGATGTGGGGTTAAATAGAGCGCTTCAAAGGAATCGAGCGCTGAAACAAGAAAGAGAGGAACGTTTCGAGAGAGAAGAGATTCAATTCCACCGGCGGGTGAGGAAAGGATACCTTGCCATCGCCAGAAAAGAACCCCATCGGGTCAAGGTGATCGATACCCGAGAGGGCGAAGAGAAGGTCTTTGAAAAGATTCGGAAAATCATTGATAATTTAACTAGTGGGTTTAAGGGATCAGGGGTTCTGGGATTCCAGGGATAAAAAAATGATTTAAGATCGGGATATAACACTCGAACCCTTATGTCCTCGAACCCTCAAGCCCTTTTAAAAAAACCATGTCTTTTAAAGACGTCACAGGACACTCTAAGCCCATCGCATTGCTGGAGAGGGCAATCAGAAACGAAAAGGTTGTCAACAGTTACCTCTTTTTGGGGAATGAAGGGATTGGAAAGAAACACGTAGCTCTCCAATTTGCAAAAGCGCTCAACTGCCTGGAGACAATGGCCGACCCAGAAGATGCCTGCGATCATTGCACCTCGTGCAAAAAGATTGACCATGGGCTTCACCCCGATGTTTTACTCATTGAACCAGAAGGACAGAATATCAAGGTCGACCAGATCAGACAACTGCAAAGGGAACTGGCTTACAGACCCTACGAAGGGAAACGTCGTGTCTGTATCCTGACGGCTGCAGATCGGATGGCACCGCACATTCCGAATACCCTCCTTAAAGCACTGGAAGAACCTCCACTCCACACGGTGATCATCCTATTGGCTAACAATTCGAGGTTTATATTGCCTACCATCCTTTCACGGTGCCAGCCAATTCGTTTCCATCCCCTGCCAATCCCATTGGTCTCCAAATGGCTGAGGGAAGGCAGTGGCTTTGATGAAGCAGAAGCTCACCTCCTCGCTTCGCTTTCAGAAGGAAGTCCCGGAAAAGCTTTGGAAATCCAAGGGGAGATCCGTCAGATTCCAAGAGAAGAACTCTTGAAGGAGTGGGTAGGATTGAAAACGCTTTCTTTTGAAAGAATAGGGAGCTGGGTTGGATCTCTGCCCTCCCAGCGAGAGAATCTTCTTTTAATACTTGAAGTGGCCAAGACCTTGCTGAGAGATTTAGTCATCGCCAAGACCCTGAAAAGGGGGATGAACCTGATTCATTCGGATCTTGTGCAGGTGATAGAGGCCTTGGCTACAAACTGGAGCCTCTCCTCCCTTTTGAAGCGGATGGAGACGCTGCACCAGACCATTATTGAAATCAGGGCCAATGCCAACACGAGCCTGGCCCTCGAAGCCATGATGCTGTCATGGGCTGAAGGATAAGGAAGATGATTCGCCTAGTTTTTGTGAAACTACCCAACGGAAAAACGGAAGAATTCGATGCGACACAACTCTCCCTCGAAGCGGGCGAAAATGTCATCGTCGAAACGGAAAAGGGATTGGTCCTGGGAAGGGTCCTCTGCCCGCCTCATGAAAAGGAAAAGCGCTTTTTTCTCAAGTCCCCAAGAAAGGTCACCCGGAAAGCCACGGCCGAAGACCTGGAACAATTTAAGGGAAACCAACAACTGGAGAAGGAGGCCTTTCAATTCTGTCTTCAGAAAATCAGGGAGAAGAACCTGGACATGAAGCTCGTCAAGACAGAGGTCCTTTTGGATCGCTCTAAGGCCCTGTTCTATTTCACCTCTGACAAGAGAATCGATTTTCGGGAGCTGGTCAAAGATTTGGCCGCAGAATTCAGGATGCGGATTGAGATGCGGCAGATCGGCGTAAGGGATGAAGCGAAGATGGTCTGCGGCCTTGGAAGTTGTGGGAGGGAACTCTGTTGCGCTAAATTCATGAATCGATTCGAGCTGGTCTCCGTCAAAATGGCCAAGGAGCAGAACTTGGCGCTCAACCCGACCAAGATCTCCGGAGTTTGTGGCCGTTTGATGTGTTGCTTGTCTTATGAATTTCCCACCTACCTCGATTTAAAAAAGGATCTCCCGAAAGTCGGCAAGCACATTGTCACCCGTTCCGGCAAAGGAAAGGTCATCCGTCAAAATGTTCTCAGCCAAACCGTGACCGTAGAACTGGAGGAAGGGGGAGAGATTACCGTTCATGCATCCGAGCTCTGAAAAATCCTTCTACGTTACCACCCCCATCTACTACGTCAATGATGTCCCCCATATCGGCCATGCCTATACGACCGTGGCCGCCGATATCCTTGCTCGCTTCAAGCGCTTGGAGGGCGACCGTGTTTTCTTCCTTACCGGCACGGATGAGCATGGCCAGAAGGTGGAGAAAGCAGCCCAGGAGCGAGGGGTTGATCCCAAGGCGCATTGCGATGAAATGGTTGTGCGATTCCAATCCCTTTGGAAAAAACTGAATATTTCCAACAATGATTTTATTCGAACCACGGAAACGCGTCATAAAAAGGTAGTTCAGAGCATTCTCCAGGCCCTCTTCGATCGCGGGGAAATTTACCAAGACAATTATGATGGATGGTACTGCATCCCTTGCGAGCGGTTCTGGACTGAAAAGGATCTGATCGAGGGGAAGTGTCCGGATTGTTCTCGTTCGGTGATTGAGATCTCGGAAAAGAACTACTTTTTTCGGATGAGCAAGTACCAACCCTGGTTGATCGAGACCATCGAAAAAAACGAACGATTTATCTTTCCCCCTTCGAGAAGGAATGAGATCTTAGGGTTTCTCCGCAACCCGCTGGAAGACCTCTGTATCTCAAGACCGAAGAAACGGTTGCGGTGGGGAATTGAAATCCCTTTCGATACCGCCTATGTCACCTATGTCTGGTTCGACGCCCTGATCAACTATATCAGCGGGATTGGTTATGGCTCTGAGGAAAGCACCTTTTCTCAGTTTTGGCCTCAGGCAACGCATCTCATCGGCAAGGATATTCTCACCACCCACACGGTCTATTGGCCAACCATGCTCAAGGCCATTGGCTTGCCTCCCCCTAAGATGGTATTCGCCCACGGGTGGTGGACGATTGAAGGCAAGAAAATGTCCAAATCGCTTCAGAATGTGGTGGAGCCTAATCGCCTGATCGACACCTATGGGGTCGATGCCGTCCGGTATTTTCTGATGCGGGAAGTTCCTTTTGGAACGGACGGCGATTTTTCTCATGCTGCCATGGTCCATCGGATTAATGGCGATCTGGCAAACGATCTGGGCAACCTCTTCAGCCGAGCCCTCAGCATGGTTGTCAAATATTTCGATGGCCTCGTTGTACCTCCTTCCGACCTGCGGGATGCGGATCGAGGGCTTCAAGAAGTCTCTGAAAAGGTCCTTCCACAAATATCGAAACAGATGGATGATTTAGCCTTTCATAAGGCATTGGGTTCGATCTGGGAGATTGTCAGCGCTGGCAATAAATATATCGATGAGACAGCGCCTTGGGTTTTGGCCAAAGCAACAAAAGATCGATTGCGTCTCGGCACAGTGCTTTACCAGACGCTGGAATCGCTTCGAATGATCGCTCTGCTCCTGGCTGCCTTTATGCCGTCCACCTCTGAAAAAATGTGGTCCCAGCTCGGTGTGGAGGAAAACCTTTGGGAACAAAATATAAAGGAGAACGGAAAGTGGGGAGGTCTGAAGCCGGGAAAAAAAGTGGCTAAACCCACGCCTCTGTTTCCACGGCTGGATCCCTCGAAGATATCGTTTGAATAGGTTCCCAATCTCAAATTTTAAAATCCAAATTAAAATTTTTTCTCATTTGGGCTTTGGATTTCATTTGAAATTGATTTACCTTTGGTTCATCCCTTTGTGCGAGCTTTGGTATTTGACATTTCCGTAAGAAGTCATGCAAAAGCCTCAACCCATCCGCTCCATCCTTGAAAAAACCATAAAGTCCTTGGAGATCGATGTCCCGTTGAAAACTTATTCTATACTGGGAGCGTGGAACGAGATTGTGGGGGAGTCCGTGGCAGCCCATTCTCAACCCCATTCCATTCGAAACCGAATCCTCTTCATCGATGTCACCCATCCGACCTGGATGCAACAACTCCAGTTTCTTAAACCCACCCTCCTCGAAAAGGTCAATACTTTTTTAGGTGAATCCCTCATCGAGGACATTCGATTCAAATTGGGGAAGATTTCTTCGAACATCTCTCCTCTTCCTCAAACCCCTTCTATGGAAGATGAAAGAGTCGATAGATCGACCTTGAACCGAATTGAAAGCCTCCTCCAGGGAATCGATGATGAAGAGGTGAGGAATAGTTTGCGCGAGGTCTTTATCAAAGGGGCAAAATTGGAACATTACAGAAGAAGGTCAAAATAAGAAGGTGAAGAGCAAGTTCTCTTCCTCTCTTCCATCCTGCTGCCTTTATTGACTCGCATCTGCTCGCCCACCTTGCCGTCCCCGGTTCTGAATTTGCCGCATTTCATTTCCTATTTCCTTTGAACCCTGTAGGAAAAATCCAGCCAATTTGTCGCTTCGATGTCCTTTTTTGTTATTCTCCGGATCTTCAGTTAAACAGCATCTTTCTGACTTAAAAAGAAAACTTTATGAATTCTGGTAGATACATTCCCTTCTGAATTGGTTTCTATATGGCACACAAGATGCAAGCCAGTACAAGACGTTTACTTTGTTTACAGAGTTTACAGGCATTCCAACCGGCCAACAATGACTTTAAATAAAACCTCACAGGAAGGGCTTAAGGATGGATGGATAAGAGCGACATTCATTCTGAGAAAGGATTACCTGGAGAAACTTAAGGCATTAGCATACTGGGAAAGAAAAAGAATAAAGGAAGTCATCGACGACGCATTAAGGTTGTATCTCAAGGGGAAAAAAACAAGAACGAAGACAGATGGATAATCCAGTTGTCGAGGCGGAAGCAATTTCGCGTTCCAATCGATGAAAAAGACATTTTGATCTACATCTACTGAAATGATTAAGAACCTAATATCAATCTCATTAACCATCTTACCGTTACTCTTTTCTCCGTTATCCTTAGCGCAAGCCCAAGGGTCAGTCCATGTCCCTATTCTCCTTTATCATCGCTTTGGACCCGTAGTGAGCGACGGCATGACGGTGACGACAACCCTTTTCGAGTCCCAATTAAAATACCTCAAAGACAATAGGTACGAAGTGATACCTCTCAGAGAATTGGTCGACTACTATCTTGGAAAAAGGCAGCCCCCCCGACCCCATACTGTTGTCATTACTGCTGATGACGGCCACATTTCTGTCTATAGAGACATGTTTCCTCTCGTTAAGAAATACCGCATTCCAGTCACTCTTTTCATCTATCCTTCGGCAATATCTAACGCATCCTATGCCATGACATGGAGCCAGCTCAGGGAGGTGAAACAAACAGGGCTTTTTGACTTTCAGTCCCACACCTTTTGGCATCCTAACTTCAAGAAAGACAAGAAGAGGCTGACACCGGCTGAATATGAAAACTTTGTAGCCATGCAATTAAGAAAATCAAAGGAGAAACTCGAAAAAGAGCTCAACGTCAGAGTGGACATGCTGGGGTGGCCCTTTGGTATCTATGACGATGACCTTATCCATAGGGCCAAAGAAGCGGGATATGTGGCCACATTTACCATGGAGCGGCATCCTGCAGGCGCTCGTGACAATGTCATGGCCCTTCCTCGTTATCTTATGACGGACGGAGAAACGGGAAGGAGACTTGCCATCATCCTGGCAGATTCACCGCGGGGGTAGAAAGATGATAATCAACAGAGGAAGTAAGGCATGGATTGTTTTGTTCGTAACCCTTTTCTCATTGACGCCAGCGTATGTCATGGCGTATACGACGGGAAGAGTGGTTGATTTCTTTACCGGGAAACCGGTCAAAGGAGCTTTTGTTACTTCGAATCACGACGTCGCCCTGACGGATGAAAATGGAATTTTCACGGTGACCGCCGCATTGAATAAAGTGGGGATAAGAGCACCTGGATACGGAAGAGCCGAGCAGATCGTCATCCCTCTGAACGGTGCGCCTCAAGAAATAAAGCTCATCCCTTTCACACCGAAAGCGCTTTACCTATCCTTTTTTGGAATCGGGGACAGGAGCCTGCGAGAAGCGGCAATTAAACTCATTCAGCAAACCGAGCTGAATACCCTTGCCATTGATGTGAAGGGCGACAGAGGCATGATTCCTTATAAGAGCTCGACCCCCCTTGCCGCTGAAGTGGGTGCTCAACGAACCATCACGGTAAGAGAGATGGCACCTCTGATGAGATCCCTGAAGGCGAAAGGGATCTATACCATTGCACGGATCGTTGTGTTCAAAGATAATCTTCTCGCACAGGCACGACCTGATTGGGCGGTGAAGACACCCGGGGGGGAGATATGGCGCGATAGAGAAAACCTGGCCTGGATGGATCCCTTCAAGAAAGAGGTATGGGATTATAATATTAATATTGCTGTGGAGGCAGCTCAATATGGGTTTGATGAGATCCAGTTCGACTATGTCCGGTTTCCTGATGCCTCGGGGCTTCAATTTTCAATGGCCAATACAGAGGAGAACAGGGTAAGAGCCATTTCGGGATTTCTGATGGAGGCGAGGAGGAGGCTGATTCCTTACAATGTCTTTCTCTCCGCAGATATCTTTGGTTACGTCTGCTGGAATCTCAACGATACCAAGATCGGACAGAGGCTTGAAGACCTTGTCGCCCACCTTGACTATATCTGTCCCATGCTTTATCCATCCGGATTCCAGTATGGAATCCCCGGTTACAGAAATCCTGTTGCAAATCCTTACGAAATCGTTTATCTTTCCCTTAAACGAGCCCAAGAACGAACTAATCTCCCATCCCATCGTTTCAGACCGTGGCTGCAGGCATTCAGAGACTATGCCTTTGACAGGAGATACTTCAACGATCAAGAGATCATGGGCGAGGTCAAAGCGGCTGAAGGGTTTGGTTCCCACGGTTGGATGCTCTGGAATCCCAGGAACAGCTATTCTTCGGCGGGCCTAAAAAAAGAAAAGCCATTGGGCTGAGATTCGTTCGATTCGTTTGCCAAAGATTCGAGATGATAACTTCAAGGCGGCAGTTGACTGTGAAGTGGTGGAGCATTTTCTTCCCACTCATGCTCTCTGTCGTCATCCCCACCTCAACATCCTCTCAAGCGCTTCAACAAGAGCAAATGGTCCCCATTGCACAGATAGTGAAGAAAGAGATTCGAGCCGGCAAGATTCCGGGTGCCGTGATTCTGATCGGGAACCAGGGAAAAGTTGTGTACAGGGAGGCCTTCGGCCTTCGCGCACTAAAACCGAAAAGGGTAGCCATGACAACAGATACCATCTTCGATGTTGCCTCCCTTACCAAGGTGATTGCGACTTCCACCGCGGTGGCGCAGCTGGTGGAAACGGGAAAGTTAAATCTCGAAGACCCGGTCACTAAATATTGGCCCGAGTTTGGAGTAAACGGCAAAGAAGGGATCAGCGTGCGCGATTTGCTCACGCACTATTCTGGCCTTCGACCGGATCTGGACTTGAAGGCAGACGGGTCGGGTTACGACACGGCTCTCCGTATGGTTGAAGAAGAGAAACCCGTTCTTCCTCCTGGCACGAGTTTCATCTATAGCGATATCAATTTCATCATTCTGGGTGAGCTTGTCTCTCGCATCTCCGGGGAGCCTCTTGACGTCTATTGCGCCGAGCACATTTTTAAACCTCTGGGAATGAATGACACGGGCTTCAAGCCTTCCTCTCTTCTCCAGCCCCGTATCGCGCCAACTCAATATCAGCATGGAACTACGGGGAAGATCCTCTGGGGAGAGGTCCATGACCCAGTGGCCAACAGCATGGGTGGTGTGGCCGGACACGCAGGGCTTTTCTCTACGGTCGACGACCTTGCCATTTTTGCCCAGATGATCCTCGATGGGGGCAGCAGAGAAAGTGTGAAGGTTCTTAGCCCCCTCATGGTGAAGGAGATGACCATTCCGCAATCCCCGCCTGACAAAATCCCTCTCAGGGGACTCGGCTGGAATATCGATTCCTCCCTCGTTTCTGTAGGTTCCTTCGAACACAAAGGGTTCACCGGAACCGGAATCTGGATAGATCCGGTTTCCAAGACCTTTGTCATTATCCTGACGAATCGGGTTCACCCAAAAGGCAAAGGAAAAGTTGAGCCACTGCGAAGCAAGATACTCTGGTTTGTTAATGAAGCAATCGGACCCGTTTCAGTAAAGGGCGTTTTAGCCAGTGGGCCTTCGCCTAGCCAGAATGAACGAGGGGAGAACAATAATGAGAAGGTGCAAACAGGGATCGATGTTCTGGCCGGAGAGAAGTTCAAACCCCTCGCAGGGCTGCGTGTGGGACTGATTACCAATCATTCGGGCATCGATTCTGAAGGAAGGCGGACCGTAGACCTGCTCCATAAAGCTCGGAATGTAAAGCTGGTGGTGATTTTCAGCCCGGAGCACGGCTTCACGGGAAAGGCAGAAGGAAGGGTTTCCTTGACAAGAGAGCCTTTGACGGGTCTGCCCATATACAGTCTTTACGGAGATGTCGCGCGGCCGACACAAAAGATGCTCGTTGGTCTGGATGCGCTCGTCTTCGACGTTCAGGATGCAGGGGCTCGTTTCTATACTTATATCACCACAATGGGTTATGCGATGGAGGCGTGTGCCAAGAAAGGAATTTCTTTTTATGTACTCGACAGGCCAAATCCGATCACTGCATCGCTGGTTCAGGGACCCATCCTGGACAGCGACTTGAAATCGTTCACCGGATACTTCCCTCTGCCGGTCCGGCATGGCATGACGGTTGGTGAACTCGCTACGTTGTTTAACGCGGAGAGAAAGATTGGAGTCAAATTGCACGTCATCAGAATGCGTGGTTATGAACGCACCCACTGGTATGACGAGACCGGATTGCTCTGGCTCAGCCCGTCGCCTAACTTGCGTACATTAACAGAGGCGATTCTCTATCCGGGATTGGCGATGCTTGAAAGTTCAAACGTGAGCGTCGGTCGGGGGACGACGACACCTTTCGAACTTCTCGGCGCTCCCTGGATCAACGGAGAGGAGCTTGCGTCATACCTGAATCACCGCACAATCCAGGGGATCCGATTCATGCCGGTGGAATTTACACCAGAAAGCAGTCCTTTTAAGAATCAATTATGTCAAGGCGTCCAGATCGCCCTACTCGATCGACAGGTCCTGGATTCTCCTGCTCTGGGGATAGAAATCGCCGGCGCCCTTTACAGTCTCTATCCGAAGGACTTCCAGCTTGACAAGACTCTAGGCCTTATTGGATCTCGCGACGTTCTACAGGCCATTAAGAATGGTCAGGATCCCGTCTCCGTTGCAGAGAATTGGCAGAAGCCACTGGAACAATTTTACCAGCTCCGGTCGAAATATTTGCTTTATTGACCAATCCTCCCAACGGCCTACCCATGCGTTGCACAAAAACATTCCGAGGGACAGTGGGGCGTATGGATGCTCCTCGCCATGCCATCAAGACGGGACGGAGTTTTCGGGGCCCCTGCTGTCCATAGACGGGAGGGGTCCAAAAGAATGTGAATCAATGGGTCCAGAAATACTTGGAGAATAAAGTGCGCAAACTGTTAGAATGGTGTAAAATGACATAATGACAGCTTCGAAGCCGTGAAAAATTATTTAACACGATGGAAAGCATGGAGGTTCTCAGTACAAGGGCTTATAAACGTCATTTCTGAAAAATCGTCAGACTTCAGATATGATATGATTTTTATATTGTATTCGGTGACGGAGACCCTTTGGTATTAAGAAGTCCGTTGTTTGATAGGTGTGAAAGCCAGAATGAACTTCAAACGAAATTTCGCCAAGTATTGGCTTCCCGTTCTGCTTTGGATGTGCTTTATTTTTTGGATGTCTACTGAAACATTCTCCTCAGAAAACACATTTTCCTGGACAGAAATGTTGCTGCGTTTTTTGGCCCCTAAGATCTCGGCTCAGAAAATGGTTTTCGCGCATCTATTGATTAGAAAAGCCGCACATGTCACTGAGTATTTTGTCTTGGGTCTGTTACTCTTCCGAACGTTTCGCGGCAACTCTGCCTTGTTGTGGAACTGGCGATGGTCTTTCTTTGCTGTCATTGGGGTGGCCCTTTGGGCTGCAAGCGATGAGTTTCACCAATCCTTTGTTCCGACCCGGACGGCGTCCGCCGTGGATGCGGGCATCGATACGGCGGGCGGGATCCTTGCCCAGTTTGTCGCCGCTTTGTGGCATCGTTATAGAAAGAAATAGAGTTTCAACGGCGAATCCGCTGCTTGTTTTCTATTATCTTTTGGTGGGTCGTTTGAAATTTGGGATTTGGACTTTAGCCCTGGCATTTTTCCAGAGTGACTTTGGCCCCGTCTTTAACCTTCAGGAAGACCTTCGGGTCGGATAGCACTTTCCCAACGATATTGACTGCGCTGGCAGCTCGGATCTCGTCACCCTTGCTCGCCGGGGTGGGGCCGAAGAAGATGCAGAAGGCGTGTCCGGTCGGCCAATACCCCAATTCTCCCGCTGAGACGACCTCCCTTGATCCCGTCTCCAACCCAGTCTTCACCGGAATGGCAAAGTAAATCTCCTCGCCCCAGAGATTGGCCTTTCCCGCAATCGGGAGAGCCTCCCAGATCAGTTGGGCTGTCTTTCCTTCGGTCAGCTCGGCTTCGACCTTTAGGTCACTCAAGAGGATCCTGATCTTTTTTCCCATCTTCCACTCCTCTTGTCTCAAGGGGATCAAATTCATTAAAAAGACCCTCATGTTCTTCCTGATTCTCTATATTGTTCGAAAAGAAAAGAATCTCCCGATCCATCTTGATGACCTCCCCTTTCAGGGTAAGGAACGTCTGAGTCTGGTTTCTCAGCAAAAAGAAGCTCAGTACGACAAGAACATAGCTGGACACTTCCCTTGCGGTCGTATAGAAAAAGTGTGGGTCCAAACCGAAAAAGTAGTAATCTTCTATAAATAGTCTACCTGTGTTGATCAAAAGTCCTAGGGTGATGAGTTGCATAAAGCGTTTGGTCTTCGTCGTATTCTGAGCCAAGGAAAGGAGGCACTGATCGTAGGCCCTTTTGAAGTTTTTCCAGCTGGACGAAATGTTCTTGAGGAGGTCCAGATACACCTTTTCATCCCCTCCGTAAATCTTCAAGCGGACCTGTCTGTCTCCGCGAAACAGAAGATAACGCTTTAACAACTCCTCTCGTTCCGACAGGAGTATCTGGTTTCTTCTGAGTCCTCGGTAAAGAACAAAGGCTATGCCGATCAGAAGCAAAAAAGGTATTCCTTCGTTGACCAGCTTGATCCAATTCATGACGTCCTTTCCCCGCCACTTTGTTAGACTGTCCCTCCTCTTTTCGGAAGAAAAAAGGGCTGAGGGGCAGCGTTCAGATTCGATTAATCAGGCTGGCCATGTAGCCAGCTCCAAATCCATTATCGATGTTGACTACTGCGACACCGGAGGCGCATGAATTCAACATGGCCAGCAGTGCCGTGATCCCTCCAAAACTTGTCCCGTAGCCGACACTGGTGGGGACAGCAATCACCGGGCGGTCCACCAACCCACCGACAACGCTGGGCAGAGCCCCTTCCATTCCGGCCACGACAATCAAGACTCGTGCCGCTTCCAATCTCTGTCTTTCAGAAAGGAGCCGGTGAATCCCTGCGACACCGACATCGTAGAGGGTTTCCACGCGATTCCCCATGAATTGAGCCGTCACTGCGGCCTCCTCGGCCACAGGGATGTCGGTCGTTCCTGCGCTGATGACGAGAATGGTCCCCTTTCCTTCAGATAGGACTGGATGGGTCAGATAGGTCAGAACTTTGGAATTCGGATAGTATCGGCTCTTCGGGAAGGCCCTTTGTATCGCTTTGGCTTTTCTCTCTTCCAAACGCGTGATGAGGATATTCTGCCCTTTGGTTCTTAACTGTCTCGTAATCGAAAGAATTTGGCCGGAGGTCTTTCCTTCTCCCCAGATCACCTCTGGAAAACCTTTTCGAAGGCTGCGGTGGTGATCGATCCTGCTGAATCCTAAGTCCTCAAAGGGAAGCGACTTCAATTGGGCTTTAGCTTCGTCGAGCGTCGTCTTCCCTGATTTTACGTTCTTCAGGAGATCTTCAAGCTTCCGAATATTCATTCTTCTCTCTAGAAAACATTCTATTCAGTCTCCTGCCGAAAAGTCAACCCCTTATACTCGTTCACTCCATACGAGACAGTGAACGAGGACACAATCTTGACAAGGAATAGCAAAAAAGATAGGCTAAATTCATTAGTTGATCGCTATGCGTTCAGAGGTTTCTCAGGTTGAAGGAGGTTAGATGAACCGAACGGGGGTTGTCAAGGATCGAAGATATCTGGAGCATGTGATGGACCCCGGCCATCCAGAGAGCCCGGACCGACTGCGGGAGATTTATCAAGGAATCGAGGAGGAGGAGATGAAAGGCCGGGTTCTTGGGAAGGTGAAGCCTCGACCCGCCACCCGCGAGGAGTTAGAGACGGTCCACTCTCCTGCCTATATTGATCTCATTGCATCGACTGCGGGCAAGCCTTATGTCCGACTCGACGCGGACACCTCTACCTGCGCAAAGTCTTATGAAGCCGCGCTTCTGGCAGCCGGTGGCCTCCTGGAACTGATTAAGGTTGTGATGCAAGGGAAGTTGAACAATGGATTTGCCCTGGTAAGACCCCCGGGCCATCACGCGGAGCGCGATAGGGCCATGGGATTCTGTCTCTTCAACAACGTAGCGATCGGCGCGCACTATGCGCTCCAGAGCTTCTCCCTCCAGAGAATCCTGATTGTGGACTGGGATGTTCACCACGGAAACGGCACGCAGAACTCCTTTTACGAAGACCCGCGGGTCCTCTACTTTTCCACTCATCGTTACGGCTTCTATCCGGGGACGGGGGCGGCAACAGAGGTCGGAAGGGGCCGGGGGGAAGGATTCACCGTAAACGTCCCTCTTTCTCCCGGAACGGGCGATGCGGATTATGGAATCCTCTTCGAGAAGCTTCTTAAGCCCATCGCTCTGGAATATCGACCGCAATTGATCTTAGTTTCAGCTGGGTTCGATACCCATTACAATGATCCTTTGGGTGGAATGGAAGTGACGGAAAGGGGATTTGCCAGGATGACTCAAATCCTGATGGAGATTGCGGAGGCCACCGCTCAAGGAAAACTGGTGCTCACGCTTGAGGGCGGTTACAATGTTACTGCTGAGAGGCGTTCTGTGAAGGCCGTCTTAGAAGAGCTTTCTCAGGCCTTACCCCTCGATAAGACAGACTTGCTGGAAGAAGAGAAGGCCAAATATCCCGGAATGGAAAAATTTCTCCTTCAATTGAAGGGAATACAGAAACGATACTGGAAGAACCTTGAATAGGCTGACAGTTTTTCAGAGCCTTGTTAGGCTCCGCCTGTGTTCACCATTTCTTTCAGTTCTTTTCCGACTTTAAAGAAAGGGAGTTTCTTCGGAGGGACATCCACGACCTCCCCCGTCTTTGGGTTTCGGCCCTTATAGCCCCCGTAATTTCTCACCACAAAGCTTCCAAATCCTCTGATCTCGATTCGTTCTCCCTTCTCTAAACTTTCTTTCATCCCGTCGAAAAGGGTGTCAACAATGACCTTGGCAACCTTCTGTGTCACATTCGCCTTCTCTGAGACCTTCGTTATCAGTTCAGCCTTGTTCATAGTTCCTCCCTTCCATCCCTCCTTCCCACTCTCCCTCCTGCCTGCCGGCGGGCAGGCAAGAGAAGAGGAATGGGGTAAGTAGTTAACGCAGATGGTTTCGAATATAGTGCACCCCATTTCTAAAAAAGGCAAGACCCATTCCCTCTTCGAATAACGCCTCTCTCTTGCAGCGTGGATAATTGGCCCTGAACCTTAACTCTAAATTCATCACCTTCTTGTCATCGCCTTATTGACCGGACTCCGTCCACCAACTCACCAAAGGTTTTTTCAAAGCCTACCCGGTTTTTGTTAGCGG
>Ga0187772_10000008_pt1 | contig 64111 bp, 78 predicted proteins | sample 0116_SJ02_MP15_2_FD_133137 | JGI IMG/M metagenome (GOLD analysis project Ga0187772, IMG submission 133137) | Tropical peat soil microbial communities from peatlands in Department of Meta, Colombia - 0116_SJ02_MP15_20_MG | ecosystem: Environmental > Terrestrial > Soil > Wetlands > Peat | place... | reverse complement strand
TGTTGGTGATCACGTTCAGGCCCGAGTTCGCCGCGCCCTGGGTCGGCCTCGCGCTCTGCGAGCAGAAACTGGATGCCGCTCCGTACTGCTTCGCGGACCTCGTCACGGAGCTGGCGCGCGGCCCGGTCGTCGCCGGCACGGCCGTCGAACCGCACGGTGTCGATCGGGTCGCCGAACCAGAAATAGAGGCGCCGCGGGCGGGGGATCAGCGTTGGCCCGATTCCGTGAGCGATCGGCGGCAGCGGCAACCCGACAAGCCGGCTGATGAGCGGATACACCTGCGCCAGCCCAGGAGTTCTTTGATCGGCGACGATGTCAAACATCTCCTCGACGCCCACGGCGGCGAAGGGGACGATCGGGTAGCCGAACTCGATCGCCAGCCTCGCGAAGCCCACGCGCTCCTTCCACAGCAACCGGTACTGCTGACCGCGTCCGTGGAACACCTCGCGCGTTCCGCCGGGGAACACGAGGATGTGCTGGCCGTCGCGCATCAGCGCGCGCGTGTTCTCACGGGTCCCCCTCACCATTCCGGAGCGCTCGAGCAGGTTTCGCCATACGGGGATCTTGTAGTGGCCGTGGTCGCCGAGCCCCCGGAGGCGGATGCCCCGCCGTCTCCACAATTCGGTCGTCATGAACGGGACGTCGACCAGTCCAAACAGCGTATGGTTGCCGACGAACAACGCACCGCGCTCAGGAATCCGTTCGACACCGTAGACCTTCGGTTCGGTAATGCGTTCGAGTGGTGCAAATACCGACGCCGCTCGATTCATCTGCGCGTCTGTCGGAGCTGGTGGGAGCGGCATCGCCTGGGGTGGCTATATGGTCAGCACAACCGCGCCGGCCCGCGCGTCGAACTGTGCACACATGGTGCGCCGCGCGATTTTACGGCGGTGCGAACGGAGAGGGCCGGCTAACCCTCGGCTCCTACAGGCGCTTCAGGAGTCCCGGCGCCTCCTGCGGGGGGACGGGCGCTCACTGTCGTGCGTCTGGAGGGAAACGAGCAGTTTGGACAGGATCTCATTGAGTTCCTGTTTTTCTGCCGCGGTGAGGTCGTCCAGCAGTTCACGTTCACGCGCGGCGCCGGTGTCCATGTACTCCTTGAGCCGGGCTTCGCCGGCCGCCGTGAGCTCAAGCAACACACCCCGTCGATCCTGTGGATCGGGAGCACGCCGGACTAAGCCACCACGCTCGAGCTTGTCGAGCCGGTTGGTCATCGCCCCGGTCGACACGTCTAGATCCCGGCAGAGCCAGCCGTGCGAGCGCACGCTGTCGTGCAGCGCCATCACCACCTTCCACTCCTCCTTGGTGAGCCCAACTTCACCCAGGCTGGCTCGAAAGGCGTTCTTGAGGTAGCGGTCGATCTTGTCGATCCGCACGACGATCCCTTCAACCTCGGGATCGATTTGCGGCCAGTTGGCAACGGCCCAGCGCACGTGCTCCACGACTGGGTCGCTCGTCTTGGATGGGGGTTCCGTACTCGTCTTGTTCGAGGGCGGCGATGTCGGCTCGCTCATACTCCGTGAATGTTAGCTTCGAGCAGAGTAGCTTGACAGACAGCTTTATCGAGAGTAGCTTTATTTCAAGTTACTGTGTTCAAAGCTAAGGAGGCCGATGTACGTCCGTCCCGAGATAGCCGGCTTGCTGGTCCAGGCGAAAATCAAGGATGCACAATCCCGGGTGCAGTCCATGCCAGAGCTCCGCGCAGCCTCGCTCGACCGTCAAAGCGGGCATGCGGTCTTGCGGTTTCGCATTCGCAGGCACACGCCACAGGCGCACGCGAACGCGGTTAGGTCCCCTGCCCAGCGGGACGGCATCCGTGTGGACGCGCCTCCCACGAGGACCATGTACGCCGGTGCCGATGGCGCGGCTCGTTGACGGGAGCGACATAAGTCCCCCAGTTCACCTGCTGGGCGAGATCAGTTACCCGGTTCGATCGAACCGGCAGTGGCACTCCGGCGATCGATCAAGTGAGGTAGTCGGAGAAATTGACGAGGTTTCGGACCGGTTCGCCGCGGAGGTGGCGGGCAACGTTCTCGGCCGCACGCGCTGCCGCCTCGGTCAACGATCCGGTGACGATCGCCGAGTTATGCGGAGAGCCGATCACGTTCGGCAGGTCCAGGAACGGTTGCCGCGTGGCGAATGCGCCCTGGCCCCGTGGCTCCTGCCACCAGGCGTCGATTCCGGCTGAGAACGACGGATTGCGCACCAGATGCTCGTACAGGGCGTCCTCGTCGATGATCGCGCCTCGGGCGACGTTTATGAGGATGCCGTCAGGCTTCATCAGCGACAGCTCACGTCGGCCAATCAGCCCTCGGGTGGCGCGCGCCAGGGCGAGCGAGACGACCAGGATGTCCGCGTCGCCCAGCAGCGCATCCAGATCGTCCATCGTCCCGATCCGGTCTACGGCGGCATCCGTTCGGCCGGAGCGGTTGATCGCTTGAACGTGCGCGCCGAGCGCCTGGAACAGCCTCGCGCTCGCCCGGCCGATGCCGCCGAAGCCGAGGATCCCGACGATCGAGCCGCGGATCAAGCGCGTTGGCGTCTGCTGGTCGAACACCCCTCGAGCCAGGGCGGCGTGATTTTGCGGCAGGCGCTTGGCCAGTGCTAAGGCAAGCGCGAGCACGTGCTCGGCCATCGGCTCCGCGTACGCGCCGGCGTTGGAGGCCACCGCCACGCCGTCCGGGATCTGATCGAATGGGACTCGATCCACCCCAGCCGAGAGCACCTGAATCAGGCCGGCCGAGTCAAGACCTGCGAGCTCCTCAGGACGCAGCTCGGCGCCGAGATTCCAGGCGAGCAGCGCGTCGGCGGAGGCGAGCATCTCCTCGCGCCGCTCGCGCGCCTCGCTCAGATACATGAGCTCGGCGACTCCGTCCAGGCTCGCCCCGATCACGTCTCGCATTTGCGGATCGGGGGCGAACGTGACGAGTGCTCGCGGCTTGCTCACGCGGCTCCACTCTAGCCGCGTAGTAGCGATGGCCGGTTGGCGTCGTGGGTTAGGTCAGGGCGGCTTTCGCGCTCTGGAGGTCATCGGTGGCGATGACCAGCCTCACACCGCCGAACGTCGTGTAGAGCAGTTCGATGTTGACGCCGGCCGCCGTCATTTGACGCGCAAGTTCGCCGAGCGATCCCGGCTGGTTGGCCACGTCGACCACGAGCACCTCGCGGCGGTCGGCGATGCCCATGCCCACCCGCTCGAGCGCCTGCACGGCGCGGTCAGCCGCATCATCCGGAATGAGCAGATGGATGATCCCGCGGCCCTCGCCGGTGAAGGCACACATCCCCTCGATGTTCACCCCAGCGCCGCCGGTCGCCTCTCCCAACCTCGCCAGCTGGCCAGGCTCGTCCTTGAGTATCACCGTCAGATTGGTCGGCATCTCGTACCTCGTCTGCGCTGCGATTGATCGCCACGATCCTATTCCGCGCGGCAATGTGAGATGGACATGGTCCTGCGGCGCGTCTTCTTCGCGCTTGCCCAGGCGCGCTGATTTGGCGAAGCATTCCCGACGCGGCGGTTCGCCTCATGAGGCGGGCCCCTCTCCCTGGTCTCGCGCACGGTAGCGGGCCTGCTCGCGTGGGCTCACCCACGACCGAGGAAAGCCACCTCGCCATCATGTCGGGTCGGTCCCATCCACTCAAGCAGCCAAGGGAGTACCGATATGCCGTTAGTCGAGATCGACCTCCTCGAAGGCCGCCCCGAAGCAGACCTCAACGCGATCTCGGATGCGGTCCACGAAGCGATGGTCGCGGTGCTCGACGTCCCACAGCGCGACCGATTTCAGATCATTACGGAACGCCGGCCGGGATATCTAAGGTTCGACCCGAACTACCTCGACATCGACCGTGACGAGGGGCTTCTGCTGATCCGGATCACGCTCTCCGCGGGACGGGCAACCGATGCCAAGCAGGCGTTCTACCGGCGCCTCGCCGGGTTGCTGGCGGAGCGCACCGGGATGCGAACCGAGAACCTCGCGGTGGTCATGATCGAGAACGAACGCGAGGATTGGTCCTTCGGTCACGGCCTGGCGAGCTACCTCGAGCTTCCGCGAGACGCCTGGCGATGAGCGCCCCCGACCTGTCGGGTGGTGTTGACCAGCCCGGAGACCAGCCCGGAGACCAGTCCCGAGAGCGGCCCCGAAAGCGTGAGACGAAGCCCTGCCCGGCCGCAAGTGGCGAACCAGTCAGCTGTCGCTGGACTTGATCATCACCGGGGCTCTGTCGTGCCCGTCGATGTCGTAGTAGACGCCGGGGAAGGTCTGGAACTGTCCGCTGATGTCGTCGTGCAGATCCGACTCGTTGAAGGTCAGCGCGCCCCAGCCGGTGTCCACGACGTCGAAGACCGCACCGCCGCCCTCTCTGGCACTGTTGTTGTCCATTACGGTGCCGGCGATCAGCACGTTGTCGTCCTGGCCGTCGAGGTAAATCGCGCCGCCGCTGCCGCCGCCCGGTGTGTCGCGCGAGGCCGGGTTGGCTCCCCACCCGATGGCCTTGTTATTCGTGAACTCGCTGTTCATGACGTCCCACTGGACGCTGATGCTGCTCAGTGCACCGCCGTTGGAGCAGCGGCCGCCGCTGAACGTGTCGCCGGTGATGTACACGGGGCGGTTCTCGTACTGAGCTAGGGCGCGGATCGCGCCTCCGCCGAGATCAGGGCCGTAGGCGTAGCAGTGGTTGTCGACGAACCGTGAGTTGACGGCTCGGAACTGGCCGCCCTCGACGTAGACGGCACCTCCGCCGTCGACCCCGCCGTACCAGCACGCCGGGACGTTGGCGGTACACGTGGCCTGATGCGTGCTGTTGTAGCCGTCCTCGAAGGTGATGTTCTGCACCACGATCTGCGGATACGGCTGGTCGACGCAGTCATCGGTCGACCAGGTGCCTGCGCAGGTGTCCGAGTACAGGATTCGGCGCTTGCCTGCACCGCTCAGGGTGATCAGACCGCCACCGTCTAAGACGACGAGGCGCCGGGTCTTGATCACGCTCGCGGTCGTGCTCATCACGATGGTGACCGGCTTGGGCCCGCAGTTAAACGTGATGACGCCGCCCGCGGCCACGTCGCGCACCACCGCGGCCGACGTGCAGGTGGCCGGGCTGCCGTTCCCGATCACGTGGTTGGGGTGTCTGGTATTGACCGCGCGGCCGGCGGGCGGCACATAGAAGTGCCCGCTGGGGTTGCCGAAGTCAGGCACCGCGGCCGCGGAGGCGGCCGCCAGCGCACCGTATGCGAGGGTGACCGCGCCGACTAGCACTCCGGCCCTTAGTAGCCCACCCAGAAACGATTTCGCGCCGCCCACTTGCCGCATGGCCGGCGATGCTAATGCACATCGCCTAGGAGTCGGCTGGTAGTCGCAGCGTGAACCGGGCGCCGCCGTTTGGGGACGGATCGCACGTGGCCGTAGCCCGAGGTCCCGGCCGGCGCGTGTCGCGTACCCGTGTTCTTCATCGACGAGCAGCCGCTCGACCTCCAGGACCTGCGGGATCGCGCCTCGCCGTCGCAGCACAGCCCGCACGCGCGCCATGAGCTCCTCGAGCGCAAACGGCTTCACCGAGTAATCGTCGGCGCCCAGTTCGAGTCCCGCGACGCGGTCGGCCACGGCGTCTCGGGCGGTGAGAAAGATGATCGGCAGCTCGTGCCGCTCCCGAAGCAACCTCGCCAGCTCAAAGCCGTTCCCGCTGGGCAAGAGCACGCCGAGGATCGCCAGATCGGGCGCGGCGGCCAGAACGTCTCCGGGGTGGGTGAGATCGTCGAACGCGGTGGCGGTGAATCGTTCCGCGCGAAGCGCACCGATTACCGCATCACGTACCGGTTGCTCATCCTCGATCACCACGACTCGACCGATCGGCTCATCCATCGCGTAAGCGATTGTCCCCGACGTTTCCTGAAGATCGGCTGAAGAACCGCCGCCCTTCAGCTTGATCTCAGGTTGCCGCACGATCCTGAACCCAAGGCGCCGCCCCGGCGGCCATACCGAGAGGAGGCCGAGGTGAAGGGTCAGAACAACAGGTCGGTCCGGCTCCGCTACACCGCGGTGGGTGCGCTCGCTGCGCTCGTCATAGTCGGCGCGCTCGCCGGCACCGCCGCCCTGGCCGCAAGACCGCACGCCCAGACGCACGGCCACGCCGCGATGGCGAAGGGCTGGGCGAGGACGAACGGTGCGAGCAAGACGCCCACGCCCCCAGTGCCGGGCAAGACCCACGCATCACAGCCTGCGTCCGACCAGCCGTTCTTGAACGACGTCCAGCGGCTCGTAGACGACGCGCCGACAACAGCGGAAACCAGCGCTGTCATGTGGTCTCCTTGCCGTCTCCTGGGGTTTTCATCCGTGCGGGCCGCGGGCGAGTTTCTCGGCAAGGGGGCCGCACGCGGCCGCCGCCTGCGTGTAGGCCGGCGCCTGGAGGTTGAGCGTGCTCGGAAACAGAAGGATCGCTCCGTCGTAATCGGTTACGACGCCCCTGCCGCCGCCGAACGGGTCGGACGGAACGGAGGTCCTCGGCTCGGGGAACTGTGAGATCCCGTGCCGGTGCATGCACACCGCGACCCTGAGCAGCTTCGCCAGCGTCTGCGCGGAGGGGTGCGTCGTCGAGCCCGGGCTCGGCGGGCCTCCGCCCGGCAGAAGGTTGTGGCACTTGGCCTGCGCCGCCTTGACCGCCGGCGCTGCGACATTGATGCTGCTCACGTTGAAGAGCAAGCCGCCCCCGCGCTGCGGGTCTGGGAAGTTGGGCACGCCATTGGCGCGCATGCACCTAGAGAACGCGAGCCCCGCCGATCCACCGGCGCTCGTCGCACTCGATGCCGGGCTCGTCGCGTCCGCGGCGGTTGAGGCGCTTGTCGCGGAGCCCGCGCTCGCCGTGCTCGACCCCGAAGTCGTCGGGCTGCTCGAGCTTCCCGCGCATGCCGTCACGAGGACCCCGCTCACGAGGGTTGCGAGGACGAGCACACGCACGCGCCGTGAACGGCTCGGCTGCCGTGAATCGATCCTGTCTTCCATCTTCTTCTTCCTCTAGGTCCGTCCGGTGTGCGCACCGGTTCTACGCGAACGGCGGTTTCCGCCCGGTTTCCCTCCTCTGGAATTCGCGCTCGACGGCGAGGCCGGGTTGCGGCGGGCGAGGCTGTTACTGGTCGCCGAATTCCGGAACCGGGATGCCTGCTGCCCCGAAGGCGTGCAGCATCGCCGGGTACGGCGCGGGGCCGCCCTGCGGAGCGTTCGCACCGTCGGCGCCCTGGCCGAGGAGTCGCCGGGTCAGGGTGGAGCGCTCCTCGAGCAGTTCGTCGAGTGCTGCGATCGCATCAGCGCTCGTCGATGACCGCTCCTCGAGCGCGGCGCGCAACGCGGCCTGGCGCATGAGCTCCTTGATGAACGCTCCGGTCAGCCCATCCGTCCGGGCAACGAGATGCTCGGTCGTCGGCCCATCGAGCGGGGTGTCCCGGGCGTAGAGCTTGATCAACTCGCCGCGGGCCGCCTCGTCGGGGAGCGGGATCTCAAGCGCGAGATCGACGCGGCCGGGCCGGGTCGCGAGCGCGGGCTCGATCAGATCGGCTCGGTTGGTGGTCAGCAGGAACAGTAGGTCAGCGTCGTCGGCCAGGCCTTCCATCTGGTTGAGCAGCTCGAACAGAATCCCAGCGTGCGCCGAGGGCATGGTCCGCTCGGTCGCGACCAGGTCAACGTCCTCGAGCACCACGGTGGCCGGGGTCAGCTCACGTGCGATCGCGACCGCCGGCTCGACCAGCCCCAGCGCGCGGCCGGTCAGCAACACCGTCGTGCGACCGGCCATCGCGCCTAGCAGGTAGTTGACGGTGAGCGTCTTGCCGGTGCCGGGTGGCCCGTGGAGCAGCACCCCGCGTTTCAGCTGCCGGCCGTCGGCCTTGAGCCGGTCCGCATGCGCGGCCACGCCGATGGTGTGCCGCTCGAGCCGCTCGATGATTCCGTCCGGCAAGACCACGGCCTCACGCGGGATCGGCGAAAGACCGTGGAACCGGACGCTGACTCGCCCCTGCTCGCCACCGTGCATTGAGATCACCTGACCGCGATATACGTTGCGCTCGCGCATCGCCGCCCGCAGGTCGGCAAGCGCGGCCGAGACGAGCCCCTCCTCGGGCGCGACACCCTCGAGACGCAGCTGGCTTGACCCGAACGGTCTCTCCGACGCCGAGAGAACCAACGCCAGCGGCGACCCGTCGCGGCTGGCCAGGAACACGCCGGCGGATACGCATCTAACCACCCGGCCACCGCCGACCTCGATGTCCGTGTACTGGACGGGGCCGACCTCGATCGAGCCCGCCATCGCATGCCCGCTGAGCAAGCCCGACAGCCCCAGCATCATCAACCCCGGATGCATCCCCGAGAACCCGACCAGCTCAGCCTCCGGCAGCACGGCGTCCAGGGCGAGCTGGAGATTCGGATGATCAGTCGGCGCGAACTCCGCGCTGGTCGACGGCACCGCCCTCGGGTCCACACCCAGGTGGTCGCGCAAGCGCGCCACGAACGCCGAATCCCGACCGCGAGCCGCGGCATTCATCCTCTCGACGAACTCCGAGAAGCCTGTGGCGAACGCGCCGACATCCGGCAGCTCGCTACTCATCCCGCGCGACAGTAGGGGCTCACGAACGAGACCGCAAGCCCAGGAGTGCGCGCAGGTCTGACACCGGCCCGAGGTGCCGCAGCTTGTCGGGGTTGACGATCGAGCTCACCGCCTGGATCTGGCCATCGGCTACGTCGAGAATCACCACGCCGGCCAACCGGCCGTCGCGATCGAAAAACAGCGCACCCGGTTGCCCGTTGACCTGCCGGCGGCCCGACGTGAAGCCGCCGAAACGGGCGCCGGCGCGCTGTCCCGCGATCAGCGTCCGCGCCACCCTGTCGCGGCCATGGAGCGCACGTTTGGCGGCGGGGGCCTTGCCGCCGCTGTCCGCGTGGAGCACCACATCGTGCGCCAGCAGCTTCTCGACGGGGGACGCAGTTTGATGCGGTGCTGCTCGATCACTTCCTGGAAGACCCGGTCGAGGCGGGCACCGGCGTCGAGCCGCACGGCGACCGCGACCAGTGAGATACGTCACGTGACAAGCGCCGGCACGTTGGCGATCGAGTCGACGACGATGGTCGGCTCGATCCCGGATTCGCGGACCTGCTGCTCGCGGTACTTGCCGGTTCGTACCAGGATCGCCGCCAGACCGGCATTCAGGGCGCCGCCGATGTCGGACTCGATGTCGTCGCCGATCATCGCGGTGGCGGCCGCGCTGGTGCCGAGATCGGAGAGCACCTCCGCGAAGAAAGCTCGCGCGGGCTTGCCGACGACGTAGGCCTCGGCGCCGGTGGCGAATTCGAGCGCCGCGACGAACGGCCCGACGTCGAGCGAGAGCCCGTCGGCCCGCATCCAGTAGCGGTTCTTCTGCAGGGCGATCAGCTCAGCCCCGTTCATAACCTGCCGGAATGCGTGATTGAGCACGTCGTAGCCGAACGCGGGGCCGAGGTCTCCGACGATCACGGCATCGGCTTCGGAGGCCGTCTCTTGGAGCTCGGCGAAGTCGCGCTTGACCTCCTCATTCATGACGAGCGCGACGCGCCGGTGACCGCGCTCGCGGCAGTGCCGGACCGCGAGCGCGGCGGGAGTCACGAGCTCGGGGTCGGCGACTGAGAAGCCGAGGCGGCCCAGCTTCTGGAAGGTTCGCTCGCGCGAGTACGCGGTTGTGTTGGTCACGAAGCGCAGCGCGAGGCCGCCGTCGCGCAAACGCTGCAGCGCTTCCACAGATCCGGGGACGCGCTGCTCCTCGACATAGAGGACGCCGTCAAGGTCGATCAGGAGCGCGGTGATGCCCTCAAGCATGACCGGGAACATTGCACATCGAGCATCGCGGGGACCGCTGTCAGGCCACAGCCGGGGCCCCAGCGCAGCCCGTCGGGTCGTTCGCGCTCGACCACGCCGATCAGCTCGGCCCCGATCCCGCCGCGCGTGAGCTCCGGATCCACGTGTAGCTGGTCAATCCAATCGGCGTCGAGCGCCAGCATCCCCACGATCGGGCCCGACGTGCACTCGGCGAGCCAGCACTCGAGCTTCGGTCAGTCCGACAGACCGGGGACGGGCCGGCCGTTTTCGAGGTAGACGCAGCGCTTCGTGCCCATCGCCGCTGACACGCGCCGGCGTAGCGGCCCGCTCAGAAGCGTGGTCGCTTCGCTGAGCTCCGCAAACCGGTGTTCCTCGATCTCCTCTTCTTGCAGCTTGATCGCGGCCAGCGGCTCATCGGCAAACGCGCCGCAGTCAAAGAGGAATCGAACCCCTCCGGGCCTATCTGGCTTCGGCCGAAGAAAGTCGACGCAGACCAGCCGGCCGGCGGTGATCTCAAGACCGCATTCCTCCTGTGTCTCACGGCGGCATGCCTCCCACGGGGACTCTCCGCCCGGGTCAATCTGGCCGCCGGGGATGGTCCAGCCCTTCTTGTAGTTCGGTTTCAGAACGAGCAGTCGCCCTGCACGATCGAAGATCAGGGCGCCCGCCGAGGCTGGAATTCGAGGGACCTCGTGTTGAGCCGCCGCCGTCAGTTCATCGCGCACAACATGATCATCGCCGACGGCGCCGACGATCTGGGCGTCCGCTTGTCCGGTTCTGCCACTCTCAATCGTCTTAGAGGTGATGACACTCGAGACGCTAATTCAGACCGAGCGCAGCACGCTGGTCTCCCGGCTGGCTTTGCTGCTCGGCGGCGACCATCACACGGCCGAAGATCTGGCCCAAGAGGCCTTCGCGCGGGCGTGGCTGGGCCTGCCCACGGGGCTCGACTCCACCCAACAGCGGGCGTGGCTGCGCCGCACATCCCGAAACCTCGCCGTCGACGAGCTGCGCCGCCGGCGCCGCTGGCGCGTGGCCCCGATCGACCAGCTGGATCATCTGCACGTGAGTGTGGAAGAGGCCAGCGCGCCCGACGCCGCGCGCGGGGCGCTCGCACGGTTGAGCGCGCACGAGCGGTTCGTGCTGTTGCTCCGGTTCGATGCCGGGTTCACGCACGCGGAGATCGCACAGCTGCTCGACAGCACCGAGGAGGCGGCGCGCAAGCGTGTGAGTAGAGCGCGGGGAGCGTTCCTCGACGCGTACCGCGCGATGCGTGCTGACACGACGCCGCTCGTGGTCTTGGTCGTCCGCGACGAGCCCCCGGCGCCGTACGTCCGCTGGCTCGAGCAGGCCGGCGCGCGCGTGCGCCAGACCCAGGTGGCGCCGACCGAGCGGGAGCTGGCGGTGTCCGACGGACTCGTGGTCACCGGCGGGCTGCGAGACGTTCATGCGGGGTTGTACGGCGAGACGCCGGTGGAGCCGCGGGGTGAGCCCAACCTGAGCGAGGACCGGCTCGACATCGCGGCCCTCAACGCGGCGCTGGCGATCGGCCTCCCGGTCGTCGGCGTGTGCCGCGGGCATCAGTTGCTCAACATCGCCGCCGGAGGCAGCCTGTACCAGGACGTCGTGCGGGACGGGGTCGCCGGCGTCGATCACGACGCCGGCGAACACGTGATCCAGACCGAAGCCGACGGCTCGCTGCGGCGGATCATCGGTCGCTCGGTGCGCGTGCACAGCGAGCATCACCAGGCGATCAGGCGGCTCGGTCGGCATCTACGCGTGGTCGCGACCTCGCCGGACGGCCTGATCGAGACGGTCGAGCGCGACGACCGCCGATTCGCGCTCGGCCTGCAGTGGCATCCGGAGGTCGACCGCGGCGGCCGTGGCGACCTGGTTGCCGCGGCGTTCGTGGAGTCCATGCGGGAGCGCGCGGCATGAGCTCGCGTGCCCGCCGCATCCTCCGTCGCCTCCGAGAGATCGCGACCGAGATCGAATACGTGCAGCGACGGTTGCTCGAGATCAGGACCGGCGTCCCGTTCACGCCGGAGACGGAGCGGGCGCTGGCACGGGCGGAGATCGCACGGCTCGAGACGCTGTACGCCCATCCGCATCGAGACCTCGAACTGGGGTGCGGGCCCGAACCTGCCTCGCATGGCGACCGGATCCTCGAACCAGCGGCACGGAGGTAGCGGCGACGTGTGCCACCCCCAGCTCGCGCTCGTGCTCGCCCGCGAGCGCGCCGCCGACCTGCGCCGCGCCGCGGCCGCTCGCGCGGCCGCCCGCCCGGAGCCGGGGGAGCGGCTCGCGGGCAGGCAACCCACCGTCACCCTCCGCACCGCCTTTCCCGACGACGCACGGCGGCTCGCGTGGCTGGCCGAGCTGGACGGAGCGAGGCCCCTGGCGGGCCCGGTGCTGATCGCCGAAGTCGGGGGTTCGGCGGCCGCCGCGGTGTCGCTGTCGGACTTCCGCACGATCGCCAATCCGTACGAGCCGACCGGCGCGCTCGTCCAGCTTTTGCTGGTCCGCGCTCGGCAGCTCCACGGGTCTGACGTGCGCTCGAGACGGCCGCGGCTCGCACGGCTGCGGGCGCTGTTTTCGAGCTAAGGCCTGTCCGGGTCGAGACGGAGGACGCCGGCGCCAAGGCCTGCCGCACGACGATCCATCAGCGTCAACGAGACATCGGCCGACCACTCGGGATGCTTCGCCGCCGCGTGGGCGTAGGCAAGCCGCTCCGTATTAGCCCGGCGCGACTCGGTCGCGGCCCGCGGCGTGTCGCCCATCCGCGCAGACAATGCCGCAGCGACCTCGTGCGCGTGCACAGCTCGCGCGTGGGCATCCAGGGCCTTGTGCCACAAGCGATGCGTCCGGTCCACCGACACCGGACGCTCGCTACCCGGGCAGCAAATGCCGAAAACGCTTCTCATAGAAAGGGGTTGCTAACCAACCCAGCAATTTCCGAATAATCACGCACGGTCGGATGCGCAGCGGGTGCGGTGGCAGGTCGGCGACGGGTCGAGTCAGTGACCGAAGAATCCTCGCGCAGCCGTATCAGGTAGTTGGACGAGCGTCACGTTCGCTCGGAGGAAGGTGCGACGGACGTCGTCATCTCTGACCGATCCGGTCGTGCAGAGCACCGCGTCGACGCCGGCCTCGATGAGCAGCTCGGGTCCGTCGGGGAATGGGAAGTAGCTGTCGCTATACGCGACGGCCCCCGCAGTGATGTGTCCGGCGGAGACTGCTCGCCGGACGGCGAGCTCGACGCCGCCGACCCGGTCTTGCTGGCCCACGCCGTTGCCGATCAGCTGTCCGTCGCGGACGAGCGTCACCGTGTTGGAATTGCTCGTGGATCCGACGGCCCATGCCAGCAGGAGGTCCCGTCGCCGCGATTCGGAGAGCTCTCGCTCAGCGAGAACCTCGGCGCGATCGAGATCGAGCACCAGCGTGTAATTCGGCTGCTCGAGGAAACCGCCTCGGACGTGACGACGCCGCGGCGCTTGCTCGAGGCTGTCGCGGTCAAGCGACGCAAGCGCCGGGTTGATGATGAGCCGGCACTTGCCGTGCTTGCGCGCCAGCAGCTCGACCGCCTCGGGTGTGAACGATGGGGCGATCACCACGTCCAGAAGCCGCGTCACCGCCGTCTCGTGGCTCACGAGGATCTCGCCGCCAGTCCCGTCGATCGCGAAGTTGGTCATCACCACACCGCCAAAGATCGCCCGCGTGTCGCCCGTAACCATCCGCCGGAGCGCGGTTGCGGGATCGCTGGCATACGCCGCGCCGCATGGGTTTCCATGCTTGCTTCCGCAGGCGATACGTGCCTCGAGCATTCCGGCGAGATCCAAGGCTGCAGCGATATGAGTGACCGTCTGAAGCTGGCGGTCGATCTCAGCGAGGTTGTTGTAGCTCGGAGTGCTTCCCTCGATCAGCTCGAACCGGCTCAGAGAAAGCGCGTCGCCGTCGTCCTCGCCCGCCACGAACCGAGCGGGCGCCTGCCAGGCATTTTCGCCGTACGCACAGTCGAGACCATCGGAGAACCGCATGCGCCGAGAAACCTATCGCGGGTATCGGCCGGCGCCGCCGTGGAAGGGCCTACGGTTGGCCGAAACTAGCGCCGGATGCCGGCCACAAGCTGATCCCAGTTGCCGGCGGCGATCCGCTCCTGGTCTTCTCGGTCGAGCCCCGCGGCGTCGAGGAAGTGCGCGACGCCACCGTCGGGTCCAGGCCGATATGGGTAGTCGGTCGCGAACAGGATGCGCTCCACACCGACCACCTCGACCGCCCACCGCAGGTAGCGCTGACTGTAGACGCCGCCGGCGGTGATGTAGGCGTTTCGGCGAACGTAATCGGAGAACGAATGGGGGAGCTGGGCCTGCATGGCCAGTCCATCGGCCCGGTCGAGATAGAACAGGACGACCTCGCCCCAGTGGCCAAGGAGGACTTGAAGCTCCGGGAAGCGGTCCAACACGCCGGCGAGCGCGAGCCGGAGGAACTGCACGCCGGTCTCGTAGTGCCAGCCGATGCCGAAGCCGGCGAACGCGTTGTCGATGGCCTCGTCGAAGCCGGAATACATCGCCGCCCGCACCCGCGGCTGTGGGAGCTGCGGGTGGATGTACAACGGGGCGCGGAGCGAGGCGGCGGCTTCGAAGATCGGCCAGTTGTCGGGGTGGTCAAGGTTGCGCTCGCCGGTGCGCCCGAACAGGAGAGCTCCGTTCAGGCCGAGCTTCGTGACCGCGCGCTCGAGCTCCCCGGCGGCTGCGGCGGGCGCCGGCATGGCGAGGGTGGCGAAGCCCTGGAACCGGTCCGGATGGGCACCCACGAGCTCGGCGATGTGGTCGTTCGTCTCGGCCTGAAGACGAGTGGCGTCGTCAGCGGGGAGGCTGTGCAGGCCAGGCGCGGTGAGCGAGATCACCTGGATGTCGAGACCTGCCGCGTCCATTTCCGCGATCCGGCGCTCTCCAACCTCGCGCAGGCGCTCGCCCATCTCCCCTGGAGGGACGCTGGCCTGAGCGTCATCGTGCGCGTCCGGGTCAAGCCGGCTCCACGCCGCAACGACCTCATCGGTGACGAAGTGCTCCTCGGTTCCGATCGTCTTCATCTCGGGCCTGCCTCCTGTCGGTGCCATGGTCTTTACCGGGTTACCCGAGGGTACGAACGCACATCGACAGTGGCGACGCCTTAGGCCGTGCAGCGAGGACTCAGAGGAACGTTTTGCGACGGAACCGGCGGTGGATCCCGCTTGCAGTAGACGATGGTCCGGGAACGGGCGTCGACCACGCCGACGAACGGGTAGCTGACCCCCGCGGCCGACACGGTACACCGGAACCTCTGCCCGGCTTTGCCGGTGGGTCCCGTGGGAGCGCAAGAGGACTGCTGTAGGGGTCCGTCGAGCGATCCCTGATCGATCATCGTCGTCATGTCCGCGCGGATGGCTCGGTTGAGCGCCGCGACTGGAGCGGTGTGCCGTGGCAGGCGGAGCGTGCGAGGCGTCTGGTCCTCGGCCACCAGGGCCTCGGCCTCCTGGTTTTGCCGCACCTCACCGGCCGGACTCTCCGTTGTGATCTGGTTAGCGGTGTTGCTCTGGACGAAGCGCACAAGCGCGAAGATGGCGGCGACGGCGACCACGATCGACAGGACCCATTGCAGCCAGAGCGGAGGGTGCATACCGCGGAGGCTACGCCGGTCGCGGACCGGCTTCGTTGTCTACACATGAGCGATGCGCAAGGATCGAGTTGTCTTGTCGCCGGTCGGGAGACGAGCGACACGCGCGTCGCGCCTGGCGACTCAGTGACGAAGTCGCACCCGCTCACCCGGCTGGAGCGTCGCAGGCTTCAGCCGCGGGTTGAGCTGTTCCAGGGTGACGATGTTGATGCCGGTGGTGGCTGCGATCGAGCCGAACGACTGGCCGGGTTGAACGACCCAGAACATCGGTCCCGGCGGCTTCGGCTTGGGCTTTGGCGGCTTGGGCGGGTATTGCCAGAGGTTGAGGCGCTCCCCCGGGGTGAGGGCGAACGCGTTGACGGTCGGGTTATAGGCCTGCAGTAGCTGGACCGATAAGCCGGTCCGCACGGAGATCTCCGCAAACGTATCCCCGGGCCGGACGATCCAGTATGGAGGTAGCCGGTGCCCTGCGGCAGCGCGCGATCCATCGGACGCAGGTCGCCCGCCCAAGCTGGCGGAGCTGACGATGACGGCGATTGCCGCCGCGATCCCAAGGAGGACTAGGGGCGCGAGCATGCGCGCCAACACCCGGCCCGATCGCCGGGTACTGGGGGCGCGCTGCACCGTTGTTCCCACCTTCGCACCGACCAGTCCTTGCTGCTGTCGGAAGAACTGTGACGCATCTGCCCACGGTTGCCAAGGGCGCCAGCGGTCTTGCGACGCGGCGAGTGGGTCTTGACTTGCCTAAGGCGATTAGGTAAATTCCTAATTAGCTTAGACAACGAGACCTCGGAGGAACCATGAAGACCCAGTCGATCACCGACAACCTGATCCAGCTCACCCGCTATCGATTCGTGAACGCGTACCTGGTGCGCGAGGATGACGGCTTCACGCTGGTCGACACCACCATTCCCAGGACCGGCGCGGCGTTGATCGATGCGGCTCATCAAGCGGGCGGGGAAATCAAGCGGATCGCGCTGACGCACGGGCACGCCGATCATGTCGGCTCGTTGGATGAGCTGAAATCGGCGCTCGGGTCCGGCGCTCAGGCGCTGATGCCAGAGATCGACGCGCGCATCCACGCGGGCGAGACAGTCGTGGAGGGCAAGCTCACCGGCAGCTGGCCGAAGCTCAGTACCGTCCCGGACGTGCGCCTTCAGCCGGGCGATCGCGTGGGCAGCCTCGAGGTGGTGGCGAGTCCCGGCCACACGCCCGGTCACGTCGCCTTCCTCGACACCCGTGACCGGTCGTTGATCGCCGGAGACGTCTTCACCTCCTACGGAACGACAGCCGTGTCGAACCACTTCTACTGGCGGTTCCCGCTGGCCGCGATGGCCACCTATGACAAACAGACCGACCTCGAGTCCGCGCGGAAGTTGCGCTCCCTCGATCCGAGTCTTCTGGTGGTCGGCCACGGACCGGCGGCCCGCAACCCGGGAGCGGCGATGGACGCTGCCATCGCCCGCGCCGCCCGCTGATGCCGCGCGCGGGACTCGACGCGGAGTCGGTGGTCGATGCCGCCGCCGAGCTGGCCGACAGCGAGGGATTGGACAAGCTCACCCTGGCCGGCCTCGCCGACCGGCTGGGCGTACGCGCGCCGTCGTTGTACGCACACGTTGACGGGCTAACCGACCTGCGGGCCCGCATCGGCGCCCACGCGGTAGCTCAGATGACCGCCGAGGTCACCGCGGCCGCGGCGGGCCGGGCGGGCCGTGACGCACTGCAGGCCGTGGCCGACGTGTATCGGCATTTCGCCCGCGCCCATCCGGGCATGTACGCCGCGATGCAGCAAGTGCCCGATGACCCCGACAGTGACGCTGCCGCCGGCGCCCGCCGCTTGGTGGAGGTATTCGCCGCCGTACTCCGCGGCTACGGACTCGAGGGAGATGACGCGATCCATGGCGTCCGGCTCGTCCGATCGACACTGCACGGCTTCGTGACACTGGAAAACGAGCGAGGATTCAGGATGCCGATCTCGCTCGAGGAAACCTATCGGCGGCTGATCGCGATGCTCGATCGCGGCCTGCGGGCGGCCGGTTAGGCTCTTGTCGTGACCCGGAGGAGCTCTTGCCCAACCTCGAGACGCCGGCGAGCGCGCTGAGCGCGGGAGGAGCGAGTCGCCACTCAGGGGTCCTGAACCAGCCCGAGGACGTTTCCATCGGGGTCGGTGAAGCTGGCAACCAGGCGGCCGCCGCCAACGTCGCGCGTCGGCTCCTTCACGGTTGCACCGGCCGCGGTCACCTCGGCCAGCTTCGCCTCGATGTCCGGCACCTGCCAGTAGGCCACCGGTGAGGTCATGTCCTGCGGTCCACCGCCCGGAACGAGCCCAATGTGCTGGCCCCCGGCGTCGTAGCCGACGTAATAGGCCGAGTCGGCCTGCGGCGCGATGCCGAGCAGGGCGGTGTACACCGCCTTGGCCGCCTCCAGGTCGGACACGGGATGCAGCACGATCTTGATGCCCTGTTCGGAAGAACTCGACATGCTCACTCCAACGTCGTGGGTCTAATGGTGGCTACGCAGGCGCGCTCAATCTACCTCCGGCCCGTGTCCGGTGCTTCTCGATTCCTGCAGGGTAGGAGCTTGACAAGAATTCTTGCGACAACTGCTCTTGTGACAAGATTCCTTGTCACAAGGGAGAGGTCGTGTACCAGAACCCCGCCTTGGTTGAACTCCTGGCTCGAGATCGTGTGATCGCGCTGCGGCAAAGCGCCCCGTCACGAGCTCGTCACCGCAGCGACAAACTCCGGTACCGAATGGCCGGGGCCGCCAGGCACGGAACCGGCTGGCTGCTCGTCGATATCGGTCTTCGGCTCGCCGTGCCTCGGAGCGCAACTAACCATCCATCCCCGCGCGGCCGGCGCTGATGCCCAGCTCGCGACAGCGCCGTCAGGTGATCACCGACGCGCGAGCCATGCGGGCGCTGGCGCACCCGTTGCGCGTGGCGCTCCTGGAGGCGATTGGGCGCGACGGAGAGATCACTGCCACTCGGGCGGCGGAGCTGCTCGGTGAAAGCCCGGGGAACATGTCGTGGCATCTGCAGACGCTGGCCAAGTATGGCTTCGTGGAGGAGACCGGCGAGGGTCGCGGGCGCAGCCGCCCGTGGCGACGCACGAGTTATTTCGAAACCGACATGGCGGACCCGGAGACCGCGGCTGCCGGCGAGGCGCTCGAGCGGACGGTCGTAGACCGCGCCCTGAGCCGGATACGCGAGTGGTGGTCCCGGCGCCTGACTTATCCGGTGAAGTGGCGCCGCGCCGCGTTCATGACCGACACCATCAGATATCTCACGCCTGCAGAGCTCACCGCGATGATGCAGGAGATAGTCGCGATCTACGACCGCTACGCCGACCGTGAGGACAAGAAACAGCGTCCCGCGGGAGCCCTCCCCGTGCATCTCCACGCTCACGGACACCCGCTCCCGCCCACTGATTCAGGCAACTAGGGCGCCGGGCGCCTGCGTGCGGCTGGGTTAGCAGCAGGTACAGCTCTGGCCCTGCGCAACGAGGCACCGCTCGCCGTGCGAGATGGGCCGGTCGACGAGCGTTCAAGCTTTACTTGGATGCTCCCTCACCGTGGCCCTGCGTCGGAGTCCCCGTGGGGGCGCTCCAGATTCAGCTGTACCTCGGCAAGGCGTCGGCCCATGGGGTAGCCGGCCGGTTCGGGCGGACGCTGGGCGCGAACCAGCTCGCCACGAAGGCGCGCGGACTTCAACCGGATGCGGGCTGCCTCGCGACGCGCGCGAGCGGCCGTGTGCTGATTCCGCGCGAAGGTCTCACGCAGCGCAGCATTCATCCCGCGAAGCGCCTCTAAGTCTGCCTTCAGCCGGACCAGATCGAAAGGTACCGGCGAGCTGGCCCCGATCAGCATCCTCCCGCTCTTTCGTGTGCTCGTTAGCGCTCGCGTTTAGATCATCCTCTGAACGGTCTCCTTGTCAATCGCAAATCAGATCGAGGTTGGTCCACAACGTCGTCCGTCGCCCTACGGTCGATGCAGGCGGCTCAGCAGCGCCCCGACGGTAATCACCTGGGTGAGCACGCCGATCACGACCGGGGGTTCGATCGATGTGTGGTTGGCGTGGTGCAGCGGCAGGGTGACTCGCAGTCCGGTGCGCAGCTCCGCCACCATCATCAGGTCTGGAAGCACACCGCCGAACGCTCCCGCGGCGGACAAGCCGCGGCGCCGGGCCAGCGCTGTGCTGAGGATGGTCGCCGCGGCGAGGTCGAGCAGCAGCGCTTTGCGGTTGCCCAGCCGGTAATCGGTGTGCGGGATGCGGTCGAGGGCCAAGTGGCTGATCACGCCGGCGGCGAGCGCCCCGCGAGGGCTGCGGGCGAGGCGGGAGGCAAAGGCGCCGGCGAGGGCATGCGGTGTGACGACCATCAGGGATCCGATCCCTTCGCCCCGAGAGATCGTCATGAAGGCCACAGGGTTGAGCTCCCTCGGCTCGAAGTGATGCGGTCGTGAACTTAGGATCGGCTGACCTCCTTGGCGGGAGGATGGCTCGAGGGTCTTGGCGTCGGGTGAGAGGAACGTCTTAATCGCGTATGAACGGCCCGCGCCGTCTCACGCACATCACGACCATGTACCGAGGCCGCCGAAGCCGAGCTCGTTTCCGTCCGGGTCGCGATAGAGCACCTTGCGTACCCCGTCCGAGTACGTCTCGCGTTCGTTGGGCTCGAGGCCGCGGGTAGCGATCGCGGCCACGCGTGCATCGAGATCGTCGATGAAGATCGTCACCGCGCAATTGCCGGCGCCGTCGGGATGCTCCACGATGTAGATCGATCGGTCGTCGGCAAGCGTCCACACCGCCTCGGTGGCGTGAGGAAAGAAAGTCGGCTCGCCCAGCAACTGCTCGTACCACGGTCGTGCGGCTTCAAAGCTTCGAACGCGCAGGCCTGCGAAGAGGTGCAACGACATCGCCGCGAGTCTAGGTCAGACACCCCTGGAGGCTCGTGAGTCCGGGGGCGACGCCCGCATGCGAATGCTGAGAGAATCGGACTCGGGAGTCAGATCGGAGGGGAACGCATGATGAGGCTGGTATTAGCCGGAGGAGCTGCGTTGATGGTCGCGACAGGGATCGTCGGCGGCCAGGCTGTCGCCGCCGGGCGTACGGGCGGTGTGCAGCGGTCCGCCGCCACGGAGTCCGCGGCAGCACGTTGTCAGGGGCAGCGTCTGCGGGTCACACTCGCGGTCGCATCGCCCGGCGTGTCGCATCACGGCTTCGTGCTGCGGTTTGAAAACAGGGGACCTGTCTGCACTCTCAGCGGATATCCGGGCGTTGATGGACTCTCCGCGCAAGGACGGCGGGTGCTGAGCGCCCGGCGGACGAAATCGGGGTATCTCGGTGGCGTGGGTCCGGGCCATCCCATCCCGCACGTGCGTCTCGCGACGGGGAAGACCGCTTCCGCGATCGTTGAGTGGGTCGACCTCGGCCCACCGTGTCCGCGGGTCCAGTCACTGAAGGTCACGGCGCCGGGCTCGGTGGTGTCCGTCCACCTCGCTCCGAGGTCACTCCAGTCGGAGACCCTGTGCGACGTCGAGGTCCATCCCGTGGTTCCGGGACCCTTCGGACAGGAGCTGTGAAGCCGGATGACGCGGGTTGCCGTCGTCGGCGGAGGCATCGGGGGCCTGGCGGCGGCGCGCGCCCTGTGCGGGCGCGGAATCGAAGTCACGATCTACGAGGCGGCGCCGGAGTTGCGCGAGATCGGCGCCGGCGTCGCGCTCGGCCCGAACGCGATGAAGGTGCTGCGATCACTCGGTCTCGAGGATCAGGTCCGAGCCGTCGCCGGGCGCTCGGAGTGGGCGCTCACGCGCAACGGAAAGACGACGGTTCGGTGGCGGTGGCGAGATTTCAGGATGGCAGTGAGGTCGAGGCCGACGTGATCATCGGTGCCGACGGGATCCACTCGGTCGTCCGGGCATCGCTGTTGGCCCGGACGCTCCGCGCTTCACTGGGAAGATCTGCTATCGCAGCGTGGTCCCGATCGACGCCGTGCCCGGTGTCCCTCCGCCGAACGACAACACCCAATGGCTGGGGCCTCACGGCACGATCGTCCTGTATCCGGTGCGCCAGGACGAGCTGATCAACGTCGTCTGCCACTACGACGACGAGGGGTATCGGCATGAGTCCTGGGTCACCGAGTGCGAGCGCAGCGAGGTGCTGGAGCGTTACAGCGGCTGGCACGAGTTGCTGCTGCGCGTGTTTTCCGCGGGTGAGGTCTGGTACAAGTGGGCCCTCTACGACAGGGACCCGATCTCGCGCTGGACGCGCGGTCGTGTCACCGTGCTCGGCGATGCGGCGCACCCTATGCTGCCCTACCTCGGACAGGGCGCGTGTCAGGCGATCGAGGACGGGTGCGTGCTGGCCGCGGCACTTGCGGCTGAGCCCGATGATCCGGTTGCGGGCCTCGCGCTGTATGAGCGCTCGCGTCGACCTCGCGCCAGCCAGGTCGTCCTCGCCTCGCGCGAGCGCGGCGTGAGCAACCACCTCGCATCCCCGTTGGCGGCTCTCGGGCGAGACGTGTCAATCGCGCTCAGGCGACGCTTTGGCCGGGACCCGGATGGTCGCGGTACCGGGTGGATCCCCGACTACGACGCGAGCTCTCCCGACGTGCTGGCCGCCTAGGCCGGGATGAAATACTCCCGCGATGCAGATTGACGATGTGCGCCGGGTTGCGATCGTCGGCGCCGGGACGATGGGCCAGCAGATCGCGTTTCAGTGCGCCGGCCACGGTTACGACGTCGCGATCTACGACGTCGAGCCGTCGGCTCTCGAAGCGGCGAAGCAGCGTATCGGCGCCTATGCGGAGTCGCTCGAGACCGGCGGGATGATCACGTCCGAGCTCAGGACGTCGGCGACGGAACGGATCACGCTGACGTTGGATCTTCGAGCGGCCGCCGCGGAAGCCGACCTGGTGAGCGAGGCGGTTCCCGAGGATCCCGACCTCAAGGGCCGCGTGTTCGCCGAGTGCAATGCCGCGTGCCCGCCCTGGACGATCTTCATGACGAACACCTCGACACTGCTGCCGTCCCAATTCGCGCAGGCGTCGGGGCGGCCCGACCGTCTGTTAGCGCTTCACTTTCACCTCCCGGTGTGGATCAACAACCTCGCCGATGTGATGCCGCACCCGGGGACGGCGCCGGACGTGACGGAGCTAGTGGTCGCGTTCGCCCGGCGCATCGGTCAGGTTCCGATCGAGCTGCACCGGGAGCACAATGGCTACGTCTTCAACTCGATGTACAGCGCGCTCAATCGAGCGGCGATCGCTCTCGCGGCGCAGGGCGTGGCCTCCATCGAGGACATCGACCGCTCCTGGATGCACGTCACCAAGGCGCCGGTCGGACCACTCGCGGCGCTCGACGCGGTCGGACTCGACACCGTGTGGACGATCACCGACTACTGGGCTCGTCGGCTCGGTGACGAGGAGCTCCTGGTCAATGCGGCTTTCCTGAAGGAGTACGTCGACCGCGGGGATGTCGGCGTTAAGGCGGGCCGCGGCTTCTATACCTACCCAGACCCGGCGTACGCGCGGCCCGGATTCGTCGACGGGCCGGAGCAGCCCGGGTGACCCGGAGTTCAGTGGCGGGCGCGCATCTCGGCCAGACGATCGGGATCGAAATCGTCTGACCGTACCCATCGCAGGAGCGCCTGCTCGGTCTCGATCACCCGCTCGGCGGCGGCCGGGAGCTCGGCGGCGATCTCAAGCGGGATCTTCAGCACTCCGTGCTGGTCGGCGTGCAGGAGGTCACCGGGCGAGACCACGAGACCGCCGATCTCGATCGGCTCGCCCACCGTCTCGACCCGCACGTATGCGTGTGAGACTGACGGGCCGGCCGCGAAGAAGTGAAAGCCCATCCGCCGCGCCTCGTCGAGATCGCGCACCGCGCCGTCGGTGACGCAGCCGACGCATCCGAGCGCCGAGAAGATCGTCGCGTGGACCTCGCCCCACAGGGAGCCGTGCGCCGGCGGGTCGTCGAGGTCCTTGACGACCACGACCCGCGGACCGGCAACCGTGCGCACGTGGGCGTATAGAGCCTCGTTGCCGGCGCCGCCCCACTCCGGACCGGGCGCGCCGCGAGCGACGATCGTCGCGGTGGCGGCGAATCCGACCATCCTCCCGAGCTCGGGGAAGATGCACCGGATCCGGCTGTCGGCGAAGCCAACATCCCGAGGCTGCAGATCGAACGTCTCGATCGCGTTGGCAAGCGTCGGCGCGTCATAGCGCGCCAGCGACTGGAGCAGAGCCTCCATCTCGCGCGGATCCTCCATCTCGCCAGCCTAGGCGATTGTGCGAGCCGGCGAGGCTCGCCCAGGCGGTTACGCGCATGCTCGGCGTCAGCATCGTCCTGGCGACTCACTACCATGCGCCGCCATGCCGGGTCCCGGTCTTCGCGGGGGACTCGTCGCCGTGGCGGGCCTGCTGCTTGCGATAGGGGTCGCGGTGGTGGTCCTCGTGCTCGTCAATTCTGGAAACAGCCATCCCCGCCCCCAGACGGTGGCCCATGCTGCGTCCCCGCCGCCTCCGACCCCGTCGGCACCGCCGGCGCCCAAGCCGCGTCCGGCTCCAACCGACGCTCCCTGGCCCTTCTATGGCTACAACCTGGCGCGCACCCGGTTCTTTACCGACGGGACGAAGCTTGATCCGCCGCTACACGTGGGGTGGACGTTCCACGACGGCGCGCTACTCGAGTTCCCGCCGGTGATCTACGGCAACACCCTGTACTTCCAGGACGCGAACGGCTGGGCCAGCGCCCTCAGCACCACCAACGATCACCTGATCTGGCACCGCCGGATCGGGACCCTGGCCGCCGCCTCGCCCGGACTCGACCTCCGGCACCAGCTCGTCTTCTTCACGCTGCTCTCGACCAGTCCCGGCGCCACGTCGCCCGGCAACGGAGCGGTCGTGGCGCTATCGATGAAGACCGGCCAGGTCGTGTGGTCGCACCCGCTGCCCCCGGGAAGCGAGTCCTCGCCACTGGTCCACGGCCTCAGCGTGTTCCTGGGCGACCAGGACGGGACCGTGTATTCGTTCAGGACCTACGACGGCCACGTCAACTGGACCTTCCAGGCCAGCGGTGGCGTCAAGGGCGGCGTCGCGTTCGCCCACAACACGATCTACTTCGGCGACTACGGCGCTCACGTGTATGCCGTCGACGCCGCCAACGGGCAGGAGATCTGGTCGGCCGCGGGTGGCGACACCTTCTACTCGACGCCCTCGGTTGCCTTCGGCCGGGTGTACATCGGCAGCACGAGCGGCGCCGTGTATGCGTTCTGGGCAAACTCCGGAGCCACAGCGTGGACGGCATCGACCGGCGCCTATGTCTACGCCTCGCCGGCCGTGGCCGACGTTCCCGGCCTCGGGCCGACGGTCTACATCGGTTCCTACGACGGCCATCTCTATGCCTACAACGCGAACGACGGCGCCGTCCTCTGGAGCCACCCTGCCGGTGGGCGGATCGATGGCTCCGCCACGGTCGTTGGCAACGTCGTCTACTACTCCGACCTGGGCTCGAACACGACCACAGGGCTTGACCTGCGCACGGGCCAACCGGTGTTCTCGTTCCCGGACGGCGAGTTCACCCCGGTGATCACCGACGGCAAGGTCGTGTTCTTGATCGGCTACTCGACGATCTACCAGCTGCTTCCCGGCCGCTGAACCGCCGCGCCAAAGGCTCCCGAGACCGCTGTCGCGGCGGCATCGCACCGATGAGGGCGACGCACCGCGCCGCAGCTTCGATGGCGAGGTCGGGACCTCCCACCAGGTAGCCGGCCGCCAGAGCATCGCCGGCGCCGGTCGTATCGACCGCGTCGACCGACGGGGCGGGACAGAGGCCCTCTGGAAACTGCGCGCCCTCCGCGCCGAGCTTGATCACCCAGGCGACGTCGAACCCTCGCACCGCGGCGCGCTCGGCTTCAGTGGCGAACACGAGATCGGGTTGCAACGCCTCGAGCCCCACGGCGAATCGCTGGGTCCCCACGAGCTGGATGTCATATGCCGAGGCCAGCTCGACGGTCACCCGGCGGGCGTGCCTCGCGGCTTCGATGGCGGCTTCGGCCATCGGCTCGCGAAGCAGGCAGTAGCCGGACACGTGTAGCACGTTGGACGACTGCACCCACGCCGGGTCGAGCTCGGACGGGTCGAGCAGCGCCGCCACGCCCCGATCCGAGGCCATCGTGCGCTGACCGTGGGCGTCGCGGACCGACACGACCACTGCGGCTGCACGGAACGCTCCATGGAGCGTCCGGGCGGGCGCCCGTGCCACCGGCCGGTGCCGGCGTTCGGCACGTGGACGGCCGCTTCCTCGGCGCCGAGCTGAGCCTCGCCCGCGACGGGGTCCTGACCGTCGTCGGCTCCATCACCGGTCTGGTTCCCGGCCCGGCCGTGTTGGTGGCGCACGGACGGGCGACGACGACGAGCTCTCGGGGCACGATCACGGTGTATGCCGCCGGTGGGACCCTCACCGGCGACTACAACGTGCCTTTCCCCGGCAGCAGCGCAGTGCGCTCCGAGAGCGGCACGTGGACGTTCACCGGAGGCTCCGGGGACCTCAGCGGTGCCCACAGCACCCCAGTGATCGCGGTCCGCGGGACGCGCGACCTGAAGTTGGAGCTGATCGCCTTGCGGATCCAAGGAGCGCTCACACTATGAGCCGCGCGGCGACGGTCCTCGTTGCGCTCGGCCTGACGCTCGCCGCCCTGGCAGCCGCGTCGGCGCCCGCGGGCGCGACCACGCTCGTCTACGAGACGTTCAGCCACGGCACGCCGGACAACCCCAACTGGCTCGTCGGCGGGATGGTGGGCACGAACTCCGTCAGCCCGTGCCTGACCGCGGGAACCAACACGTCGCAGAGCCCGATCCCCGGGTGTCCCGCCAACCAGCCCGCGATCCCGGCCGGCGGCGACCCCAACGGGCAGGGCGCGCTGCGGCTCACGTCCAACACCGACGACAACACGGGTTTTGTCCTGTACCAGGACGCGCTCCCGTTCACCGCCGGGCTCGACGTCACGTTCAGTTTCTACGACTACGACACGGTTCCCACGTTCGTGTCTTCCGGCGCGGACGGGGTCAGCTTCTTCCTGGCCGACGGTTCCCAACCGCTGAGGGTCCCTGGGGGCTTCGGGGGGCGCCTGGGCTACGCCCAGACCACCGATCCGTTCCCGGTCGACGGCATCCTCGGCGGTTACCTCGGGGTTGGGTTCGACGAGTTCGGCAACTTCGGAAACAACCTGGAGGGGCGGGGCGCCGGATGTAACCAGCCCGACAGCGGGTTCTATCCCAACTACGTGACGCTGCGGGGGCCCGGCACCGGGCAGACCGGATACTGCATCCTCGACCGGGTCGCCGTCTCTTCGCTCGGAGCGATCGACGCTCCCAGTGCCAAGACCCGCACCGCTGCCGGTGTCAAGCGGACCGTGCACATCGTCGTCGACCCGCCGGCGCAGGCGAACGCCCACATCCTCGTCCAGATGGATTTCGGCAGCGGAATGCAAACCATCATGGACGAGCCGGAGCCGCCCAACCCGCCGGCCACGTTCAAGTTCGGCTTCGCGGCGAGCACCGGAGGGGCCAACAACATCCACGAGATCAACGCGACCGTCATCAACACGATCCTCCCGGTGCCGCGGTTGGCCATCACCAAGACCGACAACGGGCCGTTCCTGGTGGGCGGGACGGGGACGTTCACGCTGACCCCTTCCGTGCAGGCGGGCTCGGATGTGGGTCCCGAGGCGGACCTCGTGACGGTCACAGACACGGCTCCCGGCGGGGACGCTGAACGGTGTACCAACCGGGACCGGCTGGGACTGCGCGGCGTCCTTGGGAACGGCCGTCAGCTGCACCTACCCGGCGAGCGCCAGCGCGCCGATCCCGGCCGGAACGACGCTGCCGTCGATCACCGTCCCCGTCGTCTTCGGCCCCGACGAGTCCGGCATCTTCACCAATACCGCGCAGGTCAGCTCTCAGGACAACGCCAACACGCCGCAGGCGAGCTCGGCCTCCGACACCTTCCACGTCCTGCCCGTTGGGCAGAACGACGCCGCCACGACAACCGTCGGCGTGCCGGTCGGCGTGCCGATCCTCAACGTCGATCACGGCAGCCTCCAGCCCGGCAGCGTGATCATCACGAGTCCGCCGGCGAACGGGACCGTGGCGTGGAACGACGAGACCGAGGAGGCGATCTACACCCCCAACCCAGGGTGGAGCGGGATCGACACCTTCACCTATACCGTGTTCGACGCCTACGGCCAGCCGCTCAGCGAGACTGTGACCATCACGGTCCGCCCACAGGCCCAGGACGACAGCGGCGTCACCCCCGAAGGCACTTCGACCACCGTCGACGTGCTGGGCAACGATCTCGGCAACCTAGATCCCTCCAAGGTCACGGTGGCCACTCCGCCCGGACATGGCACCGTAAGCGTGAACCCGAACACCGGCCAGACCACCTACACGCCGGCGCCGGGCTTCACCGGGCAGGACACGTATACGTACACCGTGCAGGACCACTCCGGCCAGTCCACCAGCGCGACGGTGACGATCGATGTGTACCCGTCGGGGAGCGCGCCCCCCGCACCTGCCCCGGAGCCGCCCGCAGTCGGGAACGCCGACCTCGTGGTCACCAAGACGGTGTCCCCGAAGGTGGCGGCGGTCGGCGACATCCTGACCTACACCGTCACGGTGACCAACCGCGGACCCGCCACCGCCGACAAGGTCGTCGGCACCGATGCGTCGAAGGGAAAGGCGAGCATCCTGCCGCTGAAGCCCAGCACCGGCAGCTGCACGATCGAGCCCGCGCTCGAATGCTCGTTCGGTGACATCGCGTCCGGCGCGACGGTCACCGTGATCGCCCGGGTGCGCGTGTTGAATCCGGGCATGCTCACCGACACGGCGGCGGTCACCGCCGACGGCCCCGATCCAGATCCCGGCACCGACCACGCGCAGGCGACCGTCCGGGTCCTCCCGTCGCCGCTCACGATCACCAAGCGGGCAAGCGCGACCCACATCCTGTCCGGAGGGATGGTGTCGTTCGCCATCCTGGTGGCCAACCGATCGACCACGGCCGTGCGCAACGTCTCGGTCTGCGATCGGTTGCCGAGTGGACTGGTCTACGTCTCCGGTGGAACCCTCCGGGGGACGGAGGTCTGCTGGAGCATCCGCTCGCTTGCGTCTGGCCACAGCCGTACCTTCAGGGTGGATGCTCGAGGTGTCGTCCCTGGGACGCGAGCGGTGACCCACGTGGCGACAGTCGGCGCCGACGGTGTTGCCACCCGCAGCGCTCGCTCCACGGTTGTGGTCATCAATCCGGTGCCGACCTTCACGGGCTGACCGATCCCCGCGGCTTGGGCGGCGTGTAGACGATCCGAGCGATCGAGGCCGAGGACCACCCAACGACCCATCCCTGGAAGCCCAGCAGTGCTTTGCGCTTGGTTTCCTCGGACGCGGTGAGGGCAAGGATCGTCCATACGATCGCCCACGCGATGGCGCAGCCGACAGCGTAGCCGAGGCAGGTACGTCGGATCGCGGGGCGATCCGTGGGATGTTCGTTTGAAGCCGGCATGGCGTGCTCCCAAGTGTCTCTGATATCAAAACAATACTATTGGCGGGCGCAAGGATGTCAAGGGGCGGGTGGGTGGGCGCGCAATTCACGCCGGAGGGTCGACGCCGAGCTCAGCGAGCAGCATCGTCGTCCGGGCACCGTTCTTACCGATGCGCTCGGGGACCGAGGCGCCGGCGGCGAGGAGCAGTCGCACGATCTCGGCATAGGGCTCCCGTGGCACCTCGTCGATGGTGCGCATCGATGGTCCTCCCTCGGGATCGTGGCAGTGCCGCGAGCCGTGCAGCGCGGCGCCGATCGCGCTGCCGCCGTCGCGGAAGGTGAGCGACGCGCCCCGCTCGACCAGCTCGCGGGTCATCTGCACCCGGCCCCGCCAGCACGTGTGCCCGAGCGGGATCTCGTCGCTCTCGGGGTCACCGTCGATCCGGCCTCCGGCGTCGAGCAGGCGCCGGATCGCATCCAGATGGCCGCCCTCGACCGCGCCCATCACCATCTCATCGAGGGTGGAGAGTGCGACCGTTTCAGGCGTGCGCTGGTCGGTGCCGGGATCGCGGCCCGCGAGGTAACGGCCGAGTGCCCGGTCGTCTTCGGTGACCCTGGTCTCGTCCGCGCCGCGCTCGCGCAGCAACTCAGCGACGGCGTCCTCGGCCCAGCGGACGGCCACCTGCAACGGGGTCAGGTCGTGCCTGTCGGGCGTGTCGATCGGAGCGCCGGCGTCGAGCAGCGCGGCGACGGTCCGCGGCGGCCGCCGGCGCCAGACCGCCTGATGGAGATGGCCTGCGTCCGCCCGGGCGCCGTGCGCACAGAACATCTCGACCATCTCGACGTTGGGAAAGTTCAGGGCCCGGCCGAGGTCGTAGTCGACGAGGTCCTGCCTGGCGCCGGCGTCGATCACGAGCATCGCGCACGTCGGGTCGGGGAACTCGCACGCGTGGTAGAGGACCTCGTTTCCGTGGAGGCCCTCGCGGTCGTCGGTGGGATCCGCGCCCGCCGCGAGCAGCATTCCGGTCAGCTCCGCGTCGCCGGCGATTCCCGCCGCGCCGTACAGCGCGACCTGCAGCCACTGCTGGTCGGTGATAAAGAAGGCGTTTGGGTCGGCACCGGCCGCGAGTAGCCGCCGCACGACCTCGCGGATGCCCGGTGCCCGCTCGGGGGCGCCGCGCAGAAGCCGCGAGAAGCAGGCGTACAGGATCGGCTGCCAGCCGCTCGGGCCGGTCGGCTCGTTCACGCCGGCCGGCCGCGCCGCCAGCCGCCGGGAGACCTCGTCGGCCTCGCCGGTCGCGCAGGCGCAGGCGAGGTCATAGCGAGCGATCTCCGGATCGGCGTCGAGGAGCGCGTGCGCTCGGCGCAGGTCGGCCGATGTCGCCGAGGCGATCAACGCGGCGGCGCGATCGGCGGCGTCGAGGCTGATCGCCTCGACGTGGAACTTCAGCCGCGGCCACGAGCGGAACCCGTAGTCGCGCGCGACCGCGAGCTGCGCGAGCGCAAGCGACGGGAACTCACCCGCCTTGCGACGACGCTTGGCCTCATCGCGCAGGTGGCGCAGATCCGGACGGGGCGGAAGGGTGGACATGTCAGCTCCTTTCGGTCTCCGACGGGTCCGCACGCCGGGCCGAAAGTCACGTCCGACACCAGTCGCGTCGTCCTACTGCTCACAGGTGGGCCTGTGACCCTTTCCGCGGACCGGGTGCGTCCTGCACGCCCCGCGCACGATATCGCAGGCGAGGAGCCGAATTTGACGTCAGCGATCGCGGGCCCGGGCCTTGGCCCAGGCGTCGAGTGGCTCGAGCGCGCCGAGCAGCGACTGTCCAGCCGGGGTGAGCCCGTAGCCGCCCGGGGGAGGGCCGGAGACGATGCCGGCCTCGCGGAGCTCGCGTAGGCGGTCGTTGAGGACACTCGAGGAGATGTCGCCGCAGCGGGCCTGGAGGTCGCGGAAGGTCAGGCTCTCACCGTTCCGCAGCTCCCACAGGATGCGCAGTGCCCAGCGGCGGCCCAGCAGGTCCAGTAGCGCCATCGTCGGCCGGCCGGTGCGCGATCCGCGGACCGGGCGTCCCGGGAGCGGCGTGCGAGGCTTGCGTGCTTTGGAATTCGAAGCTACCATGGCTGCTCTGGTTTCCGAAGCAGGAGGATAGCGATGGTCGACGTGTCTACGCTGCCCCGAATCGCGCCGCTCGAGCCGCCGTACGAGCCGGCGGTCGAGGCGATGCTCGAGAAGTGGATGCCGCCTGGGAGTGCGATCGAACCGCTGGCGCTGTTTCGCACGCTGGCGGTGCACGATGGACTGATGGGGCGGATGCGTCCGCTCGGGGCAGGGATCCTCGGCCACGGCCGGGTCGAGGCGAGGGAGCGCGAGATCGTCATCCACCGTACGTGCACGCTCAGCGCGCCGCTCTGGTCGGCGCTGGCCGATCGCTACTCCGAGGACCAGCTCGAGCTGGTGATCATCGTCGGCTGGTACCGCCTGCTGTCCGGCGTGATCAACGCCGTGGGCATCCCGCGCGAGCCGTGGGCGGCGCGCTTCCCGGCCCGTGAGCGCACCGCCAGGCCGGCGGGTTGGACAGTTTAGTACGCGCGTACTAATTTACGACTATGCGTACGAAAGGCACCGCCGGTCGGAGCACCTTCACCCAGCGCAAGCGACGTGATCAGCTCATGGACTGTATGGTCGATGCGATCGTCGAGGTGGGCTTCGACCGAGCGTCAGTCGGGGAGGTGGCGCGCCGCGCTGGCGTGAGCAAGGGCGTCGTCACGTACCACTTTCCCGCCAAGGACGACCTGATCTACGAGGTCGTCGCGCAGATCTTCGACTCGATCAAGGCGTTCCTGGAGGAGCGCCTGGGCGGCACCTCGCCCGAGCGGTTCGTCGCCGACTACATCAGCGCCTGGGTCGACTACTACCGGGCGCATACGCGGTACATGCTCGCGATCCGCGAGATCTGGTCCAACTTCCGCGGCGAGGACGGCGAGCTACGGTTCGGCGGCCAGGCGGTGGCCGGCGAGCTGGCCATCGTTCAGCACGTCCTCGAGCTCGGTCAGGCCAACGGCAGCCTGGGCGGCTTCTCGGCCCGGGTGATGGCGGTGAGCATCAAGGCGGCGCTCGACGCCCTGCTGGCACAGCTCGCCGACGATCCGGAGCTCGACCTCGAGGCCTACGGGGCCGAGCTCGTATGTCTGTTCGAGCGCGCCACCCGCAAGACATGACCGGCACGCATCCCGACCTCCTGATCGCCGCGTACCGGCCCTACGCGCAGACCGGGTGTTGCTCGTGGTGCTGGGCGCCGGTTTCGTGGCCGGCAATTGGGCCGGCCTCGCGGCATGGACGGTCCTGGTCATGCTCCCGCTCCTGTATCGGATCCGGGTCGAGGAGACTGCTCTGGTCTCGGCTCTCGGTAGCTCCTACCGCTCGTACGCGGCGCACCACAAGCGCCTGGTGCCGTCGCTCTGGTAGTCCGTACGGCGATCGGCCGAATATCGGATGCTTGCCGATCCGCGGCTGGGTCTTCTCACCAGTTCACGGCGTACGGCCGATCGTCCGGCCATGAGCATTTCACCCGTGAGCTCGATGAGCGGCATCGCCGCGGCTCAGAGCATGTTCGGCGTCGCGGCACAAGCCGCTTCGGGTCTGACGGCCGCCGACAGCGGGTCGGGCGGTGGCGGGACCGGCGAAGCGGTGCAGGTCGCGCTGCTGCAGAAGACGCTCGACATGGAGCGTTCGCTCGTCAACATCCTCGCCTGAGCGCCGCGCCGCTGCGCGCGGCGTACGCGGGCGGGCGGGCGGAATTCCAGAACACGGCGATGGGTCCGTCCGGCCCGTGTACCGGGTCCTGGTCAGGCAGGGGGACAGCGGCGACGTTGGCCAGCACCTCGTCGCGTTCCGCCGGGTCTCCACGCCGTACGTCCCAGCGCATCCCGCCTGGATAGGCGCCGACGACCAGCAGGTCGGCGCTCGATCCGATGTTGCAATGGCCCGTGCCGGCGGGCAGCACGACGACGTCGCCGGCGGACAGTTCGAAGGCGTCGCCCTGCGGCCCGCCAAGCATCACACCGGCCGTGCCGTGGGCGATTCCGAGCACCTCGTGGGCGGTCGAGTGGAAGTGGTGGAAGGGGAAGATCCCGTCACGCCATGCGCCGAGCCAACCGTGCTGGGCGAACAGCTCCTCGTACGCGCCCGCATCGTCCTCCGCGCCGAGGGCGCCAAGGGCGCCGTGGTAGACGAGGACGGGGAGGGCGGAGTTCGGGATGCCCCCGTCGTCCTCGAACGTGTACGTGTCGAGCCGGTTACTGATAAAGGATCAGCCTGTACGCGGCCCAGGCGAAGAACAGCGCGAGCACGGTCCACGTCACCGGCCAGCTGACCGTCCGCACGAACGCCCGCTCATGCTGCCCGGCGAGGAGCACGTACGCGAGGATCCCGATGAGGACGACCGCGTACAGGGCGATCGCGACGCCGACGGGGGGCGCGAGGCCGATGATCGGCGCGACGATCAGCCCGAGCACAACCCAGGCGGTGATGGCCAGGAAGTCGACCGAGATCCGGGTGCGCCGGCGGCCGACGATCGTGATGAAACCCGCCGCGCCGACGAGCGCTGCGACCATGTACACGCCGAGGTGCCAGTGGGAGCTGAAGCCGAAGATCGCGCCCATGAGCGCGCCGCCGCCCCACAGGAGCAGCGGGTCGAAGACGCTCACGGCAAAGAAGCAGGCGAACATCCCCTCGGTGGAGTCCCACGGGTTCCCGAACACCGGGCGGCGGAGGACGAGCGCCTCGCGCAGCGCCGCGGGAGCGAGGGCGTCGCGGAAGGTGGTCGGGTGCTGAGGGCCGGTCGACATGCTCGAGCTCCCAGAATCGTAGACGGGCGGCGGCCGACGTGGCGCTGGCACGTGTAACTTCGCCCGTGTGCTCGACGCCGGCGTGATCCGTGGCTGATTCGTTTCCACGCCAGAAAGCACGCACCCGGAACTTCACGCTGGGCGCCCCGCGGAGCTTCAAGGTGGCGCCGGACGGCAGCCGGGTGGCGTTCCTGCGTTCGCCGGCGGGGGATGATCCACACACCGCGTTGTGGGTGTTCGACGTGGCGGAGCGGCGCGAGCGACTGGTCGCCGACCCGGGCGAACTGATCGAGGGGGGCGGGGACGAGGCCCTCTCGATAGAGGAGCGAGCACGACGCGAGCGGGCACGGGAGACCGCCGGCGGGATCGTCGCCTACGCCACCGATCGCGCGGCGCGGATCGCCGCGTTCGTCCAGTCGGGAAGGCTGTTCGCCGCCGATCTGGTGAGGGGCGGGGCGCGTGAGCTGGATGTTCCGACGCCCGTATTCGCTCCGTGCCCCGATCCAGAGGGCCGGCAGATCGCGTTTGTCCACGGTCGAGCGCTCCACGTGGTGGGGCTGGCCGACGGGAGGGTGCTCCGCCTGGCGGGCGAGGACGCGGATACGGTGAGCTGGGGCGTGGCGGAGTTCGTGGCCGCGGAGGAGATGGGGCGCCACCGCGGCTTTTGGTGGGCGCCCGATGGCGACGGCTTGCTCGCTGCTCGTGTCGACGAGGCGCCGGTCCGCCGGCTGTGGATCGCCGACGTCGCCCATCCCGAGGCGCCGCCGCGGGCGGTGCGCTACCCACAGGCCGGCACCGCGAACGCCTCAGTGGCGGTTTATCTCCTCCGTCTCGACGGGGCTCCGGCTGTGCAGGTGGCGTGGGACGCAGACGCTTACCCCTACCTGACCCGCGCGATCTGGGATCGCCACGGCCCAGTGATCGTCGTCCAAACTCGTGACCAGCGGCGATTGGTCGTGCTGGCGGTCGACCCGCTGACGGGGGAGACATCGTCGCTCGCCGCCCAGTCCGACGAGGCGTGGGTGGACCTTGTCCCCGGCGCGCCGCGACGCTTGGAGGACGGACGGCTCGTCACGGTTGACGGCGCCGAGGACGCGGTGGCGCTGCTCATCGACGGCGATCCGGTCACGCCGCCGGGAATGGAGGTCAGAGCGGTGTTGGGGGTGTCTGAACGGGAGGTGCTGTTCGCGGCCACCACCGAGCCGACTGAGGTGCAGGTGTATTCGTGGGAGTCCGAGAGGGGTGTGTCGGCGCTCACGAGAGCCCCCGGCGTCCACGGCGCGGCGGGCAACGGCCCCGTGCGCGTGATCGGCTCGAGCTCGATGGGGCATGACGGGATGCGGTGGATGCTCGGTGACCATGTGTTCGAGTCACGGGCCGAGCGGCCCGTGCTGACGCCGGCCGTGCGGCTGCTCACGGTGGGCGAGCGTGAGCTGCGGGTGGGTCTGGTGCTCCCGCGCGACCACGACCCCGGGCGGTCGCTGCCGGTGCTGCTCGACCCGTACGGCGGACCGGGTCACCAGCGCGTCGTCGCGGATCGGCAGCGTTGGCTGGAACCGCAATGGCTGGCCGACCAGGGGTTCGCGGTCATCGTGGCCGACGGGCGCGGTACGCCCGGCCGCGGCCGGGCGTGGGCGCGGGCGGTCAGAGGCGACCCGGCCGGGCCGGTACTCGATGATCAGATCGCCGCCCTGACCAACGTCGCCGAGTTGGAGCCCGACCTCGACCTCGGGCGGGTCGCCATCCGCGGCTGGTCGTTTGGAGGGTTTCTCGCCGCGCTGGCGGTGCTGCGGCGCCCCGACGTATTCCATGCCGCCGTCGCCGGCGCGCCGGCCACCGACTGGCGGCTCTACGACACGCACTACACCGAGCGGTATCTCGGGTGCGACCCCGAAGGCGCGGACCGATCGGCCTACGACGGCGCGTCGCTCCTGCACGAGGCGCCGGCCCTGCGACGTCCGCTTCTGCTCATCCACGGCCTGGCCGACGACAACGTTCTGGCCGCCAACACGCTCAGGCTCTCGCAACGGCTGACCGAGTCGGGTCGGCTGCACGGAGTACTCCCGCTGACCGGGATCACGCACATTACGCCGCAGGAGGCCGTGGCCGAGAACCTGCTGATCGTGCAGGTGGAGTTCCTGCGCCAGGCGCTGAATCCCATAGGCGGCGGCGCCTGACGGCGGCGCCTAGACGGCTGACGTCTAAGAGTGGCCGTCGCGCAGGAGCAGGCAGGCGGTTGCCAGCACGACGAGCATGACCGCCCCGAGCATCGCCACCGCGGCGACATCGGCGTGGAGCGTCGCCGCCACGACCGCGCAGGCCACGAGCCCGCCGACGATTCGCGAGAGATAGCCGGCGATCGGGTCGGGTCCGGGGTGGGCGGGTCTCATGTCCTAAGAACGATAAGCCCGGTCGGCAACTTCTCGTGCTGTGGGATCACCTTGACGCCGAGAAGATCGAGTCGATCCCGGTGCTCGCGGCGCCGCACCGGTAGCTCAACTCGACCGAGGGCGGCGCAGGCCGCTAGAAGGCGAGCGTGCGCTCGGCCGCACCTTGGTCGAGGCCTTCGATCCGCAACACCTTGTCGCGCGAGCGGTGCCCACGGAGGATGCTCACGGCCGAGCGGGGGACCCCGAGACGGTCGGCCAGGAGCCGGCGCACCGCGTCGTTGGCTCGGCTGTCGAGCGGGGGCGCGACCACCCGGACCAGCACGACTCGCTCGCGGACGGCGACGATCTCATCGTGGCGCGAACGCGGCTGAACCCGCACCGAGATGGTGGCGCTTGCGTTCGTCATCGTCGTGAAGCCGTGGTCGCTTCGGGCGTCGGTCGGGTAGGAGCCGGGCCGCAGCCGGTGTAACGCTACGGGACATGCCGGCAATGAGCGGATGATGGGCATGCGCGGAGCAGCTGCCGGGCGGGAAGCCACGACCGATCGGTTCGAGCAGCTGTTTCGCCGTCATCACAGTGCCGTGGTGGCCTACGTGCGCCGGCGGGGGTCGGGAGAGTCGGTCGACGACGTCGTCGGCGAGACGTTTCGCGTCGCGTGGCGCCGGCTCGACCGCGTCCCGGTCGAGGAGCTTCCGTGGCTGCTCGGAGTGGCGCGCAACGTGCTCGCCACGCACCGGCGCGGCGCGATCAGGCGCCGCGCGCTGGCGCTGCGGGTCGGAAGTGTCGCGGCGCCCACGGCCACGGGATCGGAGGCCTCCGGGGGCGTCGATGCAATCGATGACCGGCTCCTGGCGGCGCTGGCCAAGCTCTCCGCCAAGGACCGCGAAGCGCTGACGCTGATCGCCTGGGACGGCCTGGAGCCGCACGAGGCGGCGCTGGTACTGGGCGAGTCGCCGGGGAGGTTCCGCGTCCGTCTGCACCGAGCCCGCCGGCGCCTGCGCCGGCTGCTCGAGGAGCGTCCGCTGCCCTCCCATCCGACTTCGGAGCCCCGACTACGCATGGAGGAGAACCACTCATGATCGACGAGATCAGCGATGTCGCCCTCGACCGGCGGCTTCGCTCAGCAGATCCTCTGACGCCCGACGCCCTGCCGTCCGAGGCGGACACCGAGGCCGTGCTCCGACGGCTCCTGGTCGCGGGTCCGCCGGCTGCGCGGAAACGCCGGCTGAGGCCGGTTCGGGTTCGGCTGTTGGGCGGCGCCGGAGCCGCCGCCGCGGCGCTGGCCGCCGGTCTAGCCATCCTGCTCGGTTCAACGGCCACCTCGCCGGCGTTCGCGGTGACGCGCAACCTGAACGGGACGATCACCGTCGCGCTCGCCCGCGTCGCCGGAATCGCAGGGGCGAACAGCAAGCTCGCCGCGCTGGGCGTGAGGGCGAGGATCGTCAGTCTGACGGACATGGCTGCCTATCTGGCGTCCCTCCACCCCTGCCAGGGCAAGCCCGAAGGCATGGCGCGAACGATCACGATCAACCCGGCTGCGATCCCGCATCGCCAGGTCATCCTGCTGGCGGCCGACCGGACGGCGCCGCTTCACTACTTCTCGGAGGTGCGGGCGCGGGACGCCGATGCCGCTGTGGAGGCGCTGGAGAACGCCCGGGCGCTCGCCGCCTCGCCACGCAGTACCGCGAAGATCGCGTCCGCTCGCATCGGGATCTTCGTCCCGGCTGCCTCGGCCACGCGTGGGACTCGCACGGTACGGATCTACTGCGTGAACGCGGTCAGCTGGGCTCCCGGGCTAGTCAAACAGCGCGTCCACTGACACGACGATCCGCCGGGGTGGACGGCCGGTGCGGCCGTTCGCCCCGGGTCCGGTGTCGCCAGTGTGCTTGACCTCGCACAGCTCGCGGACGGCCGGCGTCAAGAAGCGCGACGGCTTGCCGTAGCCGTGGGCGTCGTCAATCCCGCCCGGACGGTGGTAGTAGCGGACGGGGACGTACAGGTGCAGTTGCCGGCGAGCCCGCGTCATCGCCACGTACAGCAGCCGGCGCTCCTCGTCGATCGTCTCGCTCGTGCCGGCAGACATACACGCCGGGAAGTTGCCGTCGTAGACAGAGAGCACGTGGACCGCCTGCCACTCGAGTCCCTTGGCCGAGTGAACGGTGGAGAGCACCAGATAGTCCTCGTCGAGATGAGGAGGACCGGCCAGGTCCGCGCTCGACACCGGCGGATCGATGACCACCTCGGACACGAAGCGGCCGAGCTCCGAGGCCTCCTGGGCGGCGGCAACGAGCTGGTCGAGGTCCTGCAGCCGAAGCGCGCCGTCCGGATAGTGGGCGCGGACGAGCGGCGCGAGCGCGTGGCTCAGACGTTCGGCGCGCACCCCGGCGCTCGCCTCACGCTGCGCGTCCCCGAGCGCGGCGACGACGCCGTCGGCCAGGGGGCGCGCGTCCTCCGGAAGACGCTCGCGCGCCCTGGGCCAGCCGGCCAATCGATGCCCGTCGGTCGTGATCAGGATGTCGAGGGCGCGGCGGGCGGTCGCCGGCCCGACGCCGTCGAGCAGCTGGAGCACGCGGAACCACGCGATCTCGTCGGCGAGGTTGTCGGCCAAGCGGAAGAGCGCGATGAGGTCCTTGACGTGCGCTGCCTCGAGGTAGCGCAGGCCGCCGTACTTCACGAAGGGGATCTGGCGCCGCGCGAGCTCGAGCTCGAGCAGGGCGCTGTCGTGGGAGGTCCGCATCAGGACCGCCTGGTGGCGGAGCTCCATGCCGTGCTCGCGGGCCTCCAGCACGCGGTCGCATACCTCGACTGCCTGCGCCGACTCATCACGGACGAACAGCATCTCGGGCCGGACACCGCCCTCTCGTTGCGCGCGCAGCTGCTTGCCGAAGGCGCGCGTCGCCTGAGCGGCCAGGGCGTTGGCGAGGTCGAGAATCGGCTGCGAGGAGCGGTAGTTGCGCTCGAGGCTGATGACGGTCGCGTCCGGGAAGTGGCTCGGGAAGCTGAGGATGTGTTCGACCGACGCGGCTCGCCAGCCGTATATGGCCTGGAAGTCATCGCCCACGGCCGTCACCTCGCGGCACTCTCGTCGCAGCCCGCGGACGATGTCGACCTGGAGTCCGTTGACGTCCTGGTACTCGTCGATCAGCACGTGGTCGAAGCGACGCTCGAGCTCCGGACCGATGACCTCATCGGCGACGAGCGCTCGCCAATAGAGCAGCAGGTCGTCGAGGTCCACCACTCCGAGCGCCTTCTTGCGGGCCGTGTAGGCCTTGAACAGCGCGCCGATCGATTCCCGGTGCTCCTCGCACCACGGGAAGCTGCCCGCGAGCACTTCGGCGAGCGGCGCCATCGCGTTCACGGTGCGCGAGTAGATGTCGAGCAGCGTGCTCTTCTTCGGGAACCGCTGCCGGCTCTGGGCGTGACCGTGCTCCTCGCGAAGCAGGTCGAGGACGTCGGCGGCGTCGCCGGCGTCGAGCAGTCCGAAGCCGGTGGGGAGGTCGAACACCGCCGCGTACTGACGCACGAAGTGGTGCGCAACGGAGTGAAACGTCCCACCGAGCATGCCTCGAGCTCCGCCCGGCATGGCCACGAGCGCACGGGCGCGCTGCTGCATCTCCCGGGCTGCGCGGCGGGTGAAGGTCAGGAGCAGGATCCGCTCAGGTGCGACGCCCTCGCTCACGAGCCACGCCACGCGGCTGCACAGCGTGGTCGTCTTCCCGGTGCCCGCGCCGGCGAGGATCAGTAGGGGCCCGCCCGGATGGCGGACCGCTGCGCGCTGCTCGGGATTGAGCTCCTCGAACCACGCCGGGTTCTCCACGGCCGCCGCGGCGACCGCCGAGGACCGTGACGCGGAGCGCGAGTCGAACACGCGTTCCGACTGTACGGCCCCCGGCGGACGGAGCCGGTCGGCTCGAGTTCTCAGCCGAAGTAGCGGGCGAGCGCTACGCCGCTGACCCCGGCGCTGTTGTCCTCGGTGAAGTCGACCGCGACGATCTCGTCGTTCGGCTCCGGCAGGAGCGTCGAAACTGCGTCGTCGCCCTGGATCGTCGTGGTCAGGGTCCCACCAGAACCGAAGGTGGAATCGAGGGTGCCGCCCGGCGTCAGGCGAGCCACCCCGAACACCGCGGTACCGAGCCAGTGCACACCACCGACCACGACGTCTCCGTTCGGCTCCACGGCGATCGCATTGGCCGCGTCGCGCGCGATCTGCCCGGCCACGTAGTGGAACTCGGAAGTCGGGAAGGTCGAGTCGACGACGACGAGGATGTCGCTGTTGGATTGCATGGCGGCGTCACCCGGGGTGCCGAACCCGTTGGTGATCGCGATGCCGCCGTGGCCGAAGTTCGGGTCGAGCCCGCCGGGCGCGGCGCCGGCCGCTGTCGCCGACGCCGTCAGGGGAATCGCCGTGAGTGGCACTAGGAGCCATCGCGCTCGCAAGACCGTCTCCTCTCTGTGGGGGTCGGATGGGATTCATCCCCCCGTCGGCCGAGGGCGCCAAGCGGCGGCGGTTCCTTCCCGGCGCTTAGTTACGCCTCGGCGACGGCCGGCTTGGCGGCCCGGGGGACCGCGGCGGGCTTGGGTGCCCGCGCCCTGCCGGCGCGCAGCAGCGCGACCCCGACGACCGTGCTGTCGAGGACGTTCATGAGCGAGCCCAGGCAGATCACGATCAGGGCGATCCAGCGGGCGCGGTCCTGGGAGTGCATTCGATGGTTCCTTTCCGGCCGCGAGTCGTTTGCGTCAGCAGCTATGACTCGCGTGCACGGCAGGATTCATCGGCGGCGGCGCCGAGATACCGGCACCGCGCAGCGCCGGGCGATCAGGCAGCTTCAGGCGGGAGCCGCTTGACCGTACGCAGGCGCTGGTAGGCGTCGTACACGAGTATCTGGCCGCCACCGAGGTCACGCAGGAGCTGCTCGGCGAGCAGCTCGGCCTCGGCGAACGTGGCGCACCGGCCGCGCGTGCCTGCTTCGTCCTCCACCCGCCACGCGCCCCGGGTCGCGGGTCGCACGCGCAGCGATGCCGTCCTCGACGTCATCCCAAACCGTGTGACGCTCCGCGAGCTGCTCATCTAGACGCCCGCAACTCGTTGTACCACGCGACTGGAGGGCGGGCAAGACGGCTGGCCAAGAGTTTCGCGAGGCCGGCGATCCAGTGGCTCGATGGCTTTACCGCTGGCCTGGCTGCGCCTAAATATTTTACATCAAAAGGGATGTTGTAAACTCCGCGGAAACGCGATCCGAGGAGGTCCACGATGGCTTCTGCCACCACGGGAGGTACGAGCGGACCCGGCCCGAGCACAGCTGGAACAGCAACAACGTCGCCTCCAACGTGCTGCTCTACCACCTCCAGCGCCACTCGGACCATCACGCCAACCCGACCCGGCGCTTCCAGGCGCTGCGCCACGTCGACGAGGCGCCGCAGCTGCCGACGGGGTACGCCGGGATGATCCTGCTGGCGCTGGTCCCGCCGGCGTGGCGCCGCGTGATGGACGGGCGCCTGCTGGAGCACTACGGTGGAGACGTGACGCGCGCGAACATCCATCCACCGTCCCGCGGGCGCGTGTTGGCTCGCCACGGACCGGCGGGATGAGCACGTCCTACCGGGAAGCCGCCCGGCAGCTGCTGCGCCGCCGGCTGCTCGATGCCGGCCGTGACCAGCTGACAGAGCGAACGTGGTCCGGGGTGACGATGGGCGAGATCGCCGCCGCCGCCGGGGTCAGCCGCCAGACGCTGTACAACGAGTTCGGCACCCGCGACGAGTTCGGTCAGGCGCTGGTGATCCGCGAGGGCGGGCGGTTCCTGGACGCGGTCGAGCAGGCGATCGACGAGCACGCCGACGATCCTCTCACGGCGCTCACCGCCGGGCTGGAGCGCTTTCTCACGATCGCCACGGAGGACCCGCTGGTGCGCCTGCTGCTGGCCGACGACGACACGGCGGGCATGCTGCCGCTACTCACCACGCAGAGCGGTCCCGCGCTCGACTGGGCGAGCCGCCGGCTGGCCGACACGATCTGCGCCCACTGGCCGGGGGTGGGGCAATCCGACCTCGACATGCTCTCCGACGCGCTCGTGCGCTTCGCGATCAGTCACGTCACCGCGCCGCGGGACCCGCCGGCGCGGACCGCTCGGTCGATCACGCGGCTGCTCGCGCCCTCGATCGAACGGATGCTCGCCGGCTCAGGCTGACGCCGCGAGCGGAACGTCCTCCAGCCGGCCCCGATACGCCCACAGGGCGCGTAGCTCGTCCAGACTCAGCATCCGCCACCGCTCTCGCTCGGGCTGCCACACCCATACGTTGATGTCGACGATGCTGCGCACGGGCTCGAGCGCACCGATCGTCGTTCGGGCGTCCGCGTCCTCGGCCAGCACCTCGCGCGTCTGGACGTCGACGACCTTGAAGCGCCTCGGGGCCGGCGGCTCGGGCGCGCTCGGCTCCCGCGGCTTGAGCTTCGGGAACGAGAACCCGGTCTCCGTGTCCCCACCGGGCTTTCGGAGCACGCGGTCAAGGGGCACCATGTTCGCGCCGGTCCCCTTGGTTTCTGTATCGAGTACCCAGACCTTGCCCACTAGTACTTCTTCCTTACTAAGTGTAGCCGCGGTTGATCAGTCAAATTCGGACCGGCACCTCGACCACGTCCACCGACAGCGGCACGCACACCTGGGCTCGGTGCTCCTCGTGCGCCAGTTTGCGCCGCAGTAGCACGAACGCCGGCGCCCCGAGCACGGCGGGGACGGTCAGCTGGAACAGGCGATAGACGAACACGGCGGCGACGGCCTCCGGGACGTTCACGTGGTAGATGGCGAACATGCCGACCAGCGCGCCCTCCGAGCCGCCGATCCCGCCCGGCACCGGCACGAGGTTGCCGAGCTGGCCGATCAGGTAGCCCATCACGAGCGTGCCGAACGGCGGTACGTGCCCGACCGCGGCGAAGCCGAAACCGAGCGCGGCGATGTCGAAGGCCATGTAGGAGAACGATCCGACGACCACCCCGAAGCTGCGCGAGCGCAGCAGCGCCTTGGCCAGGTCGACTCCGTCGGCGGCCGTCTTCAGCGCGTCGTGGATGAGCCGGCGGACACGGTCGGTCCAGCGGTCGCGGCCCGTCGCGGCGAGCGGCTTGCCGAAGGTCCGCAGCAGCTTCGGGCTGAGCCAGGCGAGCTCGAACACGAGCGCGGCGAGGACCGCCGGAACGAGGGTGAAGATGACCGACTGGTCGCCGGGAAAGACGCCGAGGAACGTGCCGACGCCGCCTACCACGACCGCGGCGAAGTTCGCGGCGCTGGTCACCAGGAAGAAGGCCACCGTGCGCTGGGCGATATGCGCCGTCGACATGCCCGCCTGGCGCAATGCCCACACGCCGAGGGCCAGTCCGCCGGCGCCGCCGCTGGGCAGCAGCGAGTTGGCGGCCTGCTCAGCCATCGCGATGTCGTAGCTCAGTCCCCAGCTCATCTGGGGGCAGAAGGTCGAGCGGAACACCAGCAGGTAGCCGGCGCACGAGCACACCTCCGCGAGCGCGCAGGCGGCCAGCCATACCGGGTCGGCGTTGAGGAAGCGACGGCGCACCCCGTCGAGGCCGGGGATCGCCGTGATCGCGATGGCGGTGAGGGCGATGACCGCCGCGACCTCGGCCACCCTAATCGCGAGATGCCTGGGGTGGAGCTCGTCCGGCATCGCTTCTGCGCCGGCCCGCGACTCGGCCGGCGGCAGCTCAGGCAGGTGTGGCCGGTCTTGTTGGGTCGCCACGGCGATTCAGCTTACGCCCGCGCCAATGCCCTCCAGGAGATAGGTTGCGGTGACCGCATTGGCCGGATAGAACGCCTCGATCATCAGCTCCGAGAGGGTGATGTCGACCGGCGTGCCGAAGGTCGAGATCGTGCTGAAGAAGGTGAGCTCGCGGTCGTCGGCCCGGAAGCGCAGGGGCAGGACGATGTCGCCGCCGGAGGCGTCCTCGGCGGGCGCTTCGACCGATACGCCCGGATAGGACGCGAGCTCGTCGTCCAGGCGCTCGAGCTCGGGATCGGCCATCAGGGCCGCCTGCCGGCGCAGGCGGTGAAGGAGATGGGCGCTCCACTCGGCGAGGTTGACGATCCGGGGCGCCATCCCGTCTGGGTGAAGCGTGACCCGCAGCGCGTTAGCGGGCGGCGCGAGCAGCTCGGCGGCCACGCCGGCGGTCAATACCGCGACCGCGTCGTTACTCGACACCAGGTTGTAATGCCGGTCCAGGACGACGGCAGGGTAGGGCTCGTGGGCGCGGAGGAAGCGGTCTAGCGCGCGGTGAACCGGCGCCATCTCAGGCTCCTCGAGCGAGCGCTCGACGTACAGCGGCGCGTAGCCCGCGGCGAGCAGCAGCCGGTTGCGCTCGCGCAGCGGAATATCGAGGTGCTCGGCGAGGCGCAGCACCATCTCGCGGCTGGGGCGGGCCCGTCCCGTCTCGAGGAAGCTCACGTGCCGGGACGAGACGTCGGCCTCGAGCGCGAGCTCGAGCTGACTCAGGCTGCGGCGCCGGCGCCAGTCGCGCAGCAGCTCGCCGATCGACACCCGGTGGGCTTGCGGTTGCGCAAGTGCCGTATCGGCGGACACGGGTCGAACGTAGCGCGCGCGGTGCGGCCCCGCAATTACCTCTCCGGTAACGCGAGCTTGTCTCAGTGGGCCCGCTGGAGGTAGGCGAGCACGGCCAGGACGCGCCGGTGGTCGGTCGGGGACTGGGGGAGGTCGAGCTTGGACAGGATGCTCTGGACGTGCTTCTCGACCGCTCCGACGGTGAGCACCAGCGAGTCCGCGATCCCGGCGTTCGACCTGCCCTCGGCCATCAGCGACAGAACCTCCAGCTCGCGCGGGGTGAGTCGCTCGAGCGGCCCGTCCTCGCGGTGGCGTGAGAACAGCTGTGCCACCACGTCCGGATCGAGCGCGGTGCCGCCGCCGGCGACGCGCCGGACCGCCTCGAGGAAGTCGGCCACATGCATCACGCGGTCCTTGAGCAGGTAGCCGACGCCGCCCCGGCCGTCGGCGAGCAGCTCCTGGGCGTAGGTGTGCTCGACGTACTGAGACACGACGAGGACGGCAAGATCGGGCACACGCCGGCGGGCCTCGAGCGCGGCGCGGAGGCCCTCGTCCTGAAAGCTCGGGGGCAGGCGGATGTCGACAATCGCCAGGTCGGGCCGGCGGGCGACCACCTCGCGCACGAGCGCCTCGCCATCGCTGACCGCCGCCGCCACCTCGATGTCGTTGTCTCGCAGCAGTCGCGTCAGGCCGTCGCGCAGGAGCACGAGGTCTTCGGCGATCACTACGCGCACGGGAGCTCGGCGCGAATCGTCGTGGGTCCTCCTCGCGGGCTGATGACGGTCAGGCTTCCGTCCAGCGCTTCGACGCGGCGCCGCAGCCCCTGCAGGCCCGCGCCGTCGGGATTCGCTCCCCCGTCGCCGTCGTCGCGCACCTCGAGCTCGAGCGTGTCGCCCAGGCGGGCGATCCTGATGTCCACCTGCCGGGCGCGAGCGTGCTTGGCAGCGTTCGCGAGCGCCTCGGCGGCGACGAAGTAGGCGGCGCTTTCCACCGCCGGCGCGGGCCGGGGTGCGACATGCACGGACACCACCACCCGGAGCGGCGTCGAGCTGGCCAGCGAGTCGAGCGCGGCCTCGAGCCCGCGGTCGGCGAGGACCGGAGGGTGGATGCCGCGGGCGAGGTCGCGCAGCTCTTTGAGCGCGTGCTCCGCGTCAAGGCGCGCCTCGGCCAGCAGTTCGCCCGCCCGCTCGGGATCGTCGGTCAGCTTCTGCTCCGCCATCCCGAGGCTCATGCCGAGCGCCACGAGCCGGGCCTGGGCGCCGTCGTGCAGGTCGCGCTCGATCCGTCGCAGCTCGGTCTCCTGAACGTCGACCGCCCCGGCGCGCGTCGTCTCGAGCGTCTCGATCCGCTCCGTGAGTTCGGCGCGGCGCGGGGACAGCAGGAGGACCGCGAGGAGCTCGATGGCCAGCACGATCGCGATGCCGAGCATCGGCCAGACGGGCCAGAAGTAGCCGCGCGCGGTGATGGCCCAGATGGCCGTCAGGAAGGTGGCCAGCGCCACGCCGATCCCGGTGCTGGCGGCGAGCATCCTGCTGCCGCGGAAGTGGGCCACGACCGACGGCCGCTCGGCGAGGAGGACGAACCAGGCGTGGATCGCGAGCGCGGTGGCCAGCGGCAACGCAACCCACACCGGCCAGAAGTAGCCCTGCGCTGTCACGGCCCAGATGACGATCGGAACGGCCACCAGAACGGCATCGACCGCGGCGTGGACCTCGAGCTTTTGGCCCGGCCGCGCGGGCGGGCGTCGGCGGGCGGTGCCCTCCGGGATAGCGACCGTCACGGCGTCGGAGTCAGGGCGCAACAGGGAGGAGGCGGGCGGTCCGAACGGCAGCGCGAGCGCGTCGGCGATCAGCACGCTGACCGGCAGCAGAAGCAGTCCGATGGGCACGCCGACGAGCGACTGCACGAACGTGTGCGGCCGCCAGATCCCTAGTTGCACGCCGCCGTGAACGAACGGGACCCAGGCCGGCGCGGCAAGCGTGGCGAGCGACACGGCGAGCGCCGTGATGACCGCGATGGCGATCGGGAATCCCGCGAACCATCGGATCAGAAGATACGCCTGGGCGCGCCAGAAGCCAGGGCCGAACAGCCCGCGCAGCCAGCCCCAGAAGCCCGGGCGCGACCGGACGGCCACCGGCGCGTTGGCGTCGACGTCGAGCAGGAGCCGGGCGAGCGCGGCCTCGAGCGCAGCGAAGCCCCGGGTCATGTAGGCGAGCACGATCAGGGCGGGGATCACGAACGGCGTGATGGCCAGTCCGACGCACACGCTCCAGACCGCGACGAGGGCGGAAAACCACACGGGCCCGAGGACCAGCGCGGTGAGGAGGTAGGCGAGCCGCTTGTAGGTCGCCGGAGCCACCAGAGTGCCGGTGATCACTTCCATCTCGCAGCGCTCCGGCGCATATTGTTGATCGGGCCATCCCGTCGTTCGTCCTGTCGCACATGCGGAAGAATCGCCGTCGAGAGGCGGTTCTCCAATCCAGCCCTCCGGCGTTGCCGGGTGCAGGTAGCTGGCGTGTAGACGTGCGAAGGCTGCTGGTGCGCTCGCCCTCGCTGGCCTTGTTCTGTTTGACGGTCGGAATGGTCATTGGATCACCGTCCGCCCTCGCCGCCGGTGGATCGGCGCCGCGGACAGATACGGGTGGCGCGGCGCCGGGCGGCGGGAGCTCCGCGTCGATCCCGGCCGCTGTGCCGTACATGGGGTGGAACACGTACTACGGCGTCGGTGGCGTCTTCGACGAGCAGACGATCCTGTCGGTGGCGCGCACGCTGCTGCACCGCGGTCTGGCCCGCGCCGGCTACCGGATCGTGTGGCTCGACTTCGGGTGGGCCAGCGGCGAGCGGAGCGCGGACGGGAAACTGGTCGTCGATCCTCAGCAGTGGCCGCACGGCCTGCGATGGCTGACCGACTGGCTGCACCGGCGGGGTCTGTTGGCCGGGATCTACACGGACGCGGGGCGGAGCGGCTGCTACGGCAAGGGGGTCGGATCGCTCGGCCACTACCAGCAGGACGCCGACAGCTTCGCCGCCTGGGGCTTCGATGCGGTCAAGGTCGACTTCTGCGGCGCCGGTCAGGAGGGACTCGATCCGAGGCCGCTGTACACGCGCTTCGCGCGGGCGCTGGCTCACAACTCGAGCCACCGGCGGCTGATCCTCAACGTGTGCAACTTCTGGGTCCCCGGCCAGATCGACGGCACGCACCCCAGCTACGCGAACTCGGCCTACGCCAGCTACCGATGGGCGCGCCGGATCGCCCAGAGCTGGCGCACCGACACGGACATCGGCTTCACCCACGACATCCAGTGGGTGAACGTGCTGCGCAACCTCGACCACGACGCCGCACACCCCGCCGCGGCGGGCCCCGGTCACTGGAACGATCCGGACTACCTGGGGCCCGAGCTCGGGATGACAAGCGCGCAGGCGCGCGCGCAGTTCTCGATGTGGGCGATCGTGGCCGCGCCGCTGATCATCGGCAGCGACCCCCGGGCGCTGTCGCCGGCGACGATCGGAATGCTCGAGAACCGCGAGGTCATCGCCGTCGACCAGGACCCGCTCGGGATCCAGGGCAGTGTCGTGGCGCAGAGTGGTTCAGGCCAGGTGTGGGCTAAGGCGCTCGCCGGCGGAGCGGCTGCGGTGGCGCTCTTAAACCGCGGTTCGGTGCCGCTGCGGATCACCACCACCGCGAGCAAGGTGGGGCTGGCCGCCGCCGCGAGTTACACAGTGCGCAATCTGTGGGCGCACAGGAATGCTCGGTCGCGCGGGGAGATCGGCGACGTCGTGCCGTCGGACAGCGTCGTGCTGTACCGGGTGACTCCGGCCTGACAAGCCTCCCGAGCGAGGGGATGTGCTACTAATAGCACATGGCTAGCGTTGGCGTCAGAGAGCTTCGGCAGCGCGCGAGCGAGCTGCTGCGCCGGGTCCAAGGCGGGGAAAGCATCGAAATCACGGATCGGGGTCGCCCTGTCGCCGTACTCGCTCCATTGCCCGAGGATCCACTGGAGCGGCTCAGGTCAGCCGGAGATCTTGGATCTGCCGAGGGGGACCTGGCGGATCTCCCGGAACCGCTGCCCCTGCCGAGTGGATCGGAGCCTCCATCCAGCGTCCTCGCACGACTGAGGCGCGATGAGCGCTGAGCGAACCGCGACCTACATCGATTCGTCTGCGATCGTGAAGCTCGCGGTGGTCGAGCCGGAATCAAAGGCACTGCGACGCTATCTCGTGCGCCGACAACCCTTGGTGAGCAGCGCGTTGGCGCGCACCGAGGTCGCCCGGGCGCTGATGCCGAGCGGGCCGGTGGCCGTAGCTCGCGGGGAGGACGTGCTACGCCGGATTCAGCTGCTGCGGGTCAACGATCGCGTGCTGGTCGAGGCCGGGCGGATGGAGCCGGCCGAACTCCGTCCTCTGGACGCCATTCACCTCGCCAGCGCGGGGCAGTTGGGGTCGGCGGTCAAGCGGATAGTGACTTATGACGAGCGCATGGCCGACGCGGCGAGGGCGAGCGGGTGGTCCGTCGCCTCGCCGAGCTAGATGATTGACGCCGCGGCGCGGGCGGCCGGATCGGCTGTCCGCTGTGGGCTGAGCTCCTCGCGGCGGTCGAGTTCGGGGACCGCGCCCTCGCTCCCCGACCTGCATAACCCACCAATCGGTGCTCCCGGGGCGAGCCTTGGCATCGTGTGCATGCCCCACATGCACACGATGCCAAGGCCTTGCGATCACGCGCCGATTGGCCGAATTTGCAGGTGGATGCCGGGTCCCTCTGCTTCGGACGGCAGTACGCCGGCGCCGCAGACCTCTGGGGCGATACACCCGCCGCGCGGGGAGCCTGCGGCGAACGGCTCGGGCCGACGCCGTGGCGTTCGGCGAACAGTCCCGTCCAGCGCGGAATCAATCATCTAGGGGACCGGTCCGCGCGTCGGTGGCGCTTCGCGTCGGCGGGGTCAGGCCGCCGCTTTGACGGGGGTCGCGGCCTCCGACCACTCGCCCCAGATGACCTTCGACGGACGCACCTGGTAGCGGTACACGGTGCCCTCGTCGTTGACCATATAGGTGTCCACGCCCTCCGTGCGGCTGTGCAGGATCAGTCGCTGTCCGCTCTCCGCGAGCTTGGCTAGTGCCTTGATCGTGGGAACGTCCACCGCGGGCCATCCGAGGTCCTCGCCGGCCACGATCGGGACGATCAGGTGGCCGTAGTGAGATTGGATGTGCGCGGTCTCTTGGAACGGCTCGGCGCGCTTGCGCAGATAGAGGAACAGCGCAGCCGCTGCCGACAGGAGCAAGCCGAGGATCGAGATCCAGCGCAGCAATGTGACGTCGGCCAACACGCCCAGCACCCTCACGGTGCCGGGTGCGATGCCGGGCGTCGCGACGCTTCCAGTTTGGCTGGGTGTGTAATTGGCCTGCCCGGCGGTAGGGGACGTGCCCGGCGTGCTGCCGAGGGACGACGAACCGCTAGCGGGCTGCAGCTGATCCCCCTGGAGCTGGAAGCCCAACGCGGGCTCGTAACTCGCGGTGATCGGATGGCCGGCGACCGTGGCAGTGGTGTGCACGACGGGCTGAACGGTCAGCGAGAAACTGCCGAACCCAGGAGTGCCCGTCAGCTTTTCGATCTCTCCAATCAGGTATTCCAGTTGGCTCAGGTTGAGAGTTACCTCGGTGGTGGTCTCGGCGCCGGCGAAATGAGTGCGCGGGGTGAGCACGAAGCTGCGGGTCCAACCGCTCGGCCCGATGAGGTTGAGTATGACTTCCTCTGTGCCCGTCACCGTGGAGGGGACGGGACCGCGGAACTGGTAGGCGATGTGGACATCGAGGCGGCGCACGAGCGTCAGGAAGATCGGATCGTTGGTCTTGATCCTGCCGTTCGGGTAGACGGGGCCGGCCGGGACACGGGCGCTGTAGCCAAAGGTCACCCGCTGGGTGTACGGGATGCTCCGACTCACGGGTCGGCGCGCGGCCTTTGTGAAGGCGAAGCCTGCGAGCAGGAGGAAGGCCACGGCGGCGACGGCCGACGCGGCGAGGGGTGCGCCGAAGCTGACGAGGCGCGGGGCGTCCTGATCTCGGGCGGTGTTCACGAGTCGACGTCCATGGCTAGGGGATCCAGATGTCCCTTGGCGCCGCCGCCGCCGGCGCCGCTCCTGTTCGCCAAAGGCGGAAACGAGCAGCAGCCCGAGCAACCCGCACATCACCGCCTCGACGACGGGCGTGTGTATAACGGTCAGCAGCGCTCCGGCACGCGGCAGGTGTATCCACAGCTTCCCGACGAGCTGGGAGCGAGCGGGGTGAACCGGATCCAGGAAGCTGTTGTTGTCTCCCTTGAAGGTGTAGCGACCGTCGTGGATCGCGACGATGCGGTGCAGCACGACCTCGTGTAGCAGCGAGCTGTGGTACGCAACTATGTCCCCCACCTCGTAGTGGTCCGCAGGGCGCACCAGCGCCAGGTCCCCGGTGTGGAACCGCGGCTCCATGCTGATGCCGTGTGTCACGACATACGTAGTGAACCCGCCGATCGAAGCAGGGGCAAGGTAGAACCAAACCAGCACTGCGACGAGCAGGAAGGTGCCGTTGAGAACGGCTACACGCGATCGGATTCGCTTCACGAGGGTCTTCATTCGGCAATCCGCATCCATCAACTGGGAGGAGCGCGGCGAGAGCCGCCGCGCTCCTCCGGATCGTCGAGCCGGTTGGCTCAGTTGTTGGTAACGGCCACGTTGAGCTGGGTCGCGGCTACCGTTCCTTCCGTGACGTCGCAGGTGATGGTGGTGACACCGGCGTTCACGTCGGTGCCCGGCACTACGCCGGTGGTCTCCGACCCGTGGGTGCACGGCGCGAGGCTGCCCCCGTTGAACGCGAGCGACAGGTTGTCGCCGGCTAGGTCGTCGCTGAACGTGAGATTGACCTCAGTGATGCCGGTGCCGGTCGGGTTCAGCGTGTAGTTGGCGTCAGTCAGAGTGGCACCGCTGACGTCGATCCCCGCGTAACCGGCGGTGGTGTTGTTGCTGATCGCCGTGGTGTCGATCGAGTTGGTGAACGCAGCACCGCCGGCCGCCAGGGCGCCAATCACCGCCACCGCGGCGGCGATGCGCTTCCTATTGCGCTTCATAGTGTTGACCTCCGTGTGGGGTTTGGTTTGCCCGCTGACCGGATGGTCATTACGAAACGCTTCGCCTTCCGTGACCAGCGGTTTTCTGGTCCATGTCATCGTCCGGACAACCGAGGCCCTAATCCGTAGTTACTGCGGATCGGGTGTGCGGGTTACCCGGCTGGTGTCAGGTTCGGCCGGGTGATACGAGCCGATTTGTGGAGATTTGCTCGGCGGACCGGGTTAACGGGGGCGCCGGCTGCGCGTTCGCGCCACCGCCACGCCGGCGAGGCACAGCGCGCCACCCGGGAGCACCAGCGCCGGCGGCACCTCGCCGAGGAACGCCCACCCGAACAGGAGCGCGAGCGGCGGCACCAGGTAAGTGGTGGAACCCATGCGCCCGGCGGTGGTCCGGGCGAGCGCATAGGCCCATGTGACGAAGCCGATGGCGGTCGGTGCGGCGCCGAGGTAGATCATCCAGGCGATCGTCGAGGTCCTGGCATGAGCGAGGCCGTGGACGAGCGATCCGGCGTAGGGCAGGCAGCTGACCGCGCCGATCGTGCAGGCAAGCCACGTCACCATGAGCGGCGAGACGTGGCGCAGGACGGGCTTCTGCGCCACCACGCCGCCGGCGTACGCGAATGCCGCCACCAGGCAAAGGATGGCGCCGAGGCTCTCGTGCAGTCCGTGGCGCGAGGTGGCGATGCCGATGACGACGGCGCCGGCGAACGACACCAGGCAGCCCGCGAACAGCCTCGAGGGAAAGCCCTCGCCCAAGATCCAGCCGGCGAAGATCGCGATCAGGATCGGCCCGACGTTGACGAGCATCGCCGCCGTGCCCGCGTCGATCCGCGTCTCCGCGGCATTCAGCGAGACGTTGTAGACGCCGAACCAGAGCACGCCGCACACGGCGATGCCGACGAGTTCGCGCCGACCGGGGAGCGACTCGCGCCGGGCCAGTGCGAACAGTCCGAGTGCGACGCTGCCGACCAGCAGGCGACCCAGCGCGAGCGCGCCGGGTGAGAGCTGGCGATCGGCGTAGCGGATGACCACGAACGCCGACGCCCACAAGGCGACCGTCAGCCCGACAGCGGCGACGACCACGACTTGGCCGCGGGTGGGGCGAGAGGCGGCGGGGGCGAGGGTGGACACGGGCATGGAACGTTAGGGGGAGCCAATCCGTGAGATCAGGGGATACGTTGGCTCGACATACTGAGGCCGTGACGTTTCGTTCCAGCCCAGAGGTAATCCGCCGGGTCCTGACCGAGACCCGCACCTGGGCCGTGGTCGGCTGCTCACCCGATCCGCGGCGGGATTCCCATCAGGTGGCGCGCGTGCTCCAGGAGCGGGGCTTCAGGGTCATCCCGGTCAATCCGAACGCGGACGAGGTGCTCGGCGAGCGCTGCTACCCGCGGATCGGCGAGATTCCCGCCGGCGAACTGGTGGACGTGGTCGACATCTTCCGGCGCGCCGATCACGCCGGCGCGCATGTCGACGAAGCGATCGTCCGCGGTACCCGCGCGGTCTGGATGCAGCTGGGCGTGATCGACGAGGCGGCTGCACAAAGGGCGCTCGAGGCGGGCCTCGAGGTGGTCATGGACCGCTGCCCGGCGATCGAGCTCCCGCGATTGGCCGCGTGAGGGAGCCAAAGCGGGAAACGCGCCTGGCCCGGGGCGAGCCGCCGGCGCTCGACCGCGCCACCATCCACCCGTTCCTGGACGCGACGCCGGGACCCTTCTACTACCAGCGCGTCGCTCACCCGGTCGGGCTCGAGGCGGAGCGCCTGCTGGGCGACCTCGACGGCGGCCACGCGCTGCTGTTCTCGTCGGGTACCGGTGCCACCACGGCGCTGTTACTGGCGATGCTCGCGCCGGGGGCGACGGTGGCGGTTGCCGACGGCGGGTACTGGGGGACGGTGGCGCTCATGCAGAACGAGCTCGCGCGCTGGGGACTCAGGGTCGAGGCGTTCGACCAGACCGGCGAGCCGCCCAACGCGGACGTGGTCTGGCTCGAGCCTTGCGCGAACCCGATGATGACCTTCCCCGACCTGGACACGGCGATCGGAATCGCCCACGCGGCCGGGGCCCTCGTGGTGGTCGACAACACCGCGCTCAGCCCGGTCCTGCTGCGGCCGCTCGAGTGCGGCGCGGACTTCGTGCTCCACAGTGCGTCCAAGATCCTCGCCGGACACCACGACGCGCTGCTGGGGGTGATCAGCTGCGCACGGGTCGAAGATCACGCCCGTCTGGCGGCGTTCCGTGCGACCTCGGGGATCGTGGCCGCCCCTGACGCGGCCTGGCTGCTGCTGCGCGGCATGAAGACGCTGGCCTTGCGGGTGGATCGCCAGTCGGCCACAGCGCTCGAGCTGGCCCGCCGGCTCGAAAGCCACCCGGCGGTCCAGCGCGTCCGTTATCCGGGGCTCGGCGATTCCGTCGCGGCCAAGTACGTCGATGCGTTCGGGCCGCTGCTGTCGTTTGATGTGGCGGACGCGGCCGCCGCCACCAGTGTGGAGCGGTCGCTCGAACTGATCGAGAACGCCACCAGCCTGGGCGGCGTCGCGTCGACACTGGAGGCCCGCGCGCGCTGGGAGGGATCGCGAGTGCCCCCCGGCCTGCTCCGGCTGAGCGTCGGTTTGGAGGACGTCGACGATTTGTGGGCCGATCTGGCCAGGGCGCTCGATCAACTGAGCGATGGGTAGGGTGTGCCGGACACCATGAAGGTCGTATACACCCTCACGGACGAGGCGCCGGCGCTCGCAACCCACTCGCTGCTGCCGATCATCCGCGCGTTTGCCGGGGCGGCCGGCATTGAGATCGAGACCAGCGACATCTCGCTCGCGGGGCGGATCCTGGCCCAGTTCCCCGACCGCCTAGGGAGCGACCAGCGCGTCCCGGATGCGCTCGGCGAGCTGGCCGCGCTGGCGGAGACGTCCGAGGCGAACATCATCAAGCTGCCGAACATCAGCGCGTCCGTACCCCAGCTCAAGGCGGCGGTCGAGGAGCTCCAGCAGCAGGGTTACGCCATCCCCGACTATCCCGACGAGCCCGGCGATGACGAGCAGCGAGAGATCCGCGCCCGCTACGACAGGGTCAAGGGCAGCGCCGTCAATCCGGTGCTCCGGCAGGGGAACTCCGACCGGCGGGCGCCCGCGTCGGTCAAGGACTACGCGCGCCGGCATCCGCACTCGATGGGCGAGTGGTCCTCTGACTCGCGGTCACACGTCGCGACCATGGGCGACCACGACTTCCGCTCGACCGAGCGGTCGCACACGGTCGAGCGCGAGGGCGCGGTCAGGATCGAGCACGTCGATCCGGACGGCAACGTGAGCGTGCTCAAGGACAAGACGCCGCTGCAAGCCGGCGAGATCATCGATGCCGCGGTGATGCGCCGCGCCGCGCTCCAGGAGTTCCTGGCCGAGCAGTTGGCGGACGCCAAGAACAAGGGCGTCCTGTTCTCCGTTCACCTGAAGACGACGATGATGCGCGTGTCGGACCCGATCATCTTCGGTCACGTCGTCCGCGCCTACTTCGCCCGGTTGTTCGATGAGCACGGGGACGCCCTGAGGTCGGTGGGGGTAAACCCCAACGACGGGCTGGGCGCGTTGCTCAAGGCGATCGAGTCGCTCCCCGACGATCAGCGCCAGGCCGTGCAGAGCGCGATCGACGCCGCGTATGAGCACGGTCCGCCCCTCGCGATGGTCAACTCCGCCCGCGGGATCACGAACCTCCACGTCCCGAGCGATGTGATCATCGACGCGTCGATGCCGGCGGCGATCCGGTCCTCCGGCCGGATGTGGAACGCCGACGGCGAGCTCGAGGACACGAAGTTCGTGATCCCCGACCATTCGTACGCGGCCCTGTACGCGGAGACCGTGGAGGACTGCCGCCGGCACGGTGCCTTCGACCCGGCCACGATGGGCTCGACGCCGAACATCGGCCTGATGGCGCAGGCGGCCGAGGAGTACGGCTCGCATGACAAGACGTTCGAGATAGAGGCGGCGGGGACGGTACGAGTCGTGGATGACCGGGGCGAGACGCTGCTCGAGCACGAGGTCGAAGCGGGGGACATCTGGCGGATGTGTCAGACGAAAGACGCTCCGGTTCAGGATTGGGTGCGCCTGGCCGTCACGCGCGCGCGTGAAACGGCCACCCCGGCGGTGTTCTGGCTCGACGACACGCGTGCCCACGACGCCGCGGTCCTGGCCAAGGTGCGGCCCGCGCTCGAGGAGCTCGACACCGAAGGTGTCCAGATCGAGATCCGCGACGTCGCCGCGGCGGCGCGATTCACGCTTGAGCGGGCCCGGGCCGGCAAGGACACGATCTCGGTCACGGGCAACGTGCTGCGCGACTACCTGACCGACCTGTTCCCGATTCTGGAGCTCGGGACGAGCGCCAAGATGCTCTCGATCGTGCCGCTGATGGCCGGCGGCGGCCTGTTCGAGACGGGCGCGGGTGGCTCGGCGCCCCGGCACGTGCAGCAGTTCCTCGAGGAGAACCACCTGCGCTGGGACTCCCTCGGGGAATTCCTGGCCCTCGGTCCCTCGCTCGAGTTGCTGGCCGAAAAGGAGGACAACCCGCGGGCGAGGCTGCTCGCCCAGACGCTCGACCGCGCCACCGGCCGGGTGCTCGAGGAGGACCGCTCGCCGAGGCGCGAGGTGGGCGAGCTCGACAATCGCGGCAGCCACTTCTACCTGGCGCTGTACTGGGCCCGGGAGCTGGCCGAGCAGGAGGACGACGCCGAGCTGGCCGAGCGGTTTGGGGTCCTGGCCGAGCAGCTGGGCGAGACCGAGGAGCGCATCGTCGAGGAGCTCGGCTCGGTGCAGGGCTTCTCCGTCGAGATCGGCGGCTACTACCGGCCCGACGGCGAGAAGGTCACCGCCGCGATGCGTCCCAGCGCGACGCTGAACGAGGCGCTCGACTCGCTCTGATCAAGTTCGCCGCTCGGCCGCGGCCCGCGGCTTTCGCTCCTGCAACAGCTTCTTGAAGGCGGGATGCACCACGGCCAGGCGCAGCCGGCGCGGGCCACCCATGAAGTTGAAGGCGAAGCGCAGGTGAGGCTGGTCGACGACGACCACAGGCTTGGAGCCGCCGGCGGCCCGGACGATCGCCTTGGCCACGTACTCGGGCTTCATCGCCTTCTCGGGCGTCTGCCCGCCGGTCGGGCCCCATTCGTGCTCCTCGACCAGCTGGTCGGTCCGGACGTCTCCCGGGCACACCGCGCACGCGTGGACGCCGCTGCCGGCCAGCTCGTGGTACAGGACCTCGACGAGCCCCACCATCGCCCACTTGCTGGTGCAGTAGGAGGCGTACGTCGGTCCGCCGATCAGGCCAAACTCCGAGGCCACAAGCACGATTGCACCGTGGCCGCGCTCGCGCATGCCCGGGAGCACGCGCTGGGTGAGCCACAGCCCCGCGCCCACGTGCAGTCGGTACGTGCGCTCGAAGTCCTCGACGCTTACGTCCTCGACGAAGTCCCGGCGCAGCAGGCCGGCGCAGCTGACGAGCACTTCCACCGGCCCGAGGGCGCCTTCGACCTCGTCCACCGCCCGCCGGCACTCGGCTGGGTCGGTCAAATCGGCGGCTACCGCGTGAGTCCGGCCTCCGATCTTGCTCGCCGCCTGCTCCAGGGCCGCCTGGTTGGTCGCGACCAGACCCACCGATGCGCCGAGCTCGGCGAAGCGGCGCGCGGTCGCCAGCCCGATCCCGCGCGAGGCACCGGTGACGAGAACGGTCTGTCCGCTGTAAGAGGAGGCCATCGCGCGCAGATCCTATTGCCCGCCCGCCTAATCGAGCCGGCCGCCGAGGCTAGTGGGCCTCGGCGCCCTGGCGGGCGAGTTCCACCAGCTCCTCCACCAGCGGTGTCGCCGCGCCCTCCGGCCAGACGAGCTCGAGCACGGCCGGCTCGGCGTCGATCAGCGGGATCGCCCTGATCCCCAGGTGGTGGTATGGCACCGCCACGATCTCGGGCAAGGTCGTGATCGCGCGGCCGGAGGCGACGATCCAGGAGACCTCCTCGGGGGTCTTCGCGCGGTCATCCGTCCGGCGAGCCGGCGCCCCGCGGTAGGCGTCCAGTCCCCAGTTCCCGAGCCACCCGGGATCGCATCCGACGATGCCCGGGAAGGGCTCGTCGAGCACGTCGTGCACCCGGAGCTCGCTCCGGCCGGCGAGCCGATGGCTCTCGGCCATCGCCACCACCCGCGGAGTGCTGCGGATCCGCTGGCTCGCCAGGCCCGGGATGGACGGGGCGAACCAGATCAGCGCCAGATCGGCATCTCCCAGCCAGGCGCGGGCGTTCTTCCTCGGGTATCCGAGCTCGCGCCACTCGATCGTCACACCGGGGTACGCGGCGCTGAAGCGTGGGAACAGGTCGTCCGCCAGCATCGGCGGGGTCATGCTGACGAATCCCGCCCGCAGTCTCCCTTCCTGCTGGCTGGCCCAGGAGCGCGCGGTGGCGCTGGCATCCTCGACCGCCTCGAGCGTGGCCTCGACCTTCTCGAGGAAGGCCGCGCCGGCCCGGGTCACGGTCACGCCACGGGGATGGCGCTCGAGCAGCTTGACGCCGACCTGCGTCTCGAGCCGCGCGATCGCCTGCGAGAGCGCGGGCTGGGCCAGCTGCAGTCGCTGCGCGGCGCGGGTCATCTGGCCCTCGTTGGCCACGGCTACGAAGTACCGCAGGTGTCTGAGGTCGAGCTCGGTCACTTATCCGCTCCGGCGCCTGGGGCCCCGCGGCCTGCCATAAGCAGCGGTTATATCAGGCGCTCGGGGACGTATTTGACTTTGGTTCGGGGCCTCTGGAACCATCGTTGGCGTCAAGCCACCACACCGGGGCATTGTCGGCGGCGCCTTGTGGCGTTGCCTTCGGGGGGGCATGCATTGGGACCGGATCAGGGCGCGTGTCGGTCGGGAGAGCGTCCGGGGCGGCGCAATCACGGCCGGCTCGCGTTCTGACCACTGAGGCGCCGCCGTCCGGCGCCGCCCACAAATCCCATCCCCGCTGGCGGCGGTGCAGCTACCAGGCCTGGGTGCGGTCGCAGTTGGGGCAGCCGACTGAGGTCGTGACGAGTGCCTCAAAGGCGTACCCACACTCACAGTTGTACAGCGCGCGGTCCTCGGAGGGGCCGCCGTGGCGGCGCTCGCGAGGTGAGCCCTCGGGCTCCGCTCCAACCGGATGCTCGACGCCGTGACCGTTGCGGCCTCGCCGGCGCCAGGAACTGCTTCGTTCTCGTTGCTTGGATCTGACCAGCATCTCTACCTATAAACGCTCTGCGGCGTGATTGGTTTCTCTCTTTAACGAGGAGGCTTCGCACCCCTCTAATACGACCTTAATCGGCAGGCCAACTGTGGGCGTGAGCGGAGGGGTGTTCGCACGTCGACGTATGGGAGAATCAGCCGCAGTGGATCCCAGCCGCAAGCGCGCCATCCGGCTCACCGTTGCCCTGACCGCCGCTGTACTGCTGGCCGCAGCGCTCGTCTACGTGAGCTTCAGCACTGGCACGAAGGAGTTCACGGCCTCGCAGTTGCTGACGAAGGGCAAGCCGGGCCAGACCTATGAGCTGGCCGGCACCGTCCTCGACGGGTCGGTCCGGCACGATGGCGGCACGCTGTACTTCTCGATCCGCGATCCCAAGAAGGACGTGGCGGTCCCGGTGCGCTACACCGGGGTCATCCCCGATCCGTTCGCCGCCGGGCGGGCCGTGATGGTCGCCGTCCGGCAGGGGGACGGTTCGACGTACGTCGGTCAGCAGAACTCGCTCACGACCAAGTGCCCGTCGAAGTACCAGGCGGCCGCCGCGTCGTAGCCGAGTGATGCCCGTGCCTGGCGGTTCCCGAAATGAGGTTCTGACGTGGCGCTGATCGGGCGCGCGCTGCTGCTGTTGTGCCTCGGCACCGCCGTGTACGGCATCGGCGCCTCGCTGTACGGGGCGCGGCGAGGTCGGCGCGAGTGGACCGCGTCCGGGCGGCGCGCCGTGTACGCGCTGGCGGCGATGGCGACGGTCGCGTTCGCCATCCTCGAGGACGCCTTCTATCGCAACGACTTCTCGTTCAACGTCGTCGCCGGAGCGTCCTCAACCACCACGCCCACCTTCTACAAGCTGGCGGCGGCGTGGTCCACGCAGCAAGGATCGCTGCTGCTGTGGGTGTTCCTGCTCTCGCTGTGGTCGAGCCTGATCCTGTTCCTGGTCCGCAACCGGGCGCGTGAGATCACCCCCTACGCCACCGCCGTGCTGCTCGGCTTCATGGGGTTCTTCACGTCGCTGGCGGTGTTCTGGGCCAACCCGTTCGCCACCAGCGCCAACCCGCCGACCGAGGGCGCCGGCCTCGACCCCCTGCTCGTGCACCCGAGCATGATGATCCACCCCCCGATGCTCTACTCGGGGTACACCCTGCTCACGATCCCGTTCGCGTTCGCGATCGGCGCGCTCGTCACGGGGAGGCTCGGCGCGGAGTGGATCTCGCTCACGCGCCGGTTCGCGCTGGCGGCGTGGCTGTTCCTCGGGATCGGAATCCTGCTCGGCGCACGGTGGTCCTACACCGAGCTTGGCTGGGGCGGCTACTGGGCTTGGGATCCGGTCGAGAACGCGGCTCTGATGCCATGGCTGTGCATCACCGCGTTCATCCACTCGATCATGATTCAGGAGAAGCGGGGCATGCTGAAGGTGTGGAACGTCTCGCTGGTGCTGGGCGCCGGCACGCTCTCGATCTTGGGGACGTTCCTGGTGCGCTCCGGGATCCTCGACTCGATCCACGCCTTCGGAGCGTCCACGCTCGGGGTCCCGTTCGTGATCTTGATCGCGGTGATGGTGTGCGGGTCGATCCGGCTGATCCTCTGGCGGCGCGAGCAGCTGCGCTCGGAGGCGCGCCTGGATTCGCTGCTGTCGCGCGAGGCGGTGTTCCTGTTCCAGAACATGGTCCTGGTGGCGATGGTGTTCGTGATCTTCTGGATCACGTTCTTCCCGCTCATCTCGCAGGCGCTGACCGGCACGAAGGTGTCGGTGGGTCCGCCCGCCTTCAAGCCGTTCGTCGTGCCGCTGGCGCTGATCCTGGTGCTGCTCTCGGGGATCGGTCCGATCATCGCGTGGCGGCGGGTGACCGTTGCCAACCTGCGGCGGAACTTCACGCTGCCCGTGCTGGGAGGGCTCGCCGTGCTGATCTGGCTGCTCCTGGTGCCCGGCGGTCCCGCCTCGCGGCCGTTCGCGCTGATCATGTTCGCGCTGGCGGGGTTCGTGCTGGTCGGCGTGGCGCAGGAGCTGTGGCGCGGAACCGCGGCGCGCCGGGCGATGACCCACGAGTTCGTCCCGGTGGCGTTCGTCGGGCTGGTACGGCGCAACCGCCGGCGCTACGGCGGCTACATCGTCCACGCCGGCCTGGCCGTCCTGCTCGTCGGCGTCGCCGCGTCCTCCTCGTTCCAGCACTCGCAGGACGTGTTCCTGGCCCCGGGGCAGAAGGCCAGCGTCGACGGCTACACGATCCGCTACGTGCGGCCCACCGAGTCGATCTCCTCGGAGAAGATCGCCATGGGCGCCGTGCTCGACGTGACCAAGGGCGGCAAGCACGTCACCACGGTCACGACCACAAGGAACTTCTACCCCTCGCAGAATGCCACCGACGGTCTGGTCGGGCGGTTCTTCGACACCACCGACTCGGACAGCGAGGTCGGTCTCCACTCGAACCTGCGGCGCGACATCTGGGCGGTGATCGACGTCGATCCGACCCACCTCGCGCCGCTGATCAACCAGGCCAACAGCCTGTTCGCCGCCTTCGCGCCGCAGGTCATGACCAAGGCGGCCAAGCTTCCCCCGGCCCAGGCCCAGCAGGCGGTTGACACGCTGTGGACAGAGCGCGACCTGGCCGTGTCCGAGATCGCGCGTCGCTTCGTCACCCATCCGTGGGCCAGCGAGTTCCTGCTGATCGTCGACCCGATGGTGATCTGGCTATGGCTCGGAGCGCTGATCATCGCCGGTGGCGGGCTGATTGCGCTGTGGCCGGTGCCGTCATTCGCGCGGGGGCGCGCCACGCGCCGGGAGGCCGCCGTCCCGTCCCCGACACGGCCCCCGGCGCCGGTCGAACGGGGCCAGATCCCCGTGCGCGAGCCGGTGTGAGATGAGCGGCGTGCTCGGATACCTGGTCATCCTCGTCATCCTGTCGGCCGCGGTGGTGTTCGTGACCGCGCCGCTGCGCAACGGTGCCGTCGGCGGCCCTCCGGTCGGCGGATCGGATCTGGACGAGGGATCGGGCTTGGACGAGCTCGAGGCCGCGCGCGAGGCCAAGTACCGCGAGCTGCGCGACGCCGAGCTCGACCATCTGACCGGCAAGCTCTCCGACGACGATTACGCGGCGCTCGACCGCAGCCTGCGCGGCGAGGCCATCGAGATCCTGCACGGGCTGGATCGCGAGCTCGCCCACGAGCCGGAAGACGACTGAGCTACCATCGAGCCGGCATGACCACGGTTCTCGGCATCGTCCAGGTATTCATCTGCGTGGTGCTGGTGTTCCTGATCCTGATGCACTCGGGGAAGGACGCCGGCCTGTCGGGCGCGTTCGGGGTCGGGACCGGCGCCGGGCCGCTCGGTGGCGGCTCGCTCGTCGAGCGCAACCTGAACCGCTGGACGATCGGCTTCGCGATCCTGTTCGTGATCAACACGATCGTCCTGATCAAGATCTCTTAAGGGATCGGCGCCTCGTCTCGGGGGGGATGGGCCGCCTACGGCGGCGTCCGTGGGACCGGACGGCCCCATCCGGTCAGTGCTCGCCACCTTTTGCGTGGCGGCTAGCGGCTCACTCGACGTGGAGCGTCGGCCGAGTGAGCCGTTGGCCGCGCATGTCGCGGCCCCCGGCGCACTCGAGCTGAGCCGGGCGGCGAGTGTGCCGTTTTCCGCGAGAGTGGGCGCGGGCAAACACGTTCGCCACGCCCGGGGGCACTCGGCCGTCGGTGGCGAGCCAGCCGCCGGCGAGGATCAAGAGCAGGCCGGCGACGGCGCTGGCGCCCGGGTGCTCGCCGAGCAGCAGCACCCCGAGCGTGACCGCCACGACTGGGTTGACGTAGGTGATCACGGTGGCGCGGCTCGTGCCCGCCTCGCCGATCAGGATCGCGTACACCACGAACCCCGCGGCAGTGCAGACCAGCCCGAGCACCACCACCGCACCGATCGCGCCGGCGGGCGGGACGTGACGGGGGGTGTCGAGCGCCGCCCACGGCGCCAGCACTACGGACGCGATCGCCAGGCTCGCGCCCATGGTGGCGCGGGGGTCGAGGCCGGCGAGGCGGTGCTTGATCAGCATCGGGCCGATCGCGTAGCCGGTGGCGGTCAGCATGATCGCGCCGATCCCGAGCAGCTCGCCCCGGTGCCCGGCGACGTCCAGGCCGACCAGCGCGATCACGCCGGCGAACCCGACCGCCAGCCCGAGGGCACGGATCGGGGTGGGGCGCTCGGAGTGATCGAAGCGCATGGCCAGCAGCGCCCCGATCAGAGGCACGGTCGCGACCATGATCGCCGCCAGCGATGAGGGGACGCGCTCCTCGCCGATGGCCAGCATCGGGAACGGAATCGCGACCTCGGCGACGGCGAAGGCGAGTAGCCAGCGCCACTGGCTGCGGACGGTGGCGAGCGTGCCGGCGCGCCAGGCGAGCGCCAGCAGGACGAGCGAGCCGAGCGTGACCCGTCCCCAGGCGAGCACCGGCGCCGTGACTCCGTGGTCGACCGCGATCTTGATGAAGAGATACGGCACGCCCCAGATGAGCGAGGCGGCCGCGAAGGCAAGCCAGGCACGGCGGGTCATCGCCGTGGAGTCTCTCAGGCCGGCCTAGCGTTCGCCCAGCTGATCAACCAGGCGCAACAGATCGAGCGGGCTGAACGGCTTGGTCAGGAACAGGTCGGCGCCGGCGTGCTCAGCCTCGGACTCGACGCTGTCGTCATGCGCCGCGGTCAGCATCACGATGGTCAGGTCGCGCATTGCGTTGTCCTCGCGCAGACGCCGGCAGGCATCGAGCCCATTCAGCCGAGGCATGTCGACGTCGAGGAACACCAGCGACGGCCGTTCGCGCCGGGCCACCTCGAGCGCCTCGACCCCGTCAGCCGCCTCGTGCAGTTGAAACTCCGAAACGTCTTCGAGTGTGGTGGCGATCAGCTTCCGGATGAACTGATCGTCGTCGACGATCAGGACCCCATGGGTCATCGGATCTCGGCCGCGATCCGCTCGAACACCTGGTCGTCGATTGAGTTGAACGCGTCCACGAC
>Ga0187772_10000006_pt1 | contig 65623 bp, 61 predicted proteins | sample 0116_SJ02_MP15_2_FD_133137 | JGI IMG/M metagenome (GOLD analysis project Ga0187772, IMG submission 133137) | Tropical peat soil microbial communities from peatlands in Department of Meta, Colombia - 0116_SJ02_MP15_20_MG | ecosystem: Environmental > Terrestrial > Soil > Wetlands > Peat | place... | reverse complement strand
GCGTACCCTTCATAGATTCCAAGGTCTACCCGTACTCCCGGACCGCCTGGAATCTGGAGCCTCTCGATTCTGCCGCTGGAAGGCAAAAAGTTGTTCTCGGGGTCCTCTGCATAAATTCGGCAAACCAGGGAAGCCCCGATGGGTTCAACATCCTTTTGGGTTAAAGGAAGTTTCTCACCCTCCGCAATACGGATCTGGGCCTTCACAATGTCCACTCCGGTCACCATCTCCGTCACCGGATGTTCTACCTGGAGACGGGCGTTCAGCTCCAAGTAGTAGAAATTCTTCTCCCGGTCCACAAGGAATTCCACCGTGCCGGCGCCGCTGTATTTGATGGCAATGGCAGCGGAGAGGGCCACCCCTGCCATTCGGAGCCGGGTGGTATCATCTAAGTAAGGCGAGGGGCATTCTTCCAATATCTTTTGGTACCTTCTCTGAATGGAGCATTCCCTGTCGAAGAGATGGATAATGTTACCATAGTGGTCGGCCAAGATCTGAAACTCGATGTGGCGTGCGTTCGTGATATATTTCTCGAGGTAGAGCGCATCGTTTCCGAAGGCGGCCTTGGCTTCCGCCCTGGCCACGTTCATGGCTTGAAAGAGCTGAGCCCCCCGATCCACCCGACGGATTCCTTTGCCTCCACCGCCCGCAACCGCTTTGATCAGTACCGGATACCCTAGAGCGTTTGCCGTTCTCAGAGCTTCCTCCTTATTGTCCATCGGGCAGTCGCTTCCCGGGATCACGGTAATCTGGGCCTGGGACATATTGGATTTGGCCCTGATCTTCCTTCCCATGGTTTCCAGAGATTCTCCGGAAGGACCGATGAAGACGATCCCCTCGTTTTGGCACGCTTGGGCGAATTCCCGGTTTTCTGCCAAGAATCCGTATCCAGGATGAATGGCATCTGCTTTGGCTTCTCTGGCAATCCCTAAAATCTTATCTCCTGCGAGATACGTCTCATCGGAAGGTCCGGAACCCAGGGAGTATGCTTCGTCCGCATAACGGACATGTAATGCCCCCCGATCCGATTCGGAATAGACGGCCGCCACCGAAATCCCCAATTCATGACAGGCACGAAGAATGCGAACTGCGATTTCTCCTCGATTGGCAATGACTATCTTCTTAAACACGGCTTCCTCTCCCTTGTGGTCCCCTATCCTTTAATGTTGAAATCAATCGGCAGCTGAAGCTGCCTCCTCAGACATTCACTACCCTCAGTATACGACCTTACTTTTGCTCTTTACAACTCTTATGGATTCGTGAATCCTCGTCATCCTGTCAATTTTTTGAAACCTGACTGTCCCTTGCATCAAGACTGCGATTACGACACAGGCTCTGATGGAAGAGGGTTTCGTCGTGAGCGCAAACGAAATTTTTTACCCTCGAACGCAGCGGACGTGATAAAGGTTGCTCTTATAATAACTGAGCAGGTAAGCACCATCGAACATCAAGATCCAGGCCGTCTTTGTGTCGCGTTCGAAGGTCGTGGACGACCAATAGGATAATTCATCTCGAAAGGGAACCTCTTCCCGCATAGGAGGTCTCCCTTCAGGCCGTGCCTTTGTCCTGTCCAACAGAGACTCCAGCTCCGCCAGCGTTGGTAAGCGCCAACCTTCCTTACCGTCCAATGAAAGCGATTCCGCATATTCCTGAGCTTCGTACCAGGTCATCTCGCCCGGAGATTCATACTGCCACTCCAGGCCGGTTTGAGGATCTTTCCAGGTAGGCGGGTTATGTATGCCAAGATCCATGGCAGGGAAAAAGAACTCAGTCATCAATGACCAGTGATCAATGACCAACGGTCAATAATCAATTTTCAATGAAAAGACTGCCTCTTCAACACTGCAAATTGACCATTGCTAATTGATGATTGAAAATTGGTCTCTTCGAACAGAGTCTATAGAACTTTATAGCTTCCTGCAAACTTCTTCGGATCACCCCAGAGAATACATCTTGTAGGACAGATGGCGTAGCAAGCAGGGACTTCATTCCTCTGCCGTTTTTCGACGCAGAGGTCGCACTTGACCGCCTTCGTGACTTCGTGATTGAACTGCATGACGTCATAAGGGCAGGTCTGGACACAGCAGGTCCCGCAGGAGATACACCTCTTTGCCTCCTGAACCGTTACTCCCTTGGTAAGCCCCTTTTGGACTTCATTGAAATTCTTCGCTCTCTTCTTGGGCTCTAAGTAAGCCATCTGAGCACGCGCGGTGTGATCGTATTTCCCTTTCTGCGGTTCTTCAATTGCTTTCAATGGTATGTCTCTTGCCAATCGAAGATTCTCCCCACGGAGATATCGATCAATCGAGATAGCTGCCTGTCTTCCGTCAGCAATGGCCTCGATCACCGTCTTCGGGCCTCTGGCCGCGTCCCCTCCTGCAAAGATATCGGGGTCATCGCTTTGAAGTGTCAGGGGATCGATCTTCATCGTTCCCCATCCGGTCAACGTACAGGCACACTCGGGCGTCAAACAGCACCAATCCGATTCCTGTCCCAGGGCTGTGATCACGGCGTCTACTTTGACCGTAAACTCCGAACCCGGAATAGGCTCGGCCTTCTTCCGCCCGCTCTCATCCGGTTCTGTCAGGCGCGTTTTGACGCATTCGATCGATTTGACTCGACCATTGTTGCTGATGAACCGCACCGGCTGAGCCAATGTCTTGATGGAAATCCTTTCTTCCCGGCACTGCTTGATCTCTTCGGGTGTGGAAGGCATCTCTTCAAGACCCCGCCGGTAAAGAATAAACGCGCTTTCAGATCCCAGCCTGCGAGCCGATCGGACGGCATCCATAGCCACATTGCCCCCCCCAATCACTGCAACCCTTTCCCCGAGTTTCACGGGTTCGCCGAGACTCAGCTGACGAAGGTAATCCAGGCCTCGATAAATACCGTCCAGGTTTTCACCCGGAATGCCCAGTCGGACACTTTCCTGGGCACCGACAGCCAGGAAAAAGGCCTTGAATCCGTCTTGACGTAATTGAGCAACCGTTTTGTCCTTACCCACCTCCACGCCCGTTTTCATGATCACGCCCATATTGCGAATCATCTTAATCTCAGCATCGACAATGTTACGGGGGAGACGATACGAGGGAACGCCCGCCGCAAGCATTCCCCCCAATACCTTGGCCTTTTCAAAGATCGTCACCTTGTAACCCTCTTGCGCAAGATAGTACGCACAGGTCAAACCCGCAGGACCCGATCCGACAATAGCAACTTTTTCCTTTTTCTTGGCTTTGAACTCCGGCAGATAATGCTTCTTCGCCTTTAGGTCCAGATCGCCCAGGAAACGCTCAATCGCGTGGATGGCTACGGGATTGTCGATTTGATCCCGCTTGCAATCCGACTCACAAGGGTGGGGGCAGACCCTGCCGCAGACGGAGGGAAAGGGGCTTGCAAGCTTGATCAGCTGTAAGGCTTCCTGAAATTTTCCCTTGACAGCAAGACTCACAAATCCCTGGACGTCGATATGTGCGGGGCAGCCCACCTTACACGCAGAAGTCTGCTGCTTCTCGGCTCCAGACTTGCCCACCACCGCATTGCAGCCGTTACACTTCTCGCTGTCAACGAGAACCACCCCGGTCTTTTGATCCTTGGTAATCGCATCCTCCGGACAGGCCAGGGCACAGGGTGCATCCTCACAATGATGGCAAAACAGAGGTTTGAAATAGGGAGCCCTCTCGATCGCTTGGATCACCTTTGGACCGACACCGAGGCCATGCTCCTGTTTGCAAGCCACTTCACAAGCATGGCACCCCATACATTCATGTTCGTTCAGCATTAAGGACAATCTTCCCATCGCATTCCTCCCGTAGAAAATGATTACACCGATTCAAAAGAGAGATTACACCGATAATATATGCTCACCCTCACCCGCACCCTCTCCCGCCAGCGGGCGATGGGTAAACCTGATTTCCATGGTTCAAAAATGCCCTCCCCGGCATGTGGCATTATGTGAGAAATCTGTATAATCATTCTTTAAATCTGTGAAATCATATTCTGGAATCTGTGAAATCATTATTTATTCTTCACACGGAGCTATATTACACAAGCAGACTCTCAGGTTCGTCGAGCCCATCGCAGGATCCAGAGTCTCGTACGCGTTGTCCGTCAGAATATTGACATTTGACACGTTCCAGCCGTGACCCGGGTCTTTTTGCTCCGGGTACCACCACCCGTGCTCTGCCACCACCACCCTCGGATCAATGTTGTCGTTTAATTTGGCGCGCTGTTGGATGCGTCCCCTGGGCGATGCGATAAAAACCCATTGGCCGTTTTTGATATGATGTTTTTTGGCTGTTTCAGGATGGATCTCCACAATCGGGTCGGGTCTGATCTCTCTCAGCCAAGGTATATTCCGGTTCGCTGAATGGAAAAAGGTAGGAGTCCGCAATCCGGCATTAAGGATATACGGATAGTCTTTGAGGAGATGGGGCGTGGAAACTGGGCTTTCAGGAACTTCAACATACTTAGGAAGGGGGTCGTATCCCCACTTCTCAAGAACGGTCGAATAGAGTTCCACTTTCTTAGTAGGGGTAGAGAAGCCCCGCTGCTTGTACTTATAATAAACCATCTCGCCCCGGAGATAACCTTTCTCTTTGAATTGCTCCCAGGTCAGCCCGGAGGGTTCAAGAAGGTAGTCGAGCGCATCCTCCACTGTGTTCGGCCAGTCCTGGCCCATTCGTTTGCCCAATTCCAAAAAGATCTTATGGTCCTGCCAGCACTCGCCGATCTCGGCACACTTCTGTCTGGCCAACACATAGCCATGTCGTTTCCAGTTGTCGGCGACATGGTTCTGTTCGAGCCAGGTGCCCGAAGGCAGGAAGATATCGGCCAATTCCGCGGTCGGCGTCAGGAAGAAATCAATAACCGCAAGGAACTCTATCTTCTTCAGCGCCTCGTATGCCTCTTTGGCATTGGCCCTCGTCACCACCGGATTGCTGCCGCACAGAATCCCCGCTTTAAGAGGATAGGGTTTGCCGGTAACGATGGCGTCCCACGCTTTCTTGGGATTGATCAGAGCCACCCTGGCGCCGAGCTTGAACTGATCTCCCCCCAACCTCTTCTTTTGCTGCTCCGGTGGAAGATCCTTGTGGCGGGAAAATTCGGCCACGGTCCGCGTGGGTGGGTTCACAAAAAGGGCGTTCCCTCCGGGAGTATCGAGATTGCCCGTCACCGCCATCAGCCCCGTCGTGGCCCGTGTGTAGTTGACGCAATTGATCGTCTGCTCCGTGGGAACACCCCAATGGATACAAGCTGGCTTGGTCGTGGCATACATCCTTGCTGCTTTCCGGACGAGGTCCTTATCGACCCAGGTGATCTCTTGAACTTTTTCCAGGGGATAGTCCTTCATCACCCTCTCTTTGAAGGCGTCCCAGCCGTGGATGTAGTTCCCCACAAACTCCTTGTCGAAAAGCTCCTCCTCAATGATCACGCGGTGAAATCCCAGGGAGAGTGCGGCATCGGTCCCGGGCCGGATTTGAAGCCAGAGATCCGCCTTATTCGCAATGAACCCCTTTCGGGGATCGACGCAGATCAGCTTGACCCCCTTTTTATAAGCCCTCCAGAAATTTTCTCCTTTGTATTCATCCGGGTTGTTCCACTGCGGATTGCAGGCCCACATGACGATGCATTTCGGCCCCCCTTCGTAATCGGCGATGGGCAGCGTGCCGCAGGTGATCAGGGTGGATCCGACCCTTGAGACATAGCACATATGGCCTGCTGTCAGGACATTCGGCGTTCCAAGGAGGTTGGCAAAACGGTAGAGATGGCTCTCATAATCTCTGCCCGTTCCCTGACCCACGACAATCGATTCTGCCCCGTATTCCTCTTTCACCTTTGTGAATTTTTCCGCGATGGTATTCAATGCCTCATCCCACGAGATGCGCTGCCACTTGCCTTCACCCTTGGCGCCCGTTCTCTTCATGGGGTAGAGAATTCGATCCGGATGGTACGCCAGTTGCGTGATGGCCAGTCCCTTGCTGCACAGGGTTCCATGGCTGATGGGGGAATTCGGGTCCCCCTCCACTTTGATCACCCTGCCGTCTTTGACATGGGCGATGACGCCGCAGCCTCCGTGGCAGCTACGGCAGGCTGTTCGGATCTTTCTCACCTCTTCCATCGAATTTCCTCCTTTTTAATAAGGGCTGCTGTTTTTCTCCTAAGCAGCACGTTCCGAAATATCTCTCCTCACATCTTTATAAAGAGTTTTCACATCGGCACCGAGCTTATAAGAAACTTGCCGTGCAATATCCGCCGTCTTGCGACCGTATTGACCAATCAAGCTCTCAGGAAAGCTTCCTACGAGAATGATACATCCAATGACTTTTTCCTGCACACCGAATACCGGTGCGCTGACGAAATTGACCCCCGTAGTGACCTCACCCATATCCCGGGCATAACCCAGTTGTCTGCACTTCGTCAGCTCATCCCTCAACCGCTTCATGTTCAGTCGTGAAATATCCAGGCCGTGGAAGTAAACTCTTTTCTTACTTAATATCCTTTCTCGATCTGCCTCCGACATAAACGCCACGATGGCTTTCCCGTGTGCCCCCAAAGTGATATGGAATCTGTGGCCCAGACGAATGGAAAAGCCGATATTTTGATTCCCTTCTCGCTCCCCGACCACAAGAAGGTGCTCGCCGTAAACTAAGCCGAACAGAGCTGTTCCGTTCGTTTTTTTAGCGAGGCTGTCGAGAAAGGGCGCAACGATCTCAGGGTAATGGAGGTTGTCCAAAACATGGCGTGATAGGAAAATTAAAGCAGGCCCTAACGAGTACGCTTTTGACTGAGGATCCTTTTCCACGAACCCAAATTCTCTCAGGGTGCTGAGAATGGAATGGCCTTTGCTCTTATGAATACCGACTTGTCTGCAGATTTCGGTCAGCCTCATCTTGAAATCAAGGCCTTCCCCTAAGCAGAGGAGAACCCGGCACGCTTGTTCCACTGCTGGAACCAAAGGTTTATAAACCGACTTTCCTTTCATCCCGTCCCTCGGCAGCCTTTTCACTCCATCCACTCGAAAAAACGCTCCCCGCTCCATCTCCCCCATCTCGATGATCGCCGCTGGCGGAGATGTTCTGCAGGCAGAACTATGTTCTACAAGTTTCTCAACATATTAAAGGAAGGCCTTCTCTTTGTCAACAAAATTCTCATCCAGCGGATGACAATCTTTCAAAAATCGCGCAGCTCGTATGAATCCCCGTTGGCCTTGACGAAATTTCCCTTAAAGGTTATCAAATCTGTGATAAAGGTGATTTGCTTCTCAACAATCTCAGAAATTTCCCTTGACAAGTTTAAAAGGATTTGGTCTATGAAAAGGAGGGAAAGGGAAAGTGTTAGAGGAGAAAGGGCGAATGGATCATAAGGAGTGCTTTGGCTCATTAAAGGAGGTCAACCTCGGCGGCAGCCGGACCATGACCCAGTCGAGACCCGAGTGCCGAAATTGCGATGCGATTCGTGACTGTTTGCGTTACACCAAACAGCTCGATGACGAGAAAAAAGAAAAAGAGGAAATGAGGAAACAGAATTTTATTACACAGATTATCGACCACTCTTTTGTCTTCTCGAACGATCTCGGCTCGTGCATATTAAAGTTTCTGAGTAGAATTTACAGCTCTCCTCTCGGGACCGTCCTTTTCAAGAATCTCTTTCTATTTTTTGAAATCCCCCGAAATTCCCTGTCTTCCAACCTGCCCGTCACGATCTCCCGAGCGATGATCGATCTCCTTCGGGGAGAAAAAGACGGACCGGCATCTTCTCATCCCCTGGCCCCTTCTCCGCGACGGGGAGCCGAAGATGATTTCGCACTCCGGATTATTCTGTTTCACAGATCTTTTCCAAATTCCCCGGAGGCAAATATCGGAATGATCGCTTACGAAGCGGCTCGCGCGCTCGCTTCGGACGATCTCGCGATCAAACAGATTCTCCGGGTTCTCTCCGATTCCGAAGCCAACCAATTGAGAAAAATGGATGCCGAAACTCGAACAAAGTGGCTCATCGAGAAATGGGGTTTTTGGGACGAAATCGAAGCTTTGAAAAAAGAAATGGCCGTCAAGCAATAAAAGATACTACGCCGCTTCCTCACCTCATGGAATCCCCTCATCCTTCCTCTCTCTCCGCTGAGGGAGGTCGTGTCGTAATGATGAATACCTGTTCCACGCAAGATGGAGGAGACGGTCGGGTGGAAAAGTCTTAGGCCGCTAGCCCTTAACATGTGAGATTCGGACGTTCTATCCGGCATATCATTTCCCCTCATATCATGCGCTCTATTTGAGGCCGTATTCCTCAGTTACCATCTCTCTCATCTTGAATTTCTGGACCTTGCCCAAGGGTGTTGTTGGAAATTCCCTGACGAATTTGATATATCGCGGAAGGTGAGAAACGGGAAGCCTCTCTTTGCAATATTGACGAACCTCGTCCTCTGCGGCCGTCACCCCTTCCTCCAGCTTGATCCAGGCTGCGATTTCTTCTCCCAACGTCTTGTCGGGGACTCCAAATATCTGAACATTTAAGATCTTGGGATGACGAAAGAGCACCTCTTCGATTTCGGTAGGAAAGACCACCTCTCCTCCTTTGTTAATCACCTCTTTTAGCCTTCCAGCCGTCCTCACATATTTGTTTACATCCATACTTCCAAGATCCCCGGTATGGAGCCAGCCCTCGGAATCGATTGCATTGGCTGTGGCAGCAGGCATCTTATAATAGCCCTTCATATTAAAACCCCTCGCGCAGATCTCACCCACAGCGCTTGCATCCGTGGGGACCTCGTCCCCTGAGATCGGGTCTATGACCTTTGCTTCCACATGAGGAAGTGGTCTGCCCACCGTTGAAACCCTCAATTCCAAAGGATCATCGGGACGGGTCATCGTGATCCACGAAGACGACTCCGTTTGACCATATCCGATAACGATCTCCCTGACTCCCATCTCGTCCACGACCTTCCTCATCACTTCCAGAGGACACTGAGCCCCTCCCATGATTCCGGTTCGAAGAGACTTGACATCGGAGCCTCGATATCTTGGGTCCTCCATCAAAGCAATGAAAGCACTGGGAGACCCATAAATAGCCGTGCATCGCTCTGTCTCGACTGCCTCGAGAATCTTGTGTGGCTCAAATGTTTCAGCAGGAATGACGAGTGTTGCCCCTTTGATCACCGAAGCCAATGTAACGCAAACGCAGCCAAACATATGGGATAAAGGAACAGAGAGACAGAGTCGGTCCTTTTCAGTTATTCTCTGATTCTCTGCGCTCGCCAGCGTTGTGTTAATGATGCCGAAGTGAGCGGACATCACGCCCTTTGGAGCTCCGGTTGTTCCAGAAGTGTAAAGGATCATCACGACATCATCCTCACGACAAGAGCTCTGTCGCTCGGCCAACATCCTATCCGGAATATCCTTCCCCATGTCCAGGATCTCCTTCCAATGGAACATACCACCAAAGGTCCGACCTGATATGAGGATAATATTTCTCAGCTCCGGAAGGGCCTTGCAACTGAAGCGGTCCGGGATCGCCTCTTTAACCTCCGGGCAAAGCTGACGGATCATGTCGATATATTCAGATCCCTTCATTCCTTCTGCCATGACAAGACACTTTGAATCGGATTGGCGCAGAAGATACTCGAGCTGCTCGACTTTGCAGTTGGTATCGATGCTGATGAGAACCACGCCTATCTTTGCCAAGGCCAGTTGAGTTATCGTCCATTCCCAACGATTTGGACTCCACAGGGCCGAGTGATCTCCTTCTTTAAGCCCGAGCTTCAGAAAACCCTTTGCCGTCTGGTTCACCATTGCCAAAAGTTCTTTATAAGAGAACCTCACCCTCTGGGGGAGATCCACCAATGCCTCTTTCTCAGGAAATTTCAAAGCGACCTCATCGAAAAGGTCGCCTACGGTTTTTCTCACCAGGTTCTTCCTTCCTCTCCGCTCTTCGCTAATAATATCTCCTCATCATTGTAACCCACATGCCGCTTAAAAGTCCTCCACGCTGTTTCATCAACTTTCTTTTCTTACCTCCATAAATTCCCCTCACCTTCGGATGAATTTTTACATGTCTATATTTAGCATACTAATCAAATTTATCAAGAAGAAAGCACTAGGCAGGCTGAATTCTTAACGTAACAGGGAGGAAATTAAAGCGGCTTCTTTCCGTAAAGACTGTCAAAAGGGCTTTGGGGAACACTAACCATATCCCTGACCACACGGGTGTAGATCACTGTGGTTCCATGATGTTTATGGCCCAGCACAATCTTGCCTGTTTTGAAGCTAATACCAACGCGTTAAATCATTTTACATGTCGCGCAAGGCTTTAGCCTTGCTTAAAGCAACCCTAAAGGGTTTCCCTACAAAATATTTATTGCGTTTGTATTAGTATTAGGTTGATATCACTCACTAAAAATGGTACTTTGAGGGCATGAACAGGAAGCACACAGCCAAACACCGAATGTCGGATCGCCGAAACGACGACTTCGTCCCCGGCACGCCGGCAGACCGCCTTAGTCTCGTCTGGCCTCTGACCCGAGAGATCGCGTCCTTGAGCAAAAAGCACGATGCTGAACGAAGACTACAGAGACATGTTACGCACCTTGTCCGACGAGAAGGTTAAATTTCTCCTCGTCGGTGCCTATGCGCTGGCAGCCCATGGTTATCCCCGGGCTACTATGGATATCGATATTTGGGTCATGCCGTCCAGCCAAAACGCTGATGCTGTCCTGCGGGCATTGCGCCGTTTTGGCGCCCCACTTCACAATCTAACCAAGGAAGACCTTGAAAAGGATGGGACGATCTTTCAGATTGGAATTGCCCCAAGGCGAATCGACATCGTCACTGCGGCATCCGGACTTCAGTTTGAGGAGACGTATGACCGGTCACTGTCAGTGAACATCGAGGGGATTGAAGTGCATATTCCATCGATCGACGATCTAATTCGCAACAAGAGAGCATTAGGGAGAACCAAAGATTTGGCCGACGCAGAGGCATTGGAATCCCTGAAGACCTCCGAATCGGGTAAGGGACGGTAGTTAGCCGTCCCTCCCACACCATCCATCATGCGGGTCCACAAATACCTCTATACTTATCTTTGGCGCACTCCGTAAATCTGTCAAGACAAAAGCACTAGCCAGGCTCAGGTCCCTCCTCCCTTTTCCCCTTGTGGGGAAAGGGACAGCGTGTCTGCCTTGTACCATGCTATGTTCAGGGCCTGCCAGTAGGCCGGGGTGCGCGGTATATCAGACTATCAGCGCCATAAGCTGGCATCCTACCTTATGGACTTTGTCGAGGAGATGGCCGTCACCGAAAACTACGACTGCATCCGTCTTGATGCCTTCAGACGTAATCCCGGGGTGTTCACGATGTATGAAAAATGTGGTTACAGAAAAGCCGGAATAGTTCACTTCAGAAAAGGGGAGTTCCTCTGTTTTGAAAAGAAGATAAACGATAGAAGAAAAAGGAATGGCTTTAGCCCTTTAACGTGAATCTCCACTTGCAAAATATATCTTTGGGATGAGGATCGGGGGGAGCAAAAAGACACTCTATTTGGATGCGCTCATCGATCTCTTTCGCAAAACTTGCAAATTCACCCCGGTGCATCTCTTTGCATACGAACTCTTCCAATCCCCTCTTGAGACGGGCTTCTTGAGTAGGACAATTAGGAACAGTGATGATCACCTCGTCTTTCTTCTCCTCAATCTGATAACCCACCAGGATAGTCCACGGGAAATATCTTAGGGCTTTCACAAATCCCTTGAGACCTCTCTCATCCATTTTAAACCGATTGACAAGGTCCTTTGCAGCCATACCGCCAATTCGGCCCCACACCCGCTCATTGAGCCTTTCTGCTGTGGGTTGATCGAACTTCTCTGCTACGTTGAGGAACCAGAATGCATCCATCATCCGGTAATGCCAGAGTAAGAATTGGATATAATTCTTAAGTTCGGAGGGCTTCATTTTTTCGAAAACCTTCACATCCATTTTCTTCTCCTCTTCATAGAAATGGAAATCCCTCCCAACCTCCCTTTTCAAAGGGAGGAGAAGGCTCCCGCTCCTCTAAAAGGGGATTATGGGGAATTATGCAATTTCAGTCTCTCAATTCGCTCGGCCAGGGGAGGATGGGAGTAATAAAACCATGCATAAAGAGGATGGGGGCTCAGGTTGGACAGGTTATCCACGGCCAGCCGTTTCAGTGCAGAGCGCATGGGCTCTGTCTTCCCCATCAGCCTCAGTGCAAAATTATCCGCTTCGCGTTCAAATTTCCTTGAGACGGCTGCCTCCAGCGGCTGAGCAAAAAAACCAAGCAGGCTGATGAAGGTTCCGATGAGGAATAATCCGACATACACATTCGATTCCTGAAAGCCGAATGTTCGATAAAGCAATGGCCAATTCAAAAACTTGGCCACCACATAAAAAGAGACAAGGGATAGTATCTCCAAAGGAACGAGCATCCGGAGGATGTGCCTCTTCTTCCAATGCCCTGCCTCATGGGCCAGGACAGATATAATCTCCTCCTCGGTGTGAGAGGCCAGGAGCGTGTCGAACAGGACAATTCTCTTCGTCCGTCCGAGGCCGATGAAAAAAGCATTCGTATGCTTGCTCCGCTTACTCGCATCCATCTTGAAGATCCCTTTGGTACGGAGTCCGACTTTTTCTATCAGCGTCCTGATACGCTCCTCCAGTCCCTTATTTTCAATCGGATCGAACTTGTTGAATAAAGGAAGAATAATGACTGGAAAGAGCCACAGCATAACCAATTCAAAACCACCGACCAGCATCCATGCCCAGACCCACCAAGCATCCCCTCCATGAACCACCAAAGCTAAGAGAAGAGCGAGAACCAGACCGCCAAGAACGGTTGCAAGCAGGAGGCTTTTCAATAGGTCTGTAACCCATAACTTGAGGTTCATCACATTGAACCCGTAACGCTCTTCGATCACAAACGTTTCGTAAAGGTTGAAAGGGATACGAAGAAGGTTGGTGAACATCGAGAAAACACCAAAGAAGATTAAACCGCTTACAATTGGCCCATATCCCCATTGGCCAATCGCCCTCACCAGCCATGGCAATAATCCGGATAGCAAAATAGCCAGAAAAACGGCTTGGTTTGCGAGGGTGGCAACCATCCCGAAATTCTCGGATTCTACGGTATAAGCAGAAATGCTTCTCAGTTTCTCGGGGTCGATGACATCCTGAAAAATTTCCGGGACAGCTGTTCCGCGCCGACGGAGGTAGAAAATGTTAAGCTTGTTAAGATAGACCTGGACCCCGGACCGTATTAAAAAAACGGCGAGAAAAGCAAAAAGTAAGAAATTGAGCTGAATCATGAGAGATCAGGAAACTATTTCCTGCGGCTCCTTTTTGCGCGTTTCCTCCTGCGGGAAGGTCTTTTCTTTTCCGGCTTTTGAGCCCCTTTGCCCTCGAGCAGTTTTCTCACCTCACGCCGACCGAGCTTTCGAAGCGCCACCATCACCGCCTTCTTTTTCATGCTCGGCTTGAACTGTCCGCTCTCCCACAGATGCACTGCTCCGACGGTGACGCTTGTAAGAACGGCCATCTCTTTCTGGGTGAGGCCCAGATGCCTGCGGAGGCTCCGGATCAAACGGGGAGAGAAACGCGATTCCTTCACTTCTTCCGGAGGTGCCTCCAACACCATCCTTCCTTTTTCCAGCTCTTTTTGCTGACTGGTTGTGATCCGTTGAAGCCCAAGAACTGTCCTGCGAAGTTGTGAAACGACGCTTTTCAACGACCGGACATCCCGGCCTAACGGAACTGCGACTTTCCTTACCTCCCTTTTCGCCAAACGTGCAACTTCAGATTTGATGACACCCTCTACTTTACCCATGATTTCCCTCCTCCTTTTGTGGATTTGCAAAGGGCATAGCATTCAAAATCCCAAATCACAAATTCCAAATCCCAACTAAGCTCCAAATTCTAATTTCAAATGACCAAACAAGATTTTCTCTCGAGATTCGGTAATTGTGATTTATCTGAAATTTAGTGCTTGGAATTTGGTGCTTTTCCCTGCCATGCTCTATGCCTTAGGCTATTCAAAGATTTTGCCTGGGTTCATGATTCCATTGGGATCCAAAAGTTTTTTGATCTGTCTCATTAAGAGAAGGCTTTCTCCATGTTCTTTCTTCATAAACTTTCTCTTTCCAATGCCAATGCCGTGTTCTCCCGTGGCGGTTCCACCACATTCCAACGCGAAGTCTACAATCTCCTCTCCCGCTGCCTGAACCTTCCGCCACTGGGCCTCATCTTCAGGAATTCCCATAATCTCCATGTGAAGGTTGCCGCTTCCCGCATGGCCGAAGGCGTATCCTTTTAACCCTTTCTTTTCGACGACCTTCTGGCCCCATTCTACCATGCCCGAGTATTTTGACATAGGGACAGCGGTATCGATCACCAGTGGATAAAAACCAGGATTGTTTGCCCTGATGGATTCGTGAACTTCGTACCGAGCCTCCCAGAGGCGGTTTCGCTCTTCCCTTCCGATCCCCGAATCGAACCGCAGCGGTCGATTCTCACCGCAAATCTCCTTGACCATCTCCAGCTCTTCTTTCAAACCAGCAGCGCTTGAACCATGAAACTCGAAGAAAAGGGTTGGCTTTTCTTCCAGGGAAAGTTTCTTAAACTGGTTGACAACCTGAACCGTCGGAGTGTCCAGGAATTCCAGCGCAGCGGGAGACAGTCCTGAGCGCATGATTTGGAAAACGGTATCGGTAGCCTCGCGAATGGAGCCGTATTGCGCTACGGCACCCATAAACTCCGCCGGGAGACCGATCAGACGAAGGGTAACCTCTGTGACCACACCCAGTGTTCCTTCCGAACCAACAAAGAGGCGGCAAAGATCATAGCCGGATGAACTCTTGATTGCAATCGTTCCAACCCGGATCACGTCTCCGAAAGGTAGAACCACCACCATGCTGAGGACAAAATCCTTCGTGGCCCCATACTTAATCGTCCTGACGCCGCTGGCATTATTGCCCACCATCCCCCCGATAGTTGCCGAGGCCCCAGGGTCCGGCGGAAAGAAGAGGCCAAAACGGGAGAGGTGTTGATTCAACTCCTTATAGATGACCCCTGCTTCAACACGGACCTGAAGGTCCTCTGCCCTTAATTCCAGGATATGGTTCATCTGTTGAAGATCCAAGACAATCCCTCCCTCGGCAGGGATGGGATTGCCTTCTAAACTTGTACCTGCACCCCACGGAGTGGCAGGAATTCGCTTCGCATTGGCCAACTTGAGAATCTGACTAATCTCTTGTGTGCTGAGGGGCCAAACCACTACATCGGGTCTTCGCCTTGGGTGAAAAGATTCATCTTTACTGTGGAGGTCAAGGATGGATTCACCCGCGGACACCCTCTCCGGCCCGACGATAGACCTAATGGCCTCTATTTCCTTGTCTGTCACCCTTCCATATTGCATCTGTGAATACTCAACCCTTCGACTACCCAATAATTTAAAAGACTGGGACTTGAGCACTGTCAAGAGGCCCAGGGTTGACCCTGAGTAAGCCTTGGCGATGTCGAACGGGTCAACGCCCCAACTGCTTCTCCATTTTGAAAATTAATGCCTTTGCTTTTTCAATCCCCATTCGCTTATGGACGACCCAACCCCTGTGGGCCCGAACCTTTTTTCGAAGCGACGCGATATTTTCTTTTATTCTTCTCTCCGAAGGTGTCCCCACGGACGAAGTCTGAGCCAATATTCTCTCCGGTCTCTGGTTTCTTTCGACATCTCGTTCTGTGATCGGAATATTCATTTTCATTTCGCTAAGAGCTTTCCTTAAGCTCTGATAGGAAACCTTTCCCTTCCCTTCTTTCTCCGAATATTTCACCGCTCTCTCCATCGCCATTTTAGCCTTCCGCATTGGAAGCGGACCGTGACGAACCAACCATTCCATCAACGCAGTAGCTCCGAGAAACTCTTCCTGAGCCTGCTTAAGCATCTGAGTCTTCTTCACCTCGAGAAGTCGAATGACGTCGGCCATGACAGGGAGGGCGGGTTTCGATTCGTCCACCAAGTCCATAATCCAATATTTTGTCCACTGGGTATCCCGGTTAAATCCCATGAAGAGGGCCTTGCCCACGGAGAGGAGGCTGACGAGCATCCCATGGGCAAAAGACGCCTTGGCCTTGATTACTTCCAAGGAACAGGGGTTTCGCTTCTGCGGCATGATCGAGCTGCCCGAACAATGTCGATCATTCAGCCGGACCATGTTGAACTCATGGGTAGACAGAAGGATCAGGGTTTGGGCCACGGTAGAGAGATGGTCCAACATCACGGCGGCATCGTAGGCCAGCTCCGCCTCAGGCTCCCATCGCTCGGTGATGGAATCAATGACATTCTCTGTGGGCCCATCAAATCCGAGTAACTTTGAGGTCAATTGCCGATCCAGGTTGAAGGAAGTGCCGTAGCCAGCGGCTGCGCCCAAAGGATTTCTGTTGAAGAAATCAAACCAATGCCCGAATCTCTGAGCATCCCTCTCGAAAGCTTCCCCAAAGGAAAGGAGGAGATGACTGAAAGTGGTGGCGACCGCATGCTGGTGATGGGTATAGCCAGGCATGATGGTCGAACGGTGTTCTTCAGCTTTCTGGAGAAGGGCATCGATTAGAACGATCAACCCTTCGACGAATTCCAAAACCTGGTCCCGAAGATAAAGACGCATGTCGAGGACAATCTGGTCATTCCGACTTCTGCCGGTATGGACTCTACCTCCGGATTCAATTCCTACCCGCTCAATGAGATAACTCTCGATATTGGAGTGGACGTCCTCTTTTGAGGGATCTAATCCAAACTTTCCTTTCCGATAAAGCATTTCTATTTCACTCAATCCCTTAAGGATTTTTTTCCCATCCTGTTTCGAGAGGATGGCCTCTTGACAAAGCATCAGGACATGGGCTCGATCTCCCCAGAGATCGTAAGGGATCAGCCGTTCATCGCAGGGCGGAATTCCCTTGACATCCCTTCCCGAAAGAAAATCGACCATCTCCCTGGAAGGAAGTTCTTCAAACCGCCCACCCCATAGTCTATCAATCTTCATCTCGGATCCCCTAATCCATCAAAATTAGGAATAGATGGTTTTTAATATTCCCGAACCTTTTCAAATTCCAAATTACAATTTCCAAATCCCAAATAAACTCCAATCTCCGATTTCCGATGACGAAGCCAATTTAGAAAATTGGGATTTGGGTCATTGGTATTTATTTGTGATTTGGTACTTGGTATTTGGTGCTTATCCCTGACACGAACAAGCACGGTAAACAATTACTTCACAGAAGGACAATATAACTTGTGACGTCTATTTCGCCTTCCGTTTGGCTAAGATCTCAAAAGGAAGCCCGCGAACGAAGGCTGCATCCGCGCAGCGTTTCTGATCAAAACCCGTGGCCTTGATGGAGCGGATCTCCGGTGAGAAAAGACTCGTCTTCGACTCTCGATTGACGATCTCAATGCTCCCCTTAAAAAGTTTGACCTTATATTTTCCGTTGACCACCTTTTGAGAGGTCTCGATGAAGGCGTCCAGATCATACCGCAAGGGATGGTAAGCCATCCCATGGTAGATCAAATAGGCCCACTTCTGATCGATTCCTTTCTTAAACTGGATCTCGTCCTTGGTGAGACAGAACTGTTCCAGGTCCCGATGGAGTTTGAGGAGGATCGTCGCGGCCGGAGCCTCGTAGATCTCGCGGCTCTTTAGATCCATGATCCCATCCTCAAACATGTCAATCCTGCCGACGGAATGCATCCCACCCATGATGTTGAGGGACGGGATGATTTCTCCAAGGGGTTTCCGTTTACCATTCAATTTGACTGGAATCCCCTTTTCGAATTCCAGGGTAATAAAGGAAGGCTTATCAGGCGACTTTTCAACGGGCCGATACCACATCCAGATGTTATCCGGAAGGGGCTGGTTCAGGTCGATGGCACCACTGGCAATGGATCGACACCACATTGTCTTGTCATCCCCTCCGGTGATCATCTCCGTCACCGGAACGCTCCAGGCCCGGCACAATGCCTCTTCTTCTAGCCGGGTTAAATCAAAATCCCGGACCGGCACGAGGATTTTCAGCCCGGGGGCAAACATCTTGAAGACATTGTGCATGCGATATTGATCATTGCCTTTCCCGCTGGATCCCTCGAGGATAGCGTCACATCCCTCTGCGCGGGCAACCTCCGCCGCCTTGCGCGCCACGATCTGCCTGGTCATGGAGGTGGAGACGGGATAACCCAGATAATCCGAGTTGGCTTGAATGGCCCGCGCAATCCAGACCTCCGTAAATTCTTTTCGGAGATCGAAAAAGAGAGGCTTGATCTTAAGAATCTTGGCCTTCCTCCTGCTTTCAAGAACCTCTTCTTCTCCCTGACCGATATCAATCGTGATCGGAAGAATCTTTTTCGCTTTATATTTTCTTCTGAGCAGCTCAATAGCGAGAGAAGAATCCAAACCTCCAGAGTAGGCTACCGCCACTTTGTTCACCTCGGGGGCCTTAGTTCTCTCAATCTTTTTCAGAATCTTTCTCATATCCATAAAAGGTTAGCCTCCATTGAAATTTAGTTTGGAATGTTAGCATAAATCGCAGGCTTAAACAACGTTTTTAAACCATTCTGCTCCTTCAGAGTTTTAAGCAATTCCTTTTACGACCTGCAGGAAGAATTCTTAAGGATATGGGAGATGGTTTTGCTTTTATTAAGAAGGAGAAAAAAGTTGGGGGGTCAGGATCGACCCCCCAACGGAGGGCAGCAGAAAGACTTGATCAAAACTTATAAGTCATACCACCAAAAACCAAGTTCGCCCTGTAGGTCTGGTCCTTGTAAGCCCCCGTGAGGAAAACAGCGTTCGTACCACCTGTGGGGGCGAAGATATAGTTGTTTAACTGGGCATCGCTGTACCAAAATCTCTGATAAGCATAGCCTATCATGGCTGTAACGGATTTTGTGAAATTGTAAACTGTTTTAATGCTGAAGGAATAGAGTGTGTAATCATCCCATCTGCCAATATCAATATTATCATTGTTCGCCCCGGATGCGGGACCAAGTCCAGTAATCGCCGCAACAAACAATCCATTATTAAGAGTGAAGTAACATAAACAAAAGAATAAAAGTCCCTTTCTTCATAATTCTTCACCTCCCAGCTTCTTTTTCGGCAAGGGTCTGAACTTTATCGTCATCAACCCATAACCGCCTGTTTTCATTGATCCTACATGAAGTAGCCTCACAAATAGATGCCTCACCGGTTCTTTTCAAAATATAGAAATCAGCAGGAAAATAAATAGGATGAATACTGTATTTTATGGGCGGAAGTATTGTATTTTTGGACGATAGCGGCCCGTTGAAGAGACCAGTCGAAAAAGTTTGAAAGATGTAAGAAATGGTTTTTTCCCTATTGAGAGAAAAATAGGAAATCAATACTAACCATTAAATTATTAGACTGACGGTACTGGAACCTGTGGTATAGTAGTACGTAAAAGCTATTTTTGTCATCCTTGTATCAGAAGGATGAAATGAGAGATGCAAGGAAAGTTGCTTTCTGGAATTGATCGCACAACCCGCATAGCGAAACATGTCATGTTGGCCGGCATGATCCCTATCTTGCTCCCAGCGACTGTAATGGGCCTGTTTTCGTTAGTCCTGAGTCCGATGGTCGCCTGGGCGGGTCCACCCTTTGTGACCGATGACCCCGAGCCTGTGGAATACCGCCATTGGGAGTTCTACTTGGCCTCACAAGATGCGAAGAATAAGGAGGGATGGTCGGGTACGGCCCCCCACTTCGAGGTCAACTATGGCGCTTTGCCCAATTTACAACTTCACATGATTGCCCCGCTTGCATACGCAAAGCCGAATGACGGTTCAGCGCGTTATGGATTCGGAGACCTGGAACTTGGAGCCAAATACCGGTTCATCCAGGAGACTGACTGGCGGCCCCAAGTAGGAACTTTTACGATGCTCGAGGTGCCAACGGGCAGCAGTTCAAAAGGGTTAGGAAGTGGACAAGTTAGGGCATTCCTTCCGATATGGCTCCAAAAAAGTTGGGGTCCATGGCAAAGCTATGGGGGTGGCGGCTACTGGATCAATCCGGGCTCCGAAAACAAAGACTATTGGTTCTTTGGATGGCAAGTACAGCGCGAGCTTTCCAAGGTCATAACGCTTGGGGCAGAAGTGTTCTACAACACACCCACCGCAAGAGAAGAAGGTGGCCGAACAGGATTCAATGTAGGAACGATTGTCAATTTTACTGATGAACACCATCTTCTGTTCTCGACAGGGAGGGACATTCACGGTCAGAATCGCTTTTCGGTATACGTCGCCTATCAATTAACAATTGGCCCGCAGGAGGAGAAAAAAGAAGAGAAATCTGAAAAGAAATGAACCCCCGTTAGAAATCCCAGCAGGGCATCAAACCCCGCCAGAATTATTTTGGGACCTAACCCCGCTGCAGAGCAGCTGGGCATCATTTCTAACGGGCCGAAGGCTTATCCTATCGGGGATTACAGGTCTCTTTTTTGTCCTTCATTGCGGTAAGACTTCAGTATTTAAATATCAAAGATCAAAGGCAGGGTCTCAATGGCTCTGCCTTTTTTGTGTAATTTTATCTGGATGATAGGTGATAGGAGATAGAGACGTTATGGGATGCCTCCTATTCTCATAATTCTTGTTGACTTTTTCATACGGTATGAGTAACCTCTTATCGACACACGGGGTTTCAAAAAACAACCATCCCAACCAAGGCGAAACTGAAAAGAGGGGGTGACATGTATCCAGGAATGTAATTCTTCCAATAGTTCCCTGGCAGGCAGGAATGATTAACCAAGCATAGGGACAAATTAGAAATGAAACAGAAGAGGAGAATTACTATGAACTGCAAAAGACTTATTCCAATCATCATTATAGTTGTAGGTGTTTTTGGCACCTGTTTCGTCGGAATATCTGTTCCGGATCAGACAAAACCAACAGAAGGAATGAACCTCCTCAGGGAAGAGATGGTGGGTCTTGAACAGGCTTTCGAAACAATCATTGATGCTGTAATCTTGGCTAACTTGGAACTGATCAAACCCGCAGCAGCCCAATTTCATAAAGCGAGGGAAAAGGTTGAAAAGGCAATCAGTGCAGGTCAGAGAATCACACTTCCCAAAAATCAGGATAAGTTTAAAAAATTTGTTGAATTAGATGATAAATTCCACGACTGTTTTCGGGCATTAGAAAAAGCAGCAGAAAAAGGACAGAAGAAGGTCGTGAAAGACCAAACTCATAAACTCTTAGATGACTGTGTGGTTTGCCACGAGGGGTTCAGAAAATAGAAAGCTACACGAGGATACTATTTTTCATTACTCTAAGAATACATCATGGTACCAACAATGAGGATCTTCTTCGAGATAGTCACCCGTCAAAGCGAGAGCTAAGCTTCGACAACCGCGGCAGTCGTTGATTCCACAGCTTCCACATTTCCCTTTCAGGTTCTCTTTCTTCCTCAACTTGTCTAAAATCTCTGATTTTTCCCATATCTGTCTCAGGGGACTCTCCAAAAGATTTCCTATTGAAACAGGAAATCTTCGACAAGGAAAAACATTTCCCTCCGGCATAACGCAGAGCCCATCCACTCCTATGATACAGGGAGCGCCCAAGAGTTCAGGCTCTCCTCCACTAAACCTAATCTGAAAGGCCTGATAGGGAAGAAGTGAATGCTCAGCTTCCTCGGCTGAGATCAAATCTACAAGCATCCCTACCATTTCCTTCCATTCCTCCTTGTCAAGTACCTCATCCATAACCTTTCTCCCCCTGCCCAAAGGAATGAATCGTTCGATGATCAACCCATCGATAGCTATGTCGTGGCAGAGTTTAAAAAAGGAGTGGAGGCTCCTGAGATTCCTTTTCATGACGGTGAGCATGAAGAGAATTTCAAACCCTTCCGCCTCTTTGATCAGGGGAAGATTTTGCATCACCCTATCGAAAGCTCCCTTTTGACGAATGGAGTCATTCGTCTCTGCATCTCCTCCGTCCAGAGAAATTTTCATCTTCTTCAATTTTGAAAACCCGGACAACCTTCTCATCATCTCTTGGTCGATGGTCAGGCCATTGGTGATGATTCCCAGCTCTTCAACCATCGGATGCAGGTCCAAATGAGCGAGGAGGAGAAACAGATCAGGCTTTAACAAGGGTTCTCCGCCTGTCAGATGAATACAGGCTGTCTTACCCCATTCCTCCATTGTCCGGAGGAGATGATCGCACACCTTCTCAAGCCCTGTCCAATCCAAATCGTTCTTCTTCGAGAAATCATTTTGATAGCAGTGTTGGCAACGAAGATTGCAAACGTTGGTGATATGCCATTGGATATAGAACTGCTCTTTCATCGGCCTCCCAGAGAGAGGTTCTCCAAAAATCATTCTAAGATTAAGACAGGAGAACTGCAAATCCTGCGTCCGTTTACCATCACTTTTGCGAGCATGCATTAGGGTTATAAGAATTCTCGATAATTGTAGCAACGGTTATCGAAAATTCCGATTTGACTTATCAGGAATTATCTTTTCTAATTTTGAGTTGAAGCACAAAAGGACTCTGGAAGAGAAAAAACACCGATAGGAGAGAAAGAAGACAGAAAGGATAGAATCTCCAATTTATAGGAAATTCGGAAATGTCCTTAAAATTATGATAAAAATAAAAGATAAGGGTGGATGGTTCGGAGTTTGCCCACCCTGTGCCGATTACTTTGGAGCGATGGGGGGTGACAAGTATGATTGGGTAGAACAGGCCGGAGGGGACTGGCTCATGAAGAACATCCAGGATGCGTGGGTGGTCTGGATCTGAAAGTCCGGAGGAAAACATTTCTATAACCCATGGAATTGGAGGCGCGGTATGTCTTTCCTGAGAAAAAAGAAGACCCTGACGGGACTCTCCCGCACCTGCGGCTGAGCAGCGAAAATTGGTCCGACAGATCTGTCGGACGCACTCAAAGCACTCCACCCATCCCAGGATTCAAACCTCCTGGTTGGTTTTGAGACCTGTGATGACGCCGCAGTTTATCGCCTGTCGGACGAAATCGCATTTATCAGCACAGTAGACTTTATCACGCCTCCGGTGGATGATCCCTATTGGTTTGGGCAGATTGCCGCTGCCAATGCGCTTTCAGATGTATATGCCATGGGAGGCAAGCCTCTAACCGCCTTAAATCTTGTAATGTTCCCGACTAAGAAACTTGAATCGAGTATATTGAGGGAGATGCTCCGGGGAGGTTGCGATAAGGTTTCTGAAGCAGGCGCTTCGATTGCAGGCGGCCACTCCGTTGATGATAATGAGCCCAAGTACGGCCTGGCTGTCACAGGTGTGATCCACCCTGATCGGATCCTGACCAATTGCGGTGCTAAAGAAGGGGATGCCTTGATTCTAACCAAACCTCTGGGCACAGGCGTTCTGTTTAATGCCTGCCGATCCAAGAAGCTTTCCTTGCGTGATTTAGAAGTCATTCTCCCTGAAGTGGCTTCTCTCAATAAGAAGGCGATCGAAATTGCGTTGAATTTTGATGTCCATGCATGCACCGACATCACGGGCTTTGGCATCGTCGGCCACTGTGTGGAGATAGCAAAGGGAAGTCGGGTCCAGGTCAATCTATTCTATGAAAAACTTCCTTTCTATCCGAATGCACTTCTCATGTATCGTAGAGGCGAGACAACAGGAAGCAACAAGGCCAACCAGAAATTGGCCGAGGGGTTCTTTAAGAAAATCAGAGTGCTCTCCAGGGAGGAAGAAGAACTGCTTTTTGATCCCCAGACCTCCGGAGGACTCCTGCTTTCCCTTTCTTCTACTGAGGTCGACCGTCTCGTTACCGAATTAAAAAGAGCTGGCATTGAAGCTGCCGCACCGGTTGGCGAAGTGACTGCTAATCCAGAGCCATCTGTGCGGGTTCTCTAATTGAGATTTAACCTACTCCGTGCCTGACCAATTTCTCACCAATAATATTCTCAGTTGTTCAGTCCGTCGTTCACATAAATTTTTTCCTGAACTATTGAAAAAGGTTCAAACAAGTGTTAATTAAAAAAAGTTTTTCCCAAAATCCCAAAAAAAGGAGGAAACAAAAGAGATGAAGAAGAGGTTGATTAGCGTTCTAGTTCTTGTAGGTTTTGTGCTTTCCAGTTTGATGGTGACGGGTGCTTTTGCCGCTAAAGACGAAATCGTCTTTGATGCTCCGAATGGAAAAGTGACATTCAACCATAAGAAACACAGTGAAACACTCAAGATCGATTGCTTGAAGTGTCATCACACCTGGAAAGCAGGTGAGACATCCGGCAAGAAATGTACGGAATGTCATAAGGCGACGGCAGAGGGAAAAACGCCTACGTTAAAGGATTCTTTTCACAAGACCTGCAAGGGCTGCCATGATGAACTGAAGAAGGCCAACAAGCCCGCAGGCCCAACGATGTGCACTCAGTGCCATGTGAAGGCAAAGTAGTCTGAATGTTTTTGCAAGACTGATATTAGAAAAATGGGAATCAAGGAAACCTTGATTCCCATTTTTTCTGTCCGTTGAACGAGCTTTAGGTTTTATCCTCTTCTTTTATGAAGTCCCTCGGTCAATTCGTGTCATTGGTTCCCCCATCTGAAACAAGAAATATCCCTTTCAGTGCAAATAGGTTCGGAAATAATCTTATGTTCCTTTCTTGGGCAATGAAAACTGAATCTCTTATCTTAATCTCCTTCCTGGAGCAGTATTCAATGAAGTCTAAAATGCTTAAGAAATGGAGGTTGGGGGTATCGTTCCACGCGTAAGGCAACGATGGCGTCACTGGCGCTTTACCTTCAAAGAACATCCGCAACCGGGCGAGGTAATAAGCAAAGTTGGGGAAACCGACGATAACTTGCCAACCAACTCTCAGCGCCTCTTTCAAAACCAGGTCAGGACTTTTAACCTGCTGAAAAGTTTGATTGAGTATCACGTAGTCAAACGACCGATCTGCGTAATCGGATAACCCGTTATCGATATCCTCGTGGAAGACACTCAACCCTTTGGCAACACACTGATAGATGGCCTGCTCATCAATCTCAATGCCTTGGGCCCTCACATGCCTTTCCTCAACGAGCAAAGTCAACAGTTCTCCGTCGCCGCAACCAAGGTCTAAGACAGCTGAACCTTGATGAACCCATCCAAGAATAGCCTTGTGGTCTAAGGGAGGGTTAGATGGCATAGTCCGTTATCCTGTTTTCACTCGTCACTCCGTTTTCAAGTGTGGCTCTTTGTAAGAAGTGCTTCACTAGGTGCGTCTCCTCCTCAACCTCGAGGAGAAATGCATCGTGTCCATAAGTTGAATCGATCTCGCAATAGGTGGTATCTATCCCTGCCCATTTGCATGCCTTTACGATTTCTTTAGATTGGGAAGCTGGATAGAGCCAATCCGATTTGAAGGCCAGAACCAGGACTTTGGCCTTTGTCTCCTTAAGTGCCTCGTAAAGATTCTTCCCTTTCGAAGCATCAAAAGAATCGATCGCCCTGGTAATGTAGAGATAGGAATTGGCATCGAATCTTTTTACAAAATGATTCCCCCTGTTGTAAAGGTAATCCTCGACCTCAGATCCAGCACTAAATTTATGCGGTTTCTCGTCTCCGGGGCGTCTTCCAAATTTCTCAGCCATTGAGATTTCGCTCATATAGGTGATATGACCGATCATGCGGGCAACGGAAAGCCCTTTGGCCGGAGGAATCCCACCATAATAATAACCGTCTTTCCAGTGAGGATCAGCCATAATCGCTTGGCGCCCAACTTCATGAAACGCAATCTGTTGAGGTGAATGTTTGGCCGTAGTTGCAATGACAATCGCACTTTTCAGGTTACCTGGGTAAGCTGTGAGCCATTCCAGGACCTGCATTCCACCCATTGAACCACCCGCCACTGAAAGCAGTTGATCAATTTCCAAATGACCGATCAAGTGCTTTTGCACGTCGACCATGTCCGAAATGCTGATGATCGGGAAACCCAGACCATATTTCTTCCCTGTTTTTGGGTTAATGGAATTAGGACCAGTGGTCCCTTTACAACCTCCAAGGACATTCGAGCAGATAACAAAATACTTATTTGTATCAAACGCCTTGCCCGGCCCGATCATATCGTCCCACCAACCAGGTTTTTCATCTCCCCTGTGAAAGCCCGCGGCATGCGCATCGCCCGAAAGAGCATGAAGAATAAGAACGGCATTAGACCTCTGATCATTCAGCTTGCCGTAAGTCTCGTAAGCGACTGTAACCGGACCAAGCTTTTCTCCGCTCTCTAGGATGAGCTCATCGGGCGGAAGACCAAAATGGAAATACTTCGTTTGGACGACACCCAGACAAGGACTTCCCGTCGTATCTAAACCTTGACCTGGAGCATCCGCCTTCTCATGAGACACCTCTGAAACCCCGTCCGTCTTCTTAGGCAATGAACGTAGCGCTGACATCTTCGTTTACCCCACGGTTTTCTTCAGGGCCTGATCAATATCTTCCTCGATGTCCTCCACATCCTCCAAACCAACGGAGAGCCTAATGAAATCTTCTGTCACTCCCGTCTCTTCCTGCTCCTCGCGGGTCAATTGTTGATGAGTGGTCGAGGCAGGATGAATAACAAGACTTTTTGCATCCCCGATATTGGCAAGATGGGAAAGAATTTTCACCGACTCGATAAACCTTTTTCCAGCTTCCAATCCGCCTTTTATCCCGAAGCCCACCAGACCTCCAAAATTGCCCTTTAGATATTTCAGCGCCAATTTGTGACTTGGATGTTTCTCCAACCCGGGATAATTGACCCAGTTGATCAAAGGATGGTTCGCCAAAAAACGAGCGACCTTAAGCGCATTTTCAGAATGTTTCTTTACTCTTAGAGGCAATGTTTCTAATCCTTGAAGAAAAAGAAAGGCATTGAAAGGGCTCAGGGGGGCTCCCAGATCTCGAAGCAAATGGACTCTTACCTTGATAATGAAGGCGACATTTCCCAGGCCGGGAATGTTTCCAAATGTCTCCCAAAATTTCAACCCGTGATAGCTCGGGTCTGGTTCAGTAAATTCAGGAAATTTGCCATTACTCCAGTCGAATTTCCCCGAATCGACGATCACCCCTCCGATCGATGTTCCATGCCCACCGATATACTTTGTTGCGGAGTCGACAATGATATCCACCCCATAGTCTATTGGCCTTACCAATCCAACGCCGACCGTATTATCGACGACAAAAGGAATGCCTGCCTCGTGGGCGATGCAAGAGATGGCCTCAAAATCCGGCACATCGAGCTTCGGATTCCCAATCGTCTCAGCAAAGATAGCCCTCGTCTTACCGGTGATTGCATTTCTGAGTTCCTCCGGCTTTGTTGAATCGACAAATTTGACCTTCCTCCCCAATTTGGGGAAAGTGTAATGAAACAATTGGTATGTGCCTCCATAAAGATTATTGGCAGACACAATCTCGTCCCCGACCTGGGTGATGGCCAAAAGCGCAAAAGTCTCGGCAGCCTGGCCTGAAGCTACTGCCAAAGCCCCTGTGCCTCCTTCAATGGCCGCAACCCTCCTTTCAAAAACGTCGTTGGTGGGGTTCATGATCCGGGTGTAAATGTTTCCGAATTCCTTGAGAGCGAAGAGATTTGCCGCATGTTCTGTATTCTGAAAGACGTACGATGTAGTTTGGTAAATAGGAACAGCTCTTGATCCTGTTGTGGGATCTGGGGTTTCCTGTCCAGCGTGAAGTGCCAATGTTCCAAATCCTCTTGTTGTCATCTTTTGGACCTCCTTGAGTTGGTATTTTTCTTAAAATGGCTAAAAAACAAAAAACCCACTGACCGTCAATCTTGGTAGTGGGTTGCCGACACTGCAAACGATTTAATGACGATGTTTACATGGGCAGGCCTCCCGTACCAACTAGACAACACATGGGCATGCAGCACATCATCATAGAGTGTCGATTGAGTTTTTTTGAATAATTCCCAAGGGTTGTTAGCATATTCATGATTAACTTAGGTCCTTCTAATTTTCCTAATTTTCGTTGTTGAATTTATTTTACATATTCCATAGATTTTGTCAAGTATTTTTTTTAAAATCTTTATTTTTTCTGTTGACAACCAAAAGGGGGCATGTTATTCTGTATCTAATGTTAAGAAAGGGCCTAAATATATTCATCGCAGTTCTCTTGTTACTGCCCCTTTTTGCAGGGGAGACCGGGTTTTTTCAGGCAGTCAGCTCTGCTACCCCTTCCTTTCAAAAAACTTGCGATATGAATGACTGCAATCCCAACATGCCGAAATGTCCTCTTTGCCCTTCTTTCCGTTCCATCAACTTATACCTTTTTCACGAGTCTGTATCCTATTTCCCGCCTCTTAGTTCATCTTTTATCTTTTTTAGTACGGATACCATATCGGATCAAGGGGTTGTAAGAACAATATTCCGCCCACCCACATCACTTTCCTAAAGCCGTCATCAGCTTTTCATAGCCCTTTATCCAATTTTTTAAATCCTTCTCGAGGAAATGAACAGTTCCAGAATCACAATGTTACATTCAAGTGGACATTATTGAAAACGGAAAGGTCGCCGTTTCTTTGACATACAAGCAGGGAGAAGTTCAAGAAATCTAATGAGAGAGCTTTGAAAAACTGTTTTTCGCTCTCTCGACTACATAGATTCCGAAAAAAAAGATTACACGGATTTCCGAAAAAAAGGAGGATCATAAAATGAAGGCATGTCCGAAGTGTCAGACAAAGAATCAAGATTCGAGCAATTTCTGTAAGAAGTGTGGATTTCAACTGTCGGGTTCTTCATTTCAGGACAAGAAAGAGAATGTATTAGGTGAGAAGAAAAAGAGACCCTATTGGGTTCCCATTTCTTTAGCGGTTGTTGCCGCTATATTGGTAGTCGTCGGCTACTGGGTCGTGCAGGGAAATACGGGAGCCAATCCAAAAGTCTCTTCTCAGCCGAAGGTGAGCGACAAGGTTGACTATGCCGGGCAGTCGATACGCATGACCGATGTTCAGGCAAGCGTGGAGAAAGGAATAATTTCCATTCCTCTCGAAGTGGTGAAAGAGAAGAAGATGGTCCGCTTCGAATACGAAAATAATGGGTTCAGGATGCCCCTCCTTGCCTATCTGGCGCCGTCCGGAAGGGTTGTTACTGCAGTAAGCTTGTGCGAGCCGTGCCGATCCACTCGATTTCATATCGAAGATAAGAAAATCGTATGCAATGCATGTGCTACCGAGTGGAATCTGGAGACCCTGAAAGGAATCCAGGGAGGGTGCCTCAATTATCCGCCCGATGTGATTCCGAGCACGATTGACAAAGATCGCATCCGGATCGATGAGAAAATTGTTGCTCAATGGAAACCCAGGGTTTGACAACATAAGTCAATAGTCATTAAGTGATTCGGTCATTGGACCACTTAGTTACCCAATAACCTAACAACCTTAATCTGACTTGTGAAAGGTAATCGACATGCGACTGAAAGACATTTCTATTAACAATCTGCGGAGAAGAAAGGGTAAGCTCTTCTTTCTCATCCTGGGGCTCACCATCGGCATCACCACCGTGGTCACCCTCATCTCCGTCACCCGGATGATGAACGAGGATATCTCCAGGAAATTAGACGAGTTCGGAGCGAATATTCTCATTATCCCGAGGACAGATGACCTCTCCCTCTCTTACGGAGGGATGAATATCGGTGGGGTTTCAATCGATGCTCAAACTCTAAAGGACTCTGATATCCCGAAGATTCGGCAGATCGAAGTGCGGGAAAACGTCAGCATTGTTTCTCCCAAGCTGATCGGAGTAATAGAAATAGACGGGAAAAAAGTCCCGCTGATGGGCGTTCGTTTCGAAGAAGAGTCGAGGCTGAAGAAGTGGTGGAAGATTCATGGGGGAGAGCCTAAGAATCGGGATGAAGTCCTGTTGGGAAGTGAGGTGGCGGTTCGGCTCTTCAAGAGTACTGGCGACACGCTATCGATCAACGGAAAGCCCGTCAGGATTTCAGGCGTTCTGGATGAGACAGGATCACAGGACGATTTTCTCATCCTGGGCGATTTGGCCTTTGTCCAGGAGGCGATGAAGAAACCAGGAATATTAAGCTTGATCGAGGTTTCGGCCTTTTGCAATACCTGCCCGATTGAGGAGATCGTGAAGCAGATCTCCCAAAAATTGCCCTACGCCAAAGTCACAGCCATCAAGCAGACCTTACAGACCAAGATGGAAGCTTTGGACCATTTCAAGAAGTTTTCGGTAGGGATATCGATCATCATCCTTCTGATCGGAAGCTTGATCGTTTTCACGAATATGATGGCTTCGGTGAACGAGCGAAAGCGAGAGATAGGAATCTTCAGAGCGATCGGATTTCGGAAATCCCATGTGGTCCGGATTATCTTTCTGGAGGCCCTGATTGTCGGCTTCATTGCGGGAATCGTTGGATATCTGCTCGGATTAGGGGCTTCCCAGGTCATCGGGCCGATGATTACAGGAATGAAGGGCGAGGCGTTGGTGATCGATCCCTGGTTGGCCATCGGCGCCATTTTTCTGTCTTCTTTGATCGGCATTCTTTCGAGCGCCTACCCGGCGATCCATGCCTCAAAAATGGATCCCACAACGGCATTGAGAGCGCTGTAAGCGCCAAGAGCGGTCATTAGGTTATTAGGTCACTGAATAATTTTCTTTATTCTTTAACGTCTTTGAAGCAAGTACCGAATGACCTAATCACTTAATGACTCCATTACCCGATTTATCGGAGGATATCATGAGTCTGATTGAAATCAAGAAACTTAACAAAACCTATGAAAGCGGGGAGGAGTGTGTGCTAGCACTCTGTGATGTGGATTTGAACATCGAGAAAGGAGAATTTATCTCTGTGATGGGACCGTCCGGGTCGGGAAAGTCGACTCTTCTGACGATTCTGGGAGGACTAAACCATCCCACAACGGGAGATGTTCTTGTGGATGATATCCCCATTTACAGACTTCCGTTGGAGAAGTTAGCCGATTTCAGAAGAGAATATCTGGGGTTTATCTTTCAATCTTTCCAATTGATTCCTTATCTAACGGTCGTTGAAAACGTCATGCTTCCTCTTTCTATCACACAGCGGACCAACCGCGAACAGATGAAAATGGCTGAAGAGATATTAGAAAGAATTGGATTGAGAGGGAAAGGGAAAAGACTTCCGGATCAACTTTCAGGAGGGGAGCAAGAGAGGGTGGCCATTGCCAGGGCTTTGGTGAATTCGCCGCCTATTCTTATGGCAGATGAGCCCACGGGGAATCTGGATTCGAAAACAGGAAAGGAAATTATGGATCTGTTTAAGTCATTAAATAAAGAAGGGCAGACGATTGTCATGGTCACCCACAATCCGGAGAACACCTCTTTTTCAACCCGAACCATCTCTCTAAGGGATGGAAGGGTAGAGAGAATGGGTTCTGCGTATACACAGGAGAGAATGATTTAAAAGCTGGAAATTCTGTCACATGGGCGATCGGTCGGGCACTGCTGTTGATTTATACGGCATATCTAGATTCAGGTGGCGATCACCATTCGAGTGGTCATTGCTCTACGGCTCGTTGGCCGACATATCGGTCTTCAATCTATGCTATAAGGTGACACCAAAAATACTGCTCTTTTTTGGAAAAAATGCAGAATTCACCCTATTTACTCTTGAACACAACTTGAATATGCTAAAAGCGGTTTAATATTCATAAACTTAAGGAGGTAGGGAAATGGCAGGAAAGAATAAGACGAAGAAAGTTCAATTTGAATTTCTCGCACCGGACGCGCAGAAGGTTTATCTGGCAGGGGACTTTAATAACTGGGATCTCCGCGCAAACCTGATGAAGAAGGACAAGAAAGGCACATGGAAGACCACTCTGACCTTGAAGCCAGGAAGGTATGAGTATCGGTTTCTTAAAGACGGCAACTGGGAAAATGATCCCGCCTGCGCTGGCTGTGTCCCGAACGATTTCGGAAGCAGCAATTGCGTGAGAATCGTCGAGTGACGCTTAGGAACTTAGCCCTTTCTCTCCCTTTTGAAGTATAACTTTTGGACTTTGCCCATTTGGTCGAAGACGACGCTGACCAGTTCCCATCCCTCTCTTCCAAGTTCGTTCAGTTTTTCTTTATGTGCAGGGGGATGCAATGTTGAAGCCTCTTTGTCGGCATCGGTGAAATAGAGGTATTCCCATCTGGTCATTCTAAATTCTCCTTTCTTCTCGGTAGCTTTTGGTTACGTCCATCTGCAATAAATGTCGGGTGCCTTCAACGGGTGGAAGGCAAACTCAGGAGGAACGCTGACATGCGTTTAATAGCGCAAAATTCCTCCGTACTCGCGATATTCCCAGGTTCCGCGTTCATCTGGAACGCTTGAATAAGGATAAGGAACATACTTCCAGACGTGAATCTGTTTGCACAGAAGAAGAGGATAGCGGTAGGTTGGATCGCTTACGGATTTTATCTTTTCCCCTTGGGTTGATCCGAGAATTTCGCCCGCCACCGTGACCCTGGCCCCCATCTTATAACGGGAAAAGTCGACCGGTTCCTTAAAAAGAACCAGGAATTCCCCCTGGAAGGAAACCGTCTCCAGAGGCTCATCGCGCCAATCCAAAGGCCATCTAAGGACTTCGATAAGGGTGGTTCCGTCTTCCTGAGAGAGGGTTTGGATAATCTCGCCGCCCCACAGGACAATTTTTCCCGTGTAGGTATCCGGGCTTTGAGCCACTTCCTTGAAAGTAAGAGAATTATCCACCCCTTCTCTTGTCCCCTTAGAGATAACTGGAGCGCAAGCAAAAAGAAAGACAGAAAGGAACGCACATATATACGGCCTTGCTCGCATTACCATTTCCTTCATTCAATCTAAAAATAATCACTCTTTCTTGAAATTCAATGACTCCCCCGGCATTCTTAATTTCTTCTCGGTCTTTCGCCGAGGGTCACCTTCACATCAATGAAGTTTCCATTTCGATAGACTTTGAGGAGAGTGGTATCTCCTGGTTTTTTCTCTCGAATGTAATGGATCAATTCATCATTCGTTTTCACATCATGTTGATCCGCTTTCACCACGATATCTCCACCCACGAGCACAATCATATTACCGACTTGAATCTTCTCATTGCCCCCTTTCAGGCCCGCCTTGTCCGCAGGGCCACCCTTTACCACTTCCCCAATCATCGCTCCTCGTTCTATTTTTAATTTTCGGTACTGTGCTATCTCAGGGATGAGGGATTGAATGGTTGCACCAATCCAGGGATAGGTTACATAACCTTTCGAGAGAAGGTCCGGGACCACTCGTTTTGCCGTGTTAACGGGAATGGCAAACCCAATCCCTACGCTTCCACCGGAAGGGCTGAGAATGGCACTGTTGATCCCGATGATTTCCCCATCGGAGTTGAGGAGGGGACCTCCGGAGTTTCCCGGGTTGATGGCCGCATCGGTCTGAATCACATCCTCTATTAACGTCCCCGCGTCGGACCGGATAGTCCGCCCGAGTGAACTGACGATCCCTGTGGTCAAGGTCCTCTGGAGGCCAAAAGGATTCCCAATGGCCAGAACTTTCTGCCCAATCTTTAAATTCCTTGAATCTCCCATTGGGATAATCTTCGACTTCTCCTTAGGGGCGTCGATCTTGATCACCGCGAGATCACTATCCAGATCTGAACCAATGAGTTTAGCGGGCCACTTCGATCCGTCTGCCAAGGTCACCTCCAACTTTTGGGCATCCGCCACGACATGATGGTTGGTCAAGATGTAGCCTCTGGTATCAATAATAGACCCAGACCCAGATCCCTGAGTTGGATAGGGCTTGAAGAAGAAATCTAATTGCATGGCAGTACTGGTGACGTTAACAACCCCATCCGCCACTTTCCCGTAGACCGCGATATTATTCCTTTCCTCCTCAGTCAATGCAACAGAAAAAACCTGACCCGCGCTGAAAAGAGTGATGAGAAAAAGAATGAATGAAATGAAAAAGCTTCTTGAAACATGTCCTTTACCACAAATCATTATTGTATCCCCTTCCGCGTAGCTCAAGGCTTTAGCCATGATCAATGTCAAACCTAAAGGGTTGAGTTGCAAATACTATATCTAAATCCTTGGAAGACCGGCCTCGTCAAAAATCCCTTCAAAGAGCGGCCCGGTGAGATAACGCTCGCCCGAATCAGGGAGGATCGCTACGACCGTTTTTCCGTTAAACTCCCCGCTTCTTGCGAGCCTCAGGGCAACAGCGATGGCTGCGCCACAGCTGACGCCAGAAAGGATTCCTTCCTCGCGGGCAAGGCGCCTTGAATGTTCGATCGCCTCTTCGCTCGTCACCTTTTCCACGCGATCCACCACGGACAGGTCTAACGTGTCCGGAATGAACCCGGCGCCGATCCCCTGGATTTTATGGGGCCCGGGCTTGAGCTCCTCCCCCGCAAGACGCTGCGTAATGACGGGGCTCTCGACCGGTTCGACGGCAACGCTGATGATCTTCCGTTTCTTCTCTCCCTTGATATATCGCGATACCCCGGTGATGGTTCCTCCTGTGCCCACTCCCGAAACAAGGACATCTATCTTGCCGTTTGTCTGCTCCCAGATCTCGGGACCTGTGGTCCTGAAATGGATCTCCGGATTGGCAGGATTCTTAAACTGCTGGGGGATGTAGTAATGAGGACCCGATGCCGCAATCCGCTCGGCCTCCTCGACCGCCCCTTTCATTCCCTTGGCTCCCGGTGTCAGGATGATGTTTGTACCAAGAATGGCGAGTACTTTCCGCCTTTCCATCGACATGGTCTCAGGCATGGTCACATTAAGTTTATATCCTCTTGCGGCAGCCACAAAAGCCAATGCAATGCCCGTATTTCCGCTTGTCGGCTCGATGATCTCCATCCCCGGTTTGAGCAACCCTTGCTTCTCCGCAGCCCAGATCATGCTCGCCCCTATCCTACACTTCACCGAGTAGGAGGGGTTACGACCTTCGATCTTGCCAAGGATGGTGGCCTTAAGTCCTCGGGCCATTCTGTTAATTTTGACGATCGGGGTATTACCAATAGACAGTGAGTTATCATCAAAAAAACGAGCCATATTTTTCTCCTTTCTAAATCCCCCTTTACCAAAGGGAAGTTGTGAAAAAATTGTTCCTCATAAAAAGGGCGGGCGAGGATGTCGGAAAAGTTTTACAGCGGCACCTCCTCACCTTAACTTCTTGCAATGAATAACATTAATCCCGATCGAGCACTTTCAGGCTTTTGTTAGTTTTACCGTCTTAGCTAACCGCATTTGTAAAACTTTGGAGATATTCTTGCCCGCCCAATCCCTTGAATTTCTTCACAGTATCAGGGGGACGGAGGAGATCATCGTCCTAGCTCATCGGAGGTCTGAACCTTCGAAGCCTCAGTGCGTTGGAAACCACCGTCACTGATGAAACCGCCATAGCCCCCGCGGCGAAGATGGGATTGAGAAGAATGCCGAAAAATGGAAAAAGAACACCTGCGGCCACAGGAATGAGGATCGTATTGTAAGCAAAAGCCCAAAAGAGGTTCTGTTTGATATTCCGAATGGTCGCCTTACTCAAGGCAATGGCCGTCACGACCCCTCTTAGATCGCCGCCGATCAGCGTGATATCCGAGGACTCCATGGCCACGTCCGTTCCTGTCCCAATCGCGACGCCCACATCGGCTTGCGCCAAAGCAGGAGCATCATTGATGCCATCCCCCACCATACCCACTTTTTTCCCTTCCGACTGAAGCCTTCTGATCTCCTCGGCCTTCCTCTCTGGAAGAACCCCTGCCAAGACCCGGTCGACTCCAACTTGATTCGCAATGGCCGTAGCAGTTCGTTCGTTATCTCCGGTCAGCATCACCACTTCCAATCCCATCCGGTGGAGAGCTTCTACCGCTCCCTTCGAATTCTCTTTCAACGTATCTGCTACAGCTATGATCCCTGCCACTTCTCCTTCCACGGCTAAAAACATAAATGTTTTTCCTTCGTGGGAAAGCTGTTCTGCTTTGATTACCAGACCATTTAAGCCTACTTCTTTCTCTTCCATCAGCCTTAAATTTCCAAGAAGGACTTTTTTTGAATCGACCGTGGCCTCAATCCCATGGCCTGCAATCGCCTGAAATTCTTTCGGATCCAGGAGACTTAAATTCTCTTGTCTCGCTTCTCTCACAATCGCCTCGGCCAAAGGATGCTCCGATCCCTTTTCGGCTGAGGCCGCCAGAGTCAAGATCTCTCTCTTACTAAATCTGCCCGATTCGATGATATCTGTTACAGACGGTTCTCCTTTCGTCAACGTTCCAGTTTTATCCAAAACAATCGTATTCAATCGATGTGCCGTCTCCAGGGCCTCTGCCCCGCGAATCAAAATTCCGTTTTCTGCACCCTTCCCGGTCCCCACCATGATGGAAGTGGGAGTCGCCAAGCCCAGGGCGCAAGGACAGGCAATGATCAGCACAGCTACGAAGTTAAGGAAGGCGTAGGTCAGAGCCGGATAAGGACCGAAGAAATACCAGACAATGAATGTGACGACCGCGATGGAGATGACCACCGGAACAAAATAGCTGGCAATCACATCGACCATCCGGGCAATCGGGGGCTTCGATCCTTGAGCTTCCTGTACCAGCCGCACAATCTGAGCCAGAACCGTATCCTTTCCAACTTTAGTTGCCTCAAACTTAAATGTTCCAGTCTTATTCATCGTCGCGCCGATAACGGAATCGCCACTCTTCTTTCCAACCGGCAAGGATTCGCCTGTCACCATGGATTCGTCAACGGAGGAGTAACCTTCTTTAACAAGGCCATCCACAGGGATTTTCTCGCCGGGACGAACGATAATCATATCTCCTGAAACAACTTCTTCAACCGGAATATCTACCTCGTTTCCGTTACGGGTGACTCTGGCTGTCTTGGGCTGAAGGCCGATCAGCTTTTTAATTGCCTCTGAAGTTTTCCCCTTTGCCCGTGCTTCCAAAAACCTTCCAAGAAGAATGAGGACGATGATCGCCGCGGAGGTATCAAAATAGACATCCATCATCAGGCCTTTGACCATGATTCGGTGAGGGACAAAAGTCACAATGAGGCTATAGAGATAAGCCGCCGAGGTGCCCACAGCAATCAACGTGTTCATGTCGCTGGTCTTATGTTTCGTTGCCCTCCAGAACCCGACATAGAACTGCCAGCCCGACCAGAATTGGACAGGAGTCGCTAACAAGAATTGGATGAAGAAATTGGTCTCCTTCGGAAGACCGGTCCATCCTTCCAGGATGTGAGCGCCGTACATTAGAATGAGAATGGGGGCGAGTAAAATCGCCCCAACAATAAACTTCATTCTTAATTTCGAAAGTTCTGCTTCTCTGGCGAGTCTTTCTTTCTCAACGATGTCCTCCTCTTTCACTTCGAGAACTTGGTAACCCGCTTCCTCAACCGCCTTCTTTAGATCTCTAATCGACACTTCCTCAGGGATATATTCGACCGACGCCCTCTCCGTGGCGAAGTTAACGTCTGCGCGGACCACACCTTTGACAGAGTTGAGAGCCTTCTGGACTTTGTTCACACAGGAGGCACACGTCATTCCCTGAATGGGCAAGAGAACTTTCTCCGATTTGGCGCCGTACCCCAGGTCTTTTACTTTATCGATGAGATGGGTGAGATCGGTTTGGTCAGGATGAAACACAACCGTAGCCTTCTCCGCGGCAAAGTTGACTGTTGCTTTCGAAACCCCTTCTACGCCCGCCAGTCCTTTTTCGATCTTCAACGCACAACTGGCACACGACATTCCTGTGATGGGAAGATCTATTCGTTCTAATTGTTTTTCGGGATCTTTAATTTCCATAAGGAGCCTTGTTGAATTAAATTTCAATCACCAAATAAATTCGTGTCCGTGCCCCTGCCTACCGGCAGGCAGGCGTTATCCGTGTCCGGACATGTGACACGCGACACGGTCACGATTTGTGCTTGATGCTTGGTATTTGGTTATTTCAATTCATAATATATCCCGGCAGGTATTTTCTTCTCCCCGGTCTTTGCAAGGATCATTACCTGGTATTTTCCTTTTTCCGAAAGGTTGAAAAAAGCATCGTAGCTTTTCATCATATCATCATATTTCAAGGTTTTGATCTGATCTTTGCCCTTGGGATCGATCACTTTCATATTGATCTGGGCATTGGTTATCTCTTTTTGGCTCTTTTCGTCTTTCAACGTCACCGTGATATTGTGTGTCGTCCCAGGCTCAATATCCTCCTTCATCTTCATATCTTTAAGCATTTTCTTATGCTCGTCATTGGCCATCATCTGAAAAGTCACCTTCACTCCTTCAACAAGAACTTCCTTGGTGTCCATCTTCGTTGACGTCCCCATGGACATTCCTCCATGAGAATGCTGGGCCAGAGAGACCGATACAAAGGGAAACAAACAAAAAACAAATACCCCGACAGCTGAAATCATTCTTTTCATGACATAAACCTCCTCCAATAAATTTTAACGAACCTATTCAAGCCAGGTAGGATCAGCCTTTATCTCTGTTGCCTCCCTCGAAAGTTTATCCAACGTTTTATTAGCCTCAACCATTTGAGCATAATACTTTGCCATTTCGTTATTTAAAATATTCAGCCTCGAAGAGAGCATTTGATACTGGGTTAAGCTCATCATGCCGAAGTTGAACGGACCCAACCCTTCCGCTTGTCTCATATATTCTTCACGCACCCTCTCATAATTCTCAGTCGCTTCCTTCAACTGCTCCTTCCAAGGACGTACCTTTTCTCTCCACCAAGTCTCGTCCCGGCCGTAAGTGTCCGTCCTGACTTCCTCTTTGATCCCTGGAGTCGTCTGTGGGGTTTGTACAGGAACCCCCTTTTCTGTGAAAAACTCCAGTATTTCAACCCGATCACGATAGAAAGCAGGAACCTTGTTGTAATCATCGGTATAGTTCACCACTCCGTCTTTGTCCAGCCATTTGTAAATAGTGGCACCATGGCCAGGTATGGCAAAAGCCAATAAAATTAAGATGATAAGAAACTTCTTCATCTTGACCACCTCTCTCCTCACCTCTTTACGTTTAACCAAAATACCTTCACCTCCTTAATATGATCATTGATACGTGTAATTCAAGGATTTTGGCTGAAAGAATCAGACCCTCCGGGCCCAGCAACTCGAGCACAAGTTATTTGAATTCCGAATCCTGAGGAAGCAATCCTTATCAAGACGGGTGAGACGATCGTCAACGAAACCACTGCTATGATTCCAACGCTAAAAGATGGAGAACTCAACACCCCACGGGAAAACAGATAGGCGGCAATTAGCATTCCCATTTCGCCTTGGGCCAACACCGCAAATATAATCAAGACCCGCTCACGGGAGGATTGATATCCCTTATTTGTCGCAATCCAGCATCCGATCACCTTTGCGGCGATGACGACGACGAGCAATACGGCCAAGAAAATAAAGGAAGTTTCACCAGCCCTCGGATTCATTTCCATACCAATGACTATGAATAGAATTCCCACAGGGATTGAAACGAGGAGGGATCCAAATCGTTTTGCAATTTTTTCTTTCACCTCCGGGTTCGATATTCCGAGCAAGGCGCCTCCCAGAGAGGCGACTCCCACAGCAGCAAAGCTTCCAAAATGCATTGCTGCCCATGCATACAACGCAGCGATCAGGAGAAGATAGCCAATGAGTATTTGGCGAGGCCTTTTTGGAAAACCCGTTTTTGCGCTTAGTCTCAGAAAACGGGAAGTCAAAAAGTATGCGACGGCAAAGAACATAATGAGCTTCGCCAAGAACCATGAAACGGCAACGGTCATCTTAAAAACCCCATACGTCGCACTATAATTTGTCGCTTGGCTGGCAATCATCAATAGGATCGCCAATAAGCCACTTAAAATAGCCGCTCCCGATGCGACGGTTCCAGCCTGGGAACCGACAATTTTCTCTTCATTGAAGGAATAAATCGAGATTCCAAAGCTTGAAGCTGAAACAATCGCGCTCATCGCCAGGGCTTCTGGCCACCGGCCTACAAACAATCGCGCGAGGATCGCGACAGTCACCGCTGTCAAACCAAATCCCCAAGCACCCACGGAAAGAGAGGATTTCAATCGTTTCCTCAGCTCCTGCCAATCCACTTCCAAACCGGCGAGAAACATGAGCTGAACCAGGCCAATTTCGGCTAAGATTTTCAAAACGGTATGCAGCGGACCCGGAGAGTGACTACCCCAAGTTCCTAAGATGATAGGCGTACCTAATAGGTTGAGCAGGGACGGACCGAGAGGGATGCCGATCAATAGTTGAACGGTGACGGCAGGTATATCCAATCGCCTGGCCAACAGTTCCCCTACCTTTGTCAGGACGACGACAACGATTAGAACTAATATCCAACGAGGAAATGCTTCCATCGCTTCAGATCTAATTTTCCCCCTCACCCCGGCCGTCTCCCAGGAGGGAAGAGGGGATGACGGGAAGGAACACGGGGGGACGGTGATATTTACACTACGTCGGACTGGCACCCGATTGAGCTAGCTGTTTCTTCAGACCAAAATTCCATTTCCAGATGGCGTAGATAGCAGGGTACACGCACAACTCCATAATGAATGATGTGAAGATCCCACCGATCATCGGCGCTGCGATGCGCTTCATCGTATCGGCGCCTGCACCGGTCGACCACATGATCGGAATGAGACCCATAAACATGACGCCCACGGTCATCACTTTGGGCCGAAGCCGCTTCACCGCACCTTCAACAATGGACTCTTTCAAATCATCCCAATTCCTCATCTTTCCTTTTTCTTCGGCCTCCTTGTGAGCGAGATCCAAATAGAGGAGCATAAACATGCCTGTCTCTGCGTCTACCCCCATCAATGCGATCAAACCCACCCAGACAGCGATGCTCGTATTGTACCCAAGTAAATAAAGGAACCAAATTGCCCCGACGGCTGAGAAGGGAACTGCCAGGAAGATGATGATCGTCTTGGTGATCGATCGAGTGTTGAAATAGAGGAGTAGAAAAATAATGAAAATGGTAATTGGTACGACGATAAGAAGGCGCTCCTTGACTCGCTGCATAAACTCGAACTGGCCGCTCCAGATCAATTGGTATCCCGTTGGAAGTTTTACGTTCGCCTGAACGATTTTCTTGGCATCTTCGACGTAGCTTCCGATATCGCGCTTCGACGTGTCGAGATCAACATAAACATAACCAGAGAGTCTGCCGTTCTCATCACGGATCATGGACGGCCCTGCTTTCAGAGAGATCTCTGCCAGCTCTGTGATAGGAATATGGAGGACCCCCCCTGATCCCGATGCTGCCGATCCGCCCATCCCGGACATCCCACCTGATGGAGCAGCACCGCCCGCCTGGACAGGAACAAAAACTCTCCGGAGCTTCTCGATATCGTCACGGAGCTCTCTGAAATACCGCACATTGACCGGATACCTCTCCCTCCCTTCGATCGTAGTCGTAACATTTTCACCGCCAATCGCTGACATCACAATGCTGTTGGCCTGGTCGATCGTCAATCCGTAACGAGCTAATTCCTCCCTCTTCAACCTGAAGTCAAGAAAGTAACCACCTGCCGTGCGTTCTGCAAAAACACTCTTTGTTCCCGGAACGTCCTTGAGCAGCATCTCAAGATGTTCACCCAGCCCCTGAACGGTCTGAAGATCATCTCCCATGATCTTGATACCGATGGGCGTCCGAACACCCGTCGAAAGCATATCAATGCGGGCCTTGATCGGCATCGTCCATGAGTTGGTGACTCCGGGAAACTGCATCTTTTCATCTAAACCTCCTGGACCGTAGATCAGTTCGTCCGGGCTCTTATGAGCCGGCCAGAACCTGCCCAAGATTTTTTTCAGCCACTGAGGCGCCCAGGAGGAGTACCATCGATTCTTTATCGGCCACTCTGATTCGGGTTTGAGAAGGATTACTGTTTCCATCATTGAGAAGGGTGCTGGATCGGTCGCCGTATCGGCCCGTCCCGCTTTGCCGAAGACAAGCTTCACTTCGGGAAAGGTTCTCAATACCTTATCCTGAACCTGAAGTAACTTTCCCGCCTCCGTAACAGAGATACCGGGTAACGTCATGGGCATGTAGAGAAAGTCGCCTTCATACAGGGGTGGCATAAATTCTGAGCCAAGCCTCTCAAAAATGAAATAGATCGTTGCGAACACGATGAGAACCGCAACGATCACAGTGGCCCATTTAAACTTTAGTACAAATTCACAGACCGGATGATAGAGCCTCATCAAGGGTCTGCTGATCGGGTGTTTTTCTTCACAATGAATTCTGCCGACGAGCAGAGCATTGACAATGCTGCACAGAAACCTTGGTCGAAAGCTATACGGGTCCATGTGTGTAAAAAGCAATCGTATGGCCGGATCGAGCGTGATGGCCAGAACGGCCGCAATGGCCATGGAGAAGTTTTTTGTGAAGGCCAGGGGCCTAAACAGGCGGCCCTCCATGCCGGTTAGGGTGAAGACAGGCATAAATGAGACGGCAATGACGAGAAGGGCGAAGAAGCTCGGGCCACCTACCTCTTTGACGGCCCCGATCACGACATCCTTGTAGCTGCCAGACCGCCCCTCGCTATCCCAGCGTTCAAGTTTCTTATGCGTCTGCTCTACGACCACAATGGCCGCGTCTACCATGGCGCCGATGGCAATAGCAATTCCACCAAGGCTCATAATGTTTGCTGTAATTCCCATTAAGTGCATTGGAATAAAGGAGAGGATGACCGTAATCGGGATGGTGACAATAGGGACCAGAGCAGAAGGAATATGCCAGAGAAAGATCATAATGACAATGCTGACGATGATGAGTTCCTCAATCAACGTCCCCTTGAGGGTTTCGATCGCCCTCTCGATCAGATCCGCTCGGTCGTAGGTGGTGACAATCTCAACCCCGGGCGGAAGGGAGGGCTTTAACTCTTCGATTCTCGCGCGCACCCGCTCGATCACCTTTAAGGCGTTTTCTCCGAAGCGCATGATCACAATACCGCCGACGACTTCTCCTTCACCATTCAGCTCCGCAATACCCCGCCTGATATCAGGACCCAGGGTGACTATCCCAAGGTCTCTCACCAAAATGGGGGTGCCCGTTCTCGATCTGACACCGACAACGATGTTTTCAATATCGGGAACCTTCTTGATGTAGCCAAGGCCCCGAACCATATATTCGAGACCTGTAAACTCGACCAGCCTTCCGCCCACATCGTTATTTCCCGCGCGAATCGCCGCGATCACACGATCAATAGAGACGTTATAGGCTGAGAGTTTATTCGGATCTACTAGAACCTGATATTGCTTGACAAAACCGCCAATCGGCGCCACCTCGGCAACGCCTGGCACTGTCTGCAAGGCATATCGGAGATGCCAATCCTGAAAAGAACGCAGCTGCGAGAGATCATTCTTACCTGTCCTGTCCACAAGGGCATACTGAAAGACCCATCCAATGGCCGTTTCATCACGTGCGAGCTCGACATTCACTCCCTGGGGAAGGCGCGGCAGGATGCTGTTCAAATACTCGAGTGTTCGTGCACGTGCCCAATAGATGTCCGTCCCGTCCTCAAAGATGATGTAAACGTAGGAAAAACCAAAATCCGAGAAGCCGCGGATGTCCTTTACTTTCGGCACACCGAGGAGCGCCGAGACGATCGGATAGGTCACCTGGTCTTCCATGATATCCGGGCTACGGTCCCATTTCGAGTAGATAATGACCTGTGTATCTGAGAGATCAGGGATGGCATCAAGCCTGATGTTCTTCATGGAGTAAATTCCCCACAAAACTGCCATCCCGACAAGAAGAAAAACCATGAATTTATTGCGGGCACACCATTCGATCAGTTTATTGATCATGCGGTCCTCCAGGTTCAAAGCTCAAGGCTCAATGTTCAAAGCAAGAAACCGGATTGTAGCCTTGAGCCTTCAGCTTTCACCTCTGGGCTTTCATCTATTTGCCATGTTCCATTCCGGGCATACCCGCCATGCCTCCCAGGGCCTCTTTCAAATTCGATTCCGAGTCCACAAGGAAGCTGGCACTGGTCACAACTCTTTCTCCGGCCTTGAGGCCTTTGATGACCTCGTAGTAGCCTTCTACCTTTGAGCCAACCTTTACCTCTCTTGGCTCAAAATAGCCATTGCCTTTATCAATGATCGCCACCTGGCGGACACCCGTATCGATGATCGCCCCTTCTGGCACAGCTAACTTTTGCCCTAGGCGAACCTTGATCTCCACATTGGCAAACATTTCCGGTTTGAGTCTGTCATGGGGATTCGGAAACTCGAATCTCACCTTTGCGGTTCGGGTCTCGGCATTCAGGGAAGGGTAGATATAAATCGCCTTCCCCCTGAACATCTCGCCCGGAAGGTAGGTGAGTTGAACGGTTGCTTCTTGTCCCAATCGGATGAAGGGAAGCTCATATTCGTAGATATCCGCATAGAGCCACACGACGGAGAGATCGGCCAATTTGTACAAAGCGGCTCCTGGCATCACATTCATCCCTTTGTAGGCGGATTTTTCCAGAACAAATCCGGTAAAAGGGGCATACAGGGTAAGGATCCTTTTCGATTTGCCACTCTCCTCTAACTTCTGGATCTCTTCGTCGGTAATGTCCCAAAGTTTGAGACGTCTCCTGGCGGATTCGGCCAGAGTCTCACCAGTCCCGGCCACTTCCGGAAGCGAACTCTTCGTTAAAGATTTCTTCGCCTGAAGGGCGAGCAGATATTCCTCTTGAGTTGAGACCAACTCAGGGCTATAGATGGTAAGAAGCGGGTCCCCTTTCCTGACAAACCTGCCTGTAAAATCGACATACAGGTCTTCGATCCAACCTCCGATCTTAAGTGAAACCGTCACAATCCTCTTTTCATCATAATCGACTCTTCCCACGGTTCGAATCACCTTTTCAAGAGGTCTCATCTCTACTGTCCCGAATTTAACTCCGATCAATTGCTGCTTCTCGGGAGAGATCTGGACTGTCCCTGGAGCCACCTGCTGCATCTTGCCTTCCTTCTGGATCGACTCCATGGTCATTCCCTTCATCTCTTCCATCTCCGTTGCGCCGGGCTTTTTTGCGGCTTCGGTTGTGGAAGCCTTTGCCTCATGCTTCATGCCTTCTTTCGGGGCAGCAGCCTCCTTCCCTTTTCCGCATCCAGACATCCACGAGAAGAGAACCACTAATAGAATGAGCCAAATCACTCGTTTCATTTTCCCTCCTCCTTCTGCGAGAAACGCTTTCCAACAGCAGCTCCCAAGTTGGCCACATCCTTCCCGTATTCAGTCAATGCCTGGTGATATTCCAGTTCATACTTATAAAGCGTCATCTGGCTATCGAGAAGAGTCAAGAAATCTGCTTTATTCACCCGGTAGGAACTCAGGGCCGAGCTCACCTGAAGGCTTGCCTGAGGAATGATCCCTGTTTTATAGAGGTCGATCTGTCTTTCGACCCGCTGGGTCATTGACCCCATATCTGCGATCATGAAAAGGATCTCATTCTTCATCGCCTGATATTGCGCCTCTGCCCCTTTAATATCAGCCACTGTCTCTGCAACCTTCCGTTCCTGTTTTGACTTGTAGAAGATAGGAATATTGATCTCCGCCATCCATGTGAGCATATCGTCCTGTTTCATACCATTAAGCTTATCCCTCTGGCCATAAGCAAACCGTAAATTCAAGTCGGGATAATATTCTTTCTTAGCGAGGGTATAGGCCTTTTCTTTTGCTTCGATCATCTTTTTCATTCCCTGCAGATTGGGGTTCATTTCTAAGGCCATTTTTTGAAGTTCTTCAATGGTGTACGGAAATTTTTTGAAAATAACTTCTTCTGGTTCACCCACCGGTGTTTCCGCAGGCCGATTGAGTAAAGCATTCAGCTTTGCCTCTAAGGCTCTTTTTCTCTGGCTAAGCATAATCAAATCATCCACCATCTTGGAAACTTCCACATGAGCCTTGAGCACATCCTGTTGTATCCCCTCTCCAACGGAGTAGCGGGTCTCGGCAATCTTTGCAAAATTCTCCAGGATCTCCTTATTGCTCTGAGTGACTTGTGTGGTTCGGTAGACATGGGAAAGTTCGTAATAGGTGGCCTTCACGTCTCTGATCACTTGATGGATCTTCCCTTGAATTTCGGCGGAAACCGCCTCTGCTTCTTTCCCTGCCATTTCTCCCATAAGTTTTCTCTTCCCATAAAAAGGAAACTTCTGAGAAATCGAAAACTCTTTCATCGTCATATCCTCTTGATGGAAACTGAAACTGGTAGGAAGGTTGATGATTCCGAAGCCAAACATCGGATCTTCGAGAGCCGAAGCCTGAGGTATCTTCTCTTTGTAGACCTCCCATCTCTTCTTCGCAGCCAGAATCTCCGGGTTGTTCTGAACCGCCTCATCCACCAACTGATCTACATTTAATCTTGGTTTTTCTGACTGAGCTATTGACGAAAAAGGCATTAACACTAAGATCAAAAAAAAGGAGAAAACTGCTTTAGCCAAGCTAATTAATCTTAACGCCATCTCATCACCCTCTTTCTGAGAATCCGACAAATTCTCAACGAAACCACTTACTTGCTTCTTTCAACCTAGTGGGAATCCATTTTTAAGTAAATACTGTGAACTTGTTATTTTAAGTTGCAAAGGACTGTAAATCTGGTTGCTACTCAATTGTACATCCAAAATCCATGACATTGATCTGTGTTCATGAACCTTCGTAATTTAGACCCCTTAGAAATGTGTATTTTCTTAGACCCTATTGTGTTGAGATTTGAAACAAAAAAGCTCTTGGCCAGTTGGCTAAACCTTAAGGGGGGTGAAGGTTTTAGCAGTTAGGGACCTAAGCTCAATCAGGTCCTTGGCCAAGAGCTTTCTATTAATACTTCAAATTATGGATTTATATTCTTCTTTATAAGCTCAGCTGAAAGAACATCAAGATCTAACAGCATAAACCCTTTAGAACGGCGTAAGCTTATAAACTTGAGTCGTTCCCGCAGCAATCCTTGTGCCAAAGCCTCATGATCCTATATCTAACTGCTCCTTCTCCCGGAGATGAGAATTTGGGATTGAATATTTAGGAGGATGATAGATAGGATCTGGAAACTCCTCGACCGCGAGCGATAGCTTTATTGGCACCAAACAACCCCTAAACGGGAGGGCTGAACTTTCCGAAAAAATGTTATCGACGATCATTGGACAGTGGAATAGAGATCCGCAATCCATCTTCATACCCCCCGTATGATTTGCCTCTGGGCAATCATTCATATTCATAGGAAACACGGGGAGGTAAGAAAAAAGAATTCCCATAACAAGAAGGCATCCTATAAGTCTCATATCCGGTTTCTCTCGTCCAGAGGGAGGTGACTCTCCGCAGAATCGTTAGACCTCTGGACGGTGAAGGCATTAGCCCTGGAGGATTAGCAAAAACCGTGATTAAAGCTAAACGGCCGCTTGACTTACCGTTTCCAAGCTGCATGTATCATGATAATCGGCCAATTCCTTTATTTTCGGTTCCCCATTACAGAGAGGACATGACGGATTCTTCCTGATCGGAAACGTTCTAAATTCCATATCCAGTGATTGATAAATCAAGAATTGGCCGATCAGTGGTTTCCCCTTTTTCAAAATCAGCTTGATCACTTCCGTAGCCTGAATCAGTCCAACTTGCCCGGGCACAACTCCCAGGACACCTGCTTCGTCTCAGCTGGGGACCAGACCGGGCGGAGGAGGCTTAGGAAATAAACACCGTAAGCAGGGACCCCCCTCTTTTGGAGAAAAGACACTGGCCTGGCCTTCAAATTGGAAGACGCCTCCGTAAATATAGGGCTTACCCGTAAAAAAGGAGGCATCGTTAACGAGATACTTTGTCGGGAAGTTGTCTGATCCATCAATGATGATATCGTACTCCTTAAAAATCTCGATCGCATTCTGCGGAGTTAATCGCTCTTGGTAGGTCACAACTTTCACATCGGGATTGATTCGGTGGATGGCCTCTTTTGCTGACTCGGTCTTCGGCCTTCCCACATCGGCCAAACCGTGCAATATCTGCCGTTGAAGATTCGTCAAGTCCACTTTATCGGAATCGATGATTCCTATTGTTCCCACGCCCGCTGCTGCCATATAAAGGCCTGCCGGGCAACCCAGCCCCCCTGCACCAACCAGAAGAACTTTCGCCTTCAAGAGTTGAACCTGCCCTTCCATGCCTATCTCTTTAAGCATTAGATGCCGGCTATACCGGGTCAGTTGCTGCGGTGTCAATTCGGAGTCGCTCACCACTTCATAACCAGCCTTTTTCCAGCCGTCGATCCCTTTGGCCATAGAGAAGACACGAGTGTAGCCTCTTTCTTTCATCAACTTTGCTGCGGCGAGAGAACGGATGCCCCCTGCGCAGTAAACCACCACTGAACGATCTTTATCAGGCAGCAGGTTTTCCACTTTTTCGGCCAAGAGACCCTGAGGAAGGAAAGTGGCTCCCCCGATGTATCCCGTAGCTATCTCTTCTTTCTCTCGGATATCAAGCAGAACAACCGGCTCTTTTTTTTGAAGGAGTTGATGGGTCTCCTCAACCGAGATTTCGGAACCCCCTTTCCTAGCTTTGATGATAAACCAATCTTTGAAGGCTTTGATCGTTCTCGACGTTCCTACTCTCATTTGACCTCTTTCATTTCACTAACTCTCCGCATCACTTAACGACGTTTCTTTTTCAGATTCTCCGACCATCCCAGCCTCGCTTCTTTCCACAATTTCACTGCTAAATTTCAGAAATTATTCTTTATAGGTTTAATAAGGAATTCCCTTATTAGAAAAGGGGAGAATAACTAGCTCCCCTGCCCAAACTCACATCGTGCTAAAGGTACCTCTTTGAAAAAAAATGACAAACTATACCCGGAATCTGCTTGATGCCCTTACGACGCGGCTCAAAAGTCGTATCAAGAAAAAATCATATATAGTACATAAATCTCTTGTCCAAATCCTTTTTCATACCCATTTCTTTGGCCAATTTGCATAAGTCTCCAATCGTTACCGAATCAAAGTATTCCTTTAATCTTTTTCCTGCTTCCTTCCAAACGATTTGAGTTACGCATCCTCCCGATCTTCCACAGGGTTGAGTTGAGTCTTCCGGGCTGACGCAGAGAACTGGGTTAATACCACCTTCCGTAATTCGGACAACTTCACCGACAGTAATTTCCTCAGGTTTCTTGCCCAAGAAATACCCGCCCGATGGGCCTCTTTTGCTCCCCACAATCCCAGCTCTCTTCAACTTCTGAAAGATCTGCTCCAAGTACCGTTGAGAAATCCCTTGTCTCCGGGAAATATCCTTGACCTGAGTTTCTAACCCTTCGGAATGATAGGCAATATCAAAAATTGCCCTTACCCCATATCTGCTCTGTGTAGAAAGTCTCATGGCACATTAATTTGACAACAATAATCTTATACTATTCTTTATAAAAATTGTCAAGATAGTTTGTTCCTATGTTTCGACCAGAAGATTTATAAGGGAGAAAACCTCTGGGCTTTTCCAATCCCGGGGGCCGATTGCTCTCCCGATCACTCTTCCTTTCTTATCAATGATGAAGGTGGTTGGAATTCCTTTTACTTCAAAAAAGTCAAGGGTCTCACCGCTTGGATCAAGCAAAACAGGAAAGGTGTAACTGTGTTTGTCAAGAAATCCATGAACCACTTTAACCCTTCATGGTCAACAGAAATGGCCAATAAGACAAACTTTTCTCCTTTAGACTTTTCGTGCAGAACCTCAAGGTTGGGCATCTCTTCTTTGCAGGAACCGCACCAGGTGACCAAAAAGTTGAGAAAAACAATTTTCCCGGTGTAGTCTCTTATTTCAATTTTCTTACCGGTCAAGTCCTTTAAAGAAAAATCCGGCCTTTTTATCGCCTTTAATCGGATTGATCCTCATTCTTGAGAAGAGATCGCCCTCTCCCCCTTCCGCTGCAAGAGCAAGGTTGACGAGGAGGATGAGAATCAAAGAAAGACCGCGAAGCAAGATTTTTCCCCGCATTTCTTACTCTTTATATCATCTTCTAAATTGATGTTCCATTGGAATTTTAAGTCTTTTCCCATAAGTGCTGCGAGGGCGGTGCGTCTTAATCGAGTTTCCCGAGAAACTTAGAAAGAGAGACGAAAAAGGCTTGTCTCCTGACCCATCTTTTCTTATACTAAGATATATGCAGAAACCCGCTTTTGAACAGTTCGAAGCAACCTCCCTTTACTGCCCGAGGTGCAAGGCGGCCGTGCCGGTGAGGAGGAGATTGCTCTTGGTCTTACCCGAAGGGGAGGAGTATGAGTATCTCTGCGCCTATTGTTCCACCTCGCTAGGCACGAAGATTGACAAGAACGCTCCCCAGATTGAGGTAATCGTTAAACCCTGAGCTTCTCAATAACTCCCCGCCGAATAGAACCCAGGGTCGAGACCTCCCGCCGAAACAAGGCTTGCGCCTCTCCGTAAAATTTGGTTCAATGCCGATGGAGGTAGGAAGTTGAGACGGAAGACAAGACTCCAGAAGGCTGGAAAGCTGGAGATCGGTATTCTCAAAAAATTATTAGGTAGAAACACGGCTCTCGACCTACGGGTCGTCGTCGGTCCGGAGATTGGCGAAGATGCGGCGGTGATTGATCCGGGGAGGAACAGCGATCGTTATTGGGTAGTCACTTCGGATCCCGTTACATTTACAACGGAGAAGATTGGATACTATGGAGTGGTAGTAAGTCTGAATGACGTTGCGACGATGGGAGCCATTCCCAGATGGTTTTCAGCTACCCTCCTCTTCCCGGAAGGATCGGATCTAAAGGACATCGCAAGGGTCTTCCGGCAGGTCCGAGACGCCTGTCACCGATTTAAAGTCTCTCTTATCGGCGGACATACGGAGATCACACCCGGAATTAAGAAGATAATCCTGTCCGGCCATATGATTGGAGAGGTCAAAAGAGATAAGCTGGTGACTACCGGTGGCGCAAAATGGGGAGATCTCCTTCTCCTGGTGAAGGGAATCTGTATTGAAGGAACTTCGATCATGGCAAGGGAAAAAGAGGCTGAACTTTTGAAAAGAGGCGTCTCTTCTTCGGTCATTCGAAAGGCAAAGAGATTCATCTTTGATCCGGGGATTGAAGTTCTCCGCCCGGCGCGGATTGCTTGTCGGGCGGCTTCCGTCCACGCGATGCATGACCCGACAGAAGGGGGTTTGATCAACGGGATGATCGAGATGGCATGGGCTTCTGATACAGAGATAGAAGTCGATTTAGAAAAAGTCTTGATCTACGAAGAGTCGCGCATCCTCTGTCGGGAGTATGGAATCGATCCCCTGGGCACCATCGCCTCCGGCGCATTGCTTTTAGCCGTGCCTCCGTCGGACCTTTTGCCGATTCAAAAGGCCTTCAGAAAAAATTCCATTCCCTTCGGAGTCATCGGCAGGGTTAAGAAAGGGCCGCCGAGAGTTTTAAGGACAGATCAAAAAGGTCGCAAAGAACTCAAACCTCTCCCTCGAGATGAAATTCTGAAGATCTACGATTGACTGCAGAGGTTTGATCGTTTCCAAATCCCCGTCACCCAACCCCAAGCAAGTCCCGAAGACACAGCCTCCAAAACGATCTATCCTGGTGTTTGGAATCTCGTTCATTAGCATTTGACGATGATCCCGTATTCGGCGTCTGGAGCTTGTTTATAGACTATTCCATTACCGCAGAGAGTGGGACGACTTCGATTCCTCTCTCCTTCATTTTGGGAATGATCTCCTTGAGGAATTTGACCGTGGAGGAATGAGGGTGGCCGATCCCGATCGCCTTCCCCTTGGAGATGGAAAATTGGATCAGTTGCTCCAGTTGTCGTTTGATATCTTCTTCAGCCAGTGAATTGTCGATGAAAATGTTCCTTTCCATGGCCTTCAAACCCACGGATTGGGCGACCTGGAGACCGATTGTTTGAGGGGTCGTGCGGCTATCCAAAAAGAATAGCCCTCGTCTCTTCAACTCTGAAAAGACGATCTTCATCTTCTCAGGATCTTCCATCAATCGTGATCCCATATGATTGCTGACCCCTTTGATGTAAGGAACCGCCTCAATATCTTTGGAGAGTTGACGAAGGAAACTCGCTTCGTCCATCTCCTCGAGGAGAACGCCCTCTCCCGGCCGGACCTGCGGATAGCCATGAGGCTCCATGGGAAGATGGAGGATGACCTCCCTTCCCTTCCGGTGAGCCTCCCTCGCAAGTGTCTGCGAAAAGGGAGCGAAAGGAAGAATGGAAAAGGTGATGGGGAGATCCCATCGAAGAAGTTCTTGAGAAATCTTATTTTCCCCCCCAAGGTCGTCAATCACAATCGCGATCTTAGGGTGAAGGCCCATTTTCAGAGCGGATGGGATGGAGGAGACAAAGGTAAGCTGATGGGTAATTCGATCTAAAACCTTTACCTCCAAACGGAGGGATTCTGATTTTTGGGAGGACTGAATCGAAACAGGTCTCCCGAGTGCAGAAAGGCTTCGCCTCAAATTTTTTTCGACCAAGGAAAAGGGAAGGGAGGGGAGAATCTGAACCTTCAAGGAAGACTGTTTCCAGACCAGGTCTCCCTCTTTCTTTGACGACATCTGATGGAGAAGGATATTTTTTTTCTGAATGCCAAATTCATAAAACTGGCTTTGAATAATTTGGTCGACCAAAAACACCTTCTGAGAAAAATCCTCCGGGGAGAGCGCTTTTTCTCGTGTCAGGTAGAGGTATCCGCCGAAGCCCAGTAGGGCACCGAGAAAGAAAGAGAAGACATAGCCCATCCATTTCTTCAATCTCCCTCGACGGTTTGGTTTTTTAGCCATTGAACCCCGTAAAACCTTTTAACGAGTTTTTAACTCTTCTTTTTGAGTTCTTTTTTCTTCGAACTCTGGATTATTTATCTCCTGTGGCTATATTTTTGAAAACCTCCCAACTCTTGAGGAGCTCAAGTGCCCGCTCCAGTTGATGATCGGTTGGTTTCTTTTCTTTGACCTCTTCCTTCTTTGATTTGTCTTTCTCCACGGACACCCCTTTTTCCACATCGATCAGATGTCTCTCCAAGTCTCTTTCTGTGGGGAGTTTGGGGGCAAGGGCTTCCTTCTCTTCCTCAGACCGCGAAGGTTTGACAATGATATCCGGCACAATCCCTTTGGCCTGGATGGAACGGCCGTTCGGAGTGTAGTATCTCGCAGTGGTCAGCCTCAGCCCCGAACCATCCTTCAACGGAATGATCGTTTGAACCGATCCTTTTCCAAAGGTCTGAGTCCCGACGATGACGCCACGACCCTGGTCTTGAATGGCTCCTGCCACGATCTCTGCGCCGCTGGCGCTCCCGCCGTTGACCAGGACAACTAAAGGATAATGCGCAAGATTCCCGTCAGGGTGAGCATAAAATTTCATCTTCTGATCCTCTTTTCTTCCTTCCACTGAAACAATCAGACCTGATTCGATGAATCGATTTGATATTTTAACGGCCTGATCCAAGAGACCGCCAGGGTTGTTCCGGAGGTCAAGGATCAAACCTCTCAGGGTTCCCTTGCTCTCTTCCTGCAATGTCTTCATCGCTTTCTCAAATTCATCATCCGTCTTTTCTTGAAATTGTGAAATCCGAAGATACCCATAATTTTTTTCCAACAATTCTTGGCGAACACTTCGGACGGGGATAACCTCCCGGACCAATGTAACATCCTTAGGCTTGGTGAAGCCTTCCCGCAGGATGCTAATCGTTACTTTGGTTCCCTTCGGTCCCCGCAATCGTTTCACGCTATCCATGAGGGTAAAATTCTTTGTCGGTTCTCCGTCGATCTTGATAATTTGATCTCCTGCCAGGATCCCCGCCTTGTAGGCGGGTGTACCCTCGATGGGTGAGACCACGGTGAGTACGGAGTCCTTAATGGTGATCTCGATTCCCAACCCCTCAAACCGTCCTTTTGTCTCCTCCTGCATTTCCTTGTACATATTTGGGGGCATGAACGCGGAATGGGGGTCCAAGGTTTCCAGCATTCCTTTGATCGCTCCATAGATGAGATCCTTTGACTTCGTCTCTTCGACATAGTCCTTCTGAATCAGACCGAGGACGTCCGTGAAAACCTTTAGGTCTTCATACGTGCTGTTGGAGAGGGCCGAAACCTTCTGAGATTGACCCGACCCGATAAGGACTCCAATGAGGAAGACCGTGAAGACCACCAAAACAATCTTAACATTTCCTATTCTTTTCCATTGAGACATATCATCCTCCTTTATAATCCCTTCTTCCCTTTCTTATTCTCTACCGGCAGGGAAACGATTCGATCTGACGGGGAAAGCCATTCCATCGGATCCTGGGGCTTCCCGTGACGGCGAATTTCAAAATAGAGACATGGACCTTTTAACGATCCCGCGCTTCCGATCAAGGCGATCGCTTCCCCCTGGGAGACACAGTCCCCGGGTCTCTTCAATAACTCTGAACAGTAGCCGGAAACGGTGACGGTCTGATCGCCATGATCGATGATCACGATGTTCCCAAACCCTTTGAACCAATCGGCATAGAGAACTTTCCCAGAGAGGACCGCTCGAATCTCGGCTCCCATCGGGGCTTTGATCTCTATCCCGTTCTGTCCCTTTTCCTTAAACGAGCTAATCACTTTCCCCTGAACAGGCGGGGTCAGCTTTCCCTTGAGGGTCTCGTATTTCGCTTTCCCGTATGTCAGAAGACTCTTCTCCCGTTCCAGTTTGGCAACGAGGCTCTGAAGCTCCTTCGCTCTCTCTTCTAATTCCAAGAGGACCTTCTGGTAGACCACCTTTTGATCCTGAATGGACTTTAGCAGTGACCGCTTCTCCTCACCGACTTTTGTAATCTCCCTTCTCTTCCTCTCTATCTCAGAAATATTTCGCTGGCATTGGAATTGATCCTGTATCAACTCTTCCTGATATCGCTCTTTCAAAACTACCTGATTCCGATACGTCTCGACCAAGCGGGCATCATAATCAACAATCACCCTTAGGTATTTGTCAAGCCTCAAGAGGTCGGAGTAGGATCCTGAAGTGAGAAGGAGACCCTCCACGGGAACCCTACCCATCTTATAAAGGGCGATCAGCCTGGAGAGAAGCTTTTCTTTGGTCGAATCCATTGCCTTGCTGAGCACGACGGTCTGGTGCCCTGTCTGGCGGAGCTTTTCTTGGGTTTGGGTCAATTGCATCTCCATCTGTTTTAATTCTTTTCCCTTCCGGTAGAGTTCCACTTCCAGAAGATGAAGGGCCTCCAGGATGGAAGATTCTTTTCCCCGGGCTCTTTTTTCCTTCTCCTTGGTTAAGTTAATTTCCTTCTTGATGTCTTTAAGGTCCTTCTTTTTTTGAGTGATGTCCTTATCAACCTGATCGGCGGAGACCGACCAAAGCGCCCCGAAGGAGATTGTCCATCCTATCAGAAAACCTCCAATCCCCATCCACTTCTTACTCAGAAACCCTTTCATTTATATCTCAGAACCCTCATCGAAGCGACGAAGCTCCCAAAGAAGCCGAGAACCATTCCCCCCAGCAATATCCAGGCGATGGTCTCCGCCGGCAAAAAAAGAACGGGACCCTTTGCCAGCCACGCCTGCATCGACGGGGGGATATGGAGAAAAAACCCTTGAAACAATAAAAAGAGAAAAAAAATGGCCAACCCTCCTCCCAGGAGACCTTGAATGAGTCCTTCCACGTAGAAGGGAACGCGGACAAAGCCGGGGCCTGCCCCGACCCAATGCATGACTTCGATCTCTTCCCGGCGGGAGGAAATGGTCAATTGGAGGGTGTTGGAAGTAATGAACACGACCCCGACGAGGAGAAGCCCTCCGAGTATCCACTGGGTGAGACGCAGGATATGGACCAGCGCAGAAAAGGTCTCCACCCACTCCTGCCCGTATTGAATCTCCTCAAACTGCGCCATTTCTCTCAGATGGCTGACCACGTCGTTAATCTTTGCAGAATTCCGATAATCCTTCTTCAACTGAATCTCAAAAGAAGGTGGAAGGAGTGCCGGCTGAATCCCTTGAAGGAGGTTCTTCTGACCGCCTAATTTCGTCTCCATGAAGGTCATTGCATCATAGGGCGAGACATACCTCACAATCTCCACCCCTTCGACGAGTCGAGTTTTGCTTAAGAGAGGTTCCACTTCACTCGCAGGGGTTCCCCGCTTCAGGTAGGCAATGACTTCGATTTTGTCTTCCCAAATCTTGAGGAAGTGGGTCAGGTTGAAGGCGAGCAGAGTAAAGGTGGAAAAGATCAGCATTGAGACGGCAATGATGCCGACGGTGATGAGATTGGAGAATAGGTTTCCAGTCATATTTTGAAAGGCCCGCCTCATCACATATTGAAGGAAGAAAGTCATTCCCCTGCTTTCACCTCTCGAACCTCGTTGACCACTCCCTTTTTTCCGTTCAGGATCTGTCCGTTTAGAATCTGAATAACACGGAATGGAAAACGTTTGATAAGCCCCGTAAATTGAGTCGCAAACAGGATGGTGGTCCCCTGATGGTTGAGATCGCTAAAGATCCCCATGACTTCAAGAGTCGTCTTGGCATCCAAGTTCCCTGTAGGCTCATCGGCAAGAATTAAGGACGACGAATTGACCAGAGCTCTGGCAATGGCCACCCGCTGCTGTTCGCCGGCAGAGAGGGAGAGGATCGGATCTTCCTCCCTTTCTTCAAGCCCGATTCGCCTCAACATATCAGAGGCTTTACTTTTTGCCCCCCTCCGGGTATGGCCGGTTACTTCCAGAGCGAAAGCGACATTCTCGTTTACGGTCCGGTCACGTAAAAGTTTGAAATCTTGTGAAACGATTCCCATCTTCCTTCTCAATTGGTGGATTTTCTTGAAACCCGGTTGTGTGATCTGCATTCCATCCACCACCACCTCACCGCTTGTTGGTTTTTCTGCCCCATATAGGATTCGAAGAAGGGTGCTTTTCCCGGAACCACTCGGACCGGCGACGAAAGCGAATTCCCCTGACGAGATTTCCATCGTGATATCTGAAAGAACGGAAATCTGGCTCGGATAAGTCTTAGACACATGAACCATCTCAATTATGGGTTCGCTCATAATTCAAACAAAACTAACACGAGTTCTGATCTTTTTCAAGAAAATTAAGGGGTTAATAATTGCCCTAAATTCTCAAACCAGATGCTCCGCGGCTTGACTAGGGCGTTTTCACCGCTTTTTTTTGTAGAGACCTTAAGAATTAGCTCTTTGGCGGCTCATTGTAGTTAAGTAAGCTAACCAGGCTAAACAGGAAAGCGCCCCGGGGTTGTTAGAGGGCTTTTGGCTTATAAGGAGGTGAGATAGAATGAAAAGTCTGTTTTATTCCTGGACAGTACTGCAGATTGTGGTGGGAATCTGAAAGTTCATTTCACCATTCGTCTTCGATTACTCTGAGCAAGCCGGTCGGGAGTAACTTTCCCGACTTTAAGCAAGTTAAAACCTTCGAGCCAAGGCTCGGAGGTTTTCTTATTCAACCCTCCAAGACCCTTTGCCGTAAAAGAACATGGTTGATCTATGGGGACCTATGCGATTGCACAGATTATCCTATTTTTTCTCTTGCTTATTTCCCGGCTTATTCTCTTCTGTCTTCTGTTTAATCGAAACCAGTTCAATTTCGAAAATCAGAGTCGCATTAGGTCCGATGATGCCGCTCGTTCCGCGCTCCCCGTAGGCGAGATTCGAAGGAATAAAGAGTTCCCATTTCGCACCTTCTCCCATCAGTTTCAAAGCCTCCGTCCAACCTGCAATGATGCCACCCGAAACCGGAAAGGTTGCAGGTTGTCCGCGCTTATAAGAGCTGTCAAACTCCGTGCCATTAATCAGGGTGCCCCGATAATTCACTGTCACCGTATCATCTGCTTTCGGTTTCTTACCGGTACCTGCCTTTATCACCTTATACTGGAGGCCGCTTGGTAAGGTTTTAACTCCTTCCTTTTTCTTGTTCTCAGCAAGGAAAGTCTCTCCATCCACCTTGTTTTTTTTCCCGACCTCCTCCCATCTCGCCATCATCTCCTTCTGAAAAGCGACCATGGTTTCCTGGATCTCCTGATCGGTCAATAAAGGCTTCGCGCCGGCAAGAGCATCCTGGATCCCTCTTGTGAGGAGGTTCGAGTCAATATCGATCAACTGTTTCTTAAGGTCATTGGCTAAATTCCTCCCGATGTTCAAGCCGATGGCATAACTGACTTTATCTTTCTGATTTTTCAGGACCAGTTTTTCCTCGGCACTCACCTGGCTGACAAAGAACAAAATCCCTAGGACGACGATCAACTTTAATCTCATTGAAGCTCCTTTCTTAACATTTTTTTCGACAGAAACCCGACGAATCGTATCATAACCCAGGACATCCCATTGAAGTCAACCCTTCTCCACCCAGTTAGAAACGATGCCCTCCTGCTCTGCCCCTTATCCCGCGTAACGCCGGGACGGTGCAGGGCGCTGTAGCAGGGTTAGGTCTCAGAATAATTCCGATCCCGCTGTAGCGGGACTGGAATTTCTAATGGGGTTCGCTTCGGGCGATCTTGCATAATTTTATATCCAGCGCCTCGATTAAATCCCTCGGCGAAATAAAAATCTGGGAACCCTTCGCCCCAGCGCTGATCGAGATAAATGGAAACTTCATGGCACTCTCGTCCAAGAACATGGGATAGCGCTTTTTTGTCCCAATCGGGGAGACGCCTCCCCGGATATAACCCGTTATTTGTTGAATCTCCTTCACAGAGACCATTTCCACCTTTTTATCCCCACCGGCCATTGCCATCGCCTTCAAATCGAGTTCACCATTCCCTGGAACACAAGCGATCAGCACTCCCGTTTTGTCACCCCGGGCGACCAGTGTTTTGAATACCTGCTCCGGGGGCAGGTTCACTTTTTTTGCAACCGTTTCAGCGCTTAAGTCCGACTCGTCGACCTCATACTCCGCAAGCTTGTAATCAATCTTTAAACTATCCAGAACCCTTGCTGCATTGGTCTTCTTCATTACAGAAAATCCTGATTGCCTTACTTCAGCTTCAAGTTTTTGAGGATGTCTCCAAAAGTCCCGAGATTCCCGTTCTTCTCGTCCTTCTCCAGAAACTCTCTGTAGGACTCTCGGTCCTCTCTCTCCTCTATCACCCTTTGTGATAGTCGAATTTTTTCCTGTGCATCAATGGAGATGATCTCTACCTGAATTTCTTGACCTTTGGGAAACCTCTTTTTAACATCTCCTTTTCCGGAATCCTTCAGTTCCTCCATTGGAAGCAAGCCTCTCACCTTTGGTCCAAATTGTGGAAGGCGAATGAAAATACCGTAAGGCTTATTGTCTTCGACAATCCCTCTCAGGACCTGTCCTACTTCAAGGCGCACCTTATTCGGCCCCTCCCCCCCCTCTTCCATCCTCTTCTTGATCATCGCCTCTTTGATCGATAGGGAGATGCGATGCGCTTGGCGATCTATTCCCATGACCAGCACCTCCACGCCGTCTCCTTCATGAAGAAATCTGCTCGGGTGAGAGACTCGTTCGTAGCTGATCTCTGAAATGTGAACAAGGCCATCTACGCCGGGCGCCACTTCGACAAAGGCACCGAAGTCGGTGAGCCTTGAGACTTTCCCATGAATGATCTCTCCTTCTTCAAATCCAAGGCCCTTTTCCCATGCGTCGGGCTCCAATGCTTTGATGGAAAGGGAGATTTTAGGTCGGCCCTCTTTATCCGTCTCGAACTTCATCACCTTAACCTTCACCTGCTGGCCGGGTTTGAGAATCTCTGATGGATGGCTAATCCTCCCATGAGATATCTCAGAGATGTGGACCATCCCCTCGACGCCTCCGATATCAACAAAGGCGCCGAAGTCGGCCAGTTTTGTCACCTTCCCTTCACACTCAAGGCCAGGCTTGAGACTTGCTAAGGTCTCTTTTGACTTTTTCTCCCGTTCTTCCTCCAGGAGTTCACGTCGGGAGACAATAATATCCTTCCCTCTTTCTTTGATCTCAATGATTCGAAACGCATATTTGGCTCCGACATACTCCTCAGGTTTTTCGCAGAACTGGAGGTCGATCTGGCCTAAGGGACAAAAGGCACGCATACCGGAAAGATTGACCTCGAAGCCTCCCTTCACGACGCCGGTAACTCTTCCCTCCACGGGGATAAGGCTTTCTCTTGCCTCTCGAAGCATGCCGAGGGCATCTCCGCCCTGAACCTTCATTCCCTTCGTGAGGTGGATTCCATCCCGGGTTGATGCCACTCTCATCTCAACCCAATCCTCTTGCTTCACGGTGAGGTTCCCTTCCTTGTCCAAGAATTCCTGAATATCCGCGACGCCCTCGCTCTTACCCCCTAATTCAACAAAGATCGTATCCTTGCTGACTTTGAACACCTTTCCTGAAACTTTATCTCCAGGGAAAAGTTTCCGGCCTGGAGCCTCAGAACTGCTTTTCAAAAGCTCCTCAAAACTGGGCTCTCCATTCATGTCATTCTCTGTCATCGTAATGCACCCGCAATATATTTTTATGGCATAGTATAACTTTTTCCGTGGATTCAAGAAAGGGGTCGATTAGATTTTGCATAATAACACACTTGCCCAACAAAATCCTTGACTCTCCTGGAAAATATGACAAATAACTTGTTGACTGCGAAGCGAGAGAAGAGATATCGAGCGGTGGGCCAATATTTCATAGACCAAAAAGGAGAGCCAGTTGCGATCACTCTTAAAGACAGACTATCTTATCTCATTTATAGAAAAACGACCCATCGTCGTTTTCGTTTTTCCGCTTACCCCGACGGACGTGACCTTGTCGGGGACATGACTGCTTATAGCCGCAAGCATTCCAGTGCATCAAAGGATTTCTTCTTTCCCATCTTTGGTCTGGAGTCTCGCCTTCAACCGCTGTGGCCGTCCCCTGTTCAGCACGGCTATGAATTAGTCAACGGTGTTCTAAACCGAAGATGCCTCACCGCTTTGGAGGAAGAAAGGGATGACGAAGCTATGGGCGGCACTCATCCAGAAGGATAAGAAGCTTGCCCCAAGAGAGAAAATGAAGAGCCGTCTTCTAAAAAGTTTAAGGTCCACCAGTGGGAAAAGAGACTGGATTTCCACAGTGATAAACAGGCTGAAACAGAACAGGCTAAGGAGGAGCCATCCCCATAGGAGGGGGGTCGATCCCTTGCCTATCTGATTAGATTGCCAGGCCGTTGGCCATAAGCGCAGAGGCGCCTAATCCTTGGAGCATCCGCGACGCGATCAGAAAATAGATCGTGCGGGAAAAGCTGCAAAGCGCCGAACCAAGCGTGAAGGTTAAATACCCGAGGAGGTAGATCCTTCTCAGTCCGAAAAGATCCGAGAGCCTTCCAGTTACAAGCAGGCATCCGGTGATAACGATCAAATAAGCCATTACCACCCAGGCCATGGCTGTCAAATGATTATTGAGAGATCGAACGATCGTGGGGAGGGAAATATTCACGATGCTGGCATGCAGTATGGACATATAGACGCCAATAGAAATATTAAGTGTCACCCACGCTCGCCATTTCATCATCTCAGCGCCTCGGAACGACACCCCCACCCTGGCCTTCCCCCTCAGGGGGGAAGGGTGAGGGAGGGGGGGTGGTTTTATTTATGCGTTAAATTTAAACAGATTTTCCATATGAATACAAGAATCTGCCCACCCCCTTCTCTCTCCTCAAGGAGGCTGTGTCATAATCAGGACGGAGGGTAAATACGGGCAAGGCATTGGAACCGAAATGGTTTTCCATTATTACGACACAATCTCAAGAGGGGGAGCGGAAGAGTGGGGCGACGTTCGAATGCTGAGTTGAAACATGACCAAAAACTGGTTATCATACCATGATACAAATTCTGACAGGGTTGATGAGGGAGTGGAACAATGCACAAAGAAACGCAAAAAAACGAATTTACAGGGGCTTCCAAGTACGTGCTCGATGATGAGCTGGCAAGGATTGTCAACATTTCGATGGCTCTCGAAATGCCTCTTCTGCTGAAAGGGGAGCCCGGAACCGGAAAGACCATGCTGGCCCACGCCATTGCAGAAGCTTTCGGCATGAGACTGATTGTTCTGAACGTCAAATCGAGCATGAAGTTGATTGATGCCCTTTACCAGTATGATACCCTCACGCGCTTAAACGACAGCCGTTTTGGTGATTCCAAAAGGGATGTCAGCAATATCGAAGAGTACATCCGGATGGGAAAGATCGGACAGTCTTTTGTATCCGGTGAGAGGGTGGTTCTTCTGATCGATGAGATTGATAAAGCGGATACGGATTTTCAGGATGATATGCTGGATGTGCTGGACCAGATGGAGTTTGATATTATCGAGATCGATAAAACCATCAAAGCAATACATCGGCCCGTGATCATCATCACGTCGAACGCGAAGAAGGATCTCTCCGACCCATTCTTAGGTCGCTGTAATTTCCACCATATTGCCTTCCCAGAGCCTGACATGATGAGAAAAATCGTCCAGGTTCATTTTTCTGATATTGACAAGGAATTACTCGATAGCGTCGTCAGAACATTTTACCGTCTCAGGGAAATCAGGGGTATTGAGAAAAAACCTGCCACGCGCGAGCTGATCAACTGGATTAGGGCCCTAAAGGCAGATCCAGACTTTCGGGTCAAGGATTTGATCAAAGGAGAGGTTCCTTTCCTGGGGGTCCTCTTCAAAAAGAGCCCTGACTACGTGGTTGCCCAGAACGCTGTGGCCAGGTTTAGGGTGTAACTGGGCGTCAGATAGTCGTATAGTCCTGTAGTCGCATAGTCATATGGTTGACTACGAAACTACGAGACTGACGACTACGGGACTATATTATGTTCGTCGATTTCTTTTATTTACTAAAAAAGGCGGGGATTCCAGTATCTCCTACTTCATTCTTGAGGCTTCAGAAAGCCTTAAGTATGGGGATGATTAATTCTCTGGACGATTTTTACACCGGGGCCCGGACAATCCTCGTGAAAAGTGAGAAGTATTTCGATCTTTATGACCAGGTGTTTGCTCACCGGTTTGAGGGCGCCGAATTCAAAGGACCGGAAGAAATTGAATTGTCCGAGATCGCCCGTGCCCTGCTTGACGAATGGTTGAAAAATCCTAAAGTGTTAGCAGAAGCCCTTGGGGTCAACGAAGAGGATTTGTTAAAGCTCAGTCCGGAGGAATTGCTCAAATACTTTCTTGATCGATTAAAAGACCAGACCGAAGCCCACCACGGAGGAAACAAGTGGATTGGAACGGGCGGAACTTCTCCCGTCGGGCATTCCGGTTATCATCCAGGTGGGATGAGGGTGGGTGGTGTCTCCCGAAATAAGTCAGCGGTCAAAATAGCGATGGACCGCAGGTATCGTGACTACTCCCAGGAGGCACCCATGACGGCATCCCAAATGGGGGAGGCTCTCAAGAGATTGAGGAACATGGTTCCATTTGGTCCTAAGGATAGAGTGAATATTGATAAGACGATTTATGAGACCATGAGGAATGCGGGAGAAATTGAGATTGTGTTTGATCGAAGTCTGAAGGACCGATTAAAGGTCGTCCTGGCAATTGACAATGGCGGATGGTCTATGGATCCTTATATCGAGCTTGTCCAAACCCTCTTTAATTACGCACGGGCCCAGTTCAAAGACCTCAAGACATTCTTTTTTCATAACACCATCTACGATTATCTCTGGGAGGACCCGCCCAGGCATTCCAAACCGTTTTCAGTGGATGAACTGATTCGCCTGGACCCGGAAACAAGATTCATCGTCGTTGGGGATGCAAGCATGGCTCCCTATGAACTGATGGCTACGGATGGTTCTATCCACATTGAAGAGAGATCCGGAAGACCGAGTTATGAGAGGCTAAAGTTTATTGCCAAGACCTTTCCCCATGCTGTTTGGATCAATCCTAAACTTGCCGAAGAATGGCCCTACACCCGCTCCGTTCATCAAATCCGCGAAATTTTCCCGATGTTTGAGCTGACGCTCGACGGACTGGAGAAAGCGGTGGGCTACATGATGCGGAAAAATTAAAAAACAGGGTCAAAGCCCAACCTCGCCCCCCAGTAAATGGGGGCGCTACAAACCCCACTTGAATAACAAAGTCCACTCCATTTAACAGCATTCTAATTGCTTACCCACCGAGTTTTTGATATATTGCGTTACATTCGGGTAAATTCGTAAATATTGGAGTAAGGCAATGGAAGTCACAAATAGCAAGAAAGAAATCATCGTCTTACGTATTTATTCTGTCCTGATACTTATTTACTCGGTGTTCGACATATTAACTGTCATCCTGCCCAGATTCCAAATTGTTACAATAAAATGGAATATCGACCCCATAAATAATTTCTTTGCTTTTACGGGTATCGGCCTTTATAGCACTCCGATAAATATGATCGTCGGATACGGTTTGCTGCGAAGAAGATTCTGGGCAAGATATGGCGTCATCGCCGTCATGTTGACACTTCCCGTCCAGATTCTTACTCAGTTCCTATGGTGGGGAGCTCAAAGTTTAAAGGATTATGCGGTGGTCATTCCGTTCTTGTTCGTCATTCTCACACTGCTATATTTCTCGCGAAGGCCCGTAAAGGCCCTCTTTGGTGAAACACGTTCATTTAGATTTGTAAGCTGGCATGGACTGCTAGCTGTATTGATCATACTGATTTCCTTTTCTTGGATAATATTTGCTTTATATTGGAAGGTGCATGCAGCATGGAGATTTGGGTATCCTTTTTTTATAAATAGACCTCCAATCGTTACTTTAGAAAAACCGAAGAGTTCTGAGGTGCTCGAAAAATATCGGAAGATTGAATTACTCAATGTCTCACTCTTAGTGCCAAGAGAGTTTGGTATCAGAAGGTTAAATAGAATAGAAGGTAAAAATCAAAAATGGTTAGTTAGTTTCCAAAACCAAGGAGTTCACACAAAAGCATATATTAACTTCAGAAATGATTTTATCTATGATGATTTATTTACAGATGAAACATTTCGGAAAATGCTTGGGTCGAGTTCTAAATTCAATTTTGAGAAATATATATTGACAAACAACTGGAATCCTCGCCTCGTTGTTATACGCTCTCTTATCAACCCGAAGGGGGAGGCATTCGAAACGAAGGAAATCCACAGGAATAACCTTAAAGGCTTTTTGAAGGGATGGCAAAAAGGAGACGCCTTTTTCAGAGAGTTTTCATTATATAATAGAGAGGATACCCAAAGTATTGCAGGGATAATCACGTCTATAGAAGGATATCTCGACGAGAATGATGTTCTTACTATCCTCTCATCGATAGAATTCCTTAAGCCTGAAGATTCGTCCAAGTCCGAGGATCATTATCAAAATGGTTTAAAGCTTTACAAAAAGAGGGAGGTTCTGCAAGCTCAGGTCGAGTTCGCAAATGCTTATTTTCTGTCACCTCGAAATCCTGACTATATTTTCATGTTCGCAAAATCATTACTTCTAAATGACCCAAAAAATTACGACCATGTGAAAAACCTCTTGAATAATGTCTTAAAATTAAAACCCGATCATAAGGATGCTCGAAAATTGCTGAAAGAAGTTGAATCGAACCTTCCCAAGGCGGTGAAAAGTAAATAGAGAGCCAGACGAATGTAACGAAGGGTAGAACCGATGGCTTTTTGTTTGAATCCTGATTGCCCACACAGAAGGGAAATGGGATATCCCGCAGAATTTCGGGAAGGGATTACTCACTGCTCCGACTGCGGAAGCCCGCTCTCAGAAAAAATCATCGAAAAGGAAGATACCCGAAAAACTTC
>Ga0187772_10000005_pt1 | contig 66215 bp, 61 predicted proteins | sample 0116_SJ02_MP15_2_FD_133137 | JGI IMG/M metagenome (GOLD analysis project Ga0187772, IMG submission 133137) | Tropical peat soil microbial communities from peatlands in Department of Meta, Colombia - 0116_SJ02_MP15_20_MG | ecosystem: Environmental > Terrestrial > Soil > Wetlands > Peat | place... | reverse complement strand
GAGCTCAGGGTAGCCTTTTTCAAGCTTCTCTAGCTCCCTCATCAGCCGGTCGTATTGAGCATCGGAAATTTCGGGCTGGTCAAGCACGTAGTAGCGGTAGTTATGGTATTCGATCTTCTCCCGGAGCTTTTCCACGCGTTTTTTTATCGCCTCTGATGCCATCAAAACCATTTTAGACGGGACGGAAAGTCTTGTCAATTGAAGCAAACCGCATGGGGCATAGAGCACTGCGCATAGCATAAGAAATGGATGAAGAAGTCGGTAAGACGCCTTCAATGATTCCGGATAAGGAGTGCTGTTCCGCAGAAGAATCATCGACGCTCTCTTTAGGATTGCGCCATAAAAAATTGGTGAAAAAGTGGGGCTAAATATGGGGCAAAGCAAGACTAATTTTAGCATATATTGGGGTCCTGTGAGAGAAAAGAAAGAATTGCAATAAGTATAAAATTTTACTTGACAAATTAGATTATTCATTATATCACTTATCCCTAAGTGGCAAAAAGTGGGAAAAGGTGGTATGGGAACTAGAAAGAGGGGGATGAAACGATGTTCAGGGGCAGGTACGAGTATACCATAGACTCCAAAGGCCGAGTCAGCATTCCTTCCAAATTCAAAGAAATCCTCAGTCAACAATATGACGAGCGTCTAGTCATCACCAACTACGACCATTGTCTGGTCGCCTTCCCTTACCAAGAATGGTCCTTGATGGAGGAAAAAATAAAGAACCTTCCTACACTGAGCAAGGAAGCCAGAGCATTCTACAGATTCTTCTATTCGAGTGGAATCGATTGTGAGATCGATCGACAGGGGAGACTTCTCATCCCCCAATCCCTGAGAGATTATGCCAATCTTCAGAAAGATGTCGTAATGGTGGGGAGTGGAAAGAAGATTGAGATATGGAACAAGGAACGATGGGAAGAGGAGTTTCGTAAGTCTCAGGAGAGTTTTGACCGGGTCACCGATACCCTGACTCATTTGGGTTTTTAGGAGCACAAGAAAGAGGTCAATGGGATTTGGACACATTCCCGTCATGGTTGAAGAGGTGATGACGTTTCTAAAATGTGAACCCGGTCATACTTATGTGGATGCGACCCTGGGAGGGGGCGGGCACGCTTCCGAAATTTTAAAAAGGTCCGCGCCGGACGGGACGTTGATCGCCGTGGAATGGGATGAAGACGCCCTGTTTGAAGCGAAAAAAAAACTCCTATCCTTTGGGAATCGGGTCAAACTATTTCGAGAAAATTTCGTCCATCTTCCCGACCTGATGACCGCCGAATCCGCCGACGGGATTCTGCTCGATTTAGGACTTTCTTCCATCCAGCTGGAAAAGGGGGAAAGGGGGTTTAGTTTCAAAGGAGAGGGTCTTCTGGATATGAGGATGGATCAACGGATGGATGAAACAGCGGCCGACTTGGTCAATTACCTTTCCCCGGAGAGACTCGAGGACATCCTTTCTGACTATGGACAGGAGCGATGGGCCAAGCGAATTGCCAAAGCCATCGTTCAGGAAAGAGAACGGGAACCCATCGGGACGCCCGAAGCCTTAAGAAAGATCGTCCACCGTGCGATCCCGAGACGTTTCCACTCTCGAAGAATCGATCCTGCCACCAGAACCTTTCAAGCCCTTCGTATCAGGGTGAACGATGAGCTGGAAAATTTGGAAAGAATACTGAAATCAGGATGGAAGATCTTGAAGAAGGGAGGACGGATGTGCGTCATCTCTTTTCACTCCCTCGAAGATCGATTGGTCAAGGAGACGTTTCGAGCGCTGGAGAAGCAGGGAGAGATACTTATCCTGACCAAGAAACCCGTCACGCCGTCTGGCGAAGAGCAGAAGAGAAATCCGCGATCCCGCAGTGCCAAACTGAGGTGTGCAGAGAGAATTTAACATGGGAAGAGCCATTCCTAAGAATAGAGATCGGATCCTCTGGACAGGGGAGGATTCAAGGTCCGGACGGAAAGGAATAAAATTAAATGTCCTCATCCTTTTCACTCTCCTCACTCTTTTTTTCACGGGAGGGGCCTTGTTCTACGTTTGGTCAAGGATTCAGGTGATCCAACTCGGATACGAAATTTCAAATGCCCTGAAGGGGGAGAGGGGACTGACCGAGGCCAATAAGAAGCTGCGGTTGGAAATCGCTACGCTCAAATCCTGTTCACGGATTGAAAAATTTGCCACGGAGGAGTTGAGAATGGCCAAACCTAAACCCGAGCAGGTGATCGTGATACGATGAAACGGAGATCGATCAATTGGTTCAAGGTGCGCATCATCTTTCTCTGGTGCCTCCTCTTTTTCTGTTTTCTGCTCATTACGGGCAGGATGTTTCAGCTTCAGGTGTTGAAAAAGGAGCAGCTCTACAAGCTGGCCGCACAACAGCAACATGTCCAGATCCCCCTCGTTCCCAAGCGTGGCACGGTTTACGACAGCAAAGGAGATGAGCTGGCAGTCAGCATCGAGGTCGAATCGGTTTATGCCGATGCCCGGAAAGTCACTGATCCAGAAAAGACGGCAAATGAACTTGCCTCAGTCCTTCAGATCGACCGGAGGGAATTGAAGCAGAGATTGAAGAGCCATCGACCCTTTGAATGGGTTCAAAGAAAAATCTCTTCGAGAGAGGCCGAACAGATCAAAGCCCTTCAGCTCCCCGGCCTCTTTTTTTTAAAAGAGAACCGGCGTTTCTATCCCAATGCCCAGCTTGCCGCTCATCTTATCGGTTTTGCAGGCCTCGATTCGAAGGGTCTGGAAGGGATCGAATTTCAGTACGATGCTTTGCTTAGCGGAGAGAACCAAGTGTGGAATGCCGCCAGGGACGCCTTGGGCCGGGAGATTGCGATAGGCACGGTACCCTTTGAAAAAGAGGATCATTACCGTAATATCGTCCTGACCATCGACAAACCCATGCAGCATATCACCGAGACGGAGTTGGATCGAGGTGTTGAAAGATGGGGCGCAAAGGGAGGCATGGCCATTGTCATGGAGCCGTCGACCGGAAAGATCCTGGCCATGGCTTCCTACCCCACTTTCAATCCAAACCAGTTCATCCAGTACCGCTCCAAGAGTTGGAGGAACGGGGCTGTTTCCGATATCTTTGAACCCGGTTCTCTCTTTAAAGTCTTTCTTGCGGCGGCGGCCTTGGAGGAGCAGGTGGTTCGGCCCTCCGATTCCTTTTTTTGTGAGAATGGCTCCTACACGGTTCATGATCGAACGATCCATGATACCTCCAGACATGGGTGGCTTACCTTTCAACAAATTCTCAAGGTATCGAGTAACATCGGGGCATCAAAGGTGGGCGAGAAGATGGGAAGAGAGCGTTTCTACCGATATATCGGCGCTTTCGGGTTCGGTGAAAAGACTTGGATCAATCTTCCCGGAGAAGGGAAAGGAATTGTCCACCATCCAAGATATTGGCCTCCCGTCGCGTTGGACACCATCTCCTTTGGCCAGGGAATTTCAGTGACGGGAATTCAATTGGTGACCGCCCTGTCAGCCATTGCCAACGGCGGATTCCTGATGAGGCCTTATGTTGTAGAGAAGGTTCTGAATGAGAAAGGGGAAGTCGTCCAATCTTTTCAGCCGAAGACTGTCAGGAAGGTCATTTCAGAAGAAACGGCAAAGAAGGTGACGTGGCTCCTCAAGGCGACGACGGAGAAAGGGGGGACAGGGGAAGGGGCAGTGCCCGCAGGGTATGAGGTGGCCGGGAAGACTGGAACAGCGCAGAAGGTCGATTCTTTATTGGGCGGGTACTCTGAGGATCGATATACCAGCAGCTTTATGGGATTTGCCCCTGCCGAGGCCCCTAGGATCGCGCTCTTAATCGTTGTTGATGAGCCCCAGGGAGGCAACTACGGAGGAGTGGTCGCTGCTCCGATATTTAAAGCAATTATGGAAAAGGTTCTTCCTTACCTTCAGGTGGCTCCGAGGGGGACGGTGGTTGTGAAGAACGAACTCGATTCCGCTCCTAGAAAAGAGGCGTCTGGGACCCAACCCACCATCGATGGGATCAAGGTGGGTAAGGGAGCAGGGACGGTTGTGATGCCGGACCTCACCGGGTTATCCATGCGGAATGCCATGAGCCGTATGGAAGGGAGGGGAGTAATCATTAAGGTCTCAGGGAATGGGAAGGTCGTCGAGCAGACTCCCAAGCCCGGGGCAGTGGTCGAGAAAGGCGATATCTGTTTCTTAAAGTTTCGATCCCCATCTTAATTAAAGAATCGCATACGGCATCGCGCAGCGCGTTTAGAAGATGGAATTAGCGAGACTAATAGAAGGTGTTGAAATCAAGAAGATCGCCGGAGATCTCCGGAAAGAGATCAACGGGATTGCTTACCATTCGAAACAGGTGAGAGAGGATTTCCTTTTTGCGGCCATTCGGGGGGCCGAGGCAGACGGACATCAATTTGTCAAAGAGGCGATCGAGAGGGGGGCAGAGGCTGTTGTCTTGGAAGAGGAACAAAAAGTCTCCAACCGGACCATGGTTTTAGTTCCCGACAGTCGCCGGGCCCTGGCAAAGATTTCTTCCAACTTTTATGGTGATCCTTCGTCCAAGGTCATTCTCATCGGTATCACTGGAACAAATGGAAAGACCACCACGACGTATCTCTTAGAGTCCATTTTTAAAAAGGCCGGTTGGAACGTAGGTGTCATTGGAACGATCAATTATCGGTTCGGGCAAAAGACAACGCCTGCTCTCAACACGACGCCAGAGTCCTTGGATCTGCAAAGAATCCTTTGGGAGATGGTCAGGGAGGGGACCTCTCATGTGATTATGGAAGTTTCGTCCCATGGGATCGACCTGAGTCGCGTTTTGGGGTGCCAATTTGATGGCGTGGTGTTTACGAACCTGACCTCCGAACATCTCGATTATCACAAGACCCTAGAACGATATTTTGAAAGCAAGAAGAGACTTTTCTCGGATCATTTGATAAAGAGCCTTAAGGAAGGACGGTTTGCAGTGACGAATCATGACGACCCCAGAGGGAGGGAGATGGTCAAGGGGATTGACCTTCCCATCATCCGTTATGGATTAACCCCTTCCTGCGATGTGACGGCGGATCGACTGACTTCCTCTTTTGAGGGCCTTTCCTGTCGGATCAAAACCCCAAGGGGTGATCTTTCGATCCACTCGAAACTAACGGGGGACTTCAATCTCTATAACATCCTGGCGGCTGTGGCGGTGGGAACGGCGATGGAGGTCCCGTTAGAAATCTTAAAAGAAGGGGTAGAGGAATTAGAAGGCGTTTCAGGAAGATTCGAGAAGGTTGAGAATAAGAGGGGCATCCATGTGATTATTGACTATGCACACACCCACGATGCGTTGGAACGGGTTCTGTTGGGCCTGAAGAATATCTTAGAGGGGGGAAATCAGAATAAGGGGAAGATGATCACTGTCTTTGGGTGCGGTGGAGACCGGGATCGGACAAAGCGCCCATTGATGGGCGAAGTGGCGGGGAGGTATAGCGATCTTGCGATTCTTACTTCGGACAATCCAAGGACAGAAAACCCTTTGGTCATCTTGGATGAGGTGGAAAAGGGGCTGAAATCTCTTCATCTAAAAGAGTGGGACCAAGAAGAAATCAAGTTATGGAGATCGAAAAGGGGATATCTAAGAGTTCCGGATCGAAGGGAAGCGATTCGGACAGCGATCCGATTGGCCCTCCCTTCGGATACGGTAGTCATTGCTGGGAAAGGACATGAGGATTATCAGATTATCGGAAAGAAGAAATTTCCCTTTGATGACCGCGTCGAGGCCAAAAAGGCCCTGGAGGAAAGGTGATCCTTACGGTTGAAGAAGTTCTGAAGGCCACAGGAGGGAAACTCTTACAGGGGAAGGGGGACGCCTCCTTTCAAGGGATTTCCACGGATTCGAGAACGGTGGCCGAAGGAGAACTTTTTATCGCCTTGAAAGGGCCCCGCTTTGACGGCCATCACTATGCCTTGGAAGCACTGAGAAAAAAGGCAGGGGGAGTGCTGATCGAGAAAGAGAAGGTAGGAGACATTCGGTGGAACGGTTATCGGTCCAGAGCGGTGATCGCGGTGGACGATACCCTCTCGGCTTTAGGAAACATGGCTCGGGATTGGAGACACAAATACAATACTCCGCTCGTGGCGCTGACAGGAAGCAACGGTAAGACAACGACGAAAGAAATGATGGCTGCATGCCTTGAGACGACTTTTCCCGTTCTCAAGACAAAAGGAAATTTGAACAACCTTATTGGGGTTCCGCTAACCCTCCTCACGCTCACTGAGAAGGAAAGGGTCGTTGTCCTCGAGATGGGCATGAATGTGCTGGGTGAAATCCGAAGGCTGACCGAGATCGCAGAACCCGATGTGGGATTGATCACTAACATCCAGTCCGTTCATCTCGAAGGCATGGGAAGTCTGGAGAGACTAGGGGAAGAGAAGGGAGAACTCTTCCGGGGGATGAGAAGGGACGGAACCCTATTGGTGAATCAGGATGATCTACGAGTGGTGGATCTGGCAGCGGATTACCCTGGTCAAAAGATTACGTTTGGGATCGTACATCCTGCAGACGTCATGGCTAAAGAGATTCGGCTTCATGGAGCGGGAGGAACCTCTTTCACTTTGATTTTGGAAGGGGAGGCGATGGAGATTCATCTCCGGCTGTTGGGAAGGCATTTCGTTCCGAATGCTCTCTCCGCCATCGCTGTCGCCTGCCTCTTGGGGGTGGAGGTGAGCCGGGCCAGGGAGGCCCTGGAAAATTTTCAACCCTTCCCCATGAGGATGGAGGTTGTTCGTCTCAAAGGGGGAGAGACCCTGATCAATGACGTGTACAATGCCAATCCTCACTCGACGGGGGCTGCCCTCGAGACCCTTGCAGAGGCCAAGGGGATGGGAAGGGCTATCGCGGTGCTGGGGGATATGTTGGAACTGGGAAGGCTTACGAAGGAAGCTCACGAACAAATAGGAAAAAGGGTGAGTGAACTCTCGATCGACTTCCTCCTCGCCATGGGAAAGCAAGCATCCGTAGTCGTGGAGTCAGCGATTCGTCATGGGCTTCCAGCGGGAAAGGCAAGGATTGTAGAAAGCCATTCAGAGGCCGTCTCCCTGCTGAGGCAGATGATTCAGAACGGGGATTGGATATTGGTCAAAGGTTCGAGGAGGATGGCAATGGAAGAGATCGTTGCGGGCCTGGCGGGGGGGAGGGTCTAAAGCATGCTGTATCATCTCCTCTATCCTCTTCATGAGTTGTTTTCCTTCTTCAATGTCTTCCGGTATATCACCTTCAGGACCATCTGTTCGATTCTAACGGCCCTTCTGATCAGTTTTATCATCGGGCCCTGGTTGATCAAAAAATTGACGGTCTTTCAGGTTCGACAGGTGGTGAGGGAGGATGTTCCCTCTCGACACCTGGCTAAGAACGGGACTCCTACCATGGGGGGGAGCCTTATCCTGGCCGCCATTCTTATTCCAACCCTCTTCTGGTCCGACCTTACGAATCCCTACGTCTGGATCGTTTTGGTGACCACGTTGGCGTTCGGCCTTCTCGGATTTTGGGATGACTATAAAAAGCTCAGGGATAAGAAAGGCATCGGCATTCGAGCTCGATACAAGTTTCCTATTCAGGTGGCCATAGGCCTTGTGGTCAGCTTTATCCTGTTCAACACGATTGACCACGATTCCAGGTTAATCTTTCCTTTCTTTAAGAAGGTGATGCCGGACCTTGGGAATTGGTACATTCTATTCGCGATGTTCGTCATCGTCGGTTCAGCGAATGCGGTCAACCTGACCGATGGGTTGGATGGGCTGGCCATTGGCCCCGTGCTCATCGCCAGCGCTACCTTTATGCTCTTCTGCTATCTTGCGGGAAACTTCAAATTCGCCGGCTATCTCCAAATTCCTTTTGTTAAAGGGAGCGGAGAATTGACTGTTTTATGCGGGGCCCTGGTCGGCTCAGGCCTGGGGTTCCTCTGGTTCAACACCTACCCAGCTCAGGTTTTTATGGGTGACGTGGGTTCTTTATCCCTGGGGGCAGCCCTTGGAACGATTGCGGTGATCACAAAACAAGAATTCCTCTTAGTCATTGTGGGCGGGATTTTTGTGATCGAGGCGCTTTCCGTCATCATCCAGGTCGTTTCTTATCAGGTTCGGAAGAAGCGGGTCTTCAGGATGGCACCCATTCACCACCATTTTGAGCTGAAGGGCTGGGCTGAACCGAAGATCATCGTTCGATTCTGGATCATTGCCATTATTCTCGGGCTGGTCGCGATCAGCACATTGAAGTTGAGATAACCGAGAGTTAAGAGTTTGGAGTGATGAGTTAAGAATTACGGACACGAGACACGGACACGGAAAACGGTGTTTATGGATCTCAAAGGCAAACGAGTATTGGTGGTGGGCATGGCCCGAACGGGAATAGCGACAGCAAAATTCCTTAGGTCAAAAGGTTCTATTGTCTCCACGACAGAGATGAAGCTGGAAGAGGAGATGAAGGAGGTTGCTCAGGAATTGAAGGGTGTGAACATCTCCACAGAATGGGGAGGGCATCGAGCGGAGACCTTTCTCAAACAGGATATGATTGTGGTGAGCCCAGGTGTGGACCTGGGCATCGAGCCCATCCGGAGGGCCCTTGAGAGAAAAGTTCGGGTGATCAGCGAAATTGAGCTCGCTTACCATTTCATCCAGGTCCCCATCATCTCGGTCACGGGAACCAACGGAAAGACAACGACCACGGTATTGATTGGCGAGATGCTGAAAGAGGATGGGAAAAAAGTCGGGGTGGGAGGCAATGTCGGAGAGCCACTGGTCCTTTTTGCAAATGGAAGAGATCGCTGGGAAGTGTTGGTGGTTGAGATCTCCAGCTTTCAATTAGAGGCCATTGAGGATTTTCGTCCCTGCATCTCTGTGCTTCTCAATATTACGGAGGATCATCTGGACCGTTATCCCAGTTACACGGACTATATCAAGGCGAAGGTGAGGATCTTTGGGAATCAGAACTCCGGGGATCTGGCTGTTCTGAACAGGGATGATCCTATTGTGATGCAGTTTGGAGACGGGTTGAGAGCGAGAAAACTTTTTTTCAGCCTGAGCGAGAAGTCTGACGAAGGCGCATTCTCCGATGGCCAATCGATCTTCCTCAGGCTTGGAGGAAAAAGAGAAAGATATTCCTTAGCCAAAGCGCCCTTGAAGGGGATCCACAATGTGGAGAATATGATGGCAGCCGTCACCACGGCCAGGAGCTTCGGTTGTTCGAAAAAAGCGGTCCAGGCTATCCTCAATCGGTTTGAAGGTCTCGAGCACCGCCTCGAATTTGTCCGGGAGGTCGGAGGGGTTCGCTTCTACAATGACTCCAAAGGAACGAATGTCGGTTCAGTGGTCAAATCTCTTCAGAGTTTCTCAGAGCCGGTGATCCTGATTGCGGGAGGGAAGGATAAAAACGGGGATTTAAGTCCTCTCGGGGAATTGATTCAGAAACGGGTCAAACATTTGATCTTGATCGGAGAGGCCAGGGAGAGGATGAACCGCGAGCTTGGACGATTGACCGATACGGCTATAGCGAAGACTATGGAAGAAGCCGTGCGCCTCGCTCATCAAAAGGCCAAAGCGGGGGAGGTAGTTCTTCTCTCACCGGCCTGTTCGAGCTTTGATATGTTCAAGGACTATAAGGAGAGAGGGAAGGTTTTTAAGGAGGCTGTCAAACACCTTTAATTGCAAATCGCAGATCGCAAATTGCAAATTGGAAAGGCCCGAGATCTAAAATCTGAAATCTAAAATTTGAAATGGAACGATGAAGAGTAGAAAGAGGTTGGATATTATCCTGTTGTTTACAGTCCTTGCCCTCGTGGGGATCGGGATTGTAATGGTCTACAGCACCAGTGCGATCATCGCCGGGGATCGCTTCGGAGACCCTTACTATTTTCTAAGGAGGCAAGCCCTTTATGCAGCGGTGGGTTTCGTTCTGATGCTCGTCATGATGTTTTTCCCTTACGAAATTCTGAAGCGGTTTGCTTATCCCATTCTCATCTTTTCCGTTCTTCTCTTGATGGTCGTGTTGGTTCCGGGGATCGGACACCGAACCGGTGGGGCGATGCGCTGGCTGAAGATTCTGTCCTTCTCCTTTCAACCTTCGGAGTTTGCCAAGCTGGGTTTGGTGATCTTTCTTGCGTACCTCTTGGCTAAGAAAGAGGAGAAGATTCGGAGCTTCTCTTTTGGGTTCCTTCCCCCGGTTCTCCTCTCCGGCCTCGTCATCGCTCTGGTGATGAAGGAACCCGATTTTGGGGCAGCTTTTCTTCTCACCGTGATGGTCTTCCTCCTTCTCTTCATCGGCGGTGCCAGGGTGATCTACATGGCGGGTGCCTTTTTGATCGCCATTCCGGTCGCCTACGCTCTTTTGATGAACGTGGGATATCGTTATAAGAGGCTGATGAGTTTCATCCGGCCCTGGGAAGACCCCAGCGGTGCAGGTTTTCAAATTATTCAGTCCTTTCTCTCCTTCGGCTCTGGGGGCCTGTTCGGATTGGGGCTGGGAGAAGGAAGACAGAAACTCTTCTTCCTTCCCGCTCCCCACACAGACTTCATCTTTTCAGTCGTCGGGGAGGAGTTAGGCCTGGTGGGTGCAACGGTGGTTGTGCTCCTCTTTTTCATTCTGACCCTCAGAGGGATTCAGATCGCGCTTTCCCTGGAGGATCGGTTCGGTGTCTATTTGGCGTTGGGGATCACTTTGATCGTCTCCCTTCAAGCCGTGATCAATATGGGAGTGGTCCTAGGGCTCCTACCGACAAAAGGGTTGACGCTTCCCTTCATCAGTTACGGGGGGACTTCGTTGATCGCCAATTTAGCGGGGATGGGGATACTCTTTCACCTTTCGACCCGTGTGGAAAGACGATGAGGTGTGTGATCGCTGGAGGAGGTACAGGAGGGCATCTTTTCCCGGGTATGGCGATTGCAGAGGCCTTCGTTGCAAGAGAGAAAGGGAATGAAGTTCTATTCATTGGAACCGAGAGAGGGATCGAAGCTAAAGTTCTACCAGGAGGCAAATTTCTTTTGAGAACAATTCGAGCCAAGCCCATTCAGGGGAAATCACTCCTGGAGAAGGGCAGGGCTATTTGGAGCTTACCGAAGGCTATCTCCGAGGCTTGTTCGATCTTAGAAGAGTTTCAACCCCAGCTCGTATTGGGCGTGGGAGGATACGCCTCCGGGCCTACTCTCTTGGCCGCCTTCCTTCTCGGGAAGAAGAGGGCCATCCAGGAACAGAACGTGATGCCTGGAATGACGAATCGAATTTTAAAGTGGTTCAGCCAACGGATCTTCGTCTCCTTCGAAGAGGCGAGGAAATATTTCCCTGAGAAGAAGACCCTTGTGACCGGAAACCCGATCAGGAAAGAATTCCTTGCTCTTTCAAGGGAAGACGGGCGATCGATGAAGAAGAACGATCGCTTTACCCTGCTTATCTTTGGAGGAAGTGCCGGGGCACACCGGATCAATCAGGCGATGGTAGAAGCTCTGGACCATCTTCTGGGAATCAGGTCTTCCCTGAAAATCGTTCATCAAACAGGGGATGAAGACTTCGATGTCGTGTCAAAAGCGTACCGAGAAAAAGGGTTCGAAGCATTGGTCAGGCCTTTCTTCGGGGACCTTGCCACTTATTACCAGACCTCTGACATGGTGATCTGCAGATCAGGGGCGAGCACCGTAGCTGAGCTGGCAGTCTGCGGAAAGGCTGCCCTCCTCATCCCGTATCCTTATGCGGCTCATGACCATCAATTAATCAACGCCAAGAAATTGGTCGATCTGGGCGCGGCCAGAATGATTTTGGATCGGGAGCTAAGGGGAGGGATAGTCGCCCAGATCATCCTTCGTCTTTACGGGCATCCCGAGGAGCGTGCCAGGATGGAAGAGGCAATTCGTCGGTTGGGCAGACCGAGAGCGGCAGAGGAGATTGTGGATCACTGTTATGCATTGGTTGGAAAAGAAAAACATGGTTCATTGGGTTCTTTGGGTTTGTTGAGTTTATGAGGTTAACCCAAGAGACCCAAAGAACCCAAAAAACATAGAGACTGAAGATGTACCGAAGAGGAAAGATCCAACATATTCATTTCGTAGGCATCGGCGGAATCGGTATGAGCGGGATTGCAGAGGTGTTGCTCAATCTCGGTTACCATATCAGCGGGTCCGATATTAGGGAAACAGAGGTGACCCGAAGACTGCGGTCTTTGGGGTGCGAAATTTCCTACGGTCACCGAAGAGAGAATCTGAAAGAGGCGGACGTGGTAGTCATTTCCTCAGCCATCCGGCCGCAAAACCCTGAGGTCGAGGTTGCCGAAGAAAGGCTCATCCCCGTGATTCCGAGGGCAGAGATGCTGGCAGAGTTGATGCGAATGAAAATTGGGATTGCGGTCGCAGGGACCCATGGCAAGACCACAACCACCTCCCTCATTTCCACCCTCCTGGCGGCGGGCGGTCTCGATCCTACCGTTGTGATTGGCGGGCGGCTCAATAGCATCGGTAGCAATGCAAGGCTGGGGCAGGGTGAATTCCTGGTGGCGGAAGCCGATGAGAGCGATGGCTCCTTTCTCAAACTGATGCCCACCATTGCCGTAGTGACGAACATCGATCCGGAACATCTTGATTATTATAAAGACATCGACGAGATCAAAGAGACTTTCCTCAGTTTTTTGAACAAGATTCCGTTTTTCGGGCTTGCCGTCCTCTGTCTCGATCATCCAAACATTCAGAGCCTTCTTCCGAGGTTGAAGAAGCGATTCGCCACTTACGGGTTGACCCCACAGGCCGACTTTCAGGCCAAAGAGATTGTATTCGAAGGGCTCTCTACCTCCTTTGATGTAATTCGCCAGCGTCAGGAGATTGGCAGACTGAGCCTCCGGATGCCGGGGCTCCACAATGTCTACAATGCCCTCGCCGCTTTAGCCACAGCTTTTGAACTCGATATTTCCTTCGGAGTCGTCCAGGAGACGCTGCGCGATTTTAGCGGGATTCAGAGACGGTTTCAGATCAAAGGAGAGAAGAGGGGAGTCCTTGTTGTGGATGACTATGGTCATCATCCTGTGGAGATTATGGCCACCCTAAAGGCAGCCCGGACCGGCTGGGGGAAAAGGATCATCGCCGTATTTCAGCCCCATCGCTACACGAGAACCCAGGCCCTGTTCACGGATTTTCTTACGGCTTTTTATGACGCCGATGTTCTAATTCTTACAGAGATCTATCCGGCAGGAGAGGATCGGATAGAAGGCGTGGAATCGAAAGCCCTCTTTGAGGGCCTTCGGGAGTACGGTCATAAAGACGTGACTTATTTAGCCGATAAGAAGGAGATCGTCGAGCATCTCCTGCGTATTATCTCTCCGGGGGATATGGTGATCACCCTGGGAGCAGGAGACATCTGGCAGGTTTCAGAGGAGTTAGTGAACCGACTTTGAATTCGGACTTCGGAATGCGGACTTCAGAATATGAAATTTTGCATTTTAGATTTTTCATTCCGAATTTTAGCGCCGCAATCCTCAATCTGCAATCCGCAATCGAATGATGCAAAGGGACTACAAAAAATGGGCGTCGGGGCTGATCAAGGGAAAGATTCTTTTCGATGCGCCGATGAGACAGTTCACGTCGATGCAGGTGGGAGGTCCCGCGGACAGCCTTTTGTTTCCCGGGAACGTGGATGAGCTGGAAAAGGTAGTTCAGTACGCGAGGAGAAAAAAAATTCCCTTCTTGATTTTAGGGAAAGGAACAAATTTAGTGGTGAGGGATAAAGGCGTTCGTGGATGGGTAATCAGTTTGACCCAAGGAATGAGGAAGATACAGATGGATGGAGAGGTTGTAGACGCGGAAGCGGGTCTCTCCCTGCAACGGCTGGTCCAATTCTCGATCCGGAAAGGGCTCACAGGGCTCGAACCCTTCATCGGCATTCCCGGGACGGTAGGAGGGGGCTTGGCGATGAATGCCGGAGCGTGGGGTGCGGAATTGAAGGATGTCCTTCTCTCGGCGACGTTGATGAAGGAAGACGGAGAAATTGCGGAGAAGTCCCGTTCGAGGCTTCGATTCTCTTATCGAGGGCTAGCGATTCCGCCGTCTTGGATTATTCTCAAAGGTCGATTTAAGCTGAAGATGGGAAAGAAGGAAGAAATTCTTGAAAGGGTGAAATCTTATTCGGAGATGAGGAAGAGAAGGCAACCCTTAGACTATCCCAGTGCGGGGTCCATTTTTAAAAATCCCAGAGAAGGCCCGGCCGGAAAATGGATCGAAGAAGCGGGGCTGAAAGGCTTTCGGATAGGTCGGGCGATGGTTTCAGAGCGTCATGCCAATTTTATCATCAATCTGGGAAAGGCCAAGGCCGAAGAGGTGATCCGGTTAATGGAATTCGTTGAAAAGAAGATCTATGAAGAAAAGGGCATCTCCCTTGAAAGGGAGGTGAAGGTGGTGGGAGAGTGAAGGAATCATCCCTCAAGAAAAAGAGGGTCGCTGTGATGATGGGCGGCCTTTCCAAGGAGAGGGAGATTTCCTTAAAGACAGGGAAGGCTATCTTGAAGGCTCTGACCGAAAAGGGATATACGGTGACCCCGATCGATGTGGGGGACGATATTGCGGAAAAATTGGTCAAAGAAAAGATTGAATGTGCCTTTTTGGCGCTTCATGGAAGATTTGGAGAAGATGGAACCATTCAGGGGATGTTGGAGTTGATGAGGATTCCTTATACCGGGTCAGGCGTTCTGGCCAGCGCTTTGGCCATGCACAAAGTCATGTCCAAGAAATTCTTCCTTTGTGAAAAGATTCCGACGCCTCGCTATGAGGTTTTTCAGCGAGAGGAGATAAAGAAAGAACTGCCTGGAAGAATTTTCCTTCCCATGCCAGTCGTGGTCAAACCGGCCAGAGAAGGATCGACAATCGGTGTTTCAATCGTTCGAAAGGATGAAGAGCTAGGGCCTGCCCTAGCGAAGGCAGGAGAATACGATGAGGAGATATTGATAGAGGAATTTATGAAAGGGAGGGAAATCACCGTCGGCATTCTTGAAAACATTCCCCTACCCGTCATTGAGATCGCACCGAAGAGCGGTTTTTACGATTACCACTCTAAATATACAAAGGGTGAGACGCAATACATCCTCCCCGCTCGAATTCCAAGAGAAAAGTACCTGTATGCGCAGGAAATGAGCCTTAAAGCGTTTCAAAAGCTGGGTTGTACAGGTGTGGCGCGAGTCGATCTGATGACGGACGAAAACGAAAATCCGTTTGTGATCGACGTCAACACGATGCCCGGCATGACCGAGACGAGTCTCTTGCCGATGGCAGCCCGTTACGCAGGCATTCCGTTTGAAGACTTAGTGGAACGCATTTTGCTGGGGGCATCTTTAAAAATGGAGAGCGGAAAGTAGAAGGTCGAATGTGGATTTTTGAAAAAACCACTATCCACCTTCCACTATCCACTTACAAGTATGGGAGAGACGATTACCGTACGAGATGGGAAGTTTTTCCGGCCGAAAAGGAGACGGGAAGACAAAGGGGCAGAAAAATTTCTGAGGGTCTTGAAAAAAACGATCCACCTAACACTTCAGCTCCTTATCCTCTTTTTTTTCCTTTTCGTGGGCCATTGGGTTTATGTCCATCTCTTGGAGGATCCCCATTTTCGGGTGAGGGAAATTGAGGTGGAGGGAGGTCGAAAGATTCCGAAAGAAACCCTTCTCTCTCTCGCAGTGATCGAGGGGATGCCCAATCTTTTCTCGGTCAGGTTGAAAGAAGTTATCAAACGATTGGAGACCCATCCCTGGATTGAACAGGTTCGGGTCGGGAAGGTTTTTCCCGATAAGATATTGATTCAGATAGAAGAGAGAAAGCCGATGGCCATCATTCAATTGGGAGAGCTTTACTATATCGATACCCAAGGGGAAATCTTTTCTCCCGTGGGAGAGGGAGATGAATACAACTATCCTTATCTCACCGGCTTGACCCGTCGGGTCTTAGAAAAGGACCCGCTGGAGGCGAAGCGCCTGATCTCGAAGGCCCTGGAGATTCTGAGGATTGCAAGACAAGAAAAGTTGACTCCCTTGAAGGAGATATCTGAGATCCATATGGAGAAGACATTCGGGATCCATTGCTTTACCAAAATCGAAGGAGTAGAGGTGAAAATGGGATGGGAGGATTTTGGAGAGAAGCTCGGGAAATTGTCTCTCATCTGGGCAGACCTCCGAAAGAGAGGTTTTTCAGCGGTCTCGATCGATTGCACTGACTTGAAAAGGATGGTGGTCAAAAAGGCCCCCTGAAGAGGGGTGAAAGGAGGTGATGAAAAGGTGGCGAAGAAAGATTCGTTAGTCATCGGGTTGGACATCGGGACAACAAAAATCTGTACCGTGGTCGGAGAGGTTTCCGAGGGTCAGGTGAACGTTATCGGCCTTGGAACTTTTCCGTCGAAGGGGTTGCGAAAAGGGGTGGTTATCAATATCGAGAGCACGGTTCATTCGATCAAAAAGGCGGTCGAAGAAGCGGAATTGATGGCGGGCTACCATCTCACCTCTGTCTATGCAGGGATCGCCGGCGGGCATATCAAAGGGATTAACAGTCATGGGGTGATCGCCGTAAAAAACAGAGAGATCGGTCCAAATGATGTGAAGCGGGTGATCGATGCCGCCAGCGCCGTAGCCATGCCCATGGATCGAGAGGTGATTCACATCATCCCCCAGGAATTCATCGTAGACGATCAGGACGGAATCAAAGACCCCGTCGGGATGTCGGGGGTGAGACTGGAGGGAAGAGTTCATATTGTCACCGGTGCCATTACCTCTGCCCAGAACATCATTAAATGCGCCAACAAGGCGGGGCTCGACGTGGACGACATCGTTCTGGAACAGTTGGCATCGAGCGAAGCGGTCGTCACCGCTGAGGAGAAGGATCTGGGAGTGGCCATCATCGATATCGGAGGAGGAACAACGGATCTGGTGATCTTTTCAAACGGCGCGATCAAGCACACCTCCGTTTTTTCATTGGCAGGTAGCCATATCACCAATGATATCTCGATGGGACTTCGGACACCGGTGGAGGAGGCAGAAAAGATCAAGATCAAATATGGGTGCGCTCTGACTTCCATGATCCGGAAGGACGAAACCGTTGAAGTTCCGAGTGTGGGAGGCAGAAAGCCTCGAGTCCTTTCGAGGCAGACCTTGGCAGAGATCGTCGAACCGAGGGTCGAGGAGATTCTGACGTTAGTCCATAATGAAGTGGTCAAGACGGGATTTGCTGATCTACTTGCCTCTGGAGTTGTTCTCACCGGCGGGAGCGCCATCCTGGAGGGCATTCCTGAGCTGGCCGAACAGATTTTTAATCTGCCCGTTCGGAGAGGGGCGCCCGTCGGCATCGGAGGGTTAGTGGACCTGGTCGCGAGTCCAATGTATGCGACTGGAGTGGGCCTGGTTCTCTATGGAAGTCGAAAGAAAGGGCAGAGTCGGTTTAAGGTAGGAGAGGGCAATGTCTTCAGCAAGGTCACCCGCCGGATGAGGGAATGGATTGAAGAATTTTTCTAATTCTATGATGGTGATGGTCATTAGTGGCAGGCCGGTTTCCTGTCACCATCACTATCCCCGTCACTAAACACAGAACTTAAGAAAAGGAGGAGGATATGATCGAATTCGACGAAAATAAAAATTTGGCCGCGAAGGTCAAGATCATCGGAATTGGAGGAGGAGGGAACAACGCCTTGAATACCATGATTTCCTACCAGCTCTCCGGCGTCGAGTTTATCGCAGCCAATACCGATGCGCAGGCCCTGGCGGCAAATATGGCTACCATGAAATTGCAGTTGGGCGAGAACTTGACCAAGGGCTTGGGAGCCGGAGCCAATCCGGAGATAGGACGGAAAGCTGCCCTTGAGGATGTAGAGAGGATCCGCGAGGCCCTGAAAGGGGCGGACATGGTCTTCATTACGGCCGGATTAGGGGGCGGGACCGGAACGGGCGGCGCGCCGGTGATTGCGGAGGTGGCGCGTGAAATGGGTGCTCTCACCGTGGCGATCGTGACCAAACCCTTCCACTTCGAGGGAAAGAAGAGGATGAAACAGGCGGAGGAAGGGCTGACGAATCTGAAGATGACAGCGGATGCCCTCATCACCATCCCGAACCAGCGGCTTCTCGGCATTGGCGGGAAGAGCATGACGCTGCTCGAGGCCTTCAAAAAGGCGGATGAGGTTCTTTACCATGCTGCGAAAGGAATCTCGGATATCATCGTTGGCCATGGAATCATCAATCTGGACTTTGCTGATGTCCGGACCGTCATGGCAGAGACAGGAATGGCATTGATGGGAACGGGGATTGCCTCGGGCGAGAATCGATCCGTGGAGGCCGGGCAGAGAGCGATTTCCAGTCCTCTCCTGGAAGATATTACAATTGAAGGGGCCAGGGGGCTTCTCATCAACATCACCGGAGGGGAGAATATGACCCTCAGTGAAATTAATGAGGCTACAACGCTCATTCAGAAGGAAGCCCATGAAGATGCCACGGTGATCTGGGGGATGGTGGTCGACAAAGCCATGAAGGAAGAGATTCGCGTGACCGTGATCGCTACGGGTTTCGGCAAGAAAGAGGACAAGCGAACGTCTCAGTTTAAGAAAGTGGCTCCGATCTCCTTCGGCCTACGGGAGCCGAACAAGGACATTCCCCGCTTTTCTTTCAGCAACAAGGAAAATAATAGGGACATCCCCGCTTTTATGAGGAGGGGGAAGACGAGCGAGCGTTTCGACGAGCTTAAATTGGACCCGCCGTCGGATTTCTCTGTCGAGGATGAGGATCGTTTTGACATCCCCACTTTTTTAAGAAAACAGGCCGATTGAATTTAGTGAGTGGTCAGTGGCAGGTGGTGGGTGGTAAAAAAAGTTACATGAGTAGATAAAATTCTGGTATATTGGATTTACTACCTTCTATACTCCACGACCCACTTAGGAAGATGACTTCCTGGAAACTCGTTCAGAAGGCCAAAGGTATTCTTGAAAAAGAGAGAGGAGTTATCCAAAAACCATGGGGCGGGAAAATTACCATCTGTCTCCTCTATCCCAACACTTACCATGTGGGAATGTCCAATCTCGGATTCCAGTCCCTCTATCGGATTTTAAACGCCGATGACGATGTGGTCTGTGAAAGAGCCTTCCTTCCCGAGCACGAAGATGTGGAAGAATATCGCAATAGCCAAACCCCTCTTTTTTCGTTAGAATCCCAGAAGTCTCTTTCTAGCTTCGATATCTTAGCCTTCTCCATCTCTTTCGAAAACGATTTTCTCAACGTCCTCACGCTGTTGGAATTAGCCCATATTCCGCCGGAGAGCCGTCTTCGGGATGAAAGATATCCGTGGGTCATTGCCGGAGGGGTTGCCGTTTTCTTGAATCCGGAACCTGTCAGTGAATTTTTTGACCTTTTTATCCTTGGCGAGGCCGAAGAGGTGATTGGAGAATTTTTGACGGTCTGTCGTCAAACTCTTTCAGATAAGAAGAAAAGGGAGAAGGACGATTTTTTAAAAAATTTAGGAGGAGTGGAAGGGGTTTATGTCCCAAAGTTTTATCGAGTGACCTATGCCGAAAACGGAAAGATAGAGGCGATGGATCCCAAACCTGGATTCCCCAGAAAGGTCAAACGCAGATGGGTCCCCAACCTCGATCAATTTCCAACCCAATCCACGCTATTTACTCCGGATACGGAGTTCAAAGAGATGGCTTTGGTGGAGGTGAACCGGGGTTGCCCCAGAGGGTGCAGATTCTGCGCAGCTTGTTTTGTTTACCATCCCTTTCGAAACCGAAGCCTTTCCCGTCTGGAATCGATTTCAAGGGAAGCCCTTTTAGAGGAGCATCGGATTGGCCTGAGCGGGACCGCGGTCTCCGACCATCCCAATCTCCTCCCATTATGTCAGACGATCCTGTCTCAGCGAGGGGGCATTTCCTTATCTTCCTTGAGGGTAGATGCCGTCTCTCCATCCCTGATTCAGTGCCTGAGAGAGGCGCAGGATCGCACCGTGGCCATTGCCCCTGAGGCGGGTTCGGAAAGACTCAGGAAGATGGTGAAGAAGGGTTATCCGGAAGAGGAGATTTTAAAATCCGTCGATATTTTAGTCGAAAATGGTCTTTCTCAAATCAAGTGCTACTTTCTAATCGGCCTTCCTTCTGAGACCGACGAGGATGTTAAACAGATTCTGCTGCTCGCTAAACGGATTCGCCATCAGATTCTTTCCAATCAGGAGATCCGGGGAAAAAGATGGAGGATAGTCTTAAGCGTCAATCCTTTCGTCCCCAAACCGGCTACGCCCTTTCAGTGGGTGCCATTGGAAGAAGTCGGGGAGTTGAAGAAGAAGTTAAAGATGATTCAAAAAGGGGTTCAAGGTGAAAGAGGGATGGAGATGATTCATGACCTTCCCAAATGGGCCTATATTCAGGCCCTGCTTTCAAGGGGAGACCGGAGGGTGGGGAAGATATTGACAGCCACACATCGGTCTCGGGGAGACTGGAGGCAAGCCCTTCGAGCGACGAGCATTAACGCGGACTTCTATGTCTATCGAAAAAGGGATCTGGACGAAATCTTCCCCTGGGATTTTATCGATCACGGCATCTCGAAAGAACGATTGAAGGAAGAGTATTTGAAAGCAATGAAAGAAGCAGGAATTAAAATATAATATCCAAATCCAAGCGCCAAAGACCAAATGATAGCTAATATCCCAATGACTAAATTGGGATGAGGAATCATGAGCATTTGAAAAGATTAGTATTAAAATTTTCATTCCCGTGAAAACGGGAATCCAGGGGATCAAAAAATAGACTGGTTCCTACCTGCGTAGGAATGACGGACAAAAAGATGAAGATGGGGATTGGGTTAATTTAGGTTGTCTTTTAGGTCTTGGTCATTGAAGCTTATTTGGGATTTCGGTTGAGGAGATACAAAATGAAAACCGAGAAAGTATCCTTCCAAAGCGAAGCCTATAACATTTCGGGGGTCCTCCATCTGCCCATGAGAAAAAATCCTCCGGGCGTGATTGCCTCTCATGGCCTTCTGTCGAGTAAGGAGAGTGAAAAATATGTCGCGCTCGGCGAACGGATTTCAACGGAAGGGATGGCCATGCTTCGCTTCGATTTCAGGGGAATCGGCGAAAGTGAGGGAAGCGAGGCGGACAATACGGTCAGCAAGAAGATTGCCGATCTGACCGCGGCGGTTGATTTTATCAGAAATTATCCTGGGCTGGGAGAGGGTATCGGGTTATTCGGTTCAAGTCTCGGAGGGTTTGTTTCCCTGATCAAGGCGTCCGTGGATAAACAGGTCAAGGCCACCGTGGTCTGGGCCACCCCTCACCACCTGGATGATCTTAAGACGAAAGAAAGAAATGAGAGTACCCCTTTACCACCTGAGGCTTTTTTTGAGGACCTTCCAAGACATCGATTGTTGCCTCTTCTGAGCAAGGTTTCTCATTGCGTGGTTATTCATGGAGAAAAGGATGAACTGGTCCCAGTCGAACAGGCGTGGGAGATCTTCTATCATTTAGCCGAGCCCAAGAGGATCCATGTGATTGAGGAGGCGAACCACCGCTTGACCGATCCGGCGCATCGCCAGCGTGCCATCGAGCTTAGTGTGGGTTGGTTTAAGAAATATCTATAACCTTTCAGTCTTGAGGACGGAGCCATTGGCAGGATAACCCAACCTCTTTCCGATATCCGGGATCTTCATTTCGGGTTCAAGGCCTAGCTCGATGTTTCATGAAAGATTCTATCTGTAGGATTTGTGGCGGCTAAAAAAGCAATCAAGGAAAGTTGAAATTGACCAGGCTTCTTGGGAGATTATTTTATCAGCTTCACTTCCTTTATTCTCCATCCCCCTTCTTCTTTCTTAAATATCACGTCCAAAACGGACTTGTTCTCCTGGGGGTGACCTCCACTCTTTGAAGAAGTTTTGATCACCCATTCGACCCTTGCCTTGGCGGTCTCTGCCGAGATGGAAGGGTTCTTTAAATCATAGGATAGGTCAACGTAATTGAACCTTTCCCAGTAGGCGAGCGTCGTCCTCTTTCTTGCGTCAAGGTTTCGGAAATCAGAAGCATAACAGGAAACGAAGAGGTCGATATCTTTCTGTAAATTCGCCTGGCGGACGTGCTCGAGGAGCGCTTTGATACTTCGGATCTCCCGGATCTCGGCAGAAGGTGTTTTAGAATCATCCAGGAGAGAAAGGGGAGAAGGAGACGCTTCTTTAGAAAGAGTCGAACTTTTCTCTCCGCTCTTCAATCCTCCTGACTCGATCACCGCTGCAGCGGGATTGGAAGCGGAAGAAGAGGCGGGAAGGACCTGGCTCGCGGTCTCTTTGGAAGGGAGTCCCTTCGACTCGGTGGGTTTCGATGTTGAAGGGGAAAATACTGACCAAAGGAGGTATCCTCCCGCCAGGGCCATGACCGTCATACCGCTCACTTCCAGGAGCAAACGGCGGTAGTCTCGTTTGGGCTTCTTTATAAAGCTTACCCTCTTTTCGGCATGATCTGTTGCTTTCTTAGCGGGTTGTTGCTCAGGGGATTCGTCCTGGAAAAGCTCTTCCAAGGCCGTTGCAATTTTTTTCCTTTCGACGGGCTGGCTAACACCCAAGTCTTGCTCCTTAGGACTAGGGAGAGGAAGCTCCTTACTGGCAAGAGTGAGTTCTTGGTCTAAGTCCATTTTAGAGATCTCCTCTGAGATTTTATGAGGAGAACTCGAAGGAATGGTCTCAGCATCCGATGACTTAGGCTTTTCTTTTTCTCGCGACGGAATTTGCGGAACAAGGTTTGAGCCACATCTTACGCAAGAATCTCCGCGTTCGTAGATGATTCCACAAGTGGGGCAGATCAGTTTCTTACGGGATGCCTCGGCCACCTGGTCTTGGAGTGTCTGTACCTGTAAGGGTTTTCCCTCGACTTCAGAGTTGCGGGATTTTTCAGGTTCCTCTTTCGCTTGAGAGGAAATTTGGGAAAGCAGGGCTGACCCACACTCGATGCAAAAATCCCCGCGTTCATAGGTTATCTTACAAGAAGGACAGATGAGTGTTCCGCGGAATGCGTCAATCTGCGGGCCTCGGAATCTTTGGACCGGATGTCCTTTTTCTTCGGGTCCTGGGACGGTTTCAGCCTCATCCTTTGCCCCGGCAGGGACCTGACGTCCCAAAGGGGACCCGCATTGTATGCAAGAACTGCCGAATTCATAAATGATCTTACAGACGGGGCAGAACAACTTTCCATCTGGATTCTCATCTTCAACCTTATTTTTCTTTTTTTGTGCTGTTAGGGGTTCTTCTTTTGGCACAAGGGGGTCGCCGCAATGTTTGCAAAACTTCTTACCTTCCTCATATTCGATGTTGCAATTCTTACAAACCAGCATGGATGCCCCCTCTGAATTAGCTTTTTGGTATCACATGGGCGTTGGGAGGACAGAGGCTGCCGAAGGGGAAGGTTTGGGTGCCTCGGAAGTAGCCAATATGCTCACCCATCCCGTACGTCCATTCTCGAGTCGGACATGCAGCCAATCTCCATTTGCCTCGAGAATTTTCAAAAAGGTCCCTTTCTTCGCAGTGCCGATCACTTTATAACCCGTTCCCGGCCCTTCACGGAGATTTACCGAATCCCACGCAACCTTGGTGGTGCGAAGGGGAGGGGGTGGGGGGGCTTTTTGAGATACCGGGGGAGGTTTCGGGGTTTCCTTCTGTGCAACTGCAGGAACAACCCTATAACAGTCGAGAGGCGTCTTCGCCACGATGATACTCGCTGACTCCTCAACGGTCATGCGTATGGCCTTTTCCATCAGTGTTTTTGAAAAGCCCTTGAATACTTCCGGGAGTGGACCACCCGCCCTTCCGGTGGATCCTCCGAATTCGGACGCCCTGATCCGAACTTTTTCGCTGGTGAGAATCTGCTTGGTCCTTGGGTCGGCCATCGTTACGACAACAGTAACATAAGACGCTCCCCCTGTTTCGTCTCCAGCCCCCGGAATACCGGGTTTGAATTCCCTAATTTCTCCCTCAACGACAAGATCAGTCTCCATATCTTTATTAGCCCGACTCCCGTTTCCCAGATCCTGATCTCCGGCCAAGTCGTCTGAAGATCTTCGTACCTGGACAATATACCGATTCGTGCCCAATAAGGCATGCCGTACCATCTCGGCCATTCCATCCCCGACCTGGCTCATCTCTTTGCCTCTTGCCGATTTATCGACAAATCTTATGACAGCCACTCTTGCCTTAGGGCCTTTGTAATTTTCTTTCAAAATCTGTCCATAGGTCGGCCGTGTAGGAGAAGCAGGCTTTATGGTGGGCTCGATAATTGCGCACCCGAGCAGGAAGGACAAAGTCGAAATTGATAGCACAAGGCCTTTCATGAGCGTTTTACCCGATGGACGGCGTCAATGATAGTAGAGTTTAGCAAAATAAGTGCCAGATTTTGCATATTATAATTAGTTGAATTTACACAATTTTCCTACAAAGTGACTTGATTTAATCCCTTAAAAGTGCCAATTTATTGTACACGAGGTACACAAAATGTCCAATTTTTAGCAAGTGAGGGAATGGACGAGTAAGGATGGATCTAAGAGTGGTTCTTGATTGACTTAGGGCAATCTGCTTTGCAAAAGACAACTCTCATCGCTCACACCGAGACACTTCCGGCCGAGGCAGGCAAGAGCAGAAATCTTCATTCTCCGCCCCCGAGCTCCTTCTTCACATACTCCAAAATAGTGGCCATGACAGAACCAGCCTGACCATGAATGACAACATCCGCCAGGTCATCATAAGGGGTTGGGTCACGGTTGATGATCGCCAGTGTTGCACCGTTTCTTTTTGCCACCAGGGGCATGGAGGCAGCGGGTTGGACAACCAATGAGGAACCAACCACGATAAAGAGGTCGCAGGTCGAGGATCGATCGTAAGCCTCTTGTGTTTCTCTTTCGGGCATGGACTGGCCGAAGGAGATGGTGGCAGGTTTGAGAAGCCCGCCACAGTCGTCACAGCGTGGGGCCTTCTGTCCTCTTATGATTCGTTCTTGGATTTCGTCGCGACGATATCTCTTCTTACAGCTCAAACAGGAGACGAAGATGGCTGTTCCGTGAAGCTGGATGACCTTTTCTTCTGAGTTTCCCGCCTTGAAGTGAAGCCCGTCGATGTTTTGAGTAATCACACAGTCGAGCTTACCGAGTTTCTCCAGTTCTGCAATGGCAAGATGGGCTTGATTTGGCTGGGCCTTCTTGATCGGCTCATAAAACTCGGTTGCCATCTGCCAATATCTCTCCCGGGAGGTTTCACTGGCAAGGAAATTCTGAAAGGTGAAATCCTCGGGTTGATACCGGTCCCATACTCCCCCCGGGCTGCGGAAGTCCGGGATCCCGGATTCGGTACTGAGGCCCGCTCCAGAAAAAACGATAACCCTTTTAGAGCTGACGATCCGGTGAGCAACTTGTCTTAGCCTATCCTCCATTTGATATTCTCCCCTCTTTAAATCTCCTCACCCTCACCCCGCCCTTTCCGCCCGGAGATTGTGTCGCGATGGTAAAAGCCGGTTCAAGACAGGATGGAAGAGAGGGTCGGGTGAAAAAGTTTTGGGGCGGAACCCTTTCACACGTCCGATCCGGGCCCTCGATCTTGGTCAAATGATTCCGTTTCCCATAAGCGCCGATTCGCCATTCCTAAAAGACTGCGTTCCGAAGCTTTGAAACCTGACTATCTCTTCCCCAAGACTGCGAACAGGAAACAGTCTCCTGGGAAGAGGGAGATGTCTCTCTATATCATACGGCTACTGTGACTTGCAAGGGGAAGACGGCATATGATAAAATTTTATGATGAAATGTAATTTAATTAAACAAGGATATCCCCAGGGAAGCTGTTTCATTGAGGTCGAACACGGAAAATCTTCTGCCTGTGAAGCCACGCTCAAGAAGACAGACAGTGGCTTGCTCAGGCTAATCTCTGCGGTCCACCTCTCCCGTCCGGAAAACTACCTCTCCATTTACCAATCCGGCTGTAACTTCTCCTGCCGGAAGTGTCATTCCTGGAATTTCACAAGAATTGCCAAGGGCGATTGGTGGTCTCCTGCCGATGTCTTGAAGGCGTGCAAAGAATATGAAAAAGAAGTGACGGTTCGAGAGCCCCGAGACAGAGCGACTGCCTTTCACGCACCCGACTCCTGTCGCGGTTGCGGGGCGTGTGTAATGCATGGGAAGCGGTCTCCTCTCTGTCCGAAGATGATCCAGAAAAAAGATATTGTCCTAAGCCCTCAGGGATGGGGTCCTGCTCGAAATATTGTTGCCTTCACGGGTGGAGATCTGACCTGCTGCCCGGAGTTCTATGTTGAATGTACTCGCCTCATTAAGGCGGAGACCAAGCTCTGGGTGCTGGTCGAAACCAATGGTTACGGCCTTACCCCTCAGAACCTCGATGCGTTGAAGGGAGCGGGGGTTGACTCCTTCTGGCTTGATATCAAGGCCTATGACGGGACCGACCATAAATGGCTGACCGGTTGTTTCAACCGGAATATCCTGAAACTTCCTGAGGAGATCGTTAAGAGAGGTTTTGTTCTGGAAGTGCTTTCTCTCTACATACCAAACCTTGTAGAGACGGTTCAGTTGAAGAAGATTGCTCAATTGATTTTTGATGTCGATCCGGAAATCCCTTTTACCATTTTAGCCTTTTTCCCAGAATATCAAATGAAGCGCTACAAAAGTCCGAAGGTTTCTGAGATGATTGAGGCCTATATGGGGGCCAGGGCCGCCGGGCTGAGGAATGTCAGGCTCGGAAACGCCGGAATCTTCGCTTCATCCGAGCAGGATTATGATCTCCTGAAAAAGAAGGTCGGCGCAGGAAACTACTAGAAGTTCAAAGTTTAAAGTTCAAAGTTGAAGGAAGGGCACGATGGAACGGGTTAAGAACTATATTAACGGGAAATGGGTTGATTCTAAATCAGGGGAGACGTTTGATTCAATCAATCCGGCCAACAGGGATGAAGTGATTGGAATTGTCCCAAAGTCGGGCCGGGAGGACGTGGATCAAGCGGTCAAGGCCGCCCGAGAGGCTTACGAAGCGTGGCGGTTCACCCCGGCCCCACGCCGGGGCGAAATTTTGTTCAGGGCTGCAGAAATCCTTTTGAGAGATAAAGAGCCTTTGGGAAAATTGGAGACGCGGGAAATGGGTAAGATTCTCCCCGAAGGTCTGGGCGATGTCCAGGAGGCCATTGACATGGGTTATTACATGGCCGGCGAGGGGAGGAGACTTTCCGGAGAAACCGTCCCCTCTGAACTTTTCAATAAGGACATGAAATCCATTCGCGTTCCCGTCGGCGTTTTTGGCTTAATCACTCCGTGGAATTTTCCGATTGCCATCCCTGGATGGAAAGTTTTTCCAGCCCTCGTGTGTGGTAATACCGTTGTCTTCAAACCCTCCAGTGACACTCCTGTCTGCGCGACAAAATTTGTGGGAGCCCTGGCGGAAGCAGGTTTACCCAAAGGGGTTGTAAACCTGGTCCATGGGCCGGGGGGGGAGGTGGGGGAATATCTGGTAAGCCATCCGGAAGTAGATGCGGTCTCTTTTACAGGCTCTTTTGATACCGGGAGACGTCTCGAAGGGATTTGTGGCGCGATCCATCGGATCATTGCAGCAGAGATGGGTGGGAAGAATGCCATTATCGTCATGGACGATGCGAACCTGAATTTGGCCGTAGAAGGAGGCATCTGGGGTGCTTTTGGGACGACCGGCCAGCGATGCACTGCCGCAAGTCGAATCGTAGTGCACAAGAGAGTTTACAGGGAATTTACTGAGAGGTTCAGAAAGGCTGCCTCCCGCCTCAAACTGGGTGATGGCCTTCAAAAAGCGACAGACGTGGGTCCGGTGATCAATCAATCTCAGTTCAACAAAATTCTTAAGTATATCGAGATTGGAAAGAAGGAGGGAGCAAAACTTATGTTGGGCGGGAAGGCCTGTCAGAAGGGGGATTGCTCCAAAGGGTATTTCGTCGAGCCCACGATCTTTAGCGGCGTCACTCCCGAAATGCGAATCGCCCAGGAAGAAATTTTCGGCCCAGTGGTCTCCGTGATCAAAGCAGAAGACCTTGAGGATGCCATTCAGATCGTCAATCGGATCCCCTATGGACTCTCTTCCGCCATCTACACTCGGGATGTCAACTCGTCGGCTGTCGCAGAGAGGGACCTGGAGACAGGGATTGTTTATATCAACGCCTCGACCATTGGGGCGGAGATACAACTGCCTTTTGGCGGGGTCAAACATTCGGGTTATGGAAGGGAGGAGGCAGGAGGCCGCGGAGGGGCTCTGGATACCTACAGCCGATGGAAGGTGATCTACCGGGACTTCAGCGGTCGGCTTCAGAAGGCCCAGATGGATAAATAGAGAAAAATTTATGAATTCGAAGCACCTGCCTGCGCGTAGCCGCTTCGGCGGAGGCAGGCGAAATGCGAAGTTGTTTAAACGCTAAAGACTAAAGACTAAATTCTAAATCCTAAACAAATCCAAAATCTAAAAGTGAAGCTCCCCGCCCACAGGGCGGGGCTTCCTTGGCATGCAGCGGCGAGCAGGATGCGATCAAAGGAAATTTTCATTTATGTTGTGTCCCTTGCCCCCGTTTACGAGACCGGCTTGCAGGGCACGTGCCGGTCAAAAGATTAGGGTTTTGTGTCTTTGACGTTTGAGTTTGTTTAGAGTTTAGGGTTTCGGATTTAGAGTTTAACGTCGATATTTGGATTTTTCAGCGATCTTTTTGATTGTATCTTGGATTAGGGATATGGTAATCTGATTGAGCCTGAATATTTGAGGAAGTCTCATGGAAAAGAAAGTCCTCGTCGTGGATGATGAGGAAAGCGTTGTTCAATCGATTGAGGGTGTCCTGGAGGACGAAGGTTTCCGAGTCGCTAAGGCGAAGAGTGGCGAGGAGGCGATTAAAGTTTTTCAGCAGGAGGATCCCGACGTCACCCTCCTCGACATCTGGTTGCCGGGAATGGATGGCATAGAGGTATTGAAACGACTCAAATGGATGGCGCCGGAGTGCCAGGTGATCATGGTCTCCGGGCATGCAACGATCTCAACGGCCATGACCGCCGTGAAATTGGGCGCTTTTGACTTTATCGAAAAGCCTCTTTCTCTCGATGTTCTTCTTATGACCATTTATCGAGCCCTCGACCATCAGAAGGATCTGGCCGTCCAGCGATCGGGTGAAATCGTCACAGAGGAATCCGTTCAGGGGAAGAAGATCTCTGCAAAAGAGGCAGCCGGAGAACTCTCGGGTCCCCCTTCTGCCCCCATCCGGGAGGCTATCCCTTTGGCCAAGAAGGTTACAGAGAGAAAAGGGACTTCCTTATTACCCCAGCGTACCCTGAAACAGAGCATGGTGCTTTACGGGACGGGACTTTTTTCCGGAAAGAAGACAGGGCTTCTCCTCCAGCCCATGCCCCCTCATAGCGGAATCCTTTTTGGAAATGTCTCATCGGACGAAGTGGTCCCCGCCCATGTCGACTATGTCGAAACGACGGAATTCGCAACTTCACTGAAGAGGGGAAGAGCCATTGCTCGGACGGTCGAGCACCTCATGGCCGTGTTGCACGCGTATCGTATCACCAACCTGATGGTGAAGATGATTGAAGAGATTCCGGTGATGGACGGTTCTGCTTTGGAGTTTTGTAAGATTGTAGAAGAGGCAGGCGTGGAGGAACAGGAGGGGAAGGTGGATGAATTGATGATCGACCGGCGGCTGGAGACCGTTCACAAGAATAAATCTCTGGTCATCGAGCCTGCCGAAGTCTTCTCCGTCCACTTCTTTTTGGACTACCCTCCTCCCATCGGGCAGCAGACGCTTGACTTTGTTTTAGAGGGCGAATCGGCCTTCAAGGATCAGATCGCTCCGGCGAGAACCTTCGGCTTTGTTAAAGATGCGGAGATGCTCGGAAGGATGGGAAGACTGGGAGGCGGGCGACTCCACAACTTTATTCTGGTGGACGAGGAGAAGATCGTCAACACCGAACTCCGGTTTCCCGACGAATTTGTACGGCATAAGATTCTTGACCTGATCGGTGATTTCTATCTCCTCAACCGCCCGATTCGAGGAAGAGTGACCGCCCGTCTGACGGGCCACACGGAAAACATCACGCTCATGAAGAAGATTCACGAAGCGGCAAGAGAAAAGGAGCGATAAGGGATCGCACTCGATATTCGGACAGCGATATCTTTTGGCAATGCCCGGAAGCGGAGTGGCGAAATGATCAACAGTGTTTTTGTGCGAAGCTAAGGTTTCTCCTTTGGAGGAAAGAATGGTACAGGAAGAATACCGACCCATGATCAAAGAATTTTTGGATATGCTAGCCGACCTGTTGGCAGAGAAGTATTTTGAACGGATGGACGACCGAATGAAGAAGATTCCCGAACTCCGGAGATTGATTACTGCCAAGGAGGCGAGCCAGTATTTGAGCCTCTCGACTGACACAGTCTACCGAATGGCCTCGCTGAAAAAACTCCCGTACCTCAAAATTGGGGACAGGGTTCTTTTCGATGTGAAAGCCCTCGACCACTGGATTGAGAGAAATATGATCCGCGAGAAGGGGTGGAAGAGAGAAGAACTAAAGCCATCCAAAGAATCCGACCTCCTCGGCCTGCTGAAGAAGAAAGCAAAAGATTAGATCCTCTAAGATTAAGCGTCCGCTTTCTAAAGCCCTGGAATCCGGCTGTTTGTTCCGCTTTTTATCTACCTCCATCCGATGACGACACAGTCTCTGTTTTCTCCTTCCTTTTACGATTCTTATTGGATAGAATATTCTTATCCATGCTCCACTTCTTGAAGAGGGGTTATCGAAGCGTGGAAATAAGGGGGTGAGCAAGATGGTGGACTATTTTCAGGTAGAAGGATTGTTGAATGACGAAGAGAAAAGCTTCAGGGACAGGGTGCGAAAATTCGTGGACGAAGAATGCATGCCCCTTATCCCAACCCATTTCGATAGTGGAACCTTTCCCATGGAGCTCATCCCCAGAATGGCGGAGATGGGACTCTTCGGTCTGCATGCGGACGGCTACGGTTGCACCAAGTCAACCCATACGATTTATGGCTTGATCTGCCAGGAGCTGGGCCGCTGCGACAGCGGTGTCAGGGCCATGTTTTCAGTTCAAAATTCCTTAGTAATGTACCCCATTTATACCTTTGGATCTGAAGAACAGAAAGCAAGATGGCTCCCCGAGATGGCACGAGGTCGGGTGATTGGCTGTTTCGGTCTCTCCGAACCCGATTTCGGATCGAATCCTTCGGGAATGGAGACCAAAGCCGTAAAGCATGGGGACCATTACCTCCTGAACGGAACCAAGATGTGGATTACCAACGGGTCCATCGCGAGCGTGGCACTGGTCTGGGCGAAAATAGATGACCAAATCCGGGGGGTCCTGGTAGAAGCTGGGACTCCGGGGTTTCAAACGACCCTGATCCAGAGGAAGTTTTCTTACCGGACCTCTCCCACTTCCCTCCTGATCTTCAAGGACTGCGAGATTCCCGAAAAAAACCTCCTGCCGGGGGCAAAGGGTTTAAAATCGGTTTTGAGCTGCTTAAACGATGCTCGTTATGGGGTGGCTTGTAGCGCCTTAGGCTCGGCCGTGGGGTGTTATGAAGCTGCCGAGGCCTTTGCTCGCCATAGGGAGGTCTTTGAAAAACCCATTGCTTCTTATCAGCTTGTCCAGGATAAACTGGTCAGGATGGTGTTGGAAATTACGAAAGCCCAGTTGCTCACCTATCATCTGGGCAGATTAATGGATCGACATCAAGCGAGACCTCCCCAAATCTCGATGGCCAAGCTGAATAACGTTCGGGAGGCGATGAAGATCGCACGAACGGCCAGGGACATCCTCGGAGGCCGAGGTATTCTGGCCGATCACCATGTCATTCGCCACCTCTGTGATCTCGAGGCCATGAGTACGCTGGAGGGGACGGAGAGCATTCATTCGTTGATCATTGGACAGGACCTGACCGAAATTTCAGCCTTCCACTAGGGTCTTTGCTCGAACAGTCTCGATTCTCTTGATCTTTCTGGAATAGGGATTCCCTCGTCAGACCGACCGGGAGATTCGCGACCTTTACAGGGGATTGCGCAGAAAGACGGAAAATCTGACATTGGGCTCTCCCTGTTTGTTTTTTCTTGACACGGAGGGGAAACTAAATTTAAAATAGAATTAAAAGAAGGAGGTGAGGCCAATGAGATGGATGTTTCCCCATGCAACCCATTGCTCGACCTGTGGTTCGTCGTGTTGGTCCTGAGCAGGACGTTAAACGGCTCATCAGAAGGTAAATGAATGAACGAAGAATTAAAAGGCCGGCAGTTTAGCCGGCCTTTTTGTTTCGGGTTGTCGACCTGGGAAACGTCCATGCCTTGACTTCCCGATGCATTTCTTATAAACTCCTGCACAAATCGACCCTTTACGTCATACTCGACTCATAAAAAATTGTCGAAAAGTGGAATGACCGGCAAGTAGACCGTATGCATTGCCTTCCACACCTGCCGGCAGCCGAGGAGTTTGTCAATTGGGATTTTGCCGGTTTGGTTTCTAAGTTTAGCCGGATGTGATGCAAGACTAAGGGAGATCATGGAAGGGAGATCGATATGGCGGATGTAGAAATTCCGAATACAGAAGAGCTTGAGGAAATCAAGGGAAAGGTCTTCACAAAGCGTGTGGCACTCACCACAGCGATCTTTGCGGTCGCACTGGCGATCACCTCGTTAGGGGGAAATAATGCCATGAAGGAGATGCTCCTTGCCCAGCAGCAGTCCTCTGACCAATGGTCTTTCTACCAGGCCAAAGTTTTACGTGAGCATCTTTACCGTAGCCAGAAGTTGCACCTGGAGATAGACCTGGTCGAAAGAGGAAGTGGCATGAGAGCTGAGGTGAAAGAACGGGTTGAGGCGCTGCTTAAGAAGATTTCTGAAGAGGAAGCGCGGTACAATGCCGAGAAGAAGGAGATCGAGAAAGAGGCGAAGAAACTCGAACACGAAAGGGATGTGAATCGGAGTAAAGACCCGTACTTCGACTATGGAGAAGTTCTGCTTCAAATTGCCATCGTCATGGCTTCTATTTCGATTCTTTCAGGATCCAGGCCAGTTTATTATTTTGCCATTATCAGTGCCTGCTTGGGGGCTCTCTCGTCACTCAACGGCTTCTTTCTGATCTTTCGGGTCTCTTTCCTCCATTGACAGCGGGGACAGGAGGTGCACGCAATATCTCTCTGTGGGTGAAGCTAGGAGAAGGCGCTTGCTTCAGGGATAGAGAGGTTTACAAAGATTATCGAGAAATGCATCCGGATTTGAAGATTAAAGATAGGGCGGATAGAAATGCGAGGTGTCGAGAAGTCAGAGAGTAAAGAGAGAGGATCCTTCGCCTTCCATTCCCAGATGGCGCCCCTTCTCTTTCTCGTCGGGATCTTTTTTTTGAACTTTATCTCTCGAATTGTCCTGTCACCCCTATTGCCCAGCGTTGAGAAGGATCTGAGAATAGGCCATGAAGAGGCCGGGTCCTTCTTTTTCATCCTATCGTTTGGATACTGTATCATGCTTCTGGGGTCGAGTTTCGTCTCTTCCCGCCTCAGTCATTGGAAAACCATCCGCCTCTCCACCGTAGCCCTGGGCGGGGCTCTTCTGTTTGTCGGCCTTAGCTACGAGCTTTGGATGGTTCGTTTAGGACTCTTTGCCCTGGGAATGGCGGCAGGACTCTATCTTCCCTCGGGGATTGCGACCCTCACGGAGCTGGTCAACCCGAGGCATTTGGGAAAGGCTATCTCAATTCACGAATTAGCCCCTAACTCAAGTTTCGTCGTGGCTCCGCTGATCGCGGAGATGCTTCTCAGGTGGTTCTCCTGGCAAGGCATTTTTATATTATTCGGGATTTTTTCCATTCTCAGCGGCATTCTTTTTTCGATCTTCGGAAGAGGGGGTAATTTCTGCGGAGAGCCTCCCAACGTCAGCACCCTTCGGGTCATCATGCGGGAGCCTTCGTTCTGGATCATGATGGCCCTTTTCAGCCTGGGTATTGGTGGCACCTTTGGAATGTTTGCCATGTTTCCGCTTTACCTGGTATCGGAGAGAGGGATGGACCAGGCCTGGGCCAACACACTGGTTGGGCTTTCCCGGATCGCTCCTGTGGGAATAGCCATTTTATCCGGTTGGGTCACGGATCGTCTTGGGCCGAAGCGCGCCTTGAGAGTGATCTTTCTGGCTAACGGAATGGCTGTCATGCTCCTTGGTCTGGTATCGGAATCGTGGATGGTCGTTCTTATTTTCCTTCAACCCGTGTTGGCTTCATCCTTCTTTCCGCCGGGTTTTGCTGCGCTTTCTCGGATAGGAGATGCCAAGTTCAAGAGCATTGCAGTCTCTCTGACCGTGCCTGTGAGTTTTCTTCTCGGGGGTGGGGCGGTCCCGGCGATGGTCGGTGCGATCGGCCAGGTAAAATCCTTTTCGACCGGGTTTATTATTTTAGGGACGATGCTTCTCGGAGGGGCGTTTCTCGTAGGATATCTGAAATTTGCCAAATCACCGCCTCTCCCTTATCTTTAGAAACGGTGTCGTGATCAGGATACCTACCTTCTGCGGGTGCGGCCATCGACCACGGCTCGCTCCGTTGGAGACTCTCGATTTTCCAAAATCACAGGATCAACAATCTCTCCGCAAAAGATGCACCGCCACCCCCAAAAATGTTCGTGAGGCCCGTAGAATTTTTCGTAAACCATATGATTGCTACAGCGATGACACTTCATGGAAACCTCCTGTTTGTCTTAGTCTTCTTCGAGCATCACCCCACTCCGCAGGTGGTTCAACCCGTGAGCCAGGGGAGTAATTGTTTTCTGATCGGGGACTCGCGAGAAAGCATAAGACTTTTCCTAAATGCCCCGTTGAAAAATTCTCCTCCCAAGAGGTCTTGGAAACGATCTCCTGGGTGATGTTTGGTCGAGTTCTTTTTTGTTATCTTCTTAGTGATCGGACCGGAACTCTGCAGCATTTGGGCACCACCTTTCTCTTGGCTTGTCATTTGCCAATCTTGTCTGTCGTTTATCTAAACCGCTCGGCGCATAGCGTATTTCCAGCCCGTAAGCACTTGCGTGATTCTTTGCGATGTGAAGCAACACGTCATAAGCCTCCGGAGGGACCCAATCACGATGCAAGGCCAAGAGCATCTGGAGCCACGTCATCGGCACAGCCCCTTCCCGGCAGAGGCGTTGGGTGGCAATGTGGTGAGCTCTTGGGGTCACATCCCCGCAGGCATCAACGACCATGAAAACCTCATAGCCTAACTGCTGTGCCTGCCGAATGGAGGCCGCGACGCCGAAGTCCGTCCACAATCCGGCGATGATAAGCTTATTCCGTCCTATCTTCTCCATGGCGTCAAGAACCCTTGTGTCTTCAAAAATGCTGAGGGTGGTGCGATCGATAGGTTCCCGGCCAGGGAAGATTTCCCGAAGTTTTGAGAAGAAAGGACCACCAAAGCTTGATTGGCCGATGGTCGTCAGAACAGTGGGAATGCTAAATGTCTTGCCTATCTTCGCAAGATTGATTCCATTATGGACAACGATATCCCCGTCGGCGGAGTTGATCGCCAGGGCAAACTGCTGCTGATAGTCCATCAGGATAATCGCGCAGTTCATCGGGCTCAGCCGACCATGAATGGGTTGCAAGATCATAGCCCTAATCGAGACCTCCTTTCCTCCTTTAATCGGAGCAGCCGAATGTACCACTTCATTATCTGAATTTTGACCCTCGTCATCATCGTTGAGATTCCCCCATTTTTGTTCCTCGATCCTTCAACTCCGGGGACAGCTCTCCCAGAACCGGGTTGACCATATCGCGGGATAAATAGAGTGGTTTGTCCTCGATCTCCGATTCTCCACTCACGGCAAAGGCCCTTCCTAAATATTCTTCCGCCACCCCGGTGAGGAGCACCGCATTTAAGAGGACCTCCCTTATTTTCTCGGCTGCCCCCTCATCCATTTTTCCGTAATAGCCTCGATTCAGCAGCTTCAGCGCCGAAACCATTGACACGAGGGGGCCTCGGAGTTCATACGACATCGTCTTCAACAAGCTCACCATGTTTTCATTCGATCTGGGTTTTAACACTCCAGAGGTCGGATCCGGGCTTTGACCCTTCTCCTGAGGATTTTGAAGGTCTCCGTCCGCTAACAAGATTTTGTAATCTCTCATTCAGTTGCCTCATCGGGTCAAAGGGCTTACAAGCATTGTGGCGTAAGGCCGTGTAAAATGTGAATTGGGTTAATCCCCTATTTTACGCGAGAAAAAACACTATTTCCGTCCCGAAATTCCCCCAGAACTCCTACGGTGCAGGGGCGCAAGCTTCAGCGACCTGCCAAAATAGACTCAACTAATGCCAAAATGCTCTCTTTACTCGAAGAACCTTTTGAGAGAAAATGGTCAGCTTTGACCTGAGCCGCCGCTTCCCTATATTCCGGGGTGTCATAGCTCGTCAGAATGATGACGACCGCATCAGGACATTTCGCTTTTATCTTCCCCGTCAGCTCGAGACCATTTTCTCCGGGCAATTTGATGTCCATGAAGATGAGGTCGGGTGGAAAGTGGACACTCATTTTTTTCATGGTTTCTTCCCCATCCTCCGCTTCGATAATTTCCATGGACGGGAACCGAGAATGCAGGGTCTCTTTAAGTAATTTTCGGTAAAGGGCACTATCTTCGACAATCAAAATTTTGGACACGGAAGTTCGTTCCCCCTTGAGTGAATTTCTGATTCGTCCTTTCCATTATCTCGCATCGTCATTTCCGATCGGGGCGGTTTGAACCGGGTGCCCTGGCCAGCCTTTCAGCGGGCTCCCTTGCTATTTGAATTATCCTTTGCAATATCTTGAACCGTTAGAATGGAATTGACCATATTGAGGAAGGAGTCCTTCGAAACGAAGTGATCCGCCCCCGATTGATATGCAGCATCACGATATTCGGGTAGATCATAATTAGTCAGAATGACGATGACGATGTCGGGATATTGGGCCTTTATTTTTTTGGTGAGCACGAGGCCGTTTTCTCCTGGCAATCTGAGATCCATAAAGATGGCGTCGGGTGAGGCCGCCTCAATTTTCCGCATCGCCTCCTCTCCGTTGGCCGCTTCAAGAATATCTATCCAAGGGAATCGTAAATTCATCGTCTCCTTGAGAAATTGCAGGAAAAAGACATTATCCTCAACAATTAATATCCGTTTCATATTAGTTTTTAATGGCTTTTCTACCGTGACTATTAAGCCCCACTTTACTAATGTTTATAAACATGGTAAATAAGGTATACACTGTAGGTGGGGGGGGGCGTATACAGTATTTTTTAGGGGAAAACTAAGTAAGAGGGGGAGTCTGACTCATGAGCGAAAAAGTTCGAATCGTCATCGCCGAAGACCATACGATCCTCAGGGAGGGGCTGCGATCCCTCCTGTCTTCAGACGCACATTTCGAGGTCGTAGCGGAGGCGGGAGATGGCCGCGAGGCCATCCGGCATGCTAAAAAATACAAACCCGACCTCATCTTGACGGACCTCTCCATGCCGAGGATGAACGGCATGGAGGCCATTAAGGAGATCAAGAGGGAGTCACCGGCGACGAAGGTTCTGGTCTTGACCGTTCACAGGGCTGAGGAATACATACTTGCCACCTTCCGGGCCGGGGCCGATGGATATCTCTTGAAGGATTCCACCCACTCTGAGTTGCTCATGGCCGTCAAGAAAGTTTTAAGCGGCACACATTATATCAGTCCTGAAATTTCAGAGAAGGTAATTGAAGGGTACATCGAAGGGAAAAAGAATCTAAAATCCCGTACGTCATGGGAAACCCTGACCCAACGGGAACGAGAGATCCTGAAGCTGATTGCCGAAGGCTACCGGAACAAAGAAATTGCGGATGATCTCTGTATCAGCGTCAAAACGGTTGAAAAACACCGAGCGAACCTGATGGAAAAATTGGACCTCCACAGCATCCAGGCTCTGACGGCCTTCGCCATCGAAAGGGGACTGGTATCGCGGGAGTAGTCATGATTGCCGAATGACGGCCCCCCATTTCCCAATCTTCCCAACTCCGCATCTCCTGATTTCCCTGCGGGAATACCCGGCTTCCAAGATTTTCGCACACGCCCAGATTTTACCATTTAGCTCCCCTATTTTTTTGTGTCAAGAGAAATGGGATGTGTCCTTATTCATTCACCTTTCTTGACGTAAGCCTCCCTTTCTTTTATATTCAACTCACCTGAAAACCGTCATTCCCGCCCCGTATCAAGTTCGGGGTAAACTCCAGCGGGAATCTAGTTCAGAGAAACTGGATTCCGGGTCAAGCCCGGAATGACAACGAAAAAGGTATTTTTGGCCTCATTTTGGCCCCTATTACCTCCGTCTTCCCATGTGGGAGAGGGCGGGGCCTCCGTATTAGTTGCTGTTCTTGGAAAGGGGTGATGAGGGTGGACCTGTTTGATAAGGCCTATAACTATCATGATGCCGAGAGAATTATCAACCTGGGCCTCTATCCTTATTTTCGTGTCAATGAAGGAGCGGTAGACACCACGGTCATTATGAACGGCCGCAAAACGGTGATGATCGGCTCCAACAATTATTTGGGTCTGACTTCGCATCCGGAGGTGAAGGAGGCTGCCGTCAAAGCCATTGAGAAGTACGGGACCGGCTGCACGGGCTCCCGTTTCCTGAACGGCACAATCGATTTGCATGTGGAGTTAGAAGGGCGTCTGGCCCGGTTTATGAAGAAAGAAGCGTCTTTAGTATTCAGTACCGGATTTACGACCAATCTGGGCGTTATCTCCACGATCGTGGGAAAGAATGATATCGTCATTTCAGACCGCACCAACCACGCCTCGATCCTGGACGGCTGCCGGATGGCCTTGGGAAAGCTTTTGAAATTTCGCCATAATGACATGGAAGACCTGGAGCGCATCCTGATCAATATTGAAGAGAAGAAGGTGGGCAAACTCATTGTGGTCGATGGGGTATTTTCCATGGAAGGCGATTTGGCGGATCTGAAACGTATCGTCCCCTTGGCCGAGAAATACGGATGCCGGTTGATGGTAGACGAGGCACACAGCCTCGGAGTCCTGGGCAAGGGCGGCCGTGGCACGTGCGAAGAAATGGGTTTGCTGGATAAGGTGGATCTGGTCATGGGTACTTTTTCAAAATCGTTTGCCAGCCTGGGTGGATTTATCGCCGGCGAAGAGAAGGTGATCTCTTTCTTAAAGCATAATGCCCGCACCTTCATGTTCCAGGCTGCCCCTCCGCCCGCTGCCGTGGCAACCGCTCTGGCTGCCTTGAATATTCTGGAACGAGAACCGGAGCGCCGGCAAAAGCTCTGGGAAAATGTACGCTACATGCTCAGGGAAATTCAACGCATCGGATTTAAGACCGCGGCGACGCAATCCGCCATCATCCCCATTCTTGTGGGCGATGATTTGAAAACCTTCCAGTTTGCCAAGATGCTTGAGCAAGAGGGTGTCTATGTCAATCCGGTGGTTTCTCCGGCCGTTCCACCCGGGATGGCCTGCCTGCGGACCTCTTATACGGCCACGCATTCTAGACAGGAGCTGGACTATGCCCTGGAAAAGCTAAGAAAAATCGGGACGGAGTTGGGTTTGATTGGGCCCAGTGCTCCGGGGGCACCGATCGACATCCGTACGATCAGTGAGGAAAAGAGCGATCAAATGAATTTCTTGAAACTGCCCTGGAAAATTTACACCCGGGATCACAATTGGGTGCCGCCGATGATTACGGATGTGGAGACGATTTTTGACCGTAAAGAAAATATTTTCTATGCCCACGGCGAGGCGAAGGCTTTTTTAGCGTACCGAGGCAGCGAGATGGCAGGCCGGATTGTGGCCGCCGTGGATGATCGAGCCAACCGGTATCATAACGAGCGAGCGGGCTTCTTCGGCTTTTTCGAGGTGGACCGGGACTACGGAGCTGCTGTATCGCTTTTGGATGCCGCCAGGCAATGGTTGTCGGAACGAGAGATGAAGGTCATGCGCGGGCCGATGGCTTTTTCCCAACTGGACGGGATGGGTTGCCTGGTGGAAGGGTTTGATTATCCGCCGGCCATCATGATGCCGTACAATCCTGCTTATTATCCGGAGTTTCTGGAGAAATATGGTTTTGAGAAGGAGAAAGATTTCTACGCCTATTGGATGGATGCGCGTGGACCTTTCCCAGAGGGTTTAGAGAAACTGTCCGAGCATGCCCAGAAAAAGGAGGGGATTGCTATCCGGCACATGAACATGAGCCGGTTCCGGCAGGAGATGAACACCCTGATGGGGATATTGAACGATGCCAACAGTCAAGAATTCGGTTTTACACCTCTCAGCGCCAGTGACCTTCAGTATTTTATCGCCAAGCTTCGGCCTGTGATTGAAAAAGAGCTGGTGAACTTTGTAGAGGTCAAGGGCAAACCAGTGGCCTTCTCCATGATTTTGCCGGACTATAATGAAGTGCTCAAACGCTTTGACGGCCGCGTGGGCATTGCCGACATGTTGAAATTTTATTTCTATTCCAAGCAAATCAAGACCCTGCGGTTCGCCTTACTGGCTGTGCGCAAAGCTTTCCAGCGCCGGGGATTGGAAACCCTTCTGTATCTCGAGTCCTTCCGGGTGGCAAAGGCACGCGGTTACACGGGCGGCGAGCTTTCATGGGTACGGGAAGACAATAACCTGCTCAACAAGAGGATTGAGATGATGGGGGGCAAGCGCATCAAAACGTACCGGGTGTATCAGTTGAAGCTATAGTGCAGCGGGTCAAGAGACCTTTTACTTTGTTTGTCATTCCGGGCTTGACCCGGAATCCAGTGTTTCCGAATTGGATTTCCACTGGGGCGGCAATGACAGCAATCCGATCACCACGCAGCGGGTTTGCCATGCCTGGTGATGATGACTTCTTCCTTCTCTGCTTCACGGATGATGCTGCAAATGTCATTCTTTGCTTCCCTCATTGTGTGCCTTTTCATTCCGTTACTCCGTATTCTTTCAGCCCGTTCCGCCAATGAAGGACTTCCTGTTCACAGGATCTGCAGAAACGGACGGATTTCTGGTCGATCTCTTCTACATAGGTGGAGGACTTCATCACACACTTCAGGGTGAAACAATGAATGAGGCCAAAGGTGTGTCCTAATTCGTGGATGCTCTCTTTCAGAAGGCGACTTTCTAACAGCTCTTTGTCCTCAGGAATGCCATAGAATTGATTATGGAGGCGGTGGGTAGAAACTAAAGCCCCTCTCCCGTTTAGCTGGGCCTCGCCAAAGAGAAAGGTAAATATGGGAATAAATAGGTCCAACTCCGTGACCCCTAAAATCTTCAAGGTTTCCGGAGGAGGTGCGTTGATGAGCTCAAGCAGAAGACCGTTGGAGTTGTACTGATCCCGGGCAGGGTCATAGGTAAGAGAAAGATCAAAAGGGCGATTACGTATCCTCGTCTGGATTTTGAAGGTCTCAAAGATGCCTTTTTTGAGAAATGAGAGGACGGGTTCCCCTACCTCACCAACAGGGATGATGTCGATATAAGACATGAAGCCTATCTCTGTAAGCCATATTTCTTGATCTTATTGTAAAGGGTCACTCGGTCTATTTTCAGCGTCTCAGCGGACCTGGAGATGTTCCAGTCGGATTGCTCCAATATTCGTTTGACATGGGCCTTTTCTATCTCCTCCAAGGAGTCTCCGGGAGGATTTGCCTTAGAATGGAAGAGAAGATTTAAGTCATCGATTTCGATTTTATTTTTCTTTCCCACGACGACCAATGCTCTCTCGATCGTATTTCTTAATTCTCTTGTATTCCCCGGCCAATTGTACTGGACCAGCATCTTCATTGCCTCTGGGGAGATGTCCGTCACATCTTTGTTCATAGACCGGGCGTACTTCTCGAGAAAATAGTGGGCAATCGGCGGTATGTCCATGGGCCTTTCCCGAAGGGGCGGAATTTGAATAGAAAACACATTCAACCGGTAATAGAGGTCTTCTCGAAAATCTTTTTCCGCTACTTTCTGTTCCAGATCGGAATTTGTCGCCGCAATAATTCGGAAATCCACATTGACGACTTTATTGCTTCCCAGGGGGGTGAACTGTTTGGTTTCGATGACCCGAAGAAGGTCCATCTGCATCTTCACGGTAATATTTCCAATTTCGTCAAAGAAGATGGTGCCCCCGTTGGCCATTTCCAACTTTCCTTTTCTTTTATACTGGGCTCCCGTAAAGGCACCCTTTTCGTGACCGAAGAGTTCGCTTTCCAAAAGGCCTTCGGGAAAGGCTCCGCAGTTGATCGAAATAATAGGAAAATATCGTCGGTTGCTCTTCCCGTGGATCGCTTGAGCGACGAGCTCTTTCCCCGTCCCGCTTTCCCCACGGATCAGGACCGTGGCATCGGTTTTGGCCACGGTATCGATCATCTCCAGGATTTTCTTGATCTGGGGACTTTCCCCCACAATCTCATCCTGCAAAGTGAGCTCTTCCACCTTTTGTCTGAGCTGAATGTTTTCGGCAATGAGCCTCCTCTGGTTGACCGCGTTGCGAATCAGGATAGAGAGCTTATCCGGATCGATCGGTTTGGAAAGGTAATCGAAGGCCCCTTCTTTCATCGCCTCCACGGCAGTGTCCACCGTGGCATAGGCGGTGATAATAATCACGATGATCGTGTTATCGATTTTCTTAATATGTTTCTGGAGTTCCATCCCATCCATTCCGGGCATTTTAATGTCCAAAAGAACAATGTCCCACAGGCTATCCTGGAGCTTTTTCAGTGCCTCCGCACCGCTTTCAGCAGTATCGGTTCGGTATCCCTCGTTTCTGAACCAGTTGTATAAGGAATCTCGGACCGAAAACTCATCATCCACAACTAAGATACCAACACCTTGGCTATTCATCTTCCTTCTCCTTCGGGCGGGGGGCTCAAGGTTGGCGATACGACCGCTCCATCCCCGACTTGACCGCGCACGGGTCTCCTGGGCAGGATGATCACAAAGGTCGTTCCCCGGTTCGGTTCGGATTCCACCTCGATCTCCCCCTGATGCTGCTGAATAATGCCATAGACGACGGACAAACCCAGTCCGGTGGATTCTTTGGTGGAGACGAAGGGTTCGAAAATGTGGGGAAGGATTTCCTCGGGGATTCCGCTGCCGGTGTCGGAAATCACAATCTGAACCTCTTGAGCACTATCCAAAAGAAATGTTTTGACCTTTAACTTCCCTCCTTTGGACATGGCATCGATGGCATTAATAAATAAAGCGACCAAAATATGTTGGATCCCGCTGGCATCGCAATAGATGACGTCATTCCCCTCCGCCAATTCCTGATGGAGCTCCAGCTCCTTTATTTGGATTTTGTGTCTAACCAGTTGAAGGCTGTTATGGATGATCTTGTTGAGACTTTCTTCGGTCCATTTACCAAAGTCCTTTTTGGCAAAAATCAACAAGTTTTTGACGATATCGCCACAACGGATCGCTTCATCTCTGATCACGCTCAGGAACTGGACCACGGAGTTGTTTTGTTCGGGCGATAACGAAACAGGGTTCTGGATGATCTTGAGACATAGTTTTGCATAAGTGAGGATTCCGGACAGAGGATTATTGATCTCGTGGGCGACCACGGCAGAAAGTTTTCCAAGAGATGCAATCTTTTCAACTAAGAGGAGATGGGCTTGGGCTTTCTTAAGCTCCTCGCTCTTCTGCCTGACCTTTTTTTCCAAAGTGGACGACCACTCTTGATTGGCTTCGTTTGCCGCCTTCAGTTGCTTGGTCATCTGGTTAAACGATCGAGCCAATTCTCCCATCTCATCTTTAGAAACAAAATCAATCGTGTAGTTCAGGTTCAAATTGGCCACTTCCTTCGTCCCCTTGGCGAGCTTTCGGATCGGGACATGGACCAGGCGCAAGATGAACCCTGCGAACAGCAGGGCCGTGACAAGAATCATAATGCTGGAAAACAAAACCATGTTCTTTTTCGTCTTGTAGGTTTCCTCATCGACGGATTTCAACGATATTTTTACATCCAAAAGGCCGAGAAGTTTGTCCTTGGGAGAATGGCCGTGACAACTGGCGTTATAGCATTCGGGTTCATTCTCTATCGGGTTGATCAGGCCTAAAACCCGGTATCCTTGACGAGAGGTCAAAATTCTGATTCTATTTTCGGGGGTAAGATAAACCGGGGCTGGTTCTTTTCCATGGCAGACATAGCATTGTTCTATTTTTTTGTCCACAATGGTAGACACCTCCGTTGAGTCGTTGGAAAAGGCAATTCTCCCTGGTTTATTATAAATTCGGATTCCTTCTACTCCCTTTTCCTGACCAATCGTAGCAATAATATTGGAAAGATTTTCCCTGTCGTTTTTCAACATGCTGTAACGGGTGGAGCGTTTAATCAGGTCACTGGCTTGAATCGCGCTGTTGATCATACTTTCATTAAAGTGGCGGGTATAAGAGGTCACGTTAAAATACATGATTCCCGCAAAGGAAATAATCAACAGGATGAAGAGGAGAAGGTAAAGCTTAAGACTCAAGCTCCTCACGGTCGGCAGAATTTTCCTGAAAAATAGTTTATGCATCGTGTTTTCCTCTATCCCCTCTGGAAGAGGTATCTGGCGAGGTACCCGGAGAGACTCCAAAAGCATTATCAAACGGTGCCCATCGGGTTTGCATTGACCTCAGGAGATAATAACTCTTGCGGTCCTAGCGCAAACCGTTTCATGCTCCCCGTCATATCTCGGCTTATTTTTACTATATTTTCTGTTAGGTATCAATACGGAATCAGTCATAGCGGGCGGTTCCGCAGGTGGGATGGCAGACAAGGTCAATAGAAAAAAGTGACTATCCAAGCCGAGATTTTGAATGTTCCATGCTTTCGCGCTTAGATACCTGAAAATCTTTTTCCCCGTTTCGCAGAAACGCGCTGACTACCTGGATATATCGCTCCGGGGCGACTATTTTCTTTACATCTCCGAGACTTATCCCCCCGTCCTGCATGGTTATACCGATCCTTTCTTGTCCATTCAACTCCGAAATAATCGCCGTCTTGAACCGTTCCAAATCCTTCCGGTACCAGGAGAGAGCGGCCTCCCCCGAGAAGAGATATTGTTGATCTCGCTGAAGATTTTTGGGTTTCAGGATCAACAGAAATCCGTCTCCCATCGGGTCTTTGTTGATCAGGTCCGGTTGGTCTTTCAGTTTCTGGTTAACCGACAGAATGGATCCGCTGAGCGGGAAAACGATATCCAGAATCCCTTCTTCTTGAATGATGGAACAGAGATTCTCTCCCCGGCGACACCGCGTTCCGGAGAGAGGAAGCACGATGACGTTCACTTTCCCTATCATTCTCCTGATGAAACAGTCCAAACCGACACGAACCTCATCGGCCTTTTCTACCTTGACCCAGGTGTGCCCGGGATGATAAAAAAACGACCCTTTTATGTCTAGGCGGAAGAGGTCTTCCCCCGGGAACTTCTCGTCGGGCTTTTCCTTCTCCTGGGGAGGAAGGCTGCCAGAGTCTATGTTTTTCACCTCTCGAAAAGCAGTTGGATGAAAGGAGGGAGTAGCGGAGAGATTTCTGAGCTCCCAATCAAGGGGACATCTCTCACACTGTAAGTCATATTTACAGAGTTTATAAGTGAGCAGACCCGCAGTCATCCAAACGCACTTCAGTTCTTTCTTAGGAACGAGCTGGTAGTAATTTTTCTTTTCGTTCACGTTCTATCCTCGCGGGCTGATTTTGTCGGTCTCTATCATCTCTCCCCACCTTCAACAATTGGGCTGGGTGCCGCCGGATGCGTCAGGAAAAAATCTTTTACGATTTCATCCCAGTTGTCTCTGTCAAGATGCTTTGCCATCCCGTCAACAAGCAATCCGCCATCCTGATAAACCAAACCAAGGCTGTCATTCATCCTTGACAATAAGCTCTCTTTTACCTCTTCCATCCATTTTTTTACCAGCGTCCCTGAGAGTAATTGTTTTTTGTTTACTGAAAACCTCGGTGATTCAACCTCCATCAGCCAACTCACGTAAGGGTACTTGTTAACGTTTTCGGGTGAGTTCACGATCTTGTCATTGATGGCCGTCACCTTTCCGTCGACGGGCGAGAGCATATCGATCGTTTTTGAATCTACCTCCAGCGTCCATCCCTTATCCCCCTGATGGATAGTTGAACCGATGCCCGGCACCTGAATCGCATTGATTTTCCCCACAAGTTTTTGGGCAAAATCATCCAGTCCTACCCTTACCAGATTCTTCCTCTCCGGAGCTGCCCAGCTGTGACCCATGTGATAATAGATCTCCTCCGGGAGACTAAACCATTCGTTGACGACAGGAACCAACCTCTTCGTCGCCTGAAAGACCGCTTTTGCGGGTCTGGCCAAAGATCTCCAGAAAACGACAAAGAGCAGGAGAAAACCGATCACAAGCAAGTATTCAATACCCTTTGTGGCAAAGATGTCTACATAGCTGAAACCTTCCATTGAGGGACCCCCTTTCTGATCGTTACACTCTTCTTGACGGTCTTTTCTTCTGTTGCCCATGCTGGAGATTCTCGCAATACCGGCATCCGGTTTACGATCCACCTGAATGCCCATACCTCCGTGAATAGAATGGCAAGTGTAATCACGATCTCCATCCACGAAGGAATATACCTCTGGCTCAATGGTACATACCACTTATAGGCAATGACAGAGTAATTGAGTCGGTTGATGAGAATTCCAAGCATTGAAAGGATAGCCGCCATCCGAATGGCGGTTACATTCTCATGCCGGACACCGTGCAGGAACAGGAAGCAAGGGAGCAGGACAAAACCGATGAGTTCGATAAGATACCATGTACCCATCGGCGTCGTTAAGAGCGGCCATTGTTTCCCGTGGATAAGAATCAGTATCTTCATGAAGAAATAGACGAACAACGCTCCTGCGCATCCCTTTCCCAACCCGATCAGGATACGATCAAACGATTCATGACCGTCGTGGTCGATTTGATTCGCGAAGACCTTGTGGCTTATGGTGCCTTCAAAGATGACCATGGAGAGTCCGGCAAAGATGCTGGAGAGAAAGAAGAGTACCGGAATGAACTCCGTATACCACAACGGATGGATCTTGCTCTTGGCCATCAAGAAGAGAGCGCCCAGGCCCGATTGGTGGAGGGTGGAGAGGGCGATGCCAAAGATGACCGCTCCCACGGTGAGCGAAGCAAGGATCTTCCTGATTCTTTTGAATCCAAGCCATTCCGCCACGGCGGGGGAAAATTCAATAAAAAGGGAGATCATGTAGAGCATAAAGTGCCAGGAGACAAGGAAGAGCACTGAATTGACGCCGAACTTATTCCCGAAGATGGGGTTCGTGATGTTCCACCATCGACCCAGATCAAGGAAGATGGCGCCGGCATAAAAGACGTAGGCGAGGAACCCATTGAGGACGGTTGCCCTTGCGATGGGATGATATTTTTCGGAACGGAGGATGTACACAACAAACGTGAGGATGTAAGCACCTCCTGCAAAGGCAACCCCTACCATCACGTCAAATCCGATCCATATTCCCCAGGGAAATTCCTGTGAAAGGTTGGTCACCGCACCCAGCCCCTTTACCAAACGGAAGAGGATGAGAGCGGCTCCGAGGACGATGATCGGAAAAGAGATGACATTGAAGGTAGTGAAGATCTTTCCTTTCGGCTTGAGCTCGCCGCAGAGAAAGATCCAAAAGTCCTTGACGCTCTTTATTTCTGGGGTGGTGGCCGTTTCGTTCATGATCTTCCTCCTTTTCCTCCTATTTCCTCTTCTCCTTTTTTGGTTAAGGTGTTTACTCCGATCAAGAATGCAGGCCAGAGTAAAAGGACAAGGGGAACCGAATAGAGAAAGCCTTTGGTAAATTCGGGGTAAGGGGTTGTTCCAAGATCTGTCCTGAAACCGATCTGTTCGAAGGGGACCTTCGAGAGATAAAGGTACCCCGTCCCTCCCACTTCATGCTCTCCATAAATGTGGGGTACGTACTCTCCGGGTTTCTGGTAAATTCTCCTGTTGGCCTCCTCAATCAGCTCCCTCCGGGTGCCATAGAGAAGCGCTTTTTCCGGGCAGTTCGCCACACAGGTTGGCTTCTCTTCCTTTCCCAATCTGTCCCAGCACATATTGCACTTCTGGATCTTGGGCGTGGCACTCCCGTATTCAAACTTTGGAATCTCAAACGGACAGGAGGTCATACAGTACCGACAACCCATGCAATTGGTATCCCAGGTCACCGGCCCTTCCTCTCTTTTCTGCATCGCCTTCACCAGACAGGCCGCGACGCAACCCGGCTGGTTGCAGTGCATGCACTGTCTCTTCGCAAAGACCTCTCCTTTTTCCGTTTCATATCGGTTGACCACCGTCCATTGGCCCACCGAGGTTGGTCGTTCTTTACTGAAAACGGAGGAATCGGCGATATCCGGAACGGAAAGAGAGTGTGCGTCCGCACAGGCGGCTTCGCATGTTCGGCACCCCACACAGCGTGTGGTATCGACCAGGACGCCCATAAATTCCTTAGCATGGGCCGCGGCGGTTGCCCTGACCGTCCTTGGGGTCAAAACATTTCCGAGCGCTGCTCCTGCTAATCCTGCACCTAGGATTTTAAGAAAGCTTCTTCTGTCAATCCCCATTTGACCCTCCTCATGCTCAGTTCCTCAGCGGAATGAGTTCGTCTGGTTCTTTGAGTAAGTGACTTTATTCCGATGCAGCCAACGACAGTCAGTATAACGAGTATAGGTACCATACGATCATCCTCCTTTCTGTTTTTGGACCGTTAATCCGGAGAAGAATGGAATAATTGTGCAACCAGCGTCTTCCATGCCTTCCCGTCGAGTTTACCGGCAACCCCTCTGATTACCTCTCCTCCGTCACCATAGGTCAATCCGAGCGTCTGGCTATTGAAGCTCGACATCAACTTGGCCTTACATTGGTCAAAGTGCATTTTGAATTGGAGAGCGTCCATCAATTCCGGCATCTCCTTGTTGAGACCTTTCGCTTGAATTTTCAGAATCCACCCTTCTTCATAAGGGGAACGGTTGGCGAGGGTCGGATCTTTTATCAGGCTTTCATTAACGTCTACGACTGTTCCGCCCAAAGGAGCCAGCTGGCACAATTTCCGTTCGCCATGGCGGACTTTCCAGGCAACCTGCCCTTGATTCAGTTTGGCGCCTATAGGGGGAACCTTGATGTCGTCAATATCCCCCATCACCTGTTGGGTGAAATCATCAAGACCCACCTTTATCCTGTTACCTCCCTCAAGTTTCATCCAGGCATGTCCATTGTGATAATAGACATCTGCAGGAAACCGGGGAACCCGCGCAGGTGCCAGGACCGGAGAGACGACCCTCAAGCCTCTTTCCAGCTCAGCCAACGGAACTTCTATCTCGCGAGTTGAACGGTGTAAGATGGCCTGTATCACAAACACAGCTAAGATTGTCAGAGCAACTAAGATAATAACCATTTCTACCGCCTCCTTTTTCTGAGAGTTGACTCTCTTTTTTTTGTTCGTTCGCCTTTTAGTATTTCAAATAGCGAGCCAAAGTAAAAAAATTCACAAATAAATTTTGAAAAGAATTTATCCGTTTGGAGTTACGGTAAGTTAGACAACCGAGAAAGAAAGCAACCCTGCGTGTTTGCCTTAGAGGTGATTTTGCGGATGTTGAATAATTCTGCGGTGCTTTTTGGTATTGTTTTCTTAAACGTTTAAAAGTTATACGAATTTTACTGCTGAAAATATAAACATCCGATTGTAAATATTCTCAGCAATTGTATCCCTTTTTGATTTAATCTCCTTCGTTCCGAGGCAACCACCACCCCCAATTCTCATTGACACTCCGTTCCTGACCCGATGCAAACGCGTTTTATAAATTGACATCCGCCCCTCACCCTTCCCCTCTCCCTCGATGGGGAGAGGGCGGGTCGGAGACGCCGCCATAGCGCTTTGGCGAACGGCGGGGTGAGGGGGCAATCAAGAGTATGGAAAAAGAATTACCGCGTCTGTATTAGTACACTCTGGTTTAAATTCATCCTGCAAGCTTGCGGTGCGGGGATTTTGATAACGTTTTACGGGAGAAAGGGTACAAACCCTATCTCCCCAAGCTTAATCTAAGGGTCATCCCTCTCCCTCGACCCGAGGAGGTAAGAGACTTTTCCGGGCAGATTGCAGAAGAGGACATTCCAGTCCTTATTTCAGCTATTCACAGTAAAGCGGATTTTTTGGTGACCGGTGATAAGCAGCATTTTGGAAAAATGAAGGAACTCGACAAATATCCATTTCATGTCGTGACCGCTTCAGAATTTACTGATTCAATTCTTCCTGAGATTCTAAAAGGACTCGAAGAAAAAGAATGAATTTCCCCTAGTAGAAAGTCTTCTACTTTCTAACCCGAAAGCTCACGCGGGGCCCTGGGGCTGATTTTGACCGGGCTGACCGTGCTGATATCCAGAGTAAAGCCAAAGATGCGGAAGAAGACGTAAAGGATGAGGTATGGGGGGATATCGTTATGTAGTCATTTTTGATAGCCGTGAGCCTGATGGCCTTAAAGTCATTGATTTAGGTGCGGGCCATGCGAGCAGTGGAGAGACCCTTTGTGGAGGATCATCTCTGCCCTGAAGTCGCAGGCACTTCTTAATGAATCGGTAGGAGCAGGATACCTTGATCGAAACGGACCACCGGCATTGAGAGAGTCTGGCACATGGCCGCTTGCGAGCCTTCGACAGAGCTTCTTAAACGGATCATTGACCAGATTAATAGACCCTGATTCCATCCTGCGAAATAAAATTGTCGAATTTGTCGGCAAAGGTGACTTTGGCTTTGCCTCTGGACAAAGACCAGATGGTACTTATGACCGAATTTGGTTTGAGGAGCTAATGTCCTTAGATGAGGTGTCATTCGATGCTGGTGTCTTTCTGTTGACAAAGGCTAAGGCAAAAGCCCTCAGGGGCGGCGTCAGACGGCAACCCGGAGTTGAGGCCGGCCCGATTCCTGGACCAGGGATTGAGAAATTGGAAGAACTTGAAAAAGAGAAGGGACTCGCACCCGGCGCCCAGACAAGAACACTTCGCCTAGTTGGAACGATACCACCTGAGATTTGGAACAGATTAGGCACAAAGATCATCCCCAAACTCAAATCCGGTTCCGATCTAAAGATTGGTGTCGATTTCTCGGTCACGGTGAGCGCTGATTCAGCGCGAAATATCGAATCCGACCTCCGCCAAATCCTTGAAGACTTAGGATTGGCTGATAAGATTAGGATTGAACAGTAGGATACGAGGTGACGCTTAGCACCAGGCGTAGAAGCATATGTCGGTTGAATGTGAAATATCTTTGGGTGTCACGTCCACACTTTTCACTCTTGACATGTCGGGTTAAATCATGATAGGCGTTGGTTATGGGACGGCCGCTAAGGATAGAGTATCCGGGAGCCTTCTATCATGTGACCTCCCGTGGGAATGAAAGGAGAGATATATTTCTAACGGAGAAGAATTACGAAAGAATGATCGGTTATTTGGAATCAGCGACGGAGAGATATTGCGCGCAAATCCACTGCTTCTGTTTAATGTCTAACCACTACCTGACCATCTAGTTCTGGAGACCCCGAGGGGGAATCTCCGCCAGATCTTGCATCACCTAATCGGACAACGATAAGATTGGGAAGATTAGGGGTCAGCCCTTGACACGGGACAATCTCCCTTTATAAATATACCACGGTGTCATCCATAAAAAAGTTGGCCCTGCCCAATGCGGATTGCACATCAGAAAGGAGGAAAAGATCATGGTTCCAAGAAAGATGAACACTACCATTTGCGGATGTACAGTTATCTTACTGATTCCGGTGTGGCTCATCGGGCTGGCCTGCCTCGTGGCACCAGCCTGGACGGCCGACATAGCCAACCCTGGACAGAAGATCTCGAAGTCGGGCATCCCTTATCGTCCGGAAGACGCCCAGGCGGGTCCTGAAGATCTGGTCAAGGCTATCCGCGCCCGGCGTCCCGGCGGCAAGCTGCTGAACCTTGATCGTATGCTGTTGCACAGCCCGGCCTTTGCGCGGGGCTGGAACACGATGTTCGCAGCGATCCGAGGTCAGTTGGCACTCTCCCCCAAGCTGCGGGAGCTAGCAATTATGGCGATCGGCGTGCTCAACAAGGCCGACTACGAGTGGGTGCAGCACGTGTCGGAATTTCAAGCCGCTGGCGGTACTAAGGCGCAGATGGAAGCGCTAAAGAATGTTCGCGCCGCCATCAAGAATGCCAAACTTTTCGATGAGTCGGAGCGCGCCACCCTGGCGCTCACCTACGAGATGACGCGCAACATCACTGTTGCGGACGGCACCATGGCGCGGGTGCGCGCTATCCTGCCGGACCAACAGGTGGTGGAGCTGGTGGGGACCATTGCCGGCTATAACATGGTGTCGCGCTTCCTGGTGGCCACGGGAATCGAGGTTGAAGAATAAAATTTACGAGCGCTTCGGGGTGGGGCTTGAAAGATTGTCAATTGCTTGGGGTCGGCCCTTGACGCGGGACAAGTCAAAAATTAGTGCTGGTCCGAAGGGAACAGAGGACCATAGTTGGAAATTAGCACCTAATCTCCTCGGACGGGAATAAGCGGGACGACGTCCGTGTATCATGGGGGATGGATATCCGTTTCTTGGCAGGACGAAAGCGATGAGTCTGATTGAAGAGATAAAGCAAGCCCTTAGCATGAAAATTAGAGGAAACTCACAAGGGTTGGAGTATCTCGAAACAGTCCTTCATAGGAAGGACCTTGCATTGCTCAATTCTTTATTAGAAAAACATATAGGCCCCTCCGCTAAGGAATCCACAAAAGGAGAACATCTGCCGAAAGAAATTCAAGAATTGGTTGATTCTCTGGGTGGTGTGCGGAATGGGCAATCCTTTTTCTATAGGCGAGAGGGGGATCGAGTGATAGACGCTGCGCTTTGGCCCTGGCAGTCCGATCCGGATAGGATGACGTTAAAGTCCGGCGTAAGCGAGATCGGTTAGGTAGGGATGGGGTCAAACTTGAAGATGGATTACACACGGCCTCCATTCCCCCCTTCAAAGTTCTTGACAACACCTTCAGAAAATGTAATACTATGTATGACTCTTTAGGAGGCACGATTGAAAATCTCTGAGTTTGAATGGGACGAAGGAAATGTGCTTCATTTTGAGCTCGGTCATGGAATTGAGCCAGAGGAAGCCGAAGAAGTCTTTGTTCATGGACCTCTCTTCCGAAAGACAAAAAAGGGACATTATGTATCCTTCGGTCCAACCGGCCCAGGAAGGTACCTGACCGTTATTTTTGAAAAGAAACCTAAAGGGATCGTACGACCCATCACAGGTTGGGATATGAACCGGTCAGAAGTTCAATATTATAAGAGGCATAGGAGGTAAAAGATTGTGAAGAAGGAAAAAGATAAAGAATGGGGAGATTATTATGACCAGGTAAACATTCTCGACGAACTCCTGGAAGAACCTGTTGAGTTTAGCTTAGGAAAACGACTCCGCCGCGATATCGTTTCCAAAAAGAGAAAGAGAAAACTTCAGAATATAACGGTTAAAATAGACCCCCTTCAGGTCAAGGCCATTAGGAAATTGGCAACGACTAAATCGATCCCTTATCAAACACTCATCAGGCATTGGCTCTCACAAGAAATTAGGAAAGAATTGAATCTCTTGAAGTGAAAAACAGGTGTCATCCATAAAAAAGTTGGCCCTGTTTCAATTCCAAATTTCAGATTGCAAATATGAATCAAGCAGTTTTAGTGCTTTGAGTTTTCAACCACTTACGGTTAGATAATCGGTGATATACAATATTTTAGTGAGTGTTATCCCTAAAAGTTGGCTGTTCCAAAGGGGAGATGAGGAGATGCGGAGTTGGGGAGACGCAAGAGCAGATGAGGAGACACGGGAAAGTGCAAGAAAAGCCGATAGAGGTGCTTTCATTTTTCAGTGACCCACTCCTTAGCATTCAATTTCCCCTAAGGTTTTCCGCTTGCATTTGTAACTATATTCAGTTATTATCTTGCCAAGATGGGAATAGAAAAAGACCTCTCTTGGTTAAAACAAAACCCAAAAGGCGTGAGATTTAAAGAGTTGGAGAGGATTATTTTAGCATCAGGGTTTAGACGTGTGAATAGGAGGGGTAGCCACACCGTTTATAAGAAGAGAGATAGGATTTTGACGGTTGTCAGACCTCATGGAGGACACAAACATTGTCATTGGTTGGGTGTTAAAGACGTGATCAAAGTCTTAGAGGAGGATTGATTTTATGAAGGTGAATAGAAAAGAGGACCTGTTGGGCTATGAAATAAAAATTATTCCAGATAGGGAGTCTGGATATTTTGCTGTAAGGTTTCCTGATTTTCCAGGGATCGTGACCGGAGGATATCGCCTTGAAGAGGCGATCAAAAATGCTCAGGAAGCCTTAGACTTAACGATTGATGCCATGAAAAAGCATAAAATGCCCCTTCCTAAGCCGAAGGCCCGTTTTAGTGGACAGTTTAATGTGAGGGTTCCAAAAGACCTCCATAGAGAGTTGGTCAGAAAGGCGGAGGAGGAGGGTGTGAGTTTAAATGCATTGGTGACTTATCTCTTATCCCGGTCTGTCAAAATAAAAAAAGCCGCATGATTATCCGAAAACAGGCTGATTTCGCAAGGTGTCGCCCCTAAAAAGTTGGCCGTTACAAATGCGGACTTCAGATTTCGGATTGCGGAATGTAAAGCTAAAAGCACATATGCGGGAAGCCCAATTCTTTGCTGTTCGCTCGCAACGACGGCCTTCTATATCGGGATTCTGGTCACGGTTCATCTTGACAAGTTAACACCGCTCTTACTATTATAAGAGTCAGTAAGGGGAAACTTGGACTTGGTTAGAATTGCTTCTCCCCACGAGGGATTCTTGATTCCCACGCAAAGGAAAGAACCATCCAGCTTCCAAGTCCTACTTCAAAAATAATCAAAAGGAGGGACGGTTATGATGACAAAAAAGGGGATGATCTTCGTTTCTTCATTGGTGGTCACATTGTGTTTGGGACTTATCAGTGACGCCGGGGCCCAAAAGGTTGATAAAATAAAAATAGGACTGATGTACGGGTTAACGGGTGCAGGCTCGCCGATCGGTCCAGTCCAGATGGAAGGGTCAAGGCTCGCTGTTAAGGATATCAACGAAGCAGGGGGAGTGAAGATAGGGGATAAGAAAGTTCCAGTCGAAATCGTCCAGCGAGATGATGAGACAAAGCCGGATGTGGCCCTTCGAAGGCTCAGAGAATTGGTCTTTGAGGATAAAGTCCATGCCATTGTGGGTTCAACCTTTGCGGCCATTTCCGCCGCGTTGAATAAAGAAGTTAAAAAGACTCCCATTCCTTACTTCTCCGTCTGTGTCGCCCCGATGACCATGTTCAAGAAGGATGAACTTGCCGATACAACCTTTGGCGTCCACGGAGGCGCCTACGCCATCGGCTTTGCGGGAGCCGCCTATATCATCAACAAGCTCGGATACAAAAACATCTATTTCTTCGCCCCTGCTTATGCCTTCGGCTGGGATCAGAAAGCGGGTGCAAAAGACGCCATCGAAAAATACGGGGCAAAGTGGGAATATGCAGAATCACCTGTGGGAACCCCTGATTTCACGCCATACCTCTTGAAGATTGCCGAAAAGAAACCGGATATCGTCATGATGGCCCACTGGGGAGTCGATGCCATCAATGTTCTAAAACAGGCCCATGAGATAGGACTCAAGAAGAACACGAGGATCTGGTTTAATTGGATGACAAATGTCTTCGGGGGCGGTATCCCGCCGGAGGCTCTGGAAGGGGTTAATTCCCTGATGTCTTGGTATTGGAACATGGCGGGTTTCAATGACCCTGCGATTGTGAGGGCCGCGGATGAGTTCGTTAATAAGTACATCAAGGAGTATAACTATCCACCCGATCCCTATGCGGCGATTGCATACGTCGGAGTCAAGGAAGCCGTTCGAGGCATTGAGCTGGCCAAGTCGACAGACCCAAATGCCATTACGAAGGCGATTATGGACAACCCAAAATTCAACTCAATGAGAGGACCGGGGATCTGGAGAGCTGACCATCAACCCCTCTTCAAATATGGCTCCTTCATTGTTGTTGGAAAATCACCCAAGGAGAAAAAGGATAAGTGGGACCTCGTGAAAGTGCTCGGGGCTTACACGGGAGAGGATTACCTCCCGCCATTAAAAGAACTGGGCTATTAATCGTAGGAAAGGGCCAGGGGAAAATCTTCCCTGGCCCTTCAAAGGTATCGTTTGTCAGAAAACATCCTAGTCCAGACAAAAGGGCTTTACAAGAAGTTCGATGGTCTCACGGCTGTCCACGATGTGAACTTCAAGTTAAAGGAGGGAGAGGTTGCCGGCATCATCGGTCCCAACGGAGCGGGCAAATCGACCTTCTTCAATCTTTTAACTGGCTTCTTCCCACCCAGTGATGGAAAAATCTTCTTTTTGGGTCAAGATATTACGATGGTGCCTTCTTATCACAGGGTAAGAATGGGGTTGGTCAGAACCTTTCAACTCGTCTCTGTATTTGAGTCTCTCACGGCCTTGGACAACCTTGTCCTGGCCAAAATTCAATTCAACGAGAATTACGCCTCAAAGAGAAGATTTTTCTTTAGAGGCGCTCGTCCGACTGAAACGCTGGATGCCTGTCTGGAGGCTTTGCAAACCGTGGGCATCATCGACAAAGCAAACGTGAAAGCCTTTGAACTCTCCTACGGAGATAAAAGGAAACTAGAAATCGCCTTGGCCTTATCCCTCAACCCTCGCATTCTTCTTCTTGACGAACCCCTCTCCGGATTGAGCGATGTTGAAATCAGCGAAGTCTTGGATCTCATCCGGGTGGTGAAGAAGAATTTCACACTCATCCTGATCGAGCATAAGATCTCGCGGATCATCGACCTGGTGGAACGATTAAGCGTCATGCATGAAGGACGGCTCATCGCCGAGGGGAAACCACAAGAGGTTCTTTGTGAGTCTTTGGTGAGACAGGTTTACTGGGGGAGAGAAGAGGTGAAATGCTTCTCGCCGTAAATTGTCTCGATGTCCACTACGGCTACGCCAAGGCCCTGCATGACGTCACCCTCCACCTTCTCAAGGGAGAGGTGGTTTGTATTGCCGGGCGCAACGGAGCCGGGAAAACGACTTTGTTGAAAACGATCGCTGGTTTTCTGAAACCCTCGAAGGGGTCCATTCTTTTTGATCAAAAACCGATCCATGGCTTTGCCCTTGAGAAGATTTCTCTCATGGGGATTCGATATGTGTTCCAAGATAAACGAGTCTTCGGTGAGCTCACGGTGAGGGAAAATATCGAGCTCGCCGCCTACCCGACGAAAGAGAAGGTTTCCGATTCCATCAGCAGGATTTTGAATCTCTATCCCAGGATGAGTGTCCTGATGGATTCAAAGGCAAAGGGATTAAGTGGTGGCCAGAGACAGATTCTTTTGATCGGAAGGGCGTTGATCGGAGAGCCGAAACTTCTTCTGATCGATGAACCCACAGAGGGTTTATCCGCTGGAATCATCGAAGAGATATTGAATGTCATCATGAGGATGAAAGGGGAGCTCTCCATGTTAGTTGTGGAGCAGAACCTTTCGGTCGTATCGAGAATGGCTGATCGTGTCTACATCATGAAAGAGGGAAGTATTTTCAAAGAAATTGTTGATCGTGCCGTCATCGAACAGTCGAATGCCTTGGAGGGTTATCTGTAAGGTTGTTCGACCGTTTGGTGAGGGAAAAACATAAGGAAAAAGATGTGACAGCAAAGGTTCGAAATTCAGGGGCCCTGGGCGTCGTCGTGATCGCTCTTGGATTCATTCTTTTCGGTTCAGCGACCTCTATCTACCGAACAACAGATTTCATCATTTTCTGTATCTTTGTTCTCGGGTTCGACCTCCTTTACGGGCACATGGGCAGGCTCTCCTTCGGTCATATGCTCTTCTTCGGCTCCGGCGCTTACGGAGCTGGCCTCCTTGTTCGATATGCGACACCCAACCCTCTCGCGGCCATCCTCGTTGGGATTTGTGGGGGGGCACTGGTGGGCGCGATCCTGGGGCCTGTCGTCGTCAGAGCGACCGGTGCCTGTTTTGCCCTGATCAATCTGGCCTTCAATCAGGTGGGTTATTTTCTGGCCCTTGTCGGCTTTGCCAAGTTTACAGGCGGTGAAGACGGACTCTCTCTCACTTTTTCGAAGATACCCTTTCTGAGCATCGCCAATCCGAAGGTTTTCTTTGGGTTCACCTTGTTCTGCCTCTGTTTGACCTACTATTTTCTTAAGAGAGTGACTGCCTCTCCTTACGGGATCCTCTTGAGGACCATTAAGGAGAATGAAACGAGGGCGCAGTTTATCGGATATAATACCTACCGTTATAAGTGGATCACGTACGTCTTGTCCTCATCCATCTCTGCTTTTGCAGGTGCCCTCGCTACCGTCAATTACGGCTATGTGAATCCAAGCTTCATTGATCCGACAAGAAACGTGGAGGTCATCTTTGCCGCTTTGATCGGAGGAGCCGGGAATCTCTACGGCGCCATCCTGGGAGGCGTTTCGTACATGGTGATCAGCAATTATCTGGCGAGATATATCCCCAGATGGGAGATGTTTCTGGGACTTGCCCTTCTGGTCCTCGTCTTTAAGTTTAGAGAAGGGATCTGGGGAAATATCTTAAGTGTCTGGAAGAGCCGGACGCAGACCGGAGCATGAATAAAGCATGCTAAGCACCCTGATCTATGGATTGACGATCGGAGGTATTCTCTACATCATTTCGATCGGGCTCTCATTGACTTTCGGGAGCATGAGGATCGTCAATTTTGCCCACGGGATGATTTACACCACCGGCGCATACATCCTGATTGCCGTTTTACCCCTGATCCAAGGTAATTTCTTTGAGGGAATGCTGATCGCCATCCTGGTGGTTATTCCAATTAGTTTCATTATTGAGAAGTTCATCATCCGGCGGCTCTACGGAGAATCGATTGACTACGCCATCATCGCCACCTACGCGGTCCTTTTGATCGGAGTCGATCTTGTCAAGTGGATCTGGGGAACAAGCCCCATCCCCCTGAGTGATCCTGTGGGCAAAGGGATAACCTTCCTTAGCATCGAGATTCCTGTCTACAGGCTCATGATTATCCTCGTCTCCATTTCAATCTGTGCCGGCCTCTGGATCTTTTTCAAGAAAACCATTGTGGGAAAGATCGTTATCGCTGGCCTGCAGGACAGGGAGGCCGTGAGGAGTCTGGGCATCAGTGTTGACAAATACTTTTCCATTGTCTTTGTTCTGGGAAGTTGCCTCGCTGCGTTGGGAGGCGTTCTCTACGCTCCAATCACAACGGTGCACCCTTACATGGGTTTCCACATCCTCCTCATCAGCTTCGCCGTGGTGATCGTGGGGGGGCTCGGAAGCCTGAAGGGCACGACCATCTCCGCCTTTGCGCTGGGCATGGTGATGGCGATCACAGGGAGGTTCTGGGGACCAGCCGCAGAAGCAATGGTTTTTGCTGTGATGGCTGTCGTCTTAATCATTAAGCCCATCGAGGTCTAAGATTGAGTCGGTCCTTTTGGTCCATCGTGTTGGGTGAAATAAAAACAGAGCTAAAGGAGGGTAATCGATGAACCTGGAATCGAGTCTGGTTTGGCCTAAGCGCCTGCACTGGGAAAAGTATTTTCGCCCAAGAGACATCGCCGAAGCGCTCAAGATATTAGAAGAGTTTCAGGGGAAGGCGAGACTCCTCGCAGGGGGCACCGACCTCATCCCTCAGATCAGAAATCGGGAAGCAAGGCCAAGGGCCCTCGTAGATATCACGCAGATTCCCGGGCTGGATGAAATCAAGTTAGAGGGTGGAGTTATCAGAATAGGGGCTCTGGTGACTCATGCCCAGGTGGCCCAATCACCGCTGCTCCGGGAGAAAGCGCTGGCATTGACTGAAGGGGCCTCGCAACTCGGGTCTCCTCAGATCCGGAATCTCGGGACAATCGCTGGCAATATTGTGAGCGGGCAACCGGGTGCAGACACAACAATCCCTTTGCTCGTTCTCGATGCCAAGGGGAAGGTGAAGAGTGAAAAGGGAGAAAGAATCGTTCCTTTGACGGAGTTCTTCCTCGATACGGGCAAAACCACTGTGGACAGCACCCGTGAGATGGTGACAGAAATCTTCTTTTCTCCGCTTGCCGACCATGAATCGAGTGTCTCCCTTCGTTTGGCGAGACGGAAGGCACTGGCCTTACCCATCTTGAACGTCTCCGTTGTTGTCTCGGCGGACATGAAGCGGAAGAAGTTCAATCATGTAAGAATTGCTTTGGGTCCTGTGGCTCCGACTCCCTTCAGGGCAAGAAAGGCAGAGGGGATCCTCTCATCGGCTTCCGTCGCCGACGGGGCGATAAAGGAGGCGGCAAGAAAAGCCGCTCAGGAAACAAGCCCTCGAACCAGTTTGCTGAGAGGAAGTGAAGCCTACCGGAGGGAGATCATCGCCAATCTCGTAGAGAGGGGAATCCGTAAAGGATTAGAGCGTCTGGAGGTGAGACATGGCTAAGGAGAAGATTCAATTTGAGGTAAATGGAAAGCAGGTCTTCCTGGAAGTGGATCCCGATGAACTTTTGATCGATGTGCTCCGGGATCACCTTGGATTAAAAGGGACCAAGGCAGGATGTCGGGGCGGGGAATGCGGTGCCTGTTCGATTATTCTGAACGGCAAGGTGGTCACTTCCTGTTTGATCCCGGTGATGAAGGCCGATGGGGGCAAGATCACAACCGTGGAGGGGCTTGAAAAGGATGGGGAACTCCATCCCCTTCAGAAAGCCTTCGTGGAGAAAGGCGCCATTCAGTGTGGCTTCTGTACCCCGGGGATGCTTCTATCGGCAAAGAATCTCCTAGATCAGAATCCTCGACCCACCATTCAGGAGATTAAGGTGGCCATTTCCGGAGTTCTCTGCCGCTGCACAGGATATCAAAAAATCATCCATGCCATTCATTCGGTGAGTAGGACTATTCCAAGTAAAGAGGCTTAATCATGGAGAAAGAAAAGAGAAAGAAAAAGGTATTGGTCAAAGAGAGGGTTCTGGAGATACCTCCGGTGATGGAGGAGTTGAGCACGGTCGGCAAATCCGCTGCCCGATTAGATGCTTATGCTAAGGTGCGCGGGAAATTGCAGTATGGCGGTGATATCGACTATCCAGGGGCTCTCCGCGGAAAAGTTCTTAGGAGTCCTTATCCCCATGCCCTCATCAAGAAGATCGATACGGAAAAATCAAAAAGCCTGCCGGGCGTGGTCGCCGTATTGACAGCAAAGGACGTTCCGGGGAGAAACGGTTTTGGAGCCATCATCCCTGACCAGCCTGTTCTTTGTTGGGATAAGGTCCGATATATCGGAGACGGCGTCGCTATGGTCGCAGCCATCTCTGAAGAGATCGCCATCCAGGCCCTTGAACGGATCGAAGTGGAATATGAGCTTCTCCCGGCTGTATTTTCACCCATCGAAGCCATGAAGCCCAACGCTCCTAAAATCCATGAAAAGGGCAATCTCTTAACGACAGCCAAGATTCGAAAGGGCGACACAGAGAAAGGATTCAAAAAGGCCGATATTGTCCTGGAGAGAACCTACACGGTTCCGATCTTAGAACACGCTTATATCGAACCGGATGTCGTCATCGCCATTCCTCACGCCGATGGGACGATCACCGTGAAAGGGCCAATGCAAGCACCTTTTACGGTTCGCCGAAATATTGCTCCTGTCCTAGGAATTCCCATCAATAAGGTCCAATGTGTTCAGACGCCCCTCGGGGGAGGGTTCGGAGGGAAAGAAGATTCTCCCATTGATATCGGTGCCCGGGCGGCCGTTTTAGCATGGAGGACGGGGAGACCGATCAGAATGGAGTACGATAGGGAAGAGATCTGCCTCTCCACATGCAAGCGCCATCCCATGATCATTACATGTAAGATCGGTGCCAAGAAGGATGGCACCTTTTTGGCTTTCGAAGGAACCATTTACAATGAACAGGGGGCTTATGCCTCCTTGGGACCTGTCATCCCTCCGGCGGGTGGCGTTCATGCCCATGCCGTCGTCATGCTTCCAGGACCTTACGTCATCCCGAATGTGAAAGTGGATGGCTTTCTGGTCTTCACCAACCATCCCTATGGAGGTGCGATGAGGGGCTTTGGAGCGCCTCAGGTCAACTTCGTTCACGAGTCCATCATCGATGAGCTCGCAGGCCTTCTGGAGATGGATCCTTACGAACTTCGTATGAAGAACTGCTTTGAACTGGGCTCGGAGACTGCGACCGGCCAAATTCTCGACCAGAGCGTTGGTCTGAAAGATACCATGGAGAAAGCGAGAAGCGAATTTCATTGGGGCGAAAAGCGGAAACCAGCACCTGGCCCGAAAGAAGTGGAAAAGGAAGATAAACGAAAGGGTGTTGGGATGGCCATCGGGTGGTATCGGACAAGTATCGGGACCTTTGGAGATGGCTGCGGCGTCAATCTCCACCTTCAAGAAGACGGGTCCGTCCTCATTTTCCAGGGTCTCACCGAGATGGGTCAAGGGTCTTACACAGTCCTCTCACAAATTGCAGCAGAAGCCCTCGGCGTGAGCCTTGAGGATATCAGGGTCGTTGCTCCCGATACAGACGTCGCTCCGGAATCAGGACCCACGGTGGGCTCACGTTCCACCACCCTGATGGGAAATGCCATTCTGATTGCGGCGGAGCCTATCAAGAAATCCTTAATGGAGTCGGCCTCTGAGCTTCTGGCCATTCCAACTGAGAGACTCGTGGTCAAGAATCGCCGTATCTACGACAGGGATGATCCCGATCGATTTGTGGATTTAAAAGAGGCCGCACGACGATGCATGGCAACAGGAAGAAGGATAATGGGCCAGGGCTGGTATGCCCCGCCGAGGCCTTCCTTTAATTTAGAGACAGGACAGGGATCTCCATATTTTGTTTACACCTACAGCACCCAAATGGCGGAAGTGGAGGTGGATGTCAAAACGGGCGCAGTCGACGTCCTCAACCTCGTCGCTACCTTCGATATCGGCAAGGCGATTAATCCGATCATGGTGGAAGGTCAGATCGAGGGTGGCGTGATGATGGGGTTGGGTTACGCCCTCATGGAAGAGGTGATCATGAAGGATGGAATGATACAAAACCTGAATCTTCAGGATTACATCATCCCAACAGCCCTCGACACACCTGAAATCAAGCCCATCTACCTCGAACACCTAAATGTCCACGGGCCTTTCGGAGCGAAAGGCATTGGCGAGATGCCCAATATCCCTGCCGCCCCAGCCATCACGAATGCCATTGCTAATGCCGTGGGGGGAAGGATCTACGACCTCCCAGCACACTGCGAGCGGGTTTACATGGCGATCAAGAAACGCCTTTCAGGAACTCAAGGACTATAAGGGTATCAGAAACCAAATTGCTTCGGCGTGAAGTTACTGGAAATCCTAATACGAGATGATATGGCTCTGAAGAGAGCAGGCTCAAAAGAAAAAATTACACAAAATAGATGAGGAGGTCATCATGGCGGAGAATCAGGTTCTGGAAGTGAGCTTTTGGCCGACAGGAATGTCCATAAAGCGTATCTCGGACTACAGATAGAGGCTGAACCATGGGGGAGAAAACAGGAGACGGAATGTCATCGATGCAAAAACTGATTGAGATCGTGGGAGAGGGGAGCTTTACTGATAAACTTGAGGAATTGGTGCCTTACAGCTACGACGCCTCGATGAATGTTCATCGACCCGATGCGGCGGTCTGGCCCGAATCAACCGAGCAGGTAGCTGAAATCGTCAAATTTGCCAACGACCGGAGGACTCCTGTTGTCCCTCGAGGCGCTGGTACGAGCCTCAGCGGAGGAGTCATCCCCATCCAGGGCGGAATCATTATTGACCTCTCCCGGATGAATCGAATTCTTGAAATGAGCATTGAGAATCGCTATGCCCGTGTTCAGGCTGGGGTGGTCTGCGATGATCTTAACAGAGCCCTGGCCAAACATGGTTTTACTTTTCCTCCAGATCCTGCAAGCAGTACCGTTGCAACCATTGGAGGAAATGTAGCGACCAACGCCGGTGGAATTAAAGGAGCTAAATATGGGACCACCCGGGACTATATCCTTGGCCTTCAGGTCGTTCTGCCAACTGGAGAGGTGATGCGTACGGGTTCTTATACGATGAAATGCGTCTCCGGTTACGATCTGGCTAAACTTTTCGTCGGGGCAGAAGGAACTTTGGGAGTAATCACTGAGGTCACATTAAAAATCAATCCTCTTCCCCACCATGCCATGACTGCGGTGGCCACTTATGCCAAACTGGAGGATGCAGGAAAAGCCATCTTTCAGACCATGACCAGTGGAGTGATTCCCAGTGTCATGGAGATCCTGGATCAGGTGACCCTCAAATCTATTAAAGAGAACACGGATATCGATCTTCCTGAAGCAGAGGCGATGATTTTGACAGAGACGGATGGTTACACCTGGGAAGAGGTGGAAGCGCAGATGGAAGTGGTTCTCCGCATTCTCAAAGAAAATAATCCCATTTCAATAAGAACGGCTAAAGATGAAAAAGACCGGCTCAATCTCTGGAAAGCTCGTAAATCCGCCTATGCGACCCTTGCCCGAACAAGCCATAGTTTCGTATTGGATGATGTCACGGTTCCCATTTCCAGAATACCAGAGTTGTTAGTAGGAATTCAGGAGATTTCCCAGAGGTATGACATCGTGGTAGCCACTTTTGGTCATGCCGGTGATGGGAACCTTCATCCCCAGATCCTCTACGATGAATATGATCGAAAACAGACGGATAAAATGGAAAAGGTCGAGGAGGAGATTTTTCGCCTTGCCATCTCCCTAAAGGGAACCCTATCTGGCGAACATGGTATCGGTCTCTCCAAAGCGAACTTTATGACGCTCGAACACGATCCCGTGGAGATGGCTCTGATGAGGAAAATCAAAAGAATCCTGGACCCCAACAACATCATGAACCCTGGTAAAAGGGCGTTGGACGAATAATGCCGGAATATTGGAAGAATGGAATATTGGAATATTGGGAAAGCAAAATTTTTGTACAATATTCCATCATTCCAACATTCCACCATTCCATGTTTTAGGTGAAGATTATGTCCACTCAACTTCAATTAGATGAAAAGCGGCGTGAGGCGATCGTTCAGTGTTCTCGGTGTGGCTTTTGCCGGGCAGTCTGTCCCATCTTCGATTTGACTAAGAAGCCCATTACCAATGCCCGTGGGAAGATGATTCTCATGAAAGAGGTCATGGAGGGGAAGCTCCCTGTGACCGAGGGAGTGGCTCAGGCCCTTCTTCGCTGCACCACCTGCATGAATTGCACAGTCAACTGCCCCTCAGGCGTGGATCCCCAAGAAGTCATTAAAGCTGCACGGAAAGATGTGGTGGAAATGGGTTTCGACAACCTCTTCAAGAAAATGGGCGAGGTTGTCGAGAAATACGGAAATATCTACGGAGAGGAAGAGCGGTATGACTGGGGGCACAAAAAGGGAACCGCCCCTTACGTCCTATTTGTGGGCTGCGTGGGAACCTACAGGGAAGAAGAGAGTGTGGAAGAAACGATCCGCCTTCTGGATCTTCTAAGGGTTGATTTCACCATGATTGATGAGGTCTGTTGCAGTGGTGTGATGGAGGATGTAGGGTACAAAATCAAGGAGGAGTTGGCTCGGCACAATGTTCGAGAGCTACAGAAAACTTCAGCCAAAACACTGATCACAACTTGCCCTTACTGTTACCGGGTGTTCAAAGGGCATCCTTCCTACAAAGACTTAGGGCTGGAAGTCAAGCACATCACTCAATTTCTCAAGGAGTTTGACTTTGGAGTGAGATCCGATAAAAAAGTTACCTACCACGATCCCTGCGACCTTGGTCGCCATGCTGGCATCTACGATGAGCCGAGGGAGATCATCCGCAGGATTGCGCCCAATTTTGTGGAGCCGAGGCGGACCAGGGAGAATGCCATGTGTTGTGGCTCAGGGGGCGGACTCAGGGGATCGTTTCCCGAGGATTCTATCGAAATCGCAAGAAACCGTTTAAGCCAGATCATCGAGGAGACAGAAGCTCAAATTTTGCTTACGGAATGTCCCTCCTGCCTTCACAATTTCAGAAATGCTAAGGTTCGAAAGCAGAAGATTGAAATCTATAGCATTACCGAGTTTATCGCCCAACTTTACCAGGAGCGAAGGAAAAAGGAAGCAGCGTAGCCGAATACCATGGAATGCTGGAGTAATGGAGTGTTGG